>JAAHTH010000244.1_pt1 | contig 52926 bp, 59 predicted proteins | sample 6116091 | NCBI WGS metagenome assembly JAAHTH01 (sample SAMN13939990, study PRJNA603662) | sponge metagenome | isolation source: marine sponge | host: Mycale hentscheli | place: New Zealand | collected 2006 | reverse complement strand
CGCTACGGTTTTGTTTTAGCATCTGTAAAGATCTAACTGCTATTTCTGTTTGACGCTTCCTTCTAACTTCTGCCTCTCTTGCTGCCCGTTGTTGTTTTTGGAATTGTGACACGTCCGTACTAGCACTGACCGCCATGATGTCGGCTGCTGTTCTCAGTGGTACTTGACCTCTTGGGCCATGTACGGTACCATATATTGCACGCCCTCTTTCACTATGGGTTCTACCACTTAATTCATCCATTCTTTCCTGCATCGGGCCTGTGTCTCCTGTCTTTGCTGCAGTCAGTGTATTTTCTGGAAAAACCCCGTCACCAGCCCTTCTTGACGCCGCACTACGATCTCTAACGTTGTCTAATGTATCCAATAGAGGTTGCATTTCTCTCATAAAACTTTGTGGGTTTTCAGCGAATAATTTGTTTAAATAATCTCTACCTTGTGCCAAAAATTTTTGCTGTCCGCCATGTAAAGCGTAATAATACGCAAGTAAAGGACCAGCATCATTGAGTCCTTCATTCATTGTTAAAAATCTTGGATAACAAGGGATAGGGTTTTCTAATACAAAACCTCGTGCATTTGACATCTGATGTTGCGCCATCATTCTAAGTTCCTGTATTATTTGACGACCGCCTTGCGGGATGTGTGTGTGACTCTCACGCTGTACTAATGACTCCCTGGCCGCGGCAATAAAAGGCGCTAAATTCTCTGAGGGATTAAAATGTTGACCTGCTGCCATATTAAGCTGCTCCTGTAATTGAGTCGCAGCATTCATATAATCCATTGAGAGAGCAACTTCTGCTGCTCCTGGTTTATTTTGAGTTCTTGATAAACCTTGTCTTTCTCCCCGAATACCTTCCCTACTACGGCGTGGATATGGTAATACCCAACAATTTTTGAACTCTAATGGCAATAATTGGTAAACTCTATCATATTCCATCAAAGCTCCCTCAAATGCTGAAATTGCCATTGGACCATCTCTATTTTCAGTTCTAACCCAATTATTGAACTCACTTGCTATTCCTGGATTTAATGCACGAAGTACTTCTCGTACTGTTGTTGTGCCTCCGCTTATCATAGCCGCCATTGCTTGACCCACAAAACTTCTTACAGCAAGACCACCTTCTGTTGCAACTCGTGACCTATGTTCCACAAATAATGGGTCTGCTTGTATTAAAGCATTAGCGCTCATGTGAACTCTTCTTACAGCCTCCATTAAATCACTAATGTACGTGAATGGAGCACCCATATCGGTTTGTCTTACAGTTTCAAACATATATCGCAAAAATCCTAACGTTTGTTCACTAAACCTGTCTATAGCTCTATCAATGGTTCTTGCTCGTGTGGCTACTACTACTAATTGTTGCGCATTCATACCACATATTGGCGCTGCCCCATTATCTCTATAAAACTGGGTTGGAGTGCCATCCGGTAAATGACCAAAGAAAATACCATACATATTATTTGTTATTTCTTGAATTAAGACTCGTCGCTGTTGCTCTGTCTGTGTTTGTACTTGCATCGCATCAATTCTTTGAACTAATGCTGTTATATGATCTTGATACGCATCAAAAGTAGTAGCTCTTTGTTGCGCTAAATCTGTTGATTGGCTTGCGATAGCAGCTGCTATACCACCACCCCCACCACCGGAATCATCTTTGGTACCTACGTTTTGTGGCGTGTTCAAACCACTCTGTGGCGCGTTAAAACTGTAATTTGGACTCTGTGGCTCATACGGCGGACTTTGAGGCACAGATCCAGATACATTTATTCTGAGACCACCACTACCACTACCACTAGTGGGTGTACTACCACTCAAACCTTGTTGATACAACCCCTGACCGAGACTAGATGTACGACTCACGGTTTGAGGTGGAGCACTCATACCCATTTCTACATCATTATCATCCGACCTGCTTCCAACGTTTCTTGCCACTCTCACGGCCGCGTCTAAGACTGCTTTTTGTTGTGTAGCACCAAGCGATGCAAACTGACCGGTAGCACCATTCCATCCATCGTAAATTGGATTACCCTCTCCAAAGTCAATATCACCATCCGTATCTAATATACCACCACCACCACCATCCTCTGCATAGTTGGGAAATTCAGTTTTTAATGCGTCAACAATAGCTCCATATTTTTCTTCTCGAGCTCGTTTATTATTCGACGGCATATTTATTGCTTGTTGTAGTCCTGCCATAATTATATATATAAGATAGATTAAATTAATTTGTTTACTTTTACATTCAATTCATCTGTAAAAACTTTAACCAATTCGTCATTTTTATAATCCTCTAAATATTTAATATCCTTGATTCCTGAAGCCAATAATAAACGCGTACAAATAATACAAGGATAATGTGTAATATAAGCAGTAGCTCCCTCGCAACTGACCCCTCGTTTTGCGCAATCACAAATAGCATTTTGTTCTGCGTGGACTGTTGCTTGTTCATGATTGTTTCGTACAACGGATTTATGTGCCGCACCAGGTAAAAAACCATTGTAACCTTGACTGATGATGCGTTTATCTTTAACTAAAACGCATCCAACTTGAAGCCGATGACACGGAGAACGATGAGCGGTTGCTAAAAGAATATTCTTAAACATCTCGTCAAATGTTAATCTACTTCTAGCTTCTTGTGCCATTATGATATTAATAAAAATTTTAACTTTAAGATTATTATTAACTATTTAATAAATGCCTATTGTGACATTTAAAATTTCTGATAGAGATTTTCAAGGATACGAAGTAACTTTAGATTTGGATTATTATGAAACTATTGAAGAAATATGTAATCAAGTCACGAATACATTAAAAACACATTTGGAATTACATAAGTTCGAACAATTATTGGAGAGATTAAAGGAAAAAGATTTCCATATTCACGATGAAACAATGGGTTCAATTCTGATTAAATCTCAAGATGAGATTGTTTGGGTTTGCTCTCATTGCAAAGGGAAGTGAATCTTTCTTGAACAACGTGATACATACGACCTACTGGTTTATCTTCTGTTGGAGGTCGATATAACATATGTTGTGTCCAAGGACTATTCATTACAAACTGATTTATTTTATTACGCGCGTTGATTTCCATCACGGCTTGTACTTTTTTATTGACTGTCCTAACCAATTTGTTATGAGTGAATGTATAATAACCTCTATAGGACCCCCATCCTCCATACTCCTTTTCTTCTATTGCTATTAATTCGTCAATAATTTTTTTAATAGTTTCTAATTTGACGAATCTATATGCCTTTTTTGGCATTAAGTATACCGATATTAATTTTTTCCTTACCTCATCTGTGGTAGGACCTTGTTCTTCGTACCATGGACCGCTCATTATATTTATATACTGGTGAATAGTATTTAAATATATTCAATTTTTTCTTTTAGGTTTATACTTTCGTTTTCTACGAGTTTTACGTCTTCTTTTTCTACGTGTTTTACGTCTTCTTTTTCTGCGAGTTTTTCTTCCTCCGCGGTGTTTACCACTACTACCAACGGTAGTCCACTCATCCTTACTATTGTCTTGAATTTTTTTTTTCTTCAATAGATGATGAATTGGGATTTCCATATGTCTTGGTTCGAGAAGAGTAGTATTTTCCATTTGTTTCCTCTCTTCACCAAACACACCCCGCGGCATAGCAGCTAATGCGCGTCGTCGAAGATTTAATTTTAAAAATTCATTGTGTTTTTGCGCCGCAGCTGCTGCTTGAGTAGCTATTTCTGGAGAAAGAGTCATTAATCTAACTGGAGAATCATCTTCCAGTTCAACAAACCCAATGGGACCTGAGGCTGTAGATATATTAAATGAAGAAGGGTTTGAAATAGTACTATATGTACGGATTTTGCCATTTTGATCAAATCTCGGAGCGATTGTTACTGGTTGCCATAATTTTTCTGAATGGTTTTTATCAAATCTTTTAATATATACATTCTGTCCTACTAATTTATCCATTTGATTTTTAATAACATCCGGTGTTACAAGTAATCCACGTTTCATTGCATCTTGACGTGCTTTACGTCGTTTTCTTTTTATTGTTTTTGTTGTACTTTGTGGTGGCGGCAAAACGAAAGGGTTTTTTGATTTTGATTCTGGGTTCATTATATATATATTTTAGAAATTAAAAAATCCGCGTTTTTTTCGTCTTTTCCTTCCCCTTTTCATTGTTTTTCTTTTTGATTTACCACGTTTGCTCTTTCTGGTTTTCTTTTTATCTTCCTTTTTGACATCTTTCTCTCCAGGTTTATAATTTAAAAAGTAATATTCCCATTCTTTTCCGCCTTTATGTTTCTTCAACTCCTTATATCTCTTTGTTTTTTCTGCTCGTATTTTTTCTTTTAGGTTTATACTTTCGTTTTCTACGCGTTTTTTTACGACGTTTTCTACGACGTTTTCGCTTTCTTCGAGTTTTTCTTCCTCCGTGGCGTTTACCACTACTACCAACAGTTGTCCGCCCGTCCTTACTGGTGTCTTGAATGTTTTTTTTCTTCAATAGATGATGAATTGGGATTTCCATATGTCTTGGTTCGAGAAGAGTAGTATTTTCCATTTGTTTCCTCTCTTCACCAAACACACCCCGTGGCATAGCAGCTAATGCGCGTCGTCGAAGATTTAAATTCTCAAATACATTGTGTTTTTGCGCCGCAGCTGCTGCTTGAGTAGCTATTTCTGGAGAAAGAATCATTAATCTAACTGGAGAATCATCTTTCAGTTCAACAACGGACAGCAGGCGGTACCCGGGGGTGATGCCAGCCTCGGATATGCTAAATGCATGTGGGTCTGTACTATCACTCCATTTCGCAGGCACAACGTTGCCTGCACCGTCTATTATGTCCCATCCAGGTGATTCTATTGTTACTGGTCTCCATCTCTCATTTTCGTTTAATTCTTTTTTCCATTGCACTTTTTCTTTGTTTTTGTAGAATCTTTTAAAAAGTACTTGTCGGCCTTCTAATTTATCCATTTGATTTTTAATAAAATCCGGTGTTACAAGTAATCCACGTTTCAGTATTGCATCTTGACGTGCTTTTCTTCTTCTTCTTTTTTTTTTTCTTGTATTTGGGTTTGCTGCTATTGTATCTGGCGGTATATAAAAAGAATTTGATTGTAGCATGTTATATATTTATTTTAGAAATTAAAAAATCCGCGTTTTTTTCGTCTTTTCCTCCCCCTTTTCTTTGTTTTTCTTTTTGATTTACCACGTTTGCTTTTTCTGGTTTTCTTTTTATCTTCCTTTTTGACATCTTTCTCTCCAGGTTTATAATTTAAAAAGTAATATTCCCATTCTTTTCCGCCTTTATGTTTCTTCAACTCTTTATATCTCTTTGTTTTTTCTGCTCGTATTTTTTCTTTAGTATGTTTTTCATCGCCATAACAATCTATACTAAATCGTCTGAGAAGACCTTTTTGTTGTAAACGGTGTTTTTGTTGAACTTTAAATAAGTAATGCGACATACATAAAATACGCTGTGGGTCATAGTAAGGTCTATTAACATATAAGAAAGCTAAGTAAAAACTGAGCATGGTATCTAATGTGGCAACGCGAACTTTATGTCCTCCTTTTGAAATAATATTAAAACTATGACAAGCTAAAGGTTCGTAAATAAATGCTACACTTTCTCCATTAACTTGGACGTCATAATGTGGTGCAATAATTTCTCCAACTCCGTTATGTTTTTTAATTTTAACATTTTTAATTCCTTCACTTTTAAGTTGCGTTTTAACTATATTGGCAGTGGTTTCGGGGTTCAATGCCAACACATCAAAATCTGGAATAGGTGGTAGTTTTTTATGTCTAAACTTTTTAATATTTTTGAGATACATTTGATTTGCCATTGCACCGAAAAAAACGACCTTTTGACCCATCAATGAATCGCGGACAATATAAAATACTTTCTTTTCTAAACCTTCTGGCATTTTTTTTTCAGGATCAAACATACGCTGAATTTCCATAAAATCACAGTCTTTACCACGTAAAGGATATGTTTTATTTAAAAGCGTAAGACGTTTAAGAACCTTCTCCCATCTACCAGCGTCGCCTTGAGGACGAGACAATTCTAAATACATTAACATTCTTAAATAATTTGGTGGACTATAATGAATTCCAGCTTTAACCATAGATTTTTTGTGGATTTTTTTGTATAATTCTTTGGGTAAAAATGATATATCGGCTACAGGTATAAAATTTACAAATACTTTAAAAGTACCTGCGTGCATACCTGCTTTTGCTTCTACCTCATTAAATCCCTGTTTATAGAATATATCAGCTAAATCTTTGGCATCTTTAAGTGGTTCAGGTGAAAAGAAATCATAATCTGGTAATTCAATAGATTTATCGTAAAACTGGTCTTCTTCTGGCAAAATATTATTAATTGCTGTACCACCGTAACAAACGCGTTGGGTTTTTATAAGAAATTTTTCAACAATAGAAATAATTTCTTGAATAACAGGATTTCCAATCATTTTTCTTCCTGTTTTTTTCTCAATTTTGTCTACTGAGTGGCGAAGAATTGCTAATTCACATTCTTCAAAAGTAAGTCCTTTTTCACACTTCATTATTAATATAATGTGTGAAAAAAATTAAATAGTACTTTGATACATTGGTAAATTTATTTTTTTGGCTGCATATTGAACCTTCGGGTTTTGTTTTACAGGAGCAGTTGTAGTAACCAATTTGTATCTTAAATTATCGGGTTTTAAAACAAAAGCACTTCTAGATTCATCAAACATATTTTTATAAAATTGCATATTAGAATCAAAATTTGCATAGTTCATACAAACCATTTGACACCCATAAGAGAAATGTAATTGTGCTGGAACATTATTATTTAATGCACTTAAATCAGGCATAGAAATTGTCATATTTTTCTTGTTGTACTCCTTTAAGCCATCTGGATCGTGGGTATATTGTACATCATAATTTCTATATTCTGATAAAAATGGAGAACCGCTAGACATATTTATTAACTCTTCAAATGGTGTTCCTCTAAAATTATTAGTTTCTTGGTCACAAATAATAATGACTTTTCCTCTCAAGTTTAATATTGGTTCTCTGGCTAAATTCTTGCTATTTCCTTGTGCATCAGGACGACCTTCATGGCCGTATTCAGGAGGAAGTAGTTTATCTCCTAGATGATTTTTAACATATGTTGTAAGTTTCTTATAAAATAAATTGGGGTTAGTTTTACTTTTAATTCTAAAATGTATAAATAATGGATCATTTGGATTTGGAGTTGGTAATGAAAAAGCATATGTTCTTATAGTATTGAGTATTCCATCAGGACCTCCAACAGGAATACTATTATATGTCCCTTTAACATTATCAGAATCCGTTGGACCTGCAGCTACTACAACATCTCCATTAACCGAATATAAAGCAAAATCTAATAATCTTGCACCTTGATGGATAATTTCTTTTAATGGAACAATATCTACGTAACTGTCTTGAAAATCACCAGCACAGCAACTATTATAACTACTAGCAATATAATAATCTCTTAAATGACCAGTACCTGTCATACCATCTAATTTATATTTTGCGTCAGCAGAATTTATATTACCAATAACGGTTTTTTGATTATTGTATACACTTTCCATAGCATAGTTATCGTTGGCTTTCTTATTAATTTGCTTTCTATAATACCAAGATATACCTAATAAAATTAAGATTATTCCTACCCATAAATATCCAGCAGCCATTTTACCAATGGCTATTTTTGCTTTTGATAGTATTTTTTGTGGGTTATTAATCATTTCATTCATAGTATCACGCATATTTTTTGCCATTATATTTGGGGATGCCATTGATATATATATAACATAATTTAATATTTTATTTGTATCCTAAAATAGAAATTAATAAATATTTATCAGTATCTAATAGTTAAAATAATTATATCATAATATTTTAAGATGCCAGGAGGATTATTAAACATCGCCGCCTATGGTGCAGAAAATGTAATTTTAACAGGGAATCCAAAAAAAACATTTTTTAAAGCAACTTATAAAAAATATACTAATTTTGGTCTCCAACGATTTCGAATTGATTATGATGGACAAAGAATACTAAATTTTAATAGTGAAACAGAGATGAACTTTAAAATCCCTAGATATGCAGAATTACTTTGGGATAGTTATTTAGTTGTAAATTTACCTGATATATGGAGCCCTATGTACTGGAATACCGATATTAGCGGCTGTCAAACACCTTATGAATTTCAATGGATAAAACAATTAGGAGCTATGATGATAAAAGAAATTACTATTTATTCAGGAGCAAATATTTTATCAAGATATTCAGGCGAATATATCGAGGCAGCGATACAACGTGACGATGGTGGGAAAAAAATCTTATGGAATCGAATGATTGGGGCAGCCAAGAAATTTAATAATCCAGCAAAAGCGTTTCAGAATGGGGGATTTTATCCAAATGCTATGTGGAATCCCGACGCATCAGAAGGATTTACGGGTTCAGATGTACAACCATCCATTAAAGGCCGCCGTTTGTATATTCCTTTAGAAGCATGGTTTACATATGGAGGAGCCAAAACGGCTTTACCTTTGGTAGCTTTACAATATCAAGAAGTACATATTAAAATTCGATTTCGAGCTATTAAGGATCTTTATACTATTAGAGATGTTGAGAATCCTTCTAGTAAAGATGGTAAAGGACCTAGAAAAGCTCCAAATTCGGCTAACGCATTAGATCAATTATATTGGTTTTTACAACCGCCACAGGATCCTTCGGGTATAATAATGAACGGTACGGCAGCACAGCGACAAAATATAAACAGATATGTTAAAAAAAATAATTGGGATGCTGATATTCATTTAATGTCCTGCTATATTTTTCTAAGTCAAGATGAAAGACGCGTATTTGCATCAAATAAACATACTTATTTAGTTCGTGAAACATTTCAGCACGATTTTTTAAATGTAGCCGGTTCTCAGCGCGTTGATATACCTTGTAGAGATATGGTACCTAGTTTTTTGTTTAGATTTAGACGAAGTGATGCACATTTGAGAAATGAATGGTTTAATTATTCAAACTGGGCGTGGGATGGTGTACAACCAGACCAACCAGTGGATATATCTAATGCTTGTCCATTTTCTTTAGGACCAAGTTATAATCCCTATTTCTTTAAACGAACTGGTGCATTAGTAGACTCTAGTAATTTACAAAATATTTTAATAGATATGGGTATTTTATTAGGATCTGAGTATAGAGAAACAGTGTTAGAATCGGGTATTTATGATTTAGTAGAAAAGTGGATACGAACTGATGGTATTGCTAAAGAGGGTTTATATGCATATAATTTTGCAATTAGAACAAATCGCGATGGATATCAGCCGTCAGGTGCACAAAATATGAACAAATGGCAATATACTACTTTCGAATTTAATACTATTCAACCTCCCATTGATCCTGAAAATAACAATGTTGAAGTTTTATGTGATCCCTCTGGTGGCATTATTGGTGTAAGAAAAGATACTTGGAGATTAAATAAATGGAATTTTGATCTTCGAGTATGGGAAGAAAGATACAACATGATTGTCATTGAGAATGGTAGTATAGGATTATTAATTGCTCGTTAAGAAATAATACAATTATTACATTTACTACTACGAGCAGGCAAAGAGTTCGTCTTTAATTTTAAATTAATAGGTGTATATTCACTTGATAAAAGCGTTCCTTTTACTAAAGATTTATGAATGTTTTGTAACTTAGTTTTCAAAGTGGAGCGCGGTACTTCATTATCTAACGGAACATCTACTAATACGTGTTCATCATCATATCGACCTTTAACTTTTCTAGATGGAGGCGACAACCCTGTTTCTATATCATATTTATTATTCATATAGTAATAATAAATACTTTAAAAAAGATCCCAGATCGAATTATATGGGCTAGGTTTTAAGTTTGGATTTCTTGGATGGTAATCACTAGTATAAGCGGTAGATGCTCCTGATACGGATGGTATTGTACTATTCATAGAGTTAGTTGCACTTGGTCTATTTTCTTTTTTTCCTTTTTTCCGGTGGTGATGGGTTTTGGTCATCATACCTGTTGTTATACAATTATTATATTGTTTCGGGTTACACATAGAATTCACATCACATCCTTTAAGTGAAGATGTTGCTGAAACATTTTGAATTTCGTGTACTTTTTTCATTAATGATAATTCGTCTTTCATAGTTGTTTTAACACTTGTTGATGTATTATTCATGCAATTTTGAGTAATTGCTGCTAAATGAACTTTCCATAATAATCTTCCCAACACTTCAGCTTCTGAATCCATAATTAAAGGAGTTCTAATTCCTTTTTTTATCGATTCTTCATTTAAAAATTTTCTACCTGCGTGTTCATAATTTGTCTGTGATAAATTTAGTTGTTTAACCTTTGTTGGAAACCATTGACCATATGTTGAATTATGAGCTGAATTATTGTGAATAGCTAAAACATTGCAAGTAGTCGTTGTTGCAGCAGGACTCGAAGGATCTGTGTTTGAAGTACTTGTGCCTGTAGCTTGATTATATGCAGCCGCTGTATCACTATCCATTGTACCATCGTTTGCTGCTGCTGCTTGGGCATTATCTGCTACGCCACTGGCAGATGTTTTTTGCACAGATTCATTTGTGCCAATATAATTTCCGTTTTTATCCCAGTCTCCGGTAATTTTACTTGATCCACAAGGTGAACAATCTGTATCATATTGACATCCTGAACCAGGATCCGTACATTCATAAGGGCACGATTTGAAAAAACTACCATCTGCGTTTTTTTGAAGTGAACCACAATTTCCACTTAATTCTTTTGAAGCAGTACAACCCGAAGGACAAGTCGTGGCATTTTCTAAACCTTCTCTCCATTTTCTATTTAAAAGTCTGTATATTGCTAATACAAAATTAACAGCTACAAATAATATCATTAAACTAACAAATAATTTCACAACATTCATAATATATATATACCAACAGATAAATTTATATTAAACAAAATGTGTGTTTAATTGCTGGTTAGCTAAAATAAATGTCGTGCATTTTGGAATATGTTTAATACATTTTGCATTAATATAGGTACAGGTAGATCTTACGCCCCCTAAATAATCTAAAATTGTATTTTCTAATGGTCCTTTGTAAGGAATTTTAATTTCTCTTCCCTCTGAAGAACGATAATTCGCCATTTTACCATAATGTTTTTTCATAGCGAGTTCACTGCTCATTCCATAAAATAATTTCATTTTCTTTCCATTTTCCTCTACCACTTCACCTGGATTTTCATCATGACCTGCAAATTGTCCTCCCATCATTACGAAATCTGCTCCACCGCCAAACGCCTTAGACATATCACCTGGACAAGTGATTCCACCATCACCAATAATAAAGCCACCCAATCCGTGAGCCGCATCGGCACATTCAATAATCGCCGAGAGTTGGGGTACACCTACTCCTGTTTTCATTCTTGTAAGACACGCACTTCCCGGTCCTATACCTACTTTTACTACATCTACTTTGCCATTAATGATTAATTCTTCTACTATTTCACGCGTAGCAACATTTCCAGCGACAATAATTAAATTTGGAAATTCGCTTCTTATTAATTGACAATACTCTACCATTTTCTTCATATAACCATTTGCTACATCAATACATAACCATTTGGCTTGTGTAATAGCGAGGGTACTTTTTAATTCTTCCAATTTGTCAAAATTAATTCCAGTTGAAATCATGAAATAGTCAGGATTTAGTTCTTTATTTTTAAAATCTTTCTCTCCATAAAATTTGTGTAAACATGTTATCATGTTATGTTTTGATAAGACATCATATACTCCAAATGTTCCAGTAGTATCCATATTGGCTGCAATAATCGGAACCCCTTGCCATACTTGTTTAGAATGTGGAAATGTAAACTCTCTTTCCATATTAACATTTGAACGTGAATTAAGTACGGTTCGTTTAGGTCTGATTAAGACATTATTGAAATCCAGCTGTGGAGTATAATCAATCTTCATTATATCAATAGTAAACAATTAGTATTTAATATTTTTTGAAAAGGAATAATTTAATATTACCAGAATGTATATATGACAGACATAAATACAACATTACGAGGAAATCAACAAAAAAAAGAAGATCCAAAAAGCCCTAGTGTTATTGCAAAAAAAATATTCCAAGGATTAATTACAATTATTTTAGCAGTAGCTATATGGACATTGAGTTCTTGGCAGTTAGCCGTCATTGCAGAAACTGTGAATTGTATGTTTAAAAATGAACCAAATAAACCTTGTCCATATCCAACTAATGAGAATGCTCCACCATATAGTTCCAAAAAAGGCAAGTTCGATCTGGATCCATTTCAAGCATTTCTTAATATTGTCATGAGCACACTTAGTGGTGGGTTAATAGGATTGTCTAGAGGCGTTAAATGTTGTCCTTCTGGTAAATCAATGCCAGTAGCCACAGCGGTACCTGTAATGAAAGGTGGAATGAAAGGTGGCAATATGGCAAATGAATTAACAAATTTCAATTTGCAAATTGGCGATATGGGTTGGAGACCATTTGATATTTATAGTAATAATGTTGGATGGCCATATGATGAAGTTAAAAAGGATTTCCCATTTGGTTTTAATTATTGGTTGGGTTCTTCACAAATTAAATCCTGGTCTATTCCGAGACAAGTAGTACAAGGTATTTTCTTATTTTTAGCTAATTTAATGAATCCGAAAATGGGCGATACGGGATCCTGGGTAATGAAAGGATTAATCACAACATTTATCCCTTTTATTTTCTCTACTATGTTAGTTTGGGCTTGGATAGTTTCCTTAGCATCTACTGTATGGGGAGGATTTATACAACATATATTTAATGGTAATTTATCGGGTATGGTTTGGGGATTCTTTTGTACTTGGGTCTTGGTTATTTATAATATGATGATTCAACCATTGGAATTCTTTGGTTCATTATTTCTTATTCCTGCTCTTAGAGATGGAAGAAATTGGGTGAAATCAAATTGGCGTTCAACAAAAAATGGTGGATATCGTGAAATTATTTTAACTACGTCATTTATCGCTTTTATAGGCGTTGTTTTATCAGCTTTTTATCCATTATTGAATCAACAAAATTAATTAAATAATTTATTTAATATTATAAATTACTTAATAATTATACGATAGCTTAAATCAATATGGGTAAAAAAAATAGAAAGAAAAAAGGAAAAATTGTTTCTGCTAATGGCAAACCGTTCGTTAGCATTTGTACGCCTACATATAACAGACGCAAATTTATACCGTTTCTAATTAAATGTTTTAAATCACAAACATATCCACCACAATTGATGGAATGGATTGTAGTAGATGATGGAACGGATCCAGTAGGTGATTTATTTCAAGATGTTAGCGGTGTTAAATATTATTACCAAGAGGAAAAAATGAAATTAGGAAGAAAACGTAATTATATGCATACCTTGGCTAAGGGGGAAATCATTGTTTATATGGATGATGATGATTTTTATCCACCCGATAGAGTTAATCATGTTGTTAACAGACTTCGTTCACAACCAAGAGCGCTAGCTTGTGGTAGTAGTGCAATTTATATTTATTTTCAAAAACAAAAAGAAATTTATTTGTTTGGTCCTTATGGTCCAGCGCATGCTACGGCTGGTACATTTGGCTTTCGTCGTAAATTATTAAAGGAAACATCGTATGATGATAATGCTGAAATGGCTGAAGAAAAACACTTCTTAAAAAATTACACCATTCCTTTTGTTCAATTAAATCCTATGAAAAGTATTCTATGTTTCGCGCATGATGCTAATACATTTGATAAAAGTCGTTTATTAGAAAATCCAAATCCTAATTATGTTAAGAAAACACGACTGCAATTAAACAATTTTATTCGAAATAAAGAAATGGCAAAATTTTATACCGAACAATAAAATCTATAAATATAGTATAAATGAAGCTTACAAAATCTATGAAAACGGTTTTATATATTCTGCTAATCGGAATTATTGTTAATATGTTATTAAAGTCGTATGTTAAAAAAGAAGGATTCAAAGGAAGAAAAGCATTGTTGTTGTTGCATATGGAAGGGTGTCCTCATTGTGTTAAACTTATGCCAGAATGGGATAAATTTACGGAAATGAATGATACATCTATTGCAACAAAATCAGTTGAAAAAGATGAAGATAGATCTTTAGTTAAAAGATATGGCGTTGAAGGATTTCCTACTATTTTATTAGTGGATTCCAATGGTGACAAAATAAAAACATATAATGGACCAAGAACTTCACAAGGTTTATTAGATTTTTGTCATAAAAATAATTAATCGATTGTGTAAGAATCTAAATATCTATAAATCCTATTTACATCTAGTTTGTTAATGTTATAGTTTTCATTATCAAACAAATCATAAATTTCTTCAATTGAATAAGTTTTTCTAAGATTTATGAAAAAGGAAAACATATCCTTTTTATCCATATTTAGTTGATTGCATAAATTTTGTATAAATAGCATATTATTATATTCTGTTGAATATTTTGTTAGAACTTTTGTAAATCTAACATCAGGCGGATTAAAAACCGGTGGATTAGGTTGAAATTTGTCGTGATAAATTTTGTTATTGTAAAACGTTTTAATTAAAGAACTCATTTCATTAAAAATCCAAATTTGTTTTTGAAAGGTAATTCTATCAATATAATCTGCAAAACAAATGTTATCCAATATTTTTAAATAAAACGGTATACTTTCCTTTTTATCAACATCTTTTAAAACGTCAATAATATTTTCGTGAAATAATAGTCCTACACTTGTACGGTCAGTTTCATTCATTATAATCAAATGATCATTTATTGAATAAGGATTATTTAGTAATTTTTTTGTAATAACTTTCGTATCTTCATTATAAGCTTTTGGTTGAAACATATTATGGATTAATTTATTTTTCAAAATGTTTTGTTGATTCGTATAAATATCATATGTTGATTTTAATTTTCTAAGATCTCCTTGAATAAAAGTGGTTATATTATTCATTAAACAATTTTCTAATTTTGGCATTAGTAATTTTACTATACCCTCTATTTGATTGACTGTAGGAGTTTTAAGTTCAATGGGCAAACATACTTTCATCATTTCTTTTATTTTCTTATCAATATGATAGTTTCCTATACAAATAATAGGTATCATTGTAATATCCTCTTTCTTTTGTTTTTTTGTTTTTTTAGGTCTAATTAACTTAATCAATGAATTAATACCACCTTTATCACCACTATTCATTCCATCTATTTCATCCATAATAATTACCAGTTTTTTACGTTTCTTATTAAATAAACTTAATATATTTGTGTCTGACATATTATGCTTAGTAATTGTATCTATAACTGTTTTATTTCTAAAATCTCCAGCATCGAACAAAATTATATCGTAATTTAATTTCTTTAAAATTTCTTTTACAAAATATGTTTTACCTGAACCCGGGCTACCATAAATATAAATACCACGACGTGTTTGCATTAAGTGTTTGTTTTCTTCAAATAAATTTAATATATTTTTTAATTGCTCTTCAGATTCTTCCCTATTTAAAATTCTATTTAAATTTAACTGTTCCATAATATATTTCTACTACTTATTTTTTTAGGTTTTTTTCTACTCAAATACTTCTTATTAATATCAATAATACTTTTAATTTGTGGCTTTTTATATTTAATTGTTAAATATCTGATGTAACTTATATAATCAGGAAACTTCAAATTTTTCCATCGCCATATTTTATTTCTTTCCCATATCTTGAATGCATTATTAATTAACATTGTAAAAATATAAGTTCGGTTCATTCTTACTATATCACGTATATATGTATCGTGTTTGAAATATTCTGAAAAGATCATAGATTTCATCTTTTCATTATAATATTCACAAAATAAATTAGGTGTTAAGTACCCTTTTATGGAGAGAGGAATGTATAAATATATGATATTTACAAGCTCAATTGGAAGTTGTGATATTTGAACGAATAGCATTTGATATGATTTATTATTTTTATTAAAATTAAAAATAATAATTTTAAATAGATTTAACAATATGGATTGCCTTGGTTTGCCGTTGAAGATGTTACGCCATCCCAAGTTGCGCCACATCCTTTGGCTAATCTACAATTTTGAGTGATTGTATCTATATCATCACCGACCATAGGAGTTAATCCATCGGCACAACTTCCTAAACCTAAAGGATTAGTACAATGTATTTTGCCATCTTGTAATTGTACTTTGAAGTAATCAGGACATTTACTAATTTCAGGTGGAAATTTAGAAGACTCTTGGGCGGATTTAATAAGAACACCAATTATAACTAAAGCAAGAATAAGTAAAATTAACGCTATTATTAATACTACTTTTTGAAAAGTCATTATATAAAATTAGTAGATATTTTTTTCTATCTTAAATATAAAATGCAAACAAACGGCCGTGTCGATATATTAAATTATAATCCATATGATAGATTTAGCTTACATGATAAAATACCAACGGGATCTTCTACTGGCTATAGAGATGCACTTACTGGAAATTGGAGTGATAATACTTTATCAAAAGTATTTTTTAGTAAAGACAATATTCGCATCATTCAGAATGGGCTAAAGGCCGGAGTCTATAAATTATCTAATGGAAGGTTTTTAATTGGTGATCAAGATGAAGACACATTGAAAATTATTATGAGAAGTACCTTTTTACAAAGTGCAACAAATTTACCAACTAATATTACCGGACAAGTAGCAGCATTAAATAAAATTGTTTTAGACTACAGTGTTCCTCAAATATACGGAGAAGCACAAGGATACGTGAAATATAAAAATGATGTTAGCACACTAGTTGTACCTATTGATAGACCTACCTCAACATATTCCAATGATACTTTAGACGGTATTTCGAGAACTGGAAAGTGGTTTTAAAAATTGAATTATTTTTTTATGATTAAAAATCATAAATAAACAATATGATTGAAGAAGTATTCAAAAATTACACCATCAAACTCGGAAGAAATCAAGACGAAAACGATGAACTTGTTAGAAATGCAGAACCAGATGATTATTGGTTACACGTATCAGAACATCCATCTCCACATTGTATTATCATGAATCCTTCTAAAAAAAGAATTCATCAAAAAGTTTTAAAACACGCTGCCTATTTAACTAAAAAATATTCTAAATACTCAAATATATCAAAATTAGATATTGATGTAACACGCATAAAATTTATAGAAACCACCGATAAAAAAGGTTTAGTCGAAGTTTCAAATATTATTAAAATTATTAAAGCATAACAAATTTATTGATTTGCATTATATTTCTCCATCTCATCCAAATAACGTTCTTTATCTTTCAAACTTTTCTCTACATATGGTTTTTTATCATTTTCAGATAAACCTTTCCACATTGCCCCCAACTGCTTAGCAATGTCGCCTAGATTTATCTTCTTATTTTTCTTGCCTTTCATTTTCTTCATAAGCTTTGGTCTTGCTGCTTCACAAAAGTAAAGGTAACCAGATGTAGGACGCTTTGGTTTAGCAGGATCCTTCATAGCCTTAATTTTAAGAGGATCACCCAAAAGTGTATGGGTCAACTCTCCAATTTTCTCGTGCTGTCCCAGTTTAATACAAACGGTAGCAATTAGATTTTTATGAGATTCATACCAAAGGTGGTTTAGAGAAACTGTGTCGTTATGAAATGTAAGATGTGCCATAGTGTTTATATATATATACATGTCTCATTCATCTAAGTCAATTTTTTCTTATTTCTTAATTTTGATAACTTTCTTTCTAGGCTTACGAATTTTTTTCACTACCGTTCCAGATGCTCTTTTAATTCTAGCGTTTCTGTAAATATTATATTGCTTGGTCAACTCCACTAGTTCTTCTTGCCACATTTGTTCAATGCTTTTATTCTTCAAGATGTCTAGTTCCGCTTCCTTAGTTCCTTTTTCATTCAACAACTTCGCAACATTTTCTTCTTCCACACTATCAATCGGCATAGTACGCAAATATTTAAATTCATTATCGTTATCAATAATATCATAATTCTTGCTTTTCAACAATTCGATAACCTCTTGTTTCTTTTTCTTTCTCAAAACAAGTGTCGGTGGCTCGACAATTTGCTCTTGAATAAATCTAGCTTTATTTGACAATTTGACTAACTGATCTGCCAATTTCTTTATTTGATATTCTTTTCTTTTCACATATAGCTCGTGTCTTACTGTAAAATAAGATTCCATAATTTCATAAATAGTAGTAAACTTCTTCAATTGTTGATGAGAATCAAACAAATTCATATTTGTAGTAGTTCGTGTTGTATACATTCCCAATGCCTTTTCAAGTTGATTGCAACCATAATCTGCTTTCTTTGGCATCAGTTTTCCCATAACACCTGGTACTAATTTCAATGTAATATCAACTTCTGTATCAGTACTCATATCTGTATAATTTTTAAGAATTTGTTTCTTTTTATTTTTCTTATTACTAGAATCATCTATAATGCTTTCTAGGAACTTTTTATAATCATCTGTCCAAACCCCAATTGGTAGTTCTGTAATTTGTATCTTATCTACACCAATAACTTTATAACTACCTTTAATCAAATATTTCTTATAGACCTTACTTGTATCCATAGCATCTTTAATATCCGCAATCTTTGTAATTGTTCCTTTAAAACCCTCATAATATGGCTCAATTACTGGTGTAGAACCAGTCTTTCCCTTTAACATCCATTTCAAATATTTAATAATTTGTGCTGGATTATAGCACAATCCCTCATAACTAAAACCAGTTCCAATACCTTTACCTCCATTTACCAAAACCATTGGAATAATTGGCGCGTAAAAGTCTGGTTGAACAGGAGTACCGTCGTCATCCAAATAATTCAAAACAGGAAGGTCCTCTGAAGGATAAATGTATTTAGTGATTGGATTCAACTTAGTAAAGATATATCTTTCTGAAGCATGGTCTTTACCACCTTTAAGCCTAGTTCCAAACTGTCCCAATGGGAGAAGAGTATTAATATTATTACTGCCTACGTATTCTTGTGCCATATTAACAATAGCTTCTACCAAACTTTTTTCGCCATGATGATATGCTGAATGTTCACTTGTATAACCCGCAAATTGAGCTACTTTAATTTCATTAACAAGATTTCTTTTAAAAGCAGCAAACAAAATCTTTCTTGTGCTAATTTTATTTCCATCCATAACATTTGGAATAGAACGGTCACAATCATACTTTGAGAAGTGAATCAATTCATTATTAATAAAAGCTTCAAACGACACACTGTCATTATCTGGATTCAATACAGCATCTGGGTCATATTCACCCAACCAATCTTTTCTGTCATCTGCGCGTTTTTTATTAAAAGCCATATCAATAGCATTGTCACACGAACCTCCATCGTGTTTAAAGTAAACAAACTTTTTCTCAGCAAAATACTCCTTGAATTCTTTTGCTGTACTCGTACCCAAACCCTTAAAATATTTAATCTTCCAACCTTTTCCATTGTTATTTGCCTGTTTCCACTGTTTATAATCACTCTCATTATAAAAGCTCTTTTCTTGACTACCTTTCTTTGCTTTAATAATTGGAGTGTTCATAAATCCAAGAAAATTATCTAGTTCAAGCAAATCTCTCCATTGTGAATGAAACAAATTTACACATAATCCTTTAATATGAGAACCATCCAAATCTTGGTCCGTCATAAACATCACGTGTCCATAACGCAATGACTTTTTAGCTATCTCTGGTGTATATTCCTTACCAGTTTCCAAACCAATAATTTTCTTAATATTTGTAATTTCGGCATTATCATTAAGTCTGCTTTGTAGTATATCCTTTGTATTCATTAGCTTACCCTTCAGTGGGAAAACACCAAACTTGTTTCTATCTTCTTTTGAAAGACCTGAAACAATCCCTGCCTTAGCTGAATCTCCCTCACACAAAATCAAAACACATTGGTCAGATTTATTACCACCTGCCCAATTCGCATCAATAAGCTTTGGGATATTTCTAATATTTTTAGACTTGCGACCATCTGTTTTCTTTGCCGCCTTATTATCTTTAAGTTCAGTCAAACTAATAGCTGCTTCCATTACTCCCATTTTTACTACCTTTTCAACAAATTTAGCACTGATATCGCATCTTGAACCAAATTTGCCTGTTGGAGTATTCATATAATCTTTTGTTTGACTATCAAATGATGGATTTTCAATAACACAATTTACAAATAGCATGAGTTGCTCTTTAATTGTCGTTGCTTTGACTTTAATTTTCTTTTTCTTTTCAATATAAGCTATGATCTTCCTAACCAATTGATTCAAAATATACTCGACATGCTTACCACCTTTAGAAGTATAAACACCGTTTACAAATGAAACTTGTGTAAATTCATCTACTGGCGAAAGACATACCGCATATTCCCATCGTGGACAAGCTATTTCATGAACACGTTTTGTCTCAGTCTTAGTACCAATATACATACTAATATACTGTTCAAATGAGCGAACAGGAACCATTTCATGATTAAATCTAACTTTTACAGAACGGTCTGTAATAGCAGCAATATCAAAAGTTCTCTTTTTAAACAAATTAAACATATCATCAGTGATTCCTTCCATACCAAATCTTTCATAATCTGGTAAGAATGAAATCTTTACAAATGGCTTTGCCTTTGAAGCTTTAGTTATTTTAGGTTTTCCCAAAACATCCAAATTATCTTTGAATTCTTGAACATACTTCTTCTTTCTGATGTGATCCACTGTTTCTATTTTCGCCCATTTTGAATAAATAAAGATCAACTTTACTCCAAAACCATTCTTACCTCCTACAATTTTCTTTTCAGATTTTTTATAATTGGTAGATGTCATCAAATGACCAAATATCATCTCAGGAATCCACAACTTGTGTTCTGGATGTTGTGCAATATCAATACCATTTCCATCATTCATCAGTGTAATAACACCGGTTTTCTTATCAACAGCGATGTCGATAAGAGTAACCGGTATAACGTCTTTTTGTCCACTTTTGATTTTTTGCTGTAACCTTACATAATGATCTCTGCAATTTACAATTGCTTCATCAAATAATTTGTAGAAACCAGGAGTCCAAGTATAGTCATGAAAGGTAATAGATTCACCTTCAAACGACCAATTTTTTACCTCGTCAGGTTCAACAGCACCAATATATGTATCAGGCGCATCTTTGATATGTTCCTTTTGTGTTTTCTTTTGATAAGTAGTGGACAAATCGGTAATTCCGGAATGACTCATTGTGTATTGTATCTATAATGAAGCCTTTTTAAATTATTTCAATTTTAATTTGAAATAATTAGTATCCTATTTTTTCTAACAGCCAATCCCACCATCCTTGTATGCCTTTTTGTTTTAAAATATTTCTTCGTCTTTCCCACGCTTCATTTAATAAATTTTCTAGAACCTTAACTTCGTCTTCTGAATCTCTTAATTCGTCTCTTTTAATTATAAACATTATAATATACCTTTATTTTTTCCGGGTTCTATGTTTTCTTTTTTTTCGTTTTTTACGAGTTCGTTTCTTCTTTCTTTTTCCAGCTTTCATTTCTAGTGACTGTATTTCAGAATTACACTTATACGCAGCAAATGTATAATATTGTTGGTAAATATCAGCACCCATTACTCTAGTCGCAACATTACAGTTTTCTTTGAAAATTTTTGTTTGCAAAACACTATTAATATCCCACGTTTCACTTAATGATGTGAAAGGTAAACAAAAATTACCCATATATTTTACTAAATCCATAGATGTCATTCCTGTTTTCCAAATTTCTCCTGTTCTTTCACTTGTTTCTAATTCATGACTAATTTGAGAAACTCTATGATATAAACCATGGTGCATCAAAAATTCAAATAATCCTAAATCTAATATTTGATTTACCTGTGGACCAATATCAGCATTAATACATCTTTGAGATAATACTGGTACAATGTAACCCACATCTCTTGTAAATGATTGATCGTATGCTTGGAGTATAGAATCCGCATTGTTTGCGTATTTTTCTATCAATGGTTTTTCGAACTCCAAATCAGCGCCTACAATTCCGTAATGTGTTCCTCTAGGCATAAAATTTTTCATTAAATAAAGAAATCTATTAATGTGATAAATATTTGAAACACTGACTATAACTTTATTTTTAAATGATTTTTCATTTGAACCGCCAGGTAAAGAGAATTTCTGTAAAGCTAAATATTTAATCATAACTGCATTAGCAACCGTATCCAATGCAGCAGTATCTATAGAAATTTTACACTGTGCTTCTAGATTTGGAAAATTCCTGCCTCCAAAACGGGTCAGAAATTCTGTTAATATAAATTCAGCTTCACTCTTAGATGCATTGTGTTTATCATTTTCTACCCAATTCTTGTGAGGCTGCAAAGAACCATCGCCTTTTTTTTGATCTGGTAAAGAATGTCCACCTCTTCCAGATATTATAATATGTCTTTCTTTTGTTGACGCATTTCCAATTGCTATTTCTCGTTCCAATTGATTAAGGTAAATCATTAATATATCTAGTCTGACACGGCATTCTTTAATAGGACCACCAACAATAGCTAAAATATCAAAATCTGGTACAGTTTGAGTTGAAATTTCTATAGTATCCAAGGAAGTTGCTTTAAGACACGTGATTTCTCCGATAGGTTTATTACTAGCAGCAGCAGCTACATATCCCATCATCAAATTTCTATTCCATTTAACTAAAGCGTCTCGCGCAGCTCTTGCTGCTGGCATAATATTTTGTAACATTGGAAATTTAGCCCCGAATAACGAGATAATGTTTTTTAATTTTACAATTTCATCTTTTGTTTTTTTGGAATTTAGCATGTTATTTAAAAAACCTAGTAATAATGCCCATTGTAAACTCCATTTATTACAATCAGCATTATTTTTCAAATAGGTTGGAATTTTATCTAAATGAAATATAAATCGTTTCATATTACATACATCTTTAATTAACCATTGAAAACATATATCAGTTGACATAACTTATATATATTTAAAATAAAATATTTAGGATAATCTGCGTTCAGTTTTTTTTTCTAAGGACAATATATAATGGTAAAAAGACATACTAAAGGAGCTGATGGTAAATACCACATCGCAGGAAAGAAATTTGATCAACTAGTGGGTTCACGTGCTCAGGTTTTTCATGGAACAGCATACAAAACAACATCTTCTGCTGTTAAACCTAAAGGTGACGCTCTTACTCGCGCCGGCCTTAAGATGAACAAGCATGGACGTATTGTTTCGTCTGCTAAAAGCAAAAAAGGACCTATGATGTTAAAGAGACTTCACAACAAAGGTTATTTCACCCGCAAAGGACATTTTGGAGCTGTTAAGAAATCTACCAAAGGCCGTAGTTCTCATCACCACCCTCGCAAAGGACGGGCATCTCGTACTCGTAAGGGACGCAAAGATTTCGTTACACACAAAGGAGACAAATACTACAACCGTCGTCGTCACCGCCAGCGCGGAAAACACGGACGTCGCCCTTACACCAAAAAAGGACGCAGACGTACTGGAGTGAAACGTGTTACCATCCGTGAGAAACGTAGTCGTCGCACTGGTCGTTTCGTAAGAGGAGGCAAATAAATTTAAAATTCTGTCCAATACTCTTTCAATAATCTATTATCTTTAATGTATTCCGAAGGAATTATCTTCGAAATGTATTTTTCAAAATATTTTTTACTCACCGTTCTTTTTGATGAAGAATCCAATATTTTTTTACAATAATCCTTATACAACTTAAATATTGAAATATCTTCCTCCTGACAAAAATTATAATCTACTTTTAGCTGATTTATAATATCTTCCATTTCAGCTTGCTTATCCCACAAATTACATTTAATATCTGTTACATATTTACCTGTAATTGGAGAACCTGAAAAATGTTCAATTAGAAAATGTAATTTTTCTTCATTTATACCACTTACTTTAGCATTTTTCTCCCTCATCCAATTATAATACAACGACCATAATTCACTTATTTCAAATTCATCAGCGCCTTCACTAATTGTTTGCTCCCAAAAGCTTTGGAACGTTTTTACATAAGACAATTTTGAACTAGTTATCATTGTATACAAATCCAATACATCATTATAGTTTAACTTTGTACTCAATCTATCCTTCAATTGTTTAATATAAACAGGCATAATTGGTATGTTACATTCCTTTATAAAACTTTTCCATAAATAATACATTTCAACCCATTTAATCTCTCCAGAATCTGTCGATGGTTCCAACCATTCATCTACAAATTTACTTATCAATGTCTCAGCATTAACAGTTGACATATAAGTAATAGATTGAATAGCATCTGTATTTTGACAATGATTTTGTATGTATTTATTAGCATTTTGGAATTGGTGCGAATAATGACTAGCTACTGCTATTAAATCTAAAATATGCGATTTTAGAAAATCATTCCAGCACGAAGTTATTTTTACTGAATCATTAAAACTAAATATACCACAATTATTAAAATCTTGATTATAATATTTAAATTTAATACTCGAAATAGGATTACATTGAGAACCCATTACATATTGTATAAGGTCTTGTAAACATATTAAAAAATCTTTACTTTCCATACGAGTAAAATGTGTAGTATGGCTTGATTTTTTTAGAATATTGTCTCCAAGAACAGTTAAGAAATATTTTGCTTCTGATTTAGAACGAAATAAAGTAGGTGTTAAATGTTGTATTACATATTGAATAGTAGTAGATTCTGGTATACTTTGTGTGATTGGTTTTTCTTTGATATGTTTTATAGCTAGATTTTTGATTTTATGTTTCCAAGGAATTAATTCTTCTTTTGTTGAGATATCAGAAAGTAAAAGATGCCAAATTGAATCCTCATTTATTATAGCATAATTCTCTCCATTATAAAAAATAAAGAGGTCTGATTGATGAACATAAAAGTATTGATTTTCTGGATTGTTTAAGAATTTATCTATGTAAATTTTACTTTGTTTTTCTAGATTTTGTTTTCTATTAATTCTATTGACAAATAATTCTAGAGCATGAGGGAATTGTTTATTTAAATATTCCTCCATTTTTGCTAAAACTTCCGGTTGGTCTTTGTATTTTTCATATAAATTATTTAAACAAAGGGACATCTTATTCAAACTCATATAATCTACATTGCTTATATGATTTTAAGTAATTAATTTTAACCAATTATGATTTTTAATTTCAGTTAATGACATTCTTTTTGAAGGAGTATAATGTAATGTTTTGGTAAGAAAATCTATTAAATCATCACTAAAATTTAAATGCTCCATTATTCTTTTATGTTTGCATTTTGGAAAGAGGCATTTTCTTCGAATCGCGGCTTCTAAATTTTCACTCTCTTTCGATAAATTACCAACATTAAAAGGATATTGTTGTACCATAATACTCCATACACATACACCAATACTCCAAATATCAGAGTTTTTATGATAGTAGTTTAACCAAATTTCAGGAGCGCAATATGACTTTGTTCCAACATAAGTTCTTAACATTTTTAGACCATTTGTATTTGGAAATAGATGAGCGCTTTCAAAATCAATTAATGTTAATTTGTCAGTTTCTTTATCATAAATATAATTTTCAAACTTAATATCGAGATGACATAAATTATAGTTACGCAGTTCAATTAAACAATCAATCATTTTAGTAATTAATAATTTCACTTCATTTAAGTTTTCAATGTTAGGGTTAGAAAATAAGTAACAGAATAAATCTGTTCCTGGTATAAATTTATACAGTAAGTTACAATATTGTTCATCTTCATAAAAATCTGTATATTTAGGCAAATAATCAGAATTAAATTTTTCTAAAATATTAGCTTCTCTTTTTGCCCGGCGGCGTTTGTGACTTTTCATTCTTTTACAGGTTACTTGTTGTTCATTAATTTTATCATATAATTTTAACATACTTCGAGATTTTTTACTTTCTACATCAATTAATTTTTCTTCATGTATATAGCGTTGCTGAGGAATATGAATTGTTAATTCATAGTTTGTATCTAATACCTCAGTCTGTTTACAACAACTATTTCCCATTTATATTTAATTATATTGAAATTTATTTATTTAGTTTAACAACACTTATAAGTATTTAAAGATTCGCGTTAAAAAATTAGTATATGACCGAAAGTAATGTTCTAGAAATAAAAACAGTTCAAATTGCTCCTTTTAGGACACTTATGACTGCATTAAAGGATATATTGTTAGAAACAAATATCGTATTTAAACCCGATGGTATTCGAATTGTAAATATGGATAAATCCCATACTATTTTAGCACATTTATTTTTAGACGCAGAAAAATTTGAGCATTTTTACTGTAAATATCCAAAGATTATTATTGGCGTAAATATGTTTCACTTATTTAAACTTATTAATACAATTGATAATGATGATACATTAACTATTTACATTGAGGAAAAAGAATATAGTGAAGGCGTGGTTGATAACTTAGGATTGAAATTTGAGAACGGAGATATTAAGCAATGTAAGATTCAAAAACTCAAGTTGATTGAACCTGAGCAAGAAGAGTTACAAGTACCAGATGTTCCATTTTCATCAATTATTACTCTTCCTTCTACTGATTTTCAGAAGATTATTCGAGATTTATCGAATATTTCGGAGAGATTAGAGATTAAATCAGTTGGGAATGAGTTGATTTTCAAATGCGAAGGACCTTTTGCAACTGCAGAAATTAGGCGGTCTGAATCAGATGGTAACATGGAATTTTTACAGAAACAAAGTGCTTCTCACGTCATTCAGGGTGAATTCTCATTGAAAAATCTTGGATATTTTATTAAGTGTACCAATTTATGTAATACAATTGAGATGTATTTAGAAAATGATTTGCCTCTTATTGTTAAGTACTCTGTTGCTTCACTCGGTGAGATTAAGTTGTGTTTGGCAGCTCTTCCTTCTTGTTAGAAATGTAAAGTTAAGTAGAATTAATAATTAAAGATTTGAATTCTTAATTATTAAATGAAAAAAATACTTCCCGATGATGTTGCTAGTTATATTAATATGACTTGTGATATAGAAGAACGAAACAAACGTGTTATATATGAGAATGATTTATTCATATGTGTAAAAGATATTAAACATGTAGACGAAAAAGATTATCATTATACGGCATGGTGTAAAAAAGATATAAGGTCTTTGCTTGATTTGGAGAGAAAGCACTTAAAATACATAAAAAATCTTAAAAAGGTAATGTACCAGAAATACCAATTGACGGACGATAATACGGAGAATTTTATACATTTTCCTCCGACTTACTGGCGTCTACATATACATTTTGTACATAGACCTCATATAACACACGTATATCATCAATTGTATTTTATAAATGATATAATTAATCTAATAGAAGCAGATGAAGATGTATATCGAACGTATGTTTTGATAGATAAAGCAAAGTTATAATATTATTTGGAGAGATTGATGACTAGATATGAAATAAATATACCTATACCACAAATTGCAATTACGATAAATGTAGCAAAAGAAAAACATTTTCTATTCAAACAAGTATCATTGATTTCATTTTGTTCGTGTCTACTATAAAATGGAATGCCAAATGTTTCTGTCCAACTTAATTCTTTTTTTTTATCAAAATCCCAACAACCGTGTTTTACTACTGGATGGGTATTTTCATGTTTTAAGATGCCCATCGTATCTTCAAATATATTTCCTGATGTATCGTATCTTTGTTTCATTTTTTTCATGTAATTAATATATCTAGTTTTGCTTGTTTTATCTAGGGCACCAAATGGATCAGTAATTAACGTAGTCAAAGTATTCTTATATTCTGGTTTTGGTAAATGTTCATAACAACATGTAGAACAATTTCGTTGTCTAAGATTATCCGCATATGCCATTTCGTCAGAAAATAGTTGGTCTATAATACTAAATGCTGAACGTAATAATAATATTTTTTCAAAACCATAACTTTTTTCAAAATATTCCTGATCTATTAATTGTCTTAGTTTAATAACTCTTTGATCCGTCGTAGATATTCCATTATCAAGTAAAAGATTATGTTTGCATTTTAAAAATTTAATTTGATTGATTCGATCTCTGATAAATGTAATATAATATTTTCTAAGCCCTTCTATTTTTTTGATAACAGAAAAAATATTAATATTATAAGCTATTTTGTATCTATAACGAATAGTTCTTGGTACGATAAATTGGTTTGTTTCTTTTATTTCTTTAATTTTTGTTTCTATTTCATCTAACCGTTTTTTTATAATCGCACTTACTTCTATGAGTTGCTGTTTTTCTCTCTCTTTTACGGTTCCTTTTTTATCAAATCCAGTCATATCGGTAAACAAAAGTAAAGAACCAGAAGCAAACTCGCAAATGGATTGCAATTTATCGTATTGATGAGCAGATATTTTATGAGCTTCTGACTGAGCATCTAGTTTTAAATAACTAACTACTGCCAGAAGAAATGAGATTCCTGCATTTAATGATGCTAGAAAGACACCGCCCCATGTTTCCGCGCTATTCAATGCGCCAGAACACACAGAAGCCAATGTTGATAGAAAAATGGAGGGAAACATTAGATAATTAAGTTGTTTTTGACAATGTGATTCACTTTCCATATAAATAATTTTTTGACCTTTAACATAACTTGCAAGAATGTCCATAGCTGATGAAAAATATTCATTATAACTGTGATAAATCTCTCCAAGTTCATCTTCTACTTCTTGAAAACTGACTTTTTCTGGATTATATCTGAATCGACCTACTTTATCTATTGGTTGATTTTCTTCGCGTGTTTTGGTTTTTTTGTATTGTTTTAAAGCATTCAACATTGTTTTATGTTTTTGAAGTTGTCTTTTTCCTGTATTTCTTTTAAGTGATCTTTTTTTGGGAAACATACCTACCATTTTCATTTCGTTTCCTGAATCAGCGTCTTCTATCGCATTTTCACTTACATCTATAGATGTAAAATCTTCTAAAGTATTAGTGGTAAGAACACTTGTATCTATTTGATGAACTTCACTAATTTCAATATTTATGCCACTGCAATCTGTCATAATATAAAAAACAAATGTTTATATTATGCTATTTTTACGAAATTCTTTTAGTATCGACGTCCGCACTAATCAAATAAATAGAATTCTCAGTAATGATAATATACTCAGACTCTACTTTATATATTTTAGCAATTGGGCTAGTATATTCATCTTCGCTTTTGACTAGAAGCTTTTCTCCAGTTTCACGCACACCGATCAAAACTTCTTTATCCAATGATCCTGTCCAATAATCAAACATAATTGGTTTATCTTCAACTATTCCTAGTTTTGAAGCGTGCTGTAATGTTGTTCCGTGGGGTAGTCTATAATTATTTTGTTCTTCTCCTGAAGTAATTGCATTTTCTTCTGACATTTATAACTTATAGGTGATTATAATCTTTAAATACTTATTTTATGCAACAATAAATAATTCCGTATTTTTATTAAATATAAAATACAAATTAACTTTATATGAGTGATAAATTAGTTATTAGCAATGTTGAAAATTATAATAAAACGTTTGAATTTACAGATACTAAACCATATATCATAAGATATGTTGAAATTATAAATGAATACATGTTGTATGTTGTAGAAAATATGATTATTCAAGATGATACTTATTTATTATTCTTGATAAGACGTGGTGTAGAAACAATTATGCATTGTTTTAAATTTTTGTTAATGTATACGAAAAATCTAGATTTAACTATGTTTCAATGCAAAAAAGCTTTATACTATTATATTGAGTTCATAGGCCAGATTAGCGATGTTTCTTTACATCATTCATACCTGCAATTAAATTCAAAAGACGCTACGCTATTTGTTTATAAAAAAACTATTTATGATGTTAATAATGTTTATCGAAAAAATTTTACTTTAGATGATACAGAACAACAATTTCTTAATAGTATTTCTAATATTATAATGCTATTTAATGCAACATTATTTCATTTACTACAAAAAGAAAGATTAAAATATGAAAAAAAAGAGAGTATTATTCATTTTGCAGTAGAGAAATCAGCATTAATAATAGATAAATTATTTAATAGTGGCAATTATACATTACTAGATAGTAAAACTGAATTATGTTTGTTTGTGTTTCAGAATTTTCAAACTTACGATATTGATACTATCAAATATAGTAATATTTGCGAAATTTTTGTTAAGAAATTACGAAAATATTTAGACAAAGATACTTTGTTTTCACTTAAATCCCGAATTAAAGAAAAACTAAGTGATAATAAATTAATAAATAATTTGAATCAAATGTCGCCATTAAGATATGTTAATTGGCTTTTACATCCACAATAATTGTCTTTTTTCTAACTTTTTTCTTTTTATCGGTTTTTTTACTAACAAATGGTGTTTGGATTCGAAAATCAATGTAATCTACTTGTAGAATATTTTTTAAGAAGTCATATACTTTGTGTAAAATGAATACATCACAATGACCTACAATTAAAACACTTCCTGTACGAAATATCATAAAGGAGATTTCTAAACACTGATTGTCCCCTTTACCAGAACCTTTCTTGTCGCATCTTTGTTTGCACAAACAAACCCCATCTTGATGTTTCTTCTCAGCATTGTAATAAAATTTTACTTGTATTCCTGGATAAGAACAAGGATCATAATTGACGTGTAACTTATATTTGTACTTTAATAATGTAGATAATTTGTCTCTGTCTATGTAATAATTACAAGTAAAATTTGAATTTATTAATACCGTATCAATATTTTCTTTATTATAAGCTAAATCTGTTCCGCAAAATGAACGCAATATATTAACTAGATTAGTTAATGCTAAGTGTAGGAAATCGTCTGATTGTATTCCTGGTATCTCAAGTTTTCCCGTATTGAAAACCTTCATGTGTACTTCCTTATGAATATCATTAAATTTAATACGCAAAATTACTACAAAACAGTTATAAAAGGCACCCTTCGTTTTTGTTCTATAACTAATTAAATCCTTTTTTGCTATTCCAATATTTACTTTTCTTACATCTTTATACTTAAGTTTTCGAGCTGTTGGATTATCAATAAATTTAATAGTATCTACAATAATCATTTTTGATGTCTTAACTTTATTGTCTAAAATATTACTTTCTTCTTTAGTTTCACAACTGATTTTGATCTGTTTTTTAATAATACCGTCTGACTGTGACTGATAATTTATAACAGGTAATTTCCAAAATACATCTTGTAAATTTATAGCTTTATTCAAATATCCGATTTTTGTTTGTGTGGAAATATAGATATCAGTTACTTTAGGAATAAATGTAGAAACATCTTTTTTATTCTCTTCTTTTGAATCTTGTAGTGTATCGTCTTTTAGAAAATTTTCCCATTCTTCGTCTGCGGTAAGCATATTGATTTAATTATTATGTCTTTAAGTTATTCTTTAATCAATTTATTTTCTACTATTAAATAAATGGATACAGTGCAAAAAAGTCACTCGATGAATAGAAAGCTTAAACTCGGCAATCCCAAAAAAAATGTTAATGTATTAGATAGTATTCTTGAAGAGTACTGTTTAAAAAGAAATCAATTTCATCCTGCACAACCGTCGCCTAACTTATTCTGTAATCGACTTGAACTTAGAATGAAAGCCTATTATCACGAGTTAAAAAGTTCTTTTAAACTATAAACAAAGTAAGGAATTAAATAATCTGCATTTGTTATTTCACTATGTATGATAAATTTAAATATCGAAATCCATTCTGAAGTAAGAGCATAATCCTTTGTCTTTAGTAAATAGTTTATGAATTCATGTAGTAAATCAACTTTATCTATATTATATTTTTCACTAGATTTATAAATATAATTTATAACCGTCTTATCTTTTTCTTTGCTTTTAATTTTTTTTATTATATTTTCCCATAGTTCAGATGTAATATGGGTATATTCACTTGATTCTAGTAATTGTTTATGATTTGCTTGTATATAATTAATCATGCTTCTAATGTCAGATTTGAATGATTTTTGAATTGAAATTAATTGTTTATTTGTTATACTCAAATGTTCTTTACTTATAATTTGTTTTAAAAACTTAGAAATATCATTTGATGGTAGTTGACAAAAACGCAATCGAATAAATTCATTTTGGAGAGCCGTATCAATCCTACTAATATAATTACAAATTAAACAAAAACGAATATTATTAGAATATTTTTGGATTAAATATCTTAGTGCTTGCTGTGCATTTTTTGTCATATAATCTACTTCATCTAAAATTACAAATTTCAATCCATTTCCAAATAATGTTTTAGTATGAACGAATTGGTGAATTTGGTTACGAATTATTTCAATTCCACGATCATCAGAAGCATTTAAATGAATCTTATAACCCTTATTTTGCTGATTGTATTTTTTTTGATAAGCATCAATTAAGTTTATTATTGTTGTTGTTTTTCCTGTACCAGGTGGTCCATAAAATAATAAGTTTGGAAAATAATTTTTAGTCAATATGTTATTTAAAATTTGTTTATTTGTACTATCCAATACTACATCACTAAGAGAATTAGGCCTATATTTTTCAACCCAAGGTGAATATTTATTCATATATAATTATATTATTATACAAAATATTTAATATAAGAAATAAATAAATTGATATAGTAAATGGCAAAATCATTATATCCAATAACTATGCAACAACCCGAAGCATATCTAAAGGTTATTATCGGACCAATGTGGTCTGGTAAAAGTACAGAAGTTGTAAATATTTACAATTATAACCAGATAGCTCAAATACCTACCATGATTGTAAATTTTGCGGAAGATAAAAGATATCATGAAACAAAATTATCTACTCACGATAAAAGAATGATTCCTTGTAAACGATTTATGAAATTAGCACATTTAATCGATCATAAAGAACTACACGAATATAAATGTATTGTTATAGATGAAGCGCAATTCTTCGATGATCTGGTAGATGCTGTTGCCGTTTTGTTACAAATGAAAAAATTTGTTTATGTATGTGGACTTGATGGTGATTTTCAAATGAAAAAATTTGGCCATATCCTAGATGTTATACCCATGGCCGATGAAGTTATTAAAAAACAAGCTTTATGTGCTATTTGTCGAAACGGAAAAAAAGCTAGTTTCACAAAAAGATTAACTAGTGAATCGTCACAAAAATTAATAGGTAATTCGAATTATATTCCTGTATGTAGAGAATGTCATAAAGGATAGTTCTGTACGTTAAAACATTATAAAAAACAACTTAAATTCAATTACTTTTTTTGTGTATAAAATGCCTCCTAAAAAACGTGGACGTAAACCTAAAAAAACTAAACCAACTAATGAATCTGAGCCTAAAAAAGTTCATAAAAAACGTGGAAGAAAGCCAAAGGGCGGGAAAATAATTAAAAAAGTTAATGAAAAAATTAATGAAAACAATATTAAAAAACCCAACATTATCTTACAGTTAAAATGCTCAAGTAAAGACTTAGAAAATCATAATGATAATGTTTTTAAAAATAATAAAAGTAATTCGAAAATTACTTCCTACAATCTAAATAAAAATAAACAAACAAATATTAAATTTGAACAATATAATAATATCACCTATAAACCAAAAGTAACAAAACAATCAATGCCAGAATCTACAGATAAAACAGACCTCAAAGAGATATGGGAAAAGTTACGTATCTTAAAAATAAAACTTCATCTTAACGAAGTTTCTGATAAGAGATCACATTGTTTTTGGTGTACTTGTCATTTTGATAATCCACCTGTATATATTCCAAAACAAGAAAGAAATGAAATTGTAGAAGTGTATGGCTGTTTTTGTAGTCCAGAATGCGCAGTAGCTTATCTTAAAAATGAACCAATTGATTGTTCTGTACTATGGGAACGTTATGCATTATTAAATAATATTTATAGTAAGATTTATAATTATGAAAAGAACATTAAACCAGCACCCAATCCATACTATACCTTGGATAAATATTACGGTAACCTTAGTATCCAAGAGTATAGAAAACTATTAAGTAAGGATAGATTACTGTTAGTTGTAGATAAACCATTGACTAAAATTTTACCAGAACTATACGAAGAAAATAATGAACTTCCAAATATATTTGATGATATATTATCTAATAAAACACACAAACAACCTCAGTACAGACTAAAAAGAAAACAAGTTGGTAATAGTAAACTATCTAGTTTATCCAACAATTTCGGTTTGAATCATTAGATCTTGAAATTTGTTAGATCTGATGATTATTTATTTTTTTTGTTCTTCTTCCTTTTGTGCTTCTTCCTGTTGTTTTCGTAAATAAGCTATATACGCTTCACGTTTCTTTTCCATTTGTTCTTTTTGTCTTTTTTTCCATAGTGCATGGCGATTTACATCATCCATAAAATTTCTAATCTCTCCATAAATCATTTGATTCTTTGTAGTTTTTACATCTTCTTTGTTTTGTTCCTGAAAATTAGGATTCATATATTCTTTAATCACATGTAAATAATTATTGTTCCATTGTACTAGTTTTATTTTTGCCATTTCCTCATCATAATCTGTCTGTCTCATAATTAATTCTAATAATGCTTTCTTTCTTTCTTCTATTTGTTGTTTCATTGCTTCCTCCTTTTTACGTTGCAATTCACCACTAACATCTTTAACCTCAATGATTTTATTCATTTTTTCTTGTTCACTCATATGTATTAAAATATAACATTTTTCTAAATTATATTAAACACTTTATTTAATATTATGACAAAATGGAAAAACAAGAAGCTACCGAAAATATAGATATTAGCGACACTGTTGCAGAAATTACCACTGTCATTTCTAAACACCTAACAAAAGTTATTAAAAAAGTCTCTAATAAAAATAATGATGCGTCCCAAAATATGGAAATTTTAAATCAATTGCCAATTGTTAAAAATTTGCGCTCTGAAAATGAGATGATGCGTCAAGAAATGAAAAAATTACAGGATAAATATAAAATAGCATTAGAAGAACTCATTCAATTCAAGAGTAAAGAAAAGATAACGATGGAAATTACTGAACTCGAAAAACCTGTTGCTGAATCAAATGTTTCTGTAGAAGAAATATTGAAAGATATAAAAGAAAATAATTCTAGTAAACCAATTACACTTTGGGGTATCGATGATGTAGAGGGAAGCGATGATGAAGATGACGATGCACAACCTTTGTTATCTAATGGCTTATTAAGTTTAAATTTTAGCGAAGAAGATAATGAATTGCGACAAGAATCAAAAAATGCAGATGTATCTGCTGATGAAGAAAGATTAGCCATTGATAACTGGGTAAATTTTTATAAAGATAAACTTGATGTAGATTGTACTAAATCAGATGATGATATTTTACTTGATATCATGAAATCAAGTGCGGGAATTAAAGGCTGGTCATTTAAAACATCGCATAAAAAACAATCAAAACTAACATTTGATTCATTCGCACATTTAGAGGAAGAGAAGGCTAAAGAAGTTGAAGAGAAAGAAGATGAAGATGAAGAAGATGAAGATGAAGATGAAGAAGAGGAAGAGGAAGATGAAGAGGAAGAGGAAGATGAAGAGGAAGAGGAAGATGAAGAGGAAGACGAGGAGGAAGACGAGGAGGAAGATGAAGAGGGAGATGAAGAGGAAGAGGAAGAGGAAGATAATGGATTAACCAATGATGAACAAGATAATACTGACACTAAAGAAGAAGAACCTAAATATATTTTGGGTGCTTTAATAGCACAAAAAAATAATGCAGACATCATAGACGATGGTGACAGTAGTGAGGAAGAGGAAGAAGAAATAGAATTAGAAGAGTATGAACATGAAGGGAAAATGTACTATACCGAAGACCTCCAAAAGGGTAATTTATATGAATGTCTAGAAGATGGAGAGATTGGAGATCTTATTGGTCATTTAGAAAATGGTTCAGCGTTTTTTTCCTAATATAATATAAATGGTCTTAAGACAAATATGTCCACCCGCATTAATATATTTAATTTTTTCAATTACACAAGTATCAATTGATACTGTACAAGGTGCTTATAATACAGCGTTAGTTAAAATATGGGTAGCATTTGTATTTACAATTTTACTGAATTATTTATGCTTAAATGGATTAAATGTAGTATCTTGGTTGATTGTTTTTATTCCTTTTATTTTAATGACTGTTATAGTTAGTATGTTATTAGTTATGTTTGGTCTAGATCCTTCAACTGGTAAATTAGCCATTGCTTATGATCAAACTGCTCCAAAAAAACCAGACGCAAGAGTCTTAGCAAAACGAAGAAGAAACAAAAGACATAAAATCGATAGATTTACTGCAGAAGAATATGCCAAATGGCGTAAATATAATGAATCAAAACAAATTAATACAGGGTATGACGAGTCAAATATTTCAAATGATCAAAAACAAGTTTTAGATGACGCAGTTTCAACCAGAGCAGGATTAACTTGTGACCCTCTTCATTCTGATTGCCCAAAAAAGTAATTAGTTATGTAAACAATTTAAAATAATATTAGATTACATAACTAATAATGTTTAGTGATTTATTTAGTTATTTTGTAATTCCTACAATGGTGTCTATTAGTGCCTTTGGTGTATATTATTTATTAAATCCTGTAAAGGGAAATGTTATCATTAAAGATGTCGCATGGCAAAGCGTAAATCTTTACTCTAAAGCAAGTATTTATTTTGAAAATTTAGCAAATTCAATTGAAGATGATAATGAGGATGAAAATGATGATTTCAATGAAAATCAGCCATTATTGTCATATTATAATTATGAGAATGAATTAGAAGTTCAATTAGGAGATGATTATAATAATTTACCTGAAGAGTGGTGGAAGGATAGTGAGAAAAATGTTGATTTAATCATTCTTAAAAGACAAACTAATAATGAAGTATTCAAAACTTTTAAAAATTATAATAAATTTTGTAATACAGATAAACAAAATTGGGAAACAGTAGAAAAACAATTTGTACAAATTGAATTAGTACAGAATGGTACTTGTATTGATATTCATAAACATTTAGATTGTTTTTATTTAGCCAATAATGCGTTGTTCACTCCTGCTTTTTTAAAGTGGTATTTAAAAAAATGGTTTAATAATACTTTAAATGAGGATACATATACGCTTAAGATATTTGATAAAGATGTTAATTTATTTACTTTGAATTCAGAACAATACATTATCATTACCAATAATGGATATAAAATTAAAAATATAGATGAAGAATCGGAAAGTGGGGGATCGGAAAATGATGGGTCGGAAAGTGGGGGATCGGAAAATGGTGAAGAAAGTGCACCTGAATACGAGGGAGCACAGGATGATTAATTTAATTAAAAACAAATATAAAAAATTGATGTAATATATGACTATAATGGATTCTTCAGGCACTATGGAAACCACTGCTACTTCTCAAGAAATGACACACCCTTTGTATGATAAATGGGTTCTCTGGGCGCATTTACCACATGATACAGACTGGTCGCTAAAGAGTTATAAGAAAATTATGACCGTAACTGGTATTGAGGAGATGGTTGCATTATATGCAGTTATCCCCGAAAAGCTAGTTAAAAATTGTATGTTGTTCTTGATGCGGGATGGAATTAAGCCAATGTGGGAAGATCCAAAAAACAGTAAAGGTGGTTGCTTTTCATTTAAGGTAACCAATAAAGTTGTATCGCAAGTATGGAAGAAACTTAGTTATATTACCGTTGGCGAAACCTTAACTAATGATACGCGTTTGTTAAAACTAATCAATGGGATTACGATTTCACCAAAGAAGTCATTTTGTATTGTCAAGATTTGGTTGAGAAATTGTTCTATGCAAAATCCATCACAACTTACTAGCATTCCGGGCTTGAGCGTTCATGGATGTTTGTTCAAACGCCATAAACCGGAATTTTAAACACATATATATATATATATATGAGTATCCAATAAGGAAAACTCCCATTAAATTACGATATAGGCCTTCTAAACCATCTCCATATCCAAATTTAATGGGAGTTTTCCATCCGATCCATCCATAGTTAAATGCTCCTCTGCATTTGCAGGAATTAAATATACCTAATTGTTTAAATAAGTTCATATTCTTATAATCATTGAATTATGTTAAAAAATTGAATTACTAAAATTTAATTTTTTAACAAGAAAACCTTAAATAATATGACACTACAAATGGCGTATTATGCTGTAAATACCTTAATTATTTATTGTTGTTTACTATATTTTGCCGTTGTATTAGTCTATAATATCTTTTCTAGTTGTTCACGTTGTTCTTCGGTAATAGAAGTAGGATAATTAATCTTAAAACAAATTAATAAATTACCAACCAAAGGAGAAGCTGGATGAGGTCTAGTTCTCTTCATACCCATATTTGGAACTTCCTTAACAAACGAAGGTGTTACTACTTTACCTGTCTTATTATTAATTGTATACGTTTTTCCTGATAAATGTTTGAAATCAAACTGGAAGCCAACCAAAGCTTCCTTTAATGTTATTTTTTTTGTTAATAACAAATCTAAACCATCTCTAGTAAATTCTGTATTATTAATCACTTTAATAAACAATTTCACATCCCCAATATTATTTTCACTCAACATATTACCTCTGTTTCTTAAAATAATAATTTCATTATCATCAATTCCAGGTTTTATTTCAACATAGATTGTTTCTTGTTCTATTTTTTTAACATTGTCTTCCATTACCCATTTTTCTATTTTTAATGGATGGTTTACACCAGAATATGCTTGCTCTAATGTTATTTCGATAGATTTTACAATTGGAGCAGGTTTATTCATACCAGGCATATTTACTGGTCTACCATTATGAAATATACGTACCTGTGGCATACCCATACCACCCATTCCACCCATTGCACCAAAGGGGAACGGCATTCCTCCACCACCTCCAAACATCATATTAAAAATATCTTCGGGATTACCGGGCATACTTTCTCCCATTGCACCAAAAAGTGGATTATTTTGTTGCATATTATACATTTTTCGTTTCTCCGGAGATCCTAAAGTTTGATACGCTTCATTAATTTTTTTAAATTCGTTAGAATCACCGCCTCGATCTGGATGATGTTTTAATGATAATTTTCTATATGCTTTTTTAATATCGTCAGGATTACTATTCGATTGTACACCAAGAATTTTATAATAGTCTTCCATTTCTATAATCTTTTAATATAAACTTAAATAGTTATTAACGAAATATAATAAGATGAACTTGCCGTTTTTAAAAAAATATCAACCTAAAAGATATGATGATTTTGTTATTGATAAAGAATATATTCAATTACTAAAAACGTTGATTAAAATGAATAATTTGAATATTCTATTAATAGGCGATGCAGGAACAGGGAAAACATCACTTATCGAGGCAACAATTAGAGAATACTATCAACTTGATAAAATTCCTAAAAATAATGTACTTTACATTAATAGTTTACAGGAACAAGGTATTTCATATTATCGAAACGAAGTTAAAACATTTTGTCAAACATCATCTGGGATACAAGGAAAAAAGAAATTTATCATTCTAGATGATATCGACGTTATAAATGAACAAAGCCAACAAGTTTTTAGAAATTGTATTGATAAATATAGTCATAAAGTACATTTTTTAGCATCTTGTTCCAATATTCAAAAAACCATAGAAAGTATTCAATCAAGATGTACATTAATCAAATTAAAACAAAATGAAACTAAATTACTTAAAAAAATTATTCAACGTATAAAGCAAAATGAAGCAATAAATATAACATCACAAGCTGAAAAATTTATAATGAATATTTGCAATAATTCAATAAGACTATTAATTAATTATCTAGAAAAATTTAGTTTGTTAAATGAAAAAATAACACTTGATATGGCTAAAAAAATTTGTACAAATATAAGTTTTTATGATTTTGAAAGATACACTAATGCTTGGTATATAAATAAATCTCTATCAGAAGCTATTAAAATTATTTACAACATTTGTGATAAAGGTTATTCTGTTATGGATATTTTAGATAGTTATTTCCAATTTATTAAAATTAGCGAATCAATAGATGAAACAAATAAATATAAAATTATACGACAGATTTGTCAGTATATTTCATATTTTCACACTTTACATGAACATGAAATCGAATTAGTTTTCTTCACAAATGAATTAATTCGTACTGTAAATAGTAATTAAAATATTTGTGCATTATATATGTCCAGTCAAATCTTTAAAACTACGCCGCCCAAAAAAATATTATTTGATTTTTTAGAGGCTGTATCAGAAAAAACACAAAATAAATATATATTTTCAAAAGCAACTTTTAAAAAAGGACAATTAGAAGATAAAATTAATCCTTTTTGCAATAGATTACAAGAACATTATTATACATCAAAAGAATTCTATGTTACGCGAAATATGACTTATAAAAATTTTGTTACTATTATTCGCCAAATGTGTAAGTATCATCATATTGCATTTACATCAGTAATGAAATATAATAAGTCTAAATATGAGATTATTTATTCAATATTTATCCCTGAGCAATCAACAATTGCTTAGCTGCTATTGTATCACAATTACGCAATTGTTGTTGTGATAACCGAGCAAACCATTCATATTTTGTTCTTTGTAAAATTTCATCATCGGGTAAATATATGGCATGAATATTTGGAGAAAACTTTATATATGTGTTTCCCATAAGTCTATCAATATTAACCTCTTTGCCTTCACGATCTTCGGTGCCAAATATTTTTCCGCAAATTATATTAACTTTATTATTCATATGTTGTTTATATAACCATCTATTGGCTTGTCCTAAGAAATCGCTTTCACTTGTATAATCGGTACTTGCTAAAGCCTCTAAATAATTACAGAAATTAGTCATTACTGTACTATTTTTCTTGCATCCTAATATTTTAGTTGTTGGAAACATTGGTGATAAATCTGCTGTAACACTACGATTAATCATGTTAACACTAAAACAACAACTCGTTTGTAGTGCATTGTCGTATAATGATTTTAAATCTTTGGTTACAATAGTAGAATTTGGTAACAATAAACCTCCAAAATCGCGCAATAATTTTGACAACGCAAGCATTCTAATATGTGCTTTTACCGGATTAGCCATTTTGTCCATATCTATATTCCAATCTTTGATCAACTTAGAAAATGAATAATCGTCAATTAACACTATATTAAAAGATTTTGAACAATGTTTGACAATTGTTTCAACACAAGATACCTTATAAGGTTGATTTAATAATTTAGTATTTCTAGAACCAAAACTGGGCCAATATCTATGATTTATAGGATGAGATGTATGAATCCATAAAATAGGTTTACTTCCCAAACCAGAACCCCCATTCAATAAAAATTTGCGAACCAAATCATACTTCTCTAATTCCTCATCAGGCACAAATTTCAACTTGTATTTTTCATATAAATATCCAATTGCCGTTAAAACTATGAAAAGTGTGAAATAACGAAACATTATATATATATAGTCAACTTAAATATTTTTACCACTATTGCTTTAATCTCTGTAAATTTGACCACCACTTTTTATTGTTCATTTCTATTTCTTCATCTCGTTTTAAGATTTTAAATGCACGTCTCGCGTGCAACACGTTTTCATTTTTATCCCTTTCTGCTAAATATTGCCGTGACTGTTGCAAGGATGGAGGCGCTGTATTTTGAGAATCCCTATGTCGTTTGTACATTTCAAGACTGGCAAATTTTTCCTTTTTCTCATAGTCTTCTCTTGTAACAGGTATAACAGTTTCTGTATGTGCTTTTTTAAAATCTTCGTAAGATAATTTACTAAATAATCCTGATGAATAATTTTCTACTTTTTCTCTTGAAAGATTATAACCCCCATCAGCCTCCGTATCTTCGACTCCATTATATTTTACTAAAGCTTTGCATTCTGTTTTCTTTTTTTCAAAAACCCGTCCAAATTCACTTAATGATATCTTTTCGTTATTTTCAGACACTTCATTTTCCTTTATCCATTTTCCATATCCGCTGTCATTTTCATCGTCATTTACTTTTGCCTTCTCAAACTGTTCATTAAACCATTTATTAAATTCCTTTATACTTTTACCATTTAATGAATGCAATAAAACAGCCTTATCTTCACTGATATCTGTTTCCTTTGAATTGTAAACCACATCATATGCGCACTTTTTCTTTCTATTTCTAAAGTTAAATATATTTTCTACTATCTTATATGCTTTCATATAAAAACGAAAATATTCCCCATCTAATCCTGATTTATCAGGATGTAACTTTAATGCCATCCTATATGCTTTTTTTAAATCAGCCTCCACAAAATTATATTGTAATCTAAATAAATTCAATATATCTTCTAATTCATAATTTTCTATATCTAAATCAACTTCACTCATATAAGAAATTATGATAAATTATTACTTCTAAGATGACGCTCTTGCCAGCGTTTTCTTAAAAAATGATGTGATTTGTTCTCTGTCAGCCCCTACTACGCTGTCCATTGGTGCACTATTTACAAAACTATACATTGTAGGTATAGAACGGATCCTTAATGCACTTGAAATATCTTTACCTTTATCCATATCCACAATTACCATTGAAACATTATCAGGCATGTTACTATATAATTCATTTACCAAAGGTGTAGAACGTTTGCAGGGTCCACACCATGTCGCCGTGAATTTTACAATTACTACAGAATGTGTTCTCAAAAAATTAGACAGTTCATCTCTTGTAGTCAAATAAACTATTTCTCCAGGCATTTAAATTACAATATAAATTATTTTTTAACTTTGTTTTTGAAAAGCCTTTTTAATTCTATTAAATCAATTTGGGGCAAATCTACGTGACTTTCCCAAAAATATTTACAAAATGCCCAAAATATTCTACAATTAGTAGGATAATTTTCACCCTTTTCCTCTAATAATGTTTCATGGAAGTCACTAGGTAGTAATTTTAAACTAGGTCTTGGTAAAACATAAGCCAATTGTATTTCCGGTAATATTGGTTTAGAATCATTTTTTTCAATCATAGTTGTTTCCCATGACGGAATGTATTTTAATAAATCTTTCCATAAAGGAGGATAATTATAATGATAACACCAATCCCAACTAACACAACCAGTAGAGTAATATTTCATAGTCCACTCTAATCCTTCTAAATAATTCATACAAATCTTTTTTCTCCAATAATTATTAATATCGATACCAAATAAAACCTTATAGTATCTAATTTCCCAACCAGTACTAAATGGATCAATAAATAATTCTATATCTCTTTTTTTTGTCGGTACGTTATCCAACTTAATCATTTTTTCTTCCAACGTTTCAGATGGGTAATTTCGACGTGACCATTTCGCACGCAAATTATATTCTTTTACTAAATTTTGATATTCTGCTTCTGCCAAATATTCTACCAGTTTTCTAACATTATGCCAAAAAATAATTTTACCGTTTGTTAAGTTGTTATTGGTTTTACGAAACAAATTCTTATATGCTGCCAAAATAATATGAATTCCACCAGTTCTAATGTTTAACGAAGGAAAATGTGGCATAAAATCATTTCCTAGAAAAAAACACAGTAAAATATAGTCATATAATCTATTACTTTCCTGTTTTTTAGATACAACTGACACGCCTGTCATATCAAGTCGAATCATTTGAGCTAGCTTTGGAATATCTAAAAAATACGCCTCCCCTGGTTCTAATTCACTATTCAATGATTTAATAAATTCAGGCGTTTCCCTATATAAATAAATTTGCTTTGAAATTGGCAAATGATTTAATGCTAACATAATTAAATCCGCATCTAGACCATATACCATAGAAACTTCCTTGCTATGAGTCGCTCTATGGTCTCTTATAAAACTAAATATTTTATGTTCCCCTTCTCCTGGCTCATTACTAGTTGACACAATAAATTTCTTTATATCATACTGCTTTTCCTTATCTTTATAATAAAAATTTGTATAACTGGCTAGTTTACTCATAAAATTTGTACCAGGAGTAATTGCCGTCTTATCCCATTTTTTCGGTTGCTTTTCAAATTTATTTTTAAGCATTTCCAACAAATATGATTTGTACCTTCTATTTCTTTGCTGTTCCAATTTTGCTACTGGTGCTACCCCATCAAATGCGATGAAGACATTATTTGAAGGTTGGATAATTGAAATATATTCATCGATTTTTCGACACACAGCTTCAATCAATAACCGTTCAAATTCTTCATCATTGTTTTTATAATTTTTATCTAATGCACGTAAACAATCATACACTATTGAGTTGCTGTCTAAATAAAAATTGTCTATATTTTTATTCAGTTTATGAATTTTTCTTACAATATTTCCATGATTCTTAACGATGAATGAAAAGTAACTTGGTATTCCCATATTACATATAGATTGTAATAACTATTTAAATTCTATTTGATATTAATTTCTCAAATGTTATTTATTTCGCCACCATTCGGTAATTATATCTCTTTACCATATACAAAATCTATTAAAGGTAGTTATACCTTAGAACCTAGAACAGGTTTGTTTTCTCAAATACTAAAAACATTTCGCTATTCTTTCAAATATAATGGATGGGTAAATAAAATAGGTTTGCGTAATAAAGGACTAGCATATGGTATTACACATTATAATCCACAACGTGATATTTTAAGCATTGCTATTTTAAATCAAAATGAAATACCTAAAATTATTGATATGCTTCCAGAAAGTACAAATATAGAACTAAATATTAGTTGTCCAAATGTGAATAAATCACTAGCACATAATGGGTTATCTAGTTTTATTAATTCAAAACGGAATTGGTGTATTATCAAATTATCACCAACAACTGATATGAAATTGGTTAATAATTATTATAAACAAGGATTCCGTCAATTTCATTGTTCAAATACTATACCAGTAAAAGAAGGAGGGTTAAGTGGAACAGCTATTATACCTTACACTTCAACATTAATTTCCTTAATTAAAAACAAATATTCTGATGTTGACGTTATTAGTGGCGGTGGAATTTATGACTGGGAACAATTAAACAATTATGAAAAAATGGGCGCTGACCATTTTAGCATCTCAACTATATTTTTAAAACCCGTAAATTTATCTATGTTTTTATTTAATTTTTATATTAATTTATGAGAAATCAATATTTTTATAAATTAAATTTAATCTTTAAAAATAAAATCGTTATATTATTTAGCAATATATTATGAAAAACGAAAAAATTAAGCCCTCAGCCGCGCAATCTTTCAAAAAATTCGATAAATTGGATTTTTGTCGAAAAAAGATTGATACTTTTCAAGAAATGATCACTAATACTATTTTAGCTGTACAACAGTACAAAGTAAAAGATATTATTGGTGCCAGTGAATTAAATGTATGTATTCAAGGATTAGAAAGTTTATATGAAGAATTGAATAAAATTAAAACAATGGTAAACAACGATGAAAAACACTTGGATTTTGATGATATTATTACAAGATTACAGAAGATTAATAACGAACTTTCTAGTATCTTTCGAAATTTTGGTACATTAAATATTAGTGATTTAATTACTGTCGCTTTTGCTAGTGATTTTATTCAAAAAACAATTACAGATGAAAATAGGTGTAAATATGAAGTTATTAAGAAGTATGTACATCCTATTAGTTATAAAGCGATGACATGGAAAGATACAGATAATTCAAGTAAAAAAAAATTAGCGAAAAATAGAATTGTTGAAGATTTTATGATTGTAGAGAGTGCAAAAAATTTTGAATGTTTTGATTTAGCAAGAACAACCAGAAAATTTAATACCAAAGTATATGGTATAAAAGTTGCTATTAAAAATGAAACCGAAAAAAAAACACTTATTATTTCCGGTTTAGTTGATGATATGATAGTTAGTTGTAATAATCATCAATATATTAAAAATAAAATAGCATCTTTGCATGAAGAAAAACCTAATGATCCAGAGTTTTCAACAACAGATTTTGATAGATTTGTTAATACTCTAACAGTAAAAGAGTTATTGATTTATGGAAATGAAGAACTATATCAACGCTTCGTTGGTTACCTAACACAGGTAAATTTAATAAAGACAAAACCAATATCTCAAAATGTTAAAGAATTTATTAGTTGTGAATTATACGGCCAAAGACGCACCTTAATTCAGTTATTAATGAAAAATAGTGATCCTGAATTTCAATATTTAGCTTATCTTTTATACGATTTGTTAACTAATGATGGAAACGGAAATGGTCCTGATACTATTGAACAAACTATTTTATTTGATAGTTTACCATGGAATATTAAAAAGTTTTTCCGTGATGCTATGAAAACTACTTTGAAATATACAAAGGATTTATCTAATTTTGATAGTAGTAAAATTCCAATCGAACAACAAATTTGTTTATTAAAAGCATCCGATAATGTTAAAGAGAAAGCAATGGTAAAATTAAAAGAAGTAAAAGCAAAATCAGAAGATTCAGGATCAAAGGCTAGACAATATTTGGATGGTTTATTGAAAATTCCATTTGGTATTTATAGAAATGAACCAATGCTTTCTATAATGAACAATATTAAGACTGATTTTACTCAAATTTGTACCATTGTTGAAAAGGAAAATAATACTTATTTATCTTCGAAAAAAAATTATACTTGTATTGAAATTAATAAGCATCTCGCAAATATACATAAAAAGTTCCTCCCAAAATTACAATCAAAACAAATTAAAAAATTAATAGATTTATTTTGCAAAGGTAAACGAGACACTTTAGTAGCGAATATATGTTATATTAATGGTATTATTAAAAAATATAATTTGAAAAGTACCAAATTATGTCATTCTGGGAAAAAAAATTCTTATATGAAAGAAAATATGAAACAATTTCTTATTGCATCAAAAACCAATGCTGTTATTTTTAATGAAATGCAAAAAAGGTTTCCAAATGAGTTTCAAATGAATGTAGAAAAAAATATTGGTACACATATTCAATCTATTAATACTAAATGGACCAATATTAATAATAATATGACTCGAATTAATGACGTATTAGATACTGCTATACACGGTCATAAAACAGCCAAACGCCAACTTAAACGGATTATTGGTCAATGGATTAATGGAGAACAAACCGGATATTGTTTTGGTTTTGAAGGTCCGCCGGGTGTTGGAAAAACATCATTAGCTAAAAAAGGTTTGGCAAGATGTTTATTTAATGACAATAATAAAACTCACAGACCTTTTGCTTTTATACCTATAGGTGGCTCTTCTAACGGAAGTACATTATCAGGACATAATTATACTTATGTCGGGTCTACTTGGGGAAGAATTGTTGATATTTTAATGGAAAAAAAATGTATGAATCCTATTATTTTTATTGACGAATTAGATAAAGTAAGTCGTTCGGAACACGGTAAAGAAATAATTGGTATATTAACACACTTAGTGGACTCTACACAAAATGAATCATTTCAAGATAAATACTTCAATGGTGTAGATTTAGATTTAAGTAAAGCACTTTTCATTTTTTCTTACAATGATCCTGATGCTATTGATAGAATATTATTAGACAGGATTCATCGTATTAAATTTGATCATTTATCACTTGAAGATAAATTAGTTATTGCTAATGATTATTTATTACCTGAAATTTATAAAAATGTTGGATTGTCAAATATTATTGAATTTAGTAATGATGTCTTAACATTTATTATTGATTCTTATACATACGAACCAGGTGTTAGAAAACTCAAGGAAATATTATTTGAAATTATAAGTGAAATAAATTTATCTATTTTACAAAATAAAGATGATCTTCTGGATATACCAATCATTGTTAAAAAGGAAGATGTTAAAAATTATTATTTAAAAGAACGGAATGAAGTAAGGCACGCTAATATACCCGATAAGTCACAAGTGGGAGTAATGAATGGTTTATGGGCTAATGCTTTAGGCAAAGGAGGTATCATTCCTATTGAATGTTATAAATTCCCAGCTCAAAATTTTATGGATCTTAAACTTACGGGTTTACAAGGCGAAGTCATGAAAGAATCAATGAATGTTGCAAAAACTCTAGCATGGAAACTAACAAAAAATGCAAATAAAACCAAGTTTATAGATTTGACAAAAAAAACAAAAATGCAAGGTATACATATTCATTGCCCCGAAGGTGCGACACCAAAAGATGGTCCATCCGCAGGAACAGCTATTACTATAGCAATTTATAGTATGTTAAATCATAAAAAAATTAAAAACACCATTGCTATTACTGGAGAAATTACATTACAAGGTAAAGTAACTGCCATCGGTGGTTTAACATTAAAAATTTTAGGGGGCATTCGAGCTGGCGTTAAAGAATTCATTTTTCCGAAACAAAATGAAAAAGCTTTTAATAAGTTTATGGAAAAATATGGAGAGAAAGATGTAGTTAAAAATATAATCTTTCATCCCGTAAGTAATATTAATGAGGTGTTAGATTTAGTATTTGTATAAAAAAAATGTAGAATTAGTATATATGGCTTTTCTTAAATTTAATCCAATGGCATATATTAAATATTTTTCCTTAAATGCGCCTATGATTATAGCTGCATTTGCTGTTATGGCATCCGCTTTTAATCAAGACATTAAGGGTTTATTTTTTGTGATGGGCGCTGCGATAATCATGTTTATGGGTAAATTTATATCATCTTCTCTTAATAGAAGACCACCTAAAGATGCAGATTTAGCCGCGTGTAATCTCTTTTCTTCTTCCGGTTGGGGTTATGAATATAGTGCACCAGGTCCCAATGCCGTATTTTTATCGTTTACAGCGGCTTATATGATATTTGGAATGGCGGTTCATAAAAATTTTAACTGGCCATTATTGGCATCTCTATTAGTTATAATGATGGTAAACGCATTCTTCCGTGTTAGATTATTGCGGTGTGGAGGCAACACCGACATTGCTCTTGGATGGGGATTTGGCATCATATGGGGGGTTTTATGGTATGGATTTGTGACCGCTCTTCAATCAAAATCCGGAGGATCTCTGTCGTTAACTTATTTTAGTGATGAAAGTGGCGTAAATAAATGTAAAATTACAAACAAAAAATTTAAGTGCAAAAAACTTTAAATTTATTGAAAATATTTCCATTGATTTCTCATCCACTTTTCAATCGCTTTCGCAGTAGATCTACGTTTCCCTAAAGTAGATATTCTTCCGCTCATAATACTTCCATATCTACCTTGATATCCGTTGATGAAATTTAGATATACAATATCAAATCTTACAAAATTATAGTTTTGTAAAACTTTGCGATCTACTGGAGGTTTTCCAATTCTAATATTAACTATATTATGAAATGTGTATAACATTTCAATTAGCTCTTCTTTATTTTTAACATTTTTTGAATTTACCGTATTCATAAATTGTATTGCGTGTTTAGTACATTCAGGGCACGGCAAAGATTGACATGTTAATTTTATTATTTGTAAACACTGTTCTTTATTTTGTTGATAAAAAGTATCACTTATTTTAGCAGCAAACGTATGAAAAAAATTCCAGGTTTGAGGTGCCCATTTTTGGATGCCAGACATTATATAATAGATATATAAAGAGTTTTTGTTATATTTAATTTAATATAACAATGAACCAAGTTATAAATCAAAATTTTAATGTGGAATTAATGAAATTGTTAGAGGATGATGATGATGATGATGTGTGCTTGATCGATGGAACATCTTTGGATATCAATAGTTTTCAACTATCTTGTAAACATAAATTTAATTATTCAAGTCTTCTACAAGAAATTAAAATGCAAAAAAAATATAATAATTTAGAAGTGCAAAAACTAGGTGTATATCAAATGAAATGTCCTTACTGTCGTAATATTCACAATGGAGTTCTTCCATATAAAGAACATCTATACTCGGTTAAACTGAAAGGTGTTAATTGGCCACCATCCAAAGTGTTAAAAACCGACAAATGTACTGCAATTATTCGATCTGGAAAAAGAAAAGGTCAGCCTTGTAATAAATTATGCGTAGGCAAATTTTGTTCAAGGCATCAGAAATTAGCAGAAAAAGTTAAACAAACCAAATCATATCCTCAATGTATGACAGTATTAAAATCTGGAAAAAGAAAAGGTGAAATATGCGGATGTAAATGTTTAAAAAATCAAGATAAATGCGGTAGACATATTTCTAAAAAAAAAAGTATTAAATAATTTATTATTTAATATTATTAAATGGACAAAGAAGAATTAATTACGAATATCAAAGGGTGGATACAATTAGACGAAGAAATTAAAACTCTTCAAAAACAAATAAAAGAAAAACGGAATGAGAAAAAACAAAATACAGAAACTTTAGTTAGAATTATGAGAGACAATGAGATTGATTGCTTCGATTTAGATTCAAATGGTGGAAAACTTATTTATACAAAACAAAAAATCAAAAAATCATTATCTAAAAAACATCTTATGAAATGTTTAATGACTTACTTCAAAGAAGATACTTTACAGGCAAAAGAAATAAGTAATTTCATTTTAAGCAATAGAGAAGAACAAATAAAGGAAAATATTCGCAGAAAAATTAAAAAATAAATATTACCAACAGTATATATATGAATCCTTCATCTATATATAAAAAAGAAATATCAAAAATATCTACCTCGAAAAAATCCGATGCCACCATTAAAATAAAAGATATATCTAAACTCACTCCTATACCTACGGCAATCAAATTAAAAACACCCGAACGTATTAAAAGTGACGGTGAATGTTCTGAATTTGATTATCCTATTTTAGATATTCTTAATACTAATTTTAAATATGCATCAAAAACATTTACTAAAATAGCCATTTGTCCATATTTTATTACCACGTGTAAAAACAGGTACGGTGTTTATAAACCATACCTTCAATATCTATTATATAAATATCCAGATACCAATAAAAAAGTTAAAAATTTACTGATTTTCCCGTTTGTAAATGCATCATCAACAACACCCATCGAATCAACTGCTAATAAGTTATTAAAAAAAGTTATCAATATTAATATCAAAAGCAAAGGTTTTATACAAAGTAATAATATCATTTATGTATTTTATGATTTATCTTCTGTAGATAATTATTCTTCTATTCCTAGAGCAGAACAACAATGGCTAAAATTATTAGGTCGATCAAATGATTTATGGTGGGTGTTGATTGATGAAATTTGTAATCATCGTAAAAGTTTGAACTTTCCTGTCCATAAATCCGTAACATCTTTGTTTTATAAAAATCCCATCCTTATTTACTTAAAACAAAAAAACAAAAATCTTGAAATTCCTATTGTAGCTTACTATGGCAATTACTACAAATTTTTACCTATAATAGCATCGCTTGGTCAAAAACCTACTACATGGCCTAATTTAGAATTCGGACCTTTCTTTTATTTTACTAATTATACAGGAGCATTTAGATATGCAGGTTGGACAAAAAATTATAAACAGCGTAAGGTATATGGTAAAGAAATAACAGACGAAAATGGTAAAATCAACAAGGGTGGAATTATTCGATTTGCTTTATTTATGCAACAAACAAAAGTTTTACTCGATACTAAAAATAGCAAAGTTGAAAAATATGTAAATAATAGTAAATGGCAAAAACATTACAACGGACTTTATCTTGGTAGAGTCCCGCGAATTAACGGTAGTGTTTGGCATATGAATCCAAGGTATGTAGTTCATCAATTCGAACAACAACTACCATTATCAATTCATTTAATAGATAGTAACTCGTTAAAAGACACTTGGGATCCAATATATACTGGATATCAAATTGAATAAATTATTCTTCAAGTTTTATATATTTTATATATATATATGAACCAATTTATGTACGTTGGATTGTTAATATTAGGATTTGTTGTTGTCAATGTAATTTTTAGTTTAATTCCATATATAGTTCCCAGAGCACCTCCCATTATGATTCAGTTTCAAATATTCTTTAATGTTATGTTATTTTTCGCCATTGTTCTACCTAGAGTTGTAGGTCAATTTAAGATTCTTTTTAAATAAGAATTTAAAATTGATTTGAAAAATATATAAAAATAAATTTGCATACTCAACATCATGGAAAAACGCCTTAATCGAAAAATAAACGCCCACACTCAATCTTTTAAAAATGATATCAAAGATAAAATGCAAAATTTAAATTTGTTAGATAATATACAAGCAAGAGAACTGTTACAATTTATCTTTGACTATCCTGTAACAGAAATTACAAAAATAGATTTACAAAAACGAAAACGTGTTAAAAATAGTGTTCCATTTTGTGAGAGATGTTGCGCACTTAGAGCAAATAATGAACAATGTACAAGACGGAAGAAATCCGGAGAACGATTTTGCGGTACACATATCAAAGGAACGCCTCACGGAGAAATTAAACTTGGCGAACAGAAAGTCGATACTACTAAGAAAATAGAAGTATGGGCACAAGATATTAAGGGTATTATATATTTTATAGATAAATCAGGTAATGTATATGATCCACAAGACGTACATCAGAATTTAACAAATCCAAATATTATTGCAAAATGGTCAAAAGACATAAACGGAGATTATACTATTCCGGAGATTTTCTAAATCATTCGGAATTATCGCCATCCTTCTTTTTCGGAATTGCTTCTTCTGGTACAAAATTTTTAATGCATTTTTTAACAAATTGCATTGTTGGCTTACAATCATATACTGTTCCAACATAAACACCGGCTCCAAATCCACATAAAAATTGCCACATTATATACAACAATAATAAAAAAATTGAAAATAATTTAAATAAATAATTATTGGTATACCCCAATAACTATTACTTGTGCTTTTCAACA
>JAAHTH010000240.1_pt1 | contig 53478 bp, 64 predicted proteins | sample 6116091 | NCBI WGS metagenome assembly JAAHTH01 (sample SAMN13939990, study PRJNA603662) | sponge metagenome | isolation source: marine sponge | host: Mycale hentscheli | place: New Zealand | collected 2006 | reverse complement strand
AGGAGCAGGTTGCTGAGGCTGTGAGGGATCGACAGGAGCAGGTTGCTGAGGCTGTGAGGGATCGACAGGAGCAGGTTGTTGAGGCTGTGAGGGATCGACAGGAGCAGGTTGCTGAGGCTGTGAGGGATCGACAGGAGCAGGTTGCTGAGGCTGTCTCTCAGGTTCAATTGGAGGCTGTAGTGCCGAATCTTGATCTTGTGGCTCTCCCGCATCCGAAGGAGTCCCCAAGTCTTGAATCGGACTTCCCATATCAGATAACAATTTTTCTATAATTTTGGAAGATTTTGACATAATGTCCAACAGTTCATCTCCTTTTTCTTCTTCCATTGACTTCGACATTGCTACTGCGACTTTCTGAAGGGATTGCTTCACATCCTTCGGTCCTTTTGAAATGTTTAAAATTGGCTTTATTTGATTGATAACTTTTTGTGCATCTTTTTCAATGTCTCTGCTCCCAAGTCCGTCTTTATCTTCTTGAGTAGCGTGCAATATGCTCAAAATATCACCTATTTTTTGACTTAAATAGCCGCTGTCTTCGTTTAGTAAAAATTCTCTAAATTTCATGATATATCTCTTTTATGCTTTACTTATATACATTTTAAATGCAATTTTACCCAAGCTCCTGCTTCGGCTTATTGTGTTTTATTGGTTGTTTCAAGCCTTTGCATTTCTTTTTTACACACCTTACAGATTTCCTTGCTTGTTTCAAAGAGTCGGCAGTTCCTTGGTCTACTAATTCTTGAGCAGAATTAAGATGGATATGATCGTAAAATGGCCCATCTATGCTTTCAATAGTGCCATCTTCGTTATAATTCTGAACTTCTTCCTTTGGAACGTGCCAACATGTAAAGCACATTTTAGAGTAATTTCTACCATCTACGAATGGAGTTTTTTTACAACTTACAATTGCTAAATCCATAAAGTCTTCACAGATTGGGCAAAGGTCGGATTTCTTCAATTTATTTTTCATACTCGAAAAGCTAAACAGTTATCAATAAGACCTTTGAACAAAGGTGCAGGATTCACAATTGAACTCTTAAACTCTGGGTGGGCTTGAGTTGCTATAAAATATTTATGATCTGTTATTTCAACAATTTCAACCAGTCCACTCTCTGGATTTACTCCAGATACTAACATCCCATGTTTTTCCAAGTCATTAATATAATCATTGTTTACTTCGTATCTGTGCCTGTGTCGTTCGCTAATTGTTTGTTTGCCATACAGAGAATGAGCAACAGAATTTTCGGTTACAACGCAATCATATGCTCCCAATCGCATGGTTCCAGACTTTTTCTTAAGATCTTCTTGTCCTTCAACATAGTTGATAACTGGGTGCTCGCACTTTTTATCAAACTCTAGACTGCTTGCTCCCTTTAGCCCCATCACATTTCTAGCATATTCAATTACAGCACATTGAAGACCTAAACATATCCCAAGAAATGGAACATTGTTTTCACGAGCATACTTGATTGCTTTTATTTTTCCTTCTACTCCTCTTTTGTCGAAACCGCCAGGCACAATGATTCCATCTAAATCCTTAAAATATTTTTTAACATTTTTACACGCCTCTAAGTCTGAAGAATTGATCCATTCGATGTTGACATTCACATCTTGTGCCAAGCCAGCATGCATTAACGCTTCTTTTAAAGAAATATAAGCCTCATCGCAATTCTCATATTTACCAAATATTCCAATTGTTATATTTCGATTAGTTGGATTATTGGCTTTCTCAACTAGCTTCCTATACTGGCCTATTCTACAACCTTTTCTTTTTAAACGAAGTTTATCTACAATCATGTCGTCCACTTCACGATTATAAAACTCAATTGGAACCTGATATATTGTTTTTACATCTGGTGCGTCGAAAACAGCTTGGATTGGCACGCCGGTGGTGTCAGATACCTTTCTTATTATGTCTGACGGCACGTCCCTATCAACTCTGCACAAAAGCATGTCTGGGTTGAGTCCGTGAGACTTGAGGTCGATGAGAGACCTTTGCAGAGGCTTTGTTTTAAACTCCTTGATTGTGGGAACCCACAAAATTGGAGACACCATGACAACCATGCAGTCATTTTCATACTTTTGTTTGAATCTGGCTACAGCCTTGAAGAAGGGATCAGATTCAACATCGCCAACAGTTCCACCGATCTCGGCAATTACGATATCCGCTTTTTTTCCCAAGTTCAAAAGTCTTTCAGATATCTTATCTGTAACATGAGGCATGACTTGAATCGTATGTCCAAGCCATTTTCCATCCTCTTGTTCTTCTACTAACTCTTTGTATATCGTTCCTGCTGTGCATATGTTTTCAGCCCCTACTGTGACTCCTGCGATCCTTTCATAGTGCCCCAAATCGAGATCTGTTTCTGTTCCGTCGTCGCACAAAAAACATTCGCCATGCTCACGAGGAGCTAAAATTCCAGCATTAATGTTCAGATAAGGATCAAACTTTATAAGCTCAACTGTGTGGCCTCTCTGTTTAAGGAGCAATCCAATTGATGCTGCGGAAACTCCTTTTCCTGTGCCGCTAATTACTCCGCCTGCTACGATGATGTACTTGCTCAAAGATCACACTCCTGTTCGGTTCGCCTTTTTTAAATTATTGTCAATATCATAGTTTTATGCAAGGTTAAATTAAAAAAGCCCTCCATTCCTGAAGAGCTTTTTCGCTTTTTTAAATAAATAATAAATAAAGCTAGATAATGTCACATTTGCCGCCAGCACACGCAATTGTTTCCATTGGCTTAGTCATGTCTTCCTTTTCAATTAGTTGAGTATAATCGACATCCTTGTACTCTCTCTGAAGATCTAGCCACTTCTTCCAGTTGTTTACTTCTTTCAAAAGGTAAGTGCATTTTCGAACATCATCTTCACAATATCTCTTTGCAAATTGCTCGACTCTTCTGACCCAATCAATTTTCTTCTCGTAAATTTCTTTTTCTTCTTTCCAAGCATGAAACTTTGCGATGTTGTTTTCCTTGTCTGCGGTCGGCGGTGTTTGAAAAAGTGGATCTTCGAGAGTTTCAAATCCTAAAACCGTATTGCAGGCTTTCCACAAATCATCCTCAAATGCGTACAAGCCATCTACAATCAACCCACTTGCCATCAAAGACCCTTCCCCATACATCTTGAGAATTTCTCTTGGAGTGTGGACATTCAACATAGGTGCCTGAGTGTAATCTAAATCTCCAGATTGAGGGAGTAAAGCGATTCCTGAAAAATAGTTTCTGTTTTTGTATATGTAATCAGAAACTTCATCCCACTCTTCAGGGCGAACATTTATCGTATTGGAAACATTGTGCGTCAACCAATCTTGAGTGCAAAGTTCTTTTTGCTTTCCGCTTTCTACCCAATTGTTATAAGTTGACTTAACGCATTCCAACAAGCTCAACGCAGGCATGTCATTTTTAGTTTTTGCACCGTCTGGAACCTCTATGCAAAAAGTTATCACACCATCAGTGCTTTTGTATGCACTCTTTTCTACAGCACAAGGATTGTTTTCCTTGAAATATTGATAAACAGGCTCTAAAGAATTTGCTTGAACTCGTCTGAAGTATCTTCTGGCATGGTGTGGATGGACTCCGCTTGCACTCCCAAGCATACAACTGGTTGTTCCTGCTGGTTTTACACATGTGCATCTTGCGGCTGGATTGATTCCAATTTTAGCAGCCATTTCTTTATTGACTTTAACAACCAACTTTGCCATTTCTCTTTGAGTTTTGGGGTCAAAGATAATATCAGGATTGTCTTGCATTCCAGTTATAGAGACTCCAAGCAAAGCTTCTCTTTTGACAATGTTTTCTGTAGTTTTTCCGAGATAATCAAAACTGGCATATCCGGCCTGTAATGTTCCGATTATGGCCGCTGCTTTCGCTGCTATTTCAAAGTCTTCTTTTGACTTTATTTTTTTACCATTGATTTCGCAAAGATTGCAAAATTGCCACCCGCTTTCTCCTGTTTTTTCATCTACAGGCCACATTCCGATTTCAACGCACTGTCCAACTACACAGCCATTTGCAATAACAGTATTGGTTTTTGGTTGTTTCAAACAAAAAACATCATCGGTAGAATCATACTCGATTGATTCTATTTTTGTTTTAAATCTCTCTGGCTTTCTGCAATCCTTACCTCGGATTTCCCAAAAACTTTCACAGATATCTTTTTTGCGACCAATCCAATCAACTTTTTCATCAAAAACAATTGCATTTGGTCGGTTCATGATCAAGTCATAATTTGCTTTGCAAAAATAATCTTTCTTTCCACCGCTTCCATCGGGAAGAAGTCGATGTCCTTCCTCACGTCTAAGGTAGATGTTTGAAACTATTCCAAAATTAGAAAGAATATTCTGCACTTCCTGAAGCAATTTTTCATTGCTTTGGTTCAGCCTATAAGAAAGAGTGGCCTTTGTTCCATGGCCTGACATTTGTGTACTGCCATCTGCAAAAAACAACCCTTGCAAGTATCCTTGAACAAACTCTCTAGAGCCTTGCCAAACACATTCTGGCAGTTTGTTTTTTATAGATCGTGGGTTTTCAATTCCAAGAACTTCAACAAGAAATCTATAAAGTCGGCTTCCGCCAATTCTATTTTTGTCTGTTGTTTCGTTTGTTGTTTGATTAACCCACTCTAAGCAGCCGTATTTTCTGCCGCCATTGCTTAGGCTGGGCAATTCCATAATCTCGTCATTTACAACGCTTTGAATAAGCTCTAATTGATCAAAGTCATCTTCCCAAACATCAATAAATGCTTCGTTGAAAGGTTTGTTGTTTTTTTCTTTCGTGGAAAAAGTACCATCACCAGTGATCATTCCAAGAATAAGCCCTTGAGAATAAGATCCACGATCTCCCCACGAACCTTCTTCTGATTGAAGGAGGATTTCATCTCCTTCAATCATATCTTTCAGTTGAAGCCTGCCTCTTGTTGTTGGAAATTCATGATTTAATGTCACTTTGACAGAGTGCCCATGCTTGGTGCGAACCTCATAAATATCTGCATTCTTTTGAGTCAGCTTGACTCTTGACGCAGGAAGCAATGAAACACCAGTGTTTTCTAAGTTTAATTCATCACCGGCACCAGCCCGATTATCTGCAACCACTTCGTTAAGCTGGCCAGATTTATAAAGGCTCTCAATCCCAACGAGTCCATCTTTGGTGGCAATACGTGTATCTTTGTGAAAGCACGGATTTGGAAGCTGTTCCGTGCTGTCGCTAAAGTAAAAACCTGGCTCTCCAAACTGCTTCACAGCAGTCATAATTTTTTCAAATTCATCTTTTGAAGTTTCGTTTCTTAGCAACAGTGCAGAGTTGTTAGATCGTGCTCGTTGAGGGTTATCGACAAACCAATTCCCCGTTTTTGCATTAATCATGTCTTCATCGTCTGGTGCGAAAATGCAAATGGTTGCAGATCTACGAACACCACCAGACAAAACTGCATCACTAGCGTGCATAATTACATCATATGCATCTATTGTTCTCAGACGTGTGTGACCTTGCGTCACACGTTCATCAAGCATTTCCCTAATCGTTTTCAAAGCTTGCATCAGAGGTTCTGGACCAGGAGCTTTTCCAACTCCTGATGCCAAATGTGCTCCTTTGGGTCTGATTTGAGAAAAGTCAAATTTAACATTGCATCCTTTCCAGTCGAGGTAGTCGGGATGAGGCATATAAGTGGCCAGCAAAATCCCTAGTGAATCTGCCCAGCCTTCAATTGTATCTGGGACTGTGAATATTCTTTCTTTACGGGAGCCAAGTCCAGGTTCGCCATTTAAACCTTTCACAAAGTCGGGTAGTTTTCCAATGTGGTGTTTTTGAACAGAAAATCCTGTTCCACATCCGCAAAGCAAAAGCCAAAAGCACTCTTGAAAAAACCTCATCCGATCACAAAAAGAAACAGTGCAATTATACATTCTTGCATTCTTTTTCTCGATTGGAACTCCTCCGAACTGCAAGGCTCTTTGCGATCCTAACACTCTTTTATCTTTAGAAACCTTAAACGCCCACCTAATGTCTCCCTCAACTTCTGGGTATTTCCTTATGTGCATGGATTCGACTCTGCTGCTTGCTTCATTCCATGTTTCTCTTCTTATTTCTTCTTTATTGTAACGTGCGTATTTCGAATAATACGTATAATCTTGCAATGCACGAATCGACATATTTTGTCCTCTTTTTTTCTTCTGAAAATTATTTAAGTTTTATATTTGAGTGTATGGGGAACATTATCTAAAGCTTATGATTTGTTTTTTTTTATAAAAAAATCATTATTAATTACGATCATCACAAAGCGTTGTGAATCCGTTAATTTTAGTTAAGTTAATACTTTTACAACCAGATAACATGTCCAACAAATCATGGTCATGAGTTGTAACAAAGACTTGTTTATGATTCGATAGTTCGACAATCATGTTGTAGACGCCTTGGACTCCAATTGGGTCAATGTTTGTAGTGACTTCGTCCAAGAACGCTATCGAAGGAGATGAACCAGAATTGAGCATCATCACATGTGCGAAAGACTGTGAAACTGCCAAATTTAACCTTCTCCTTTCGCCACCAGATAAGGCGTGATACACAAAAGGATCTCCATCTTTTGGGTTTCTATCAATGGTTTCTTCAAACTTATTATCAAAAGATAAAGAAATTTTTCCATCAATCAAGAATTGTAACCAATGAGATATTCTGGAATTAAGAGCAGGTACAATTCCATCTACTACAATTTTTCTAATCCCAGAGTCGCCAAATGCTTTCACCCAAAACTCGTAGTAAGGCAGTTCTTTTTCAGCGTTCTCTAGGTCTTTCTTTTTAGAAGAACACTCTTTTTTCTTGATCAAGAGTTCTTTTTCAGATCTTTTAATAATTGACTCATAAGGAGATTCGCCTTTTATCTGTTCTTTAATATGCGATATCTGCTTTTTCGATTCGTCTATTTTAGAAGTTAAAACCGCTGTTTGAACATCTCCTTCTGGTTTTTCTATTTTTTCCAAGACCGATCTTCTTGTTCTGAGAACATCTACTTGATTTGAGTGCGAACGATAGTGCTTTTGTCCGCTGGCGATGCTTTCGTTTATTTTAGATATAGAAGACTCTTGTTTTTGAAAAGACTTTCTTTCTATGTTTTTTTGCGTTGTGAGGTTTTCTATTTCTGAATTATTTGATGATATAATCTCTTTACATGAGTCCACTAAAGAAATGTAATTTTCTTCTTTGACAAATCCTAAGCATGTAGGGCATTTAGTATCCTTCTTAGATTCATAATTTTCTATAGTTTTTTCATTTTTAGAAACTTCTCGTTGCAAAGATGCTATAGAGCTTGATAGTGAGCTTATTTTATTAAAAGAATCATTCTTTAAAACAGATTCAGAATTTAACTTTTCATTAGCTTTATCTAATAGAGATTTGACTTTTGTTATGACTGAATCTTTTTCTTTGATTGACGAGTCAATTTCCTCTATTTCCTCTTGGGCATTTCTGTATTCGTTTATCGCATCACCCAAATCTGTTTCGGCTAACTTTAATTTTGCTTGCTTTATAAAGTTATCTAATTTGACTACATCTTCTTCTTTTTGTTTTTTCCAAGTCACTCTTTCATTTCTTGCTTGATCCAGCCTAGTGTTGCAAGATTTTTCATCGTTGAGAAGTCGACCATATTCAGATGAAATAGACTTAATTTCTTCTTTGAATTCATTTCGAGATTTTTTAGCAGTATCTGCGTACTGCCTGTACTTATCTAGGGAAAGCAGATTTTCTACAATTTGCCTCTTTGTGGGCGTGTCGCATTCTAAAAAAGATCCAGAATTATTATCGGTAAAAATTGAAATATTTACGAACGTTTGATAATTCAACCCGATTTTTTCTTCAATTAAACCTTGAGTAGCAGGCATTCCTCCTAAAGAAATTTCGTGCTTATCCGCCCAATCTTTGTCATCTATTTTGCTCCAGTCTCCATCTGGAGACTCCCAGATCCTTAGAGATCCTGGCTTTCTAGTTCTTACAACTCTAAACTTGTCCCATCTGACTTCTGTACGGAGTTTTTTGCATATTTTGTTGTTTATCACATCGCCATGACTTAGCTTTTGCTTTATTGTTTTGCCGTATAGTGTGTAAACAATTATTTCTGGTATCGAGGACTTCCCGACGCCATTTGATGATACTTTCCCACCTTCATCAAAAACATCTTTATTCTCCCCACGAATTAAAATAATATTTCCGTAATCAGAAAGATTGATCTCAATCCCGTCTTCACCATAGCAAAGGAAGTTATTAGCAGATAAATATTTAAAATTAAGATCTATCATGAATATTTCTCCATTATTTTATCTTTATACTCAGTTCTTTCCCATTGGTGGAAAGCGAAATAAGGCATATCTAATTCAGAATTGTAAACCAATCCATCTTCTTTCATTTCTACATGATCTACCCACCCTTGTTTGACGCCCTCTCCAGTTAAACAAAATGGATGATCTTGAGGATGGTACAGCTTGTAAATAGGATCTTTTTCTAAAAAGAAATAAAGATAATTAAGAGTTGCCTGCTCGCTCAACTTCGTAACAGTTCTGATGGAATTAGACCACATCAACAAACATAAATTTTTCAATTCTTCTGGGCTTCCTGCGATGAACCCAGAATTTATTATTGGACGGTGAATGAAAGGCATTTTAAATTCATCTACATTAGCCTGTAGTCTGATTTGATTTGTCGAATTCCACTCGCTTTTGTAGTGAACATCTCCCTCGCAACACAAAAGAACGTATTTCTCAAGTTCTTTGTGGCTAATCTCTTGCTCTTCTCCCAGACTTGTGAACGGTCTGGCACCTTCTGCACAAAGTTGCCTCATGAGAAAGTAGTCAGAAGGATTTTTTTGGAAGAGTACGTCTTTTGAGTCTGTCATTATGATGTTGTCATAATTATCTCCATTTTCTATCAACCATTCATAAAGAAATAGAAACCTGTCCCTCACGACTAAATGGACTCGATCTTTTTCAGTCATCACTATCTTGTAATTCATTGACAAAAATTTGTCATGAATTTCATCGTCAAGATCATGACTGAATAAAACGACATCGCCCTCAAAGCCAGAGCTTTTGATAGAGTTTAGAAATATATTGAATTCCGGCAGGCGGCAAAAATCATAACCACTAGCCCAAGAGATGATAGCGTTTTTCATTTAATGGTTTCTACTCTGAGGTTTCTGACTGGAGGATTTCTTTTCCAATTTTTAAAAGATGATCTTTGTCTAGCGTTTCCAGCCCAGATCCTTTTTCAACTTCTTCGACATACGTGTCTATCATTTCTTCTTCTTTAAACAAAATCGACTTAGCGTCTTCAACGATATGCTCTTCTTCTTTTTTCGAAGATTGCTGAATTTCTAAACTTCCAACGTTCTGATTTTCGGTGATGTTTTTTCTCATTCCTATTGTTTTAGAATCAGATATATCATCAACAATCAACCTGATGAAATTATTTTCTAAATTATACTTTTCTAAATCAGCCTCTGGAATAATAAAGTGTTGGGGGCTGAAAGTATTTCTAATATATTCCTTGTCGTTATTTTTTAAATCGAATTGGACTATGTGCTTGTGTTGAAAAGCTTCTCCGAAACTCAACTGCAAGGGGCTTCCGATGTACTCAGTATTGAAGTCCAACTGTTGTTCTGCGTGGTAATGTCCTAAAAATACTTGATTCCACCCATCAAATATTTTAGTGTCAACCTTGATCATGTCTCCATCGTGTTCGATTGAAACTTCTGAACGGGTTCCATGAAGCCTGTTCCAAACAGCATTGTCAATTGCTATATGACCGACTAAGACTTTGTTCTCAGAATTATTTTCTATTTTTCCAAGATCTTCAGGCGGATTGTGCGTGTACGGAAGAAAGCTAACCTGAAATTCTTCTCCCTCAGAGTTCGAGCAAATAGTTCGAGTACAGGGTTCCGAAATGATTTCAACGCCATCTATAGCAGCAAGGGGGTATACGCTAGACACATCATGTTTTTTAAGATGCCACAAATCATGGTTGCCTAACAAAAGCCAAATTTTGGCTTCGCCGTTACCCTTTCTCCATTCTGATATCTTCTTATCGAAGATCTCGAATGTTCGTTGATAAGTTAAGACATCTATCTTTTGCCTGTCGTGGAAAAGATCGCCGCCAAAGAGAATGTTTTCAATTTCTCGTTCGATGGCAGTATCAAAAACCCATTCCAAAACTTTTAAACAATCCTCAAGACGTTCTGTTTTTCGCTTGTGAGGATGGATATGCAAATCAGAAAACAGCAAAACTCTTCCAACTGCGTTGGGGTTTTTGTCCACCATGTATCACCACTGGTAAAAATTAATATGTTTATTTTTAAGGTTGAGGATTCTCAACTTGACCAGTGGGGGTCATTCCCGGTTCTTGCTGTTGAGGGGAACTTAACATATTCAAATTTTCTTGTCCAGATTGATCTACTTCTTTTTCTTTTTCTTCTTTTTCTTCATCTTCTTTATCGTTAACAGGCTCTCCATTTAATATTTTCTCTAAAACATCCCAAACAGAATTGGGTTTAAATTGTATTGGTGGTTGAATGCCGCCTGGTGCCGCTCCACCACCCATGCCTCCCATAGGGTCCATTGGGGGTGCTCCACCCATACCTCCCATCATGGGGTCCATTGGGGGTGCTCCACCCATTCCTCCCATCATAGGGTCTCCACCAGCCATTCCCATAGGATCTCCGCCGCCCATAGGATCTCCCATCGGTGCCATATCTTCTTCTGATACAATAAAGTCTTTAAAATTCATGATACATTATTTATGATTAAAATCGAAATTCTACTAATTTAAAATCGAAGGATCTAAAAATGAACAATAAAATAAAAGCCCTATTAAATATCAACGACCCAAGGATGAATTCTTCTCGTCTAATGAACCATTACCACCTTGTTACTCAAGTACTGGAATATGGCGTGGAAGGCGATGTTGCTGAATTGGGGACATGCGACGGATTATCCACAAGAGTAATAGCGGCAGTAATGGAGTGGCAAAAATCTGACAAAGATCTATATCTACTTGATTCATTTCAAGGATTGCCTGATTTTTCCGAAAAAGACAAGCCTAGCCGAGGTGGTCCATGGAAATACGAAAATCATCCTTGGGCAAAACCCGGCATGTTTGCAACATCACCAGACGTTCTTCTTAAAAACCTTTCGGTATTCGATCTATTAGGATGCAAAAAAGTAATTCCAGGCTGGTTTGAGGATACAGTTCCAGAATGTCTTCCCGATCAAATATGTTTTGCGCATTTAGACGGAGATTTGTATGAATCTATTAAGACAAGCATTGAAGGCGTCTATCCTAGACTGACAAAGGGTTCTGTTTGCGTGATAGATGACTATGGTTTAATAGATTTTCCTGGAGCAAAAGAAGCCGTGGATGAATTTTTAAACGACAAACCAGAAACAATAAATGATTTAAATGTAAAAACACTTCAAGGATCAGTACATGCCTATTTCAGGAAAAAGTAAAATATACAAAGTTGTTGCCGTAACACCGGCAGGACGAAAGAAAAACTTAAAACTATTAAGAAAATATGTAGAAAAATGCGACATAATTGATGAGTGGCAAATCTGGCTTAATACCGATAATCCAGAAGATGTCGATTATATTCATCAAATGAAAAGTGAAAATCCAAAAATAGAAATAAAAGAAGCAAATGATAAGGCTTGGGAGTTCCCTGAAGAACAGCATAAGTTTTGTTCTCACAGAAATCATGGATATAGGTGTTATAGAATACACAACTTTTTCAAGAATTGCAGAGATGAAAACTCAGTCTACATAAGATTTGATGATGACATTTGTTTCATGGAAGACAATGCAATAGAAGAACTTCTTAAATTTAGAGTTGAAAACGAAGAATATCTGCTGGTCTATCCACTGATCGTTAATAGTCCTTTTTTAAATTATATTTTACATCAAAGAAAAGTCCTAGATTTGGAATCCCTGAAAGATTGTAAATATGAATGGAACTGTACAAATTGTTTCTACAAAGGCAGAGCCATATGCGATATACATAATCAATTCATTGAAGATGTCAAAAATAACAATTTAGAAAAATACAAAATAGGAAATGTCCTGCTTAGACAGCAGGAAAGAGTTCTCATTAATTGCATCAGTTGGTTTGGAGGAAAATTCAAAAGTGTCGCAATGAATGAAGAATTGGATCTTACGAATGCAATTCCCAAAAGACTTGGCAAAATAAACTGCGTCCACGCAGGACCCATCATGGCACACTTCTCTTCTTACTATCAAAGATTTCAGCCTACTGAAAACTTAGATGATATATGGGACAAATATGAAAAACTCATATGAAAAACAACCATTCAGCAGAGAGTTCCTGCTCAAGCAAAAGAAATGCTGTCATAATGGATGCAAAAATTGCCCATACCCATTGTGCGAAAAGTGCAATGACTCTGGATGGGTTTGGTCGCATGAGTTGAACCACTATGATGGGCCAGCAAATGATCCACATGACTGCTATTCGGACGATACTCGATACCCATGCGATGAGTGTAATAGATAATAGAAAAAGCCCGCCGAATGGCGGGCTTTTTGCTCTTTTACTTTGACCTAGCTTCCTGCTAATTAGCAGGAGGTGCAGGTGCAGGTGCTTTTTGTGTTTCTGTTGCGGTTGCGGTTGCGGTTGCAGTTGAACAACTGTTACAACAGCCATACGGTGGCAAAACAGAACGAACAACATTCACCGAGCCACGAAGAATTCTTCGAACTGGCTTGACTGTGCAAGTTCGACAGGCTGTGTTGCAAACCATTGACCGAACAGGGCGACAAGTTTTAACTCGGCAAACAGTGTTTTTCAATACTGTTCGAACTGGCTGACGACAGAACAATCCTGCATCTGCGTCCGCACTCATAATTGTCATGGTAGACAGAACAACTGCCGCCATTAACGAAAACTTAGCTGCGTTTTTCATAACTAACTCCTTACATTAAGTTACAGCACGTAATGACATAATAGTCAACATCGTTCCAAAGTTGTATAGATTTTTTCAAATACGTCAATAGGGGTTGCGATAATTCGACAGAATGAGCTAAATAAGCTCTGATTTTAATGAAAACACGCAACTCACCATCCTCTCTTAGAAAGATTCAAAATGAAAACTACAATAAATGATATATTGCTTAAAAACAAGGCTTTAGCTAGTATGGCTGAAGGCCGAAGGCTTGTTTCTGATCAAGCTATAAAGCTAAATGGATTTCCGGTTCAAAATCTGGATATGGAACACGAATTCCATGTCGGAGACGTTATTCAAGTCGGAAAAAAAAGAAAAGTGGTTTTAGAAAATGCATAAATCTGCACTGAAAAACGTTTTGATGTTCTATGCAAAATATTGCAAGAATGATCCGCTGTTAGAGAGCAAATCAGTTCTGGACGTGGGTTCTCTAGATGTCCAGGGGTTTAATATGCGACCCGTATTCATTGATTCTCGCAATCGTAGAGGAAGCTGTGCTCAAGTCAAAGAATATATCGGATTAGACTTGTCCAGTGGTAGAAATGTCGATGTGGTTGGATCATCGCACGAAATGCCGTTCGAAGATGAGTCTTTTGACATAATTATATCATGTTCTTGTTTTGAACATGATGATATGTTTTGGGTTACATTCTTAGAAATATGCAGAGTTTTGAAAGAAGATGGATTAATTTATATCCAAGCTCCTTCCACTGGTCCGTATCATGGATATCCGACCGATTGTTGGAGGTTTTTAAAAGACTCTTGGAGCGGGCTTGAAAAATGGGCAAACAAAAACGGGCATAAAATCTCTTTAGTCGAATCGTATATCGACGAAAGCGACCCACTCTGGAACGACAATAGTGCAACATACAGGAAATCCAAGTGACAGACAAACTTGATGAAGATGTCCAAGCAGCACTGGAACTTCTAAAGACAGAAGAAAAGGAAACTTCTGATGGTCGCATGGAGTGTGAATTCTGCGATATTAGCGTTGGCTTCATTTGCGAAAGTTGTTTTCTAGCAGACGTTATTTTGAGGATGAAAAACAAAATAAGGAGTTGTAGCTGTGACCAGAGATGAAACGTGGAATGAACTCAATCGAATTGTTGCAAATCTCGTATGTGATGGTGATTTGGACGAAGAAAAAGCAGAATCTATTCTAGATGATGCACAACTACAAGTTTCTTCCGAAGGAATACTTTACATCGCAGAAAAAAACGATATAGTTCTGGAACACAATTAAACCTTGGAGACATTAAAAATGACTTTGACTATTCAAAAGAAAATTCGAAGCAAGCAAGGCTTCGTTCAAGAATGCACCGATTGGTGTAAAACCTTTCGAAGCGAAAATGATGTTATCATCAAATATGTTCGAAAAGGATCTACTCCAGTTTGCTTGACTGAAACAAAAAATGGGTTTTCCGTAAAGATTGGAAAATCTGCTCCTGTTGGAGTATTGGCGGCTTACCGTGGGAAAGACGGCAAAGTTCGAATTGGATGGGCACTTTGTCGAAAAAGTGAAAAGTTCTACTCAAAAGTCGGTCAACGATACGCCCTTGAGCGAGCAATCCCAGAGGATATGATGCTGGAAATGTCAGTGGCCGGTCGTCCAATTCCTAAAACTCTAGAAAAGCCAATGGAAGAATTTATCGAAAGAACAAAGAGATATTTCAAAACATGAATGAAACTAAAATTGACGGAGTGGTCATAAATTCAATTCCTAAAAATGAAGACAACAGAGGCTTTCTGTTTGAATTGTTTCGGGATGATGAACTTAAATCTGAACACCAACCAGTAATGGCATATGTTAGCTGGACGAAACCCAATGTAACTCGTGGGCCTCATGAACATCATGATCAAACAGATCTATTTTGTTTCGTAGGTCCTGGCGATTTTGAATTGCATCTTTGGGATAATAGGCCGTGTACCGTCGCTGAATTGTCTCACGAAGTTCACTTGGTAGGAGAGTCAAATCCTGTCAGTGTTATCGTACCACCAGGCGTAGTGCATGGTTATAAATGTGTTTCCGAAAAAGATGGTTTGGTGTTCAATGCACCAAATCAATTATATGCCGGTCCAGGTAAAAAATATCCAGTAGATGAAATCCGGCATGAACACGAAAATGACTCAAAATTTAAGATTGATTAATGATCCATAAAGAAATAAAAGACGATCAACTCTTTGTATTCCACAATGGAATTTTGATATACAAAAAATGGTTGAAAACTTCTCAAAGCGTAGTCTTTGAGAAGGTTGGTTGTCCTACTTGGTCTCACGAAAGAGACGAAGTAAAAGAGGGAACGTAGACCAATTGGCAGAGTCAATGGACTTAAAATCCATCCAGTGCGGGTTCGAGTCCCGCCGTTCCTACTGTCTTAATTTTTTGACATTATTTATTCTAACTTTTTAGGATGCCTTACTTATATAAGGCATGAGAAAATGTCAAAAAGAAGAATGTGAAAACATCATTCCCTATAGTGTTTGGATTGATGGAAAACAAAGATACCTTCACAATCGAAAATATTGTCTAGAATGTTCTCCATTTGGAAAACATAATACAAGAAATTTGGACCATGAAAAACTTGGTCCTAATGAAACGCATATTGAACCTCGGATTTGTTCTTGTGGCAACACATATGAAAATAAAGGAACAAAGTGCTGGAGTTGTTGTACAAAAAAATCTCGCACAAATAAACGTGTAAAACTTGTTTCTTTATTAGGAAACAATTGTTGGATGTGCGGATATGACAAATGTGTCGAAGCATTAGAATTTCACCATGTTGATCCATCGAAAAAAAGCTTTGGACTGAGCGTGCGTGAATGCCAATACTCATGGGAAAAGATTTTTGAAGAAGTTAAAAAATGTGTTTTGCTTTGTGCAAATTGTCATAGAGAATTTCATTCCAACATGATAGACGCAAGCATTGAAGATCTTCATAAAATAAAGTGGGACGACATAATCTTATCAGAAAACACTTTACAAGCAGAACAAGAATTGGTATGATGATGGTAACCACACGGGGCCATAGCTCAATCAGGTTAGAGCGTCAAACTTAATGTGAAGAGACCTAAACAATCAAGGTTGCATGGTTTCTTCGTTTGGGTTGCCATTACTTTCAGAGATGAGGGTTTTGGTAGAATTCGTCAAATTCGGGGAAGGCTAAGTCGCAGTGATATGCTAATCCCGGGCCAAGCCTCGCAAGAGGAAGGTGTAGAGACTGTACGGCGAACACGTAAAGTGAAGAGACAGTCCAGACCACAAACTCGAAAGAGGTAGCGAAAGTTATAGTTGGTATGCATAATTTGTAGGTTCTAGGTTCGAATCCTAGTGGCCCTACTGAAGTCAGAAGCAAAGATCAAGTAGTCCTCCTACGGAGGACTACTCCCCCAGTCAATGGGGCCTACTTAGTAGGGTAATGCTTCTGGCTTTTTTTTTACACAGAGGATCTATATGAAAATGCCGCTTGAAGAGTTCGTTTACATTCATGAAAACGAGGAAATAACTTTGTGTGATTACCTCAATGGAAATATGAACATTGACTATGAAGGCACCGGGTTTCGAACTCCCTGCCCTACGGACAAGTCATCGAAAAGGTCATACAATGTTAAGTGATGACGAAAAAGAAATCATCGAGTGCATGTTTTCAGCATGGCTCGATAAGGATATGCCGCTCTACGGAGGGTTGTGCTATCAACAAGTCATAGACCTGATGGTCAAGTTGGACATAAGCCCACAACCCATTGAAGATCGAATCAGGCATTTGGAACACATGGCGGAACAATGGAAGAAGAACGAAACGGAACTAGAGAAAAAGATTGTAGGACGTGATGAAAATGCCACTTGAAGAGTTCATTTTTAAACATGAAGACGAGGAAATAACTTTGTGTGATTACCTCAATGGAAATATGAACATTGATTATGAAGGCACGGCCAGATGGCGAATTCCATTTGACGGAGTTGACGACGAGCCGAATCGACTTCCTGTTTACCTATCTTCTAAAGACCTTAAAGAATTTGAACGACAATATTTGGAATATTCCAAACGAGTCACGAGTCATTTGATTGAAAATATAAATTACATAAGGGCTGAATCGGTATGATGGATTTTGAAACAAAGTTAAAAGAAGCATTAAACAAAGCCCCCTTCAGATCAGTTGAGAAGGACATTTTACGCTGCGTTTTGGGCGAATGTCAGCAAGAAATGAGGGCATTGACAAGTGAGCGTGGCCACAACATTGTTAAGAAAATAATTAAATCGAACGATGAGTGTTTGGCTCATTTATCTCAAGATGACGAAAGGTTTACTCGTTTAAACAAGGAAAACGAGACTTTAAATACCTTGCTTCCTCAATATTGGTCAGCGGATCAGGTTGAAGAATTCATAATCAAAGAAGGATTAAATTTTTCGAGCGTTAAATCTGAAGGTCAAGCGATGGGGATGGCGATGCAAAAACTGAAGCAACAGGGTGCTCCGGTTGAGGGAGACATAGTCAAGTCAGTTGTAGCTAAAATGAGGAAAAACAATGAAGAATAAAGAAAAAGATAGTTTAATACAGGCTGTTAAAAAACATGCTTTAGAATACGGAGATTTCACTCTTCCAAACGGAGATGAAACAAATTTTTATTTTGACTGCAAAAAGTTAACCTTATCGGCTGAGGGTGTGTTTGAAGTAGTTAAAGCCATGTGGGGCGTCCTGTATATTAAAGATGTCGGAAGAACATTTAGAACTGAATTTGATGCAATTGGTGGTCCTAGTTTAGGTTCTGCGCCAATCGTTGGAGCATTTTGCTATAATCAAGGACGAGTAGGAAAAGACTTGCGAGCTTTTCTTATTAGAAAAGGCGAAGACAAGCCCCTTGGAACAGTGCGACCAAAGGACAAAGTAATCTTAGTAGACGACGTAGCAGCTAGTGGAGAGACACTGGCAGATGCCTTTGACAAGATTAGCGACTTTGGTGCTGAGGTGATTAAAGCGATCACCATCATTGACCGTCAGGAAGGTGCGGAAAAGCTATTGGCACAACGGGGTGTTCCGTGGCAACCGCTATTAAAGCTAGAGGAGCTAGAAATCGATGAAAATAGAAATCAGGAATAGCTCTAATGTTTCAAGTTCAGATACAAACCCCGTCAGAGTGGCGGACAGTTAGCTTCTTTGAAGATCTACATGATGCCTTTGACAAAGCCGATGAACTCCAAAGACTTTCTCCGATGAGAAGAGATTACGCAAGAGTTCAGGGTCCAAAAGGTTCTACATACTATATTTCTGAATTCAGTAAAGAAGAAGTAGTTCTTCATGGAATTCGAATATTTGTTGCCGTCAATCGGCATGATCCCGTCGTATAAAACTCTTGAGGAGAAAAGTGATGACAATGGCAGAGGATGAATATGAATATAATGAATGTATGTCAGAGTTTCATAATTCAGTAATTCGTGGCGATTACGATAATGAAAACGAGCTTTGTGTTGATTGTCAACATGATCCGCCAAAGGATTGCTCATGTGAGAGTTGTGACAGTTGCAAGGATTGTTGCGAGTGTGTTTAAAGAGCATGTTCAAATAACTATGAGAGACCACACCCACTTTGGAAAAGTGGGTGTGGTCTCTTTGCTTCTAAGGAACCCAGCAGGGATTCCCAATGCCATCCTTATTGCATTCGAGGATGGCATTTCTGACTGGTTTTTTGACGAGAAAGAAAGCCTAGTCAGACTTTCAGATTTTAACTAAATTGCATAGATATTATCGCCACGGAGGTGATAATATGAAGAAGGCAATAACTAGGTCATTAATATTTTTATTAATGTTAACGGGGGCTTGCAGAGCAGCGGATGAAGCTCCAAATTCTAAATTAGACTTTACTCTCAATAAAGAGTTCAAGGATGTTGTTGTGGACATCCTTTCTAACAAGAATGATCTTTACGCTAAAAATGGTCAAAAACTATTAAGTTCGAAAATACGTTCTTCCAGATATTCTTTAAGGATAGATAACGAAGGCATCAACAGTGTTTTGGAGATTTTTTCTATAAAAGAGATTGAGACAACAGTTCTCAGAGAAAAAGTAGTTTTAAAATTAGAGGAGAAGATTTCTGTTGATTTTAAGTCTATGAAAATAGAAACAAAACTCGCAGGAAGCAACAAAAAATATAGAAGATATGAGACAACCGTATTGATTTATAAGGATAAAAAAAGTACAAATGTAGATATGAAAGCCTGGGTAGTGTTGAAGAGCAACAATACTCGCAGATGGATTTTAAACGCATTTGTTAGAGTTTCTTTGAACAAGTTCGAAAAAGCATTAAGAGAAATCACAGGTTGTCCAAATGAGCAAGATATTCAATAGTCAGAATGAATCTTCTGAAGATTTTGAATTTGAAAAAATTCAAGGCATCAATGTAGTCAAGCCATACAAGCACAAAAATGCTTGGGTGTGGGACGATGCTTCTGGAAGTCGTCACAACTTCGCTCCTGCTGGTTCTGTGGGGCAGGGATTGTCTCCAGTGGTAGTTGGTGCAGATCGGCTCGTCACAGAAGCTGCCAGACAGAAATCGATTAAGAATCCAGAAGATGGGTTTCTTCTTTATTTTTCTGAAGAGGTTTTTCCAGATGCAGATGTGTGTTTGGAGTGGATTGAAGAAAAATATGGCGGTGACATTTATAATGTCGTTCCCTATCCAGATGAAGAAAACTGTGCTTTCAAGCTTTTATCTGGCCAGCAATCTTGGATATGTCAAGATTTGAGACTTCATTATAAGATTCCGCCCGAAAAGCTTTTCATAAAAGTTGCTCCTGCAAGTACGAACTAAATGGTTGTTGAGTGTATTAGGCGGCGTCTTCTTCAGGAGTATCGTCATCTTGAATTACCATATTTTCAACATTTTTCTTAATGCCTTGAATGATTTCTTTCGATGCTTTGCTGATATTTTCTCTTCGTCCCTTAACTGCCTTGCTATCGCCTCTCCATAAAGCGATATACCTTGCAGAATCTTTCGTTTCAAAGCCGAAGTATTGAAGAACAATGTAGGCCACAGATTCTGCATCATATTCAAAATCTCTTGTTTTTTCTTTGGCTCTTTGTTCGGGCTTCATAACTTGATGAAGGATTTCATGCGCAAGTTCATGCACAAGAGTACTGAATTTATTAATACCTCCATAAGTGTTGTTTATAACAATTTTTCCACCCGCAGAGTATCCACCTTTACCCTGTCCTAATTCTTCATAGTCGATAGATATATCTTTTTGTTTGGCAAGATCTATTCCTGCATTGATGAGTAATGTAAGCTCTTCAGTGTTTTCATCAGTATCTTGTCGCCAATCATTTGGTTCGAATATTTTCGCTTTATCTTTTTGCCCTGGCAAAACTTCTGTAGACGATATGTCGTATACTTTAACGGGTCTAAAAAATACGAATTTTTTATCTTCTTTATCGACACCAACTTCAGGTTCAGTTTCTTTTTTCTTCCCTGTCATTGGGGCTAGAATAATAATTCCTTGATCCCATTTAGTAACATTTCTTCCAAGGTCCATCCACCGTTTTGCTGAATTCACATAGGTAGCATCTTTCTTTTGTGCATATATCAACATCTGATTATTGAATGAATAATTGTGAAACTTAGCAGCAAATCTTAAGAAGTCTTTGACAAAACCTGACTTAACTTCTTCATCGACTAAACCTGCTAATTTCTCAAGATAGTTTTCAATAGTTTGTAAAATTTGTTTTGCTTTTCCGCCTGCCTTGCCTTTAGCATTTTCTATCTCTTTCTCCATGTTTCCAAGCATGATGTCAACCTCTCCCTTTGGTTCGGCTTCATCTTGTTTTTCATCAGTCGGGCTTGAAACTTTCATTTGTGGACCGGCATCTATAATATTTTTCAGATCTGACATTCCTGTTAGTTCTGACAATTTAAGAATTACATCGTCGTTTAAATTAAATCTTGGGGTAGACCATCTTCCTTGAAAATATTTGAATTTAGTTATTTTCTTAAGTTCATCTTTAACTGGGAATGTGTTTCCATAAAACACAAGGAAATCTTTGCTTCTATCTTCTTTAGCTCTTGGATTTGCTTGCATAAATGCATGGATACCTTGGTCTTCGAGTTTCAGCATCCATTCAGTGAAGGATTTACTCGAAGCTCTTCCAACTGGATTCCATGATTTAAGTATATCCTTTGCTAGTTTCCTTGCAGAATCATGATCACTTCGATAATGGGTTCCTCCATATAGGCGACTAATTCCTATCCTGTCTGCGATATCCATGAATCCTTTTTCGTGTTTCGGATGCAGCGAAGAAAGGTAAAGAGCGATCAACGAAGAAATCAAAGAGTGATTTGAAGGATAGGCTGGTGTATCGTCTGTTTTCAAATCATGATACATTATATTTAGACCCATCTTGGGTGCGATCTGATGTGGTCTTGGTCTATTAAACTTCTTTTTAAGCTTTAGTCCAAGTATTTCGCCTTGCTTAAGTATTTTGTTAAGCATTTTGAAATCGAAATCTAGAGAGTTTTCTTTAAGATAATCTTCAAATGGCTTGACTTGAGCCACATCAAAATCCTTCATATCTTTCATGATATCTTTGGATTTAAAATGACTCATTTTTTCTAGCTCTTTGAGTTCCTCGATAGTTTCTTTCGAGGTATTGGAAGGTGGCGAATCTACCTTAAACCTTCCTTTAAAGAGGGGATGTTCTTTTTTAGACAGAGAATCTGTCTTTTCATCCATGTCGCCAAAAACAATTTCATCAATAGATTTATTGATTGACTTACTTAATTCTTCTTTAGCTTCGATCCAATTTCTAAACATAATAGTTATTTATGTTTAAAAGTCTAATTCTTCACGAACATCTACTTTATGGCCTTCATTTTTAATGATTTTAATTCTTTTCTTTGAATGATCTAACAGATATTCGTTTATATCAAAAACAAAGTCGTAGTATTCAAGACCCTCTTTATCAGACGCAAGTCTCAATCCTCGCCCAAATCTCTGGATTATTTGATGATCTGCTTGTCCACCTGCTGCATTGATTAAATTATGAACAAATACGTTAATCCCAGCGTTGAATATACCCTGAGTGGCGATAGCGATTTTATTGCCTTTAGAGTACTGTAGCTGGTCGATGACATCTTTTCTTGTATCTAGGTTGTCTTCTCCACGAACCCATAAAGCGTCAGGAATCAGACTTTGCAGGGCTTCTCCGTGTGCAAGTCTTTCGACCAAGATAAGGGTTCTGCCCTTCAAAGATTTGGCCAATCGGCTCACAATGTCGTGAAAATGCCAACTCTCAGCTATACCATTGGTTACTGCATCAAGATAAATATCATACGGAATCTGAGGTTCTTTCACTGGATAAAACGTACAGTTACAAGAAGATAAGATCCCTCTATCTTGAAGAGTCTTTGTTGTGAGAATTCCCTTGTCGTTATCTGCTGACTTTGTTTTAAGCACGGGTCCAAAGTGACCCTTTACAGAGAACTTTTGTGTTTTATCTTTTCCGCCAAATTTAAAAGGCGTAGCACTGACGGCTACTCTAACCGAGCAGTTTTTCATTTTTGTGTAAAACTTCTTTGGCGTCTTACTCATCATGTCATGAATTTCATCCACTACCATGACTTTAACTTTAGGAATTAACTTTTCTATTTTATGCAATGATTGTACAGTCGCACATGTGAAGATGTTTGGATCTTTGTACTTGTCATAAAGTCGTCCGACATTTTCAAATCCCCAGCTTGTCAAGGCATCATAGTTTTGATCACAAAGGCTTTTCTTATTTGCAAGAATAAGAGTTGGCACATTTTCAGGGATTGTTTTCAATATCGCAACCATGATTGCAGTTTTACCTGCCGAGGTTGGTGCGAACACAACGCCTCTTTTGTGTTTGATGACCTGATTAGTTAGATCAACCTGATAGTCTCGCATTCCCTGCCACCTATCTTGATCCTTCTTTGGGAGATGGTGAATCCACTGATCTAAAAAATCAGATCCAATTTCATCATAGAGAAATTTAGGCTCGCTTCTTTCGTCGATAATGTTGTAAGGAATTTTCCAATGATCTAAAGCAGCAGTGACTTCTGGCAAAAGACCTGATAAAAATCTCCCACTTTCTTTTTTGAAAAACTCGGTGTATCCGTCCCATAGCCTTTGCTTGTATAAGCGGCTGTGAAAATATCCTTTCTCTCTGTGGCGGAGTGCCTTCCACAGATTTATTCGAGTATCATCGCAATTGGTATTCAGCCACGAATAGCAATTTTGGACTTTTATTACCGCTTTTTTCATTTCGAAATAATAACCTATTTTTCCTCTTCAAACAACACAGTTTCTTCAGGCGTGATTAAGCTTATTCGGTGTTGGTTGAATCTCACTAGCAAATGCCTTGCTAATTCATACATGAATACAGTAATTGTGGATTCGGCTTTTTCGAATCGTGGATAATTTATCGCAGCTAACTCCCAGCCTTTTTCTGAGTAATCTTCTGAGATGAACTCCGTTTGCGTCATCCTTACAGGTATAACCCCTGACTCAAATGTATATTTTTCTTTAAATTGTTTCTGTATAAATCCGACTTCCTCTTTGAGTTCTTCTTTTGTGAAATTATCTCCGTGATACCCGAACATTGATCCAATGTACAGCCTTACTTCAAACGTTTCGGATTTTTTTATAATCATTTAATTATTCTCTATTTGTTTAATTGTTTCCTTGAATCTTTTTACATATTCTTCTTTAAGTGGATGATACATCTTTAATGGAGTGTGCATGTGCTTATATTTATTTGGTTCATTATTTTTAGTCTCAGTTAATTCAACTATTTTATCCACAATAGAATTACAATCAGTCATTAGATCCTCATAATCGAACTCTAGGTGTTTTTTATCTTTTAAGAATTCGACCCATCCTTTTGACTCATGAATCATATCAAAGTACAAGCGAAGCATTGCGTCTCTGTTGTAAGGAACATCCACGTTTGCGTGTTCTGAGAGGTCTTTCTCGCACGTAGTGTTCCACATTTTAGTATGTCCTGCGAAATACTGTGAAACTGTTGCTTCTGCCAAGTCTTTTCTAGTTAAATGTATAAAAAATACATTTTTTGGAAACGACGGCAGATGTTCATTATATTGAAATTTATGTATCTTGCAAAACGGAACTGGGTTCTTTACAAGAGATTCATTAAAAAGAGTCTCGCTATTATACCACTCTGCAAACGGTGGGTTAAAAAATCCTGTCTGGTTTAATCTCCTGCTTAAAAAGGTCGATCCAGATCTTGGCGTCGTTAAAATCCAACATGGTTTCATTTTATTTTACCAAACTACTTTGGAAAACCACTTGCACTCCCCATCTTTAATCCATATTAAACTAGAGTTTTCAATACTATCCTTATACTCTTTGACGGGTTTTCGATACCTGTCTTTAATATCTTTCAAATCTTTATTTGTTGATATGTCATGGAGAGCACGACATGATGCTCCGTGTCCTACGATGAGATATCTAGAATCTTCATTTAAACCTTTTATGTAAAATTCCACTCTTCCTAGAAAATCATCCATAGTTTCATTCGAGTATATTTTGAGATCTTCAGGAACTCCATTCTTTCCATCTTTCCCATCCCATCTGCTCCAGTCAAAATCATTGAACAAGTTTTCTCTAAACTTGATAGGCATTCCTTGATTTTCCAGAAGTTCAGGTTCGTCTTTTTTTATGTGATATTCTCGAACAAGCTCGTTTACTTCGAAATTAATATCAGTTTGGCTTCTTAAAATATAAGAGGTTTGAAGAGTCCTTAAATATGGACTTGATACTCCTTTGTAGCCAGACAAGTCAAAGTTATCTCTAAGCCAGCAAGCTGTGTTATGAACTTGCTCATTACCTTTTTTGGTCAAAGAAGAATCCAAAGTGCCTTCATAGGAGATATTGTGAGCACTCTGTCCGTGTCGAATTATTAATAGTTCCATTATTACACCATCATGAGAGTCAGGCATTTACAAGCACCGCCTGCTTTTATGAATTCACTCATATCGCAGCACAGTACATTAAAGTTCATTCTCTCTAAAAGTCTTTTAGTTTCATCGCATCCTTCTGGAATTATAACATAATTTCCAATTACCACAGCATTACATGCGAATTTTTTTGCATCGTTTTCAGGAACAGGTATCATGTCCATGTTTTCATTTAAAGCTTTAACAGAATCCCTGTGGAATGCTTTCGGAAAGTAAATTGCTTTATTTTTTTCAAGAGGACAAAAACATGTATCTAAATGATAAAAATAAGGGTCTATCAATTTGACCTTAATTGAATTAAGTTCTAATATATCGTCAATTGCATGTAAAGAATCAATGCTCGTCCTAAATCCATGCGCCATAATTAAATTATTTTCTGAAAACAGAGCATCCCCTGCTCCTTCGAAATTTAACTCTCTTGGCAATCTAACAATATCGTAATGTTCACCAAGTTTTTCCTCGTAAAATTTTTCTTCTTTTTTTCTTTCGTCAAATTTGAAATTTGATATGATGCATTTTTTATTGTGTACAAGGGCAGCATTTGCTGTAAATACAATATCTGGTAGATCTAATTGTGGTTCAATGAACTCAACCTTTGCTTCCGTTGACAATATCGTATCATGAAGATTTTCCCATTGTTCTTCAGCTTTCGAATGGTCTGATTGGTTTTTTAAGTTCATCCAAGGATTTATAGAATATTTAATGCTGTAATGAGTTGGTCTGCACATTAAAAATTTATAATTTACCATTCATTTGCCTCATTGCTTTGAAAGAATTTTTATTAATTCAGATATCTTAATTCCGTTCTTAATTAAATCTTGCGTTTCAGCATCAGAGTAGGATATGATTCCTCTTTGGGAAAGATCGGCAATAACGCCTGGATCTATCTGATTTGTAGACATATTTAGGATCGCATCGGGATCATTAATGTTTAATTTATCTTGAAGAAAATTAAGCACCATGTCTCTAGACGCCAGTGCTTTCGCTTCAGATTCTATCCAATATCTAAATTCCATAACAAAATATATAGTTTTTAGGTTCAGATATTCATCATAGAAATCAGAGCCATCCTTGTCCACATTCCATTTTTAACCTGTGGCCAGAACAAAACTCTTTTATCTTTGTCTATCGACGGATCTACTTCGCCACACCTTGGTAAGGGATGAAGAAAAATACAATTTTCATTGGTTAATTTTAGTATTTCTTCATTCACCACATTTTCTGAAGTTTTGCACAAAGGTTGATCAGGGTCTTTTCTTTCTTTTTGAAGCCTAGTGATATAGACGACATCAGCCTTTTTCCATAAATCTTTATCTTTATTGGGGTCATCAAAAAGACTTCTTTTTTCGACAGATGCCCCATACAAAGAAAGAAGTTTTTCAAGAGAATTGACTGTTCTGGCATTTTCTAAATCTGCGTAAAAAAGGACATTTAATGGTTCAAACACAGATTCCAAAGACCAACAGTTCTGTTTATCTGTCTTTTTATTCTCGTAAATAGTATACATGTCCAACAAAGATTGAGTGGGATGTTCTCCATCGCCATCGCCAGCATTTATAATTGGAACATCTGAAACTTTTGCTGCTCTTCTAGCGGCACCTTTTTCTGGATGTCTTAGTATTATGCAATCAACATATTGCGAGACTGTTTTAACACAATCTTCTAAAGATTCACCTTTTTTGTCAGATGAGCTTACTTTCCCATTCTCCACGGTTATTAAGCGGTAATTATGTCTAACAATCGCAGACTCGAAAGAAAGCCTAGTTCTCGTGGAAGGCTCAAAGAACATAGTGGCAAAAATTTTATCACCCGCACTGCATGGAAAAGGAGTTGTTTTAAACAATTCAGTCTGAGAAAATATTTCAGATATAGAACACTTATCTAATTGATCTACAGAAACTAAGTTGTCTTTCCAAAACATAATTGCACCATCAAAGTAAACTGCTTTATCTTAGTGCGTTCTCTCTCATTTCTTGCAGTTTTTCTATTTCTTTTTTATTGGCATGAAGTTTAGGGTGTTTTCTAGGTGCAGAACTTCTTCTGCGAATGCTTTTCTTTATAGTCTTCCCATGATTCAAAATCGGTTGTGGGCTTTCGACTTTTATTTTTGGAGACTTAACTTTTTGATTTTCCTTAGCCGCTAAAGCGAGCGAAGAAAGGTTGTCACTAGATTCATAAAAATATAATTCATTCTCAATCTCAATTGGTTTATCGATTTTATTTGTTTCAAGCAAAGGATTCATTCTCCTTGCTCTCTTTTTACTGTTTGATATGGTTTTGGAAACAGGTTCATTTAAAACTACTGCTTCTATAACTAAATTTTCTGAACTGTCTTTTTTCTTTGAAAATCCAACGTAGCTGTAGTTTACTCCAAGAATTTCTAAAGATTTCTCGATTATTGATTCAAAGCAAATTTCTTCTTTTTCAACCTTATTTTGATTCAAAATATTATTATTTTTGGATGCTCTTTTTTTTGTATTTTTAATACTTTTAAGAATAGGATCTTCAATAACAATAGAGTCCAAAACTTCTTGCTCAACAATTTTTTCTTCAATAGGAGCTACAGGTTTGTAATGCCTTCTAGAACCGAAGAAAGACAAAGGAGTGGCATCCTCAGATTTTGCTTCTAAAAGTCTTATTTGCCTTCCAACCGGATCGTTTAGCACAAACAATCCTTGATTGCAGAAAGTTCTAGCCGAAAGAAATGCTGAATTAATGTATCGCATTTCAATACATTCAACAAATTGTTTGTCCGACGATCCGCCTACAGACGACTGACTGTAGCAGTCAACGAATACTCTAAACTCTTCTTCAACAGGCACGCCCGCAGGTTCAACGTCGCCAGGACCATCGACTCCTGAAATTGTTAAAGTACATGATCTTTCTTCAAATGCGCAAAGAGCACTGCCAGATAATTCGACTCCGCCTGTTGCAACTCTTATAACCCTGTTCAGAATCCATGTTGCCTGACCACTCACTACTACGGTTCCCGAACCTGAAAAACCGAGGACTAAGTTGGTATCAGATTCGCCACTTGCGACAACTCCGCCACTTGCTATTTGTCGATTAGTTTCGCTGTCGGTAGAATCGCCAGAGATTAAAATCCCACCTGAAGAGGTGAAAGAAAGATTAACCTGAGCATTGGACTGTCCAGATACACTTATGCCGCCAGAAGCAATAAAAGATTTTTCTGTCTCGCTGTAAGCCAATACAATATTGGCCAAGCGACTCTTTTCATTTCCTAAGCGACCTGTGAACGTCCTTGCCATCTTTTTCCCTATTTCTTATAGTCAGCCAGCAATGAGTCTCCGACAGGTGGAGGGGATATGAAAACTACTGTACTGCCCGATTCTGAGTAGTCGTCTCCTTCTTTTTGTCGCAGTCCATTGCGATAAACAACTGTTGTATTAGATATGTAGGTGTCTGGCATAGCGAAAGTATCATTTGTGCCATCAACTGATCCAGTTGGAGTTATTCCGAGCACCATTTCAGGAAAAGTGAGAAGTTGAAAATTACCTGATGAGTCATAAATTAAAGAGCAAATTTTTCCGCTTAAAATATCGCCTTCATCTAAGTCATCTGAAACATTTTTCTTTATATTTTTGACGCCTAAAGAATTAACGTTTATAGTTGAAGATCCCGTATTTCCATTTGATGGATCAAATCGAACTATCATTCCAGTTTTATATTCTTCAGGAGCTATTTCCAAAGAAACAACATATGCATTGGAAACACCAGAATCACTGGAAAAAGCTATGTCTCCCCGAATTGCGTTTGCAAAAGAACCCGCAGTAAGTAAATGCGTAACATCTACTCCTGAAGAGTACGTTAAAGGGTTTGTACCTTCTACTCCCCTTGTTACTGTAAATTGATTCGCTGCTGGCAATGCAGTCACCAACATTATTTCTTCTCCTATTTTAATCCTAAATTGAGGATTAGCAGGAAAATCTGTATCTGAATCAACGTCTACAGTAGTCTGTGCTATACTGGTGATATTGGCAGCAAGTGTAGTTACAGCATCATTTGTAAATCTTTCTATAGCCATACCAATATATAACATTAAAGATTGTAAAAAATATATAATAATGAATATCTACTATGTCAGTTTAAACATTCAGGGAGGGTAAAATGGCCGTAACACAAATAGATGGTGCTCGTCAATTAAGATTTACTGGTAATCTTGACTTGCAAACCAATAAAATCGTCAATCTTACAGATCCGACAGCAAACCAGGATGCAGCTACTAAATCATATGTTGATGCTCAAGTTGCAGGTGGAGTAATTGATTTTAAGGAAAGCGTTAGAGTTGCAACCACAGCAGCAGGAACTTTAGCTAGTGATTTCGAGAATGGGGACACTATAGACGGAGTGGCTCTTGCAACTAATGATAGAATTTTAATTAAAAACCAATCATCAGGAGATGAGAACGGAATTTACATAGTACAAGCCACTGGTGCTCCAAGTAGGTCTGACGACGCAGATACAAGTGCTGAAGTCACAAGTGGAATGTTTATGTTTGTCGAAGAAGGAACTGCAAACGCCAAAACTGGGTGGTTGCTAACCACAACTGGAACTATAACTCTGGATACAACTGCTCTTACATTCGAAAAGTTTTCCGAAGTAGGACAACTTTTAGAAGATCTTGTAGCTGGAGCCGGTTTGACAAAAACTGGCGAAACAGTAGATGTTGTTGCCGCAACAAGCGGTGGATTAACAGCAAATGCAAACGACATCACAATAAATCTGGATACTAATTCGGGACTAAACCTTGGTGCTGACGGTATTTCAGTTGGTGCAGGAAGCGGTTTGGCAGCATCGAGTGGGGATGTTAATGTTGGTGCTGCAACTTCGGGCGGAATCACTGTAAATGCTGATGATATTGAAGTCAATCTTGATGGATCAACTCTCGCTCTAGGTGCTAGTGGTCTTTCTCTTGCCGATGGAGCTTCTGCTGCATTGCTTGTTGGACAAGGTGCATCTGATTCAACTTACAACGCAGTTGGGGGAGATTTAACAATGGATGCAAGTGCAGACTTCACCATTGCGGATTCATATGTTACAGATACTTGGGTTTACAGAGAAGTTCCATCGGGACTTGTAAATGGAAGCAATGCTTCTTACACGTTGGCAGCAACGCCTTTAAGTGCAACAGAATGTGTCCATTTAAATGGTGTGCTTCAAAATGTTGGTGGCTCAAATGATTACACCATTTCAACAAACACAGTCACTTTCAATAGTGCCCCTGAAACCGGAGATGTTATATTGGTTAATTATGCCAAGTAAAATATAAAATTACCATAAAATTAAAATCCAAGGAAGGAAAAAATGGCCGTAACACAAACAGATGGTGCTCGTCAATTAAGATTTACTGGTAATCTTGACTTGCAAACCAATAAAATCGTCAATCTTACAGATCCGACAGCAAACCAGGAAGCTGCAACGAAAGCATATGTTGATGCTCAAGTTGCAGGTGGAGTAATTGACTTTAAGGAAAGTATTAGGGTAGCAACTACTTCTAATGGAACTTTTGCCTCAGCATTCCAAGCGGGTCAAACCGTAGACGGAGTGACTCTTGTAGCAGACGATAGAATTCTTCTTAAGAATCAATCAACTGGCAACCAAAACGGTATTTATGATGTAACTGCATCTGGTGCTCCTGTCAGATCTTCAGATGCAGACACAAGTGCCGAAGTTACAACTGGCATGTTTGCATTCATTGAAGAAGGAACTTCAAACGCAGACACTGGTTGGTTGCTAACTACAACCGGATCTATCACTCTAGATACAACTGCTCTGACTTTTGAAAAATTCTCTCAAACCGGACAGCTTTTAAGCGATCTTGTGGCTGGTGCTGGTCTTACGAAGACTGATGAAACAGTAGATGTTGTTGCCGCAACAAGCGGTGGATTAACAGCAAATGCAAACGACATCACAATAAATCTGGATACTAATTCGGGACTAAACCTTGGTGCTGACGGTATTTCAGTTGGTGCAGGAAGCGGTTTGGCAGCATCGAGTGGGGATGTTAATGTTGGTGCTGCAACTTCGGGCGGAATCACTGTAAATGCTGATGATATTGAAGTCAATCTTGATGGATCAACTCTCGCTCTAGGTGCTAGTGGTCTTTCTCTTGCCGATGGAGCTTCTGCTACATTATTTGTTGGACAAGGTGCATCTGACACTACCTATAACGCTGTCGGAGGGGATTTAACAATGGATGCAAGTGCAGCCTTTACTATTGCGGATTCATACGTTACAGATACTTGGGTAACAAGAGAAACCCCTACAGGAACAGTTAATGGATCAAATGCAGACTTTACAATGGCGGCAACGCCTTTGTCAAATACTGATTGTATTTATCTAAATGGCATCCTCCAGAATACTGGTGGTGCAAATGATTATACTTTATCGGGAGCCATTATAACATTTAATACTGCCCCTGAGTCTGGAGATGTGATTCTAGTTAATTATAACCAATAATTTGATTTGAATTATTAAAACTCTAAAGGATGGCAATTTGCCATCCTTTTTTAATATATAATTTTATGTCCGTTAAACAAATAGGTGGAAGAATAATCGTAGTTTCTACTGAGGAGGGTGATTTCGTATCCTCTTTGGCAAGAACTAAGATGGATGGCACTAGACAACTAAAGTTTTCTGGGGATATGGATCTTGAAACCAACAAAATAGTCAATTTAACAGACCCTACCGCAAATCAAGAGGCCGCTACTAAAGCATATGCTGACACAAATGGTGGCGGATCTCCAGGTGGGTCGAGTACTCATATACAATATAACAATGCAGGCAGTTTTGGTGGAGGAGCAGGTTTCGTATTTGATGGGTCAGGAAACGTAACTGCTACAGATAGTGTTGAAATTGATAGAATTGGAATAGGTGGCCAAAATCCAAATGAAATAAGAACCAATAACAATATTTCTCTTCAAAATATGGTTATAGATCCAGTCAACAACAATGGATTCGTAATAAATAGTACAGAGCATTATAATCCAACAGTTACAGAAGGTTTCTTGTTTGTTCACGGGACTGATGCTGAACCTTTGGGAGAAGGTAGAGTTGGACAACATTTGACTAGTTCTGGGAATCTTGGAAAATCAACAAATATCTACCAAACCCTCTATCTAACCTATCACAATCGTCAACGTTCAGACGATGCAACGGCTGAAATATATCCGGGCGGAAATTACAATTCGTTTGAGATGCCAACTGACGGGAATGCACTTTTTGAATATTTAATAGTGGGAACAACAGATGATGGAACCAATCAAAAAAGAAACGCATATAGATACAACGGATTAATTAAAAACAACGATGGAACCGGATCATTTGTAGGAACTCCAACAAAAACAGCAATAGCATCAGGGAGTCCTGATCTAGATGTCACCCTAAGTCTTTCAAGCAACTCTCCATCTACAGGAGATGTAAGTTTAATTTTAAAAGGGATACATGGGTCAAATTCGACTACACACTGGTGTGCAAAGATGACAGCAGTTGAGGTTAGAGGAGAGGCAAGTGGAGCACCAATTCCTTTCCACGGAGGAAATTGGTCAACCGTAGGAAGTGGAATACTTGGAGGATAAATGGTAGTTAAATTCATAAGTGGAAAATATTTTAAAATAAAAGAAAATGAAATTTCATCTTCCGACGATGAATTCATTGAAGCTCTTGGTTTAACCACTGTCGATGGAGCAAATCAATTAAGATTTACTGGCAACCTTGACCTGCAAACCAATAAAATCGTCAATGTAACCGATCCTACTGCAAACCAAGATGCAGCTACTAAGTCGTATGTCGATTCGAATGGTGGAGGATCGCCAGGAGGCTCTGATACTTATGTGCAATATAATAATGCGGGAAGTTTTGGAGGAACCACGGACTTTGTAAGAACAAATGATGGATCGTCTACAACAATTGGGATAAACGGGTCCTTAACAGTTGATAATTTAAAATTTGACGGAAACATAGTTTCATCAACAAGCGGAAACATTGCATTAAACCCTATAAGCACAAATGGAGTAGAAATAGGAGAAGATTGCACTGCCAGTGGCGATTATTCTCTGGCAACAGGGAAAAATGCTTTAGCCACATTAAGATGTCAGCATGCTAGAAGTTCTGGAGCCTTCGAAGAAGGTGCAACCCCTGTTGCATCTGCCGATGAAGCTATTACAAGCGGAAGCAATGTAAATTCAGCTTTTACATATTCGGGAGGAGGATCTCCTCAAAATATAGGAAGAAGTCAAAATTCTGTATTTAAAACAACTATAAACATACCAACAGGAACAAATCCAGAAGGTTGTATTTTTGAAATGGGAAATGCTTTCAGAGGTGGATATTGTGGATTCAATGGATCTTACGACTTAGTTGTCAGGTGCGGAGATGGTTCTGCAACTCCTGATGTTGACGATTACGCTAGAATCGAAATACCCAATGCTTCACTGCCTCAGAATGTAGATTTTGATTTAATGTGGGAATTTCAAGTCGAACCAATAGGAGGCGTTCGAGTATGGGTAGATAACATTCTATATGGAGAAGATCAAACGGATAATGATGCCCCTTTAGGAGGAAGTGAAACATGGGCCACATCATTAGACGGTAAATACAATGGGTCTTTTGATGGAATTGTTGATGGAGAATCAGGAAGCTACTCAGCCGCAGTCACAACTTCAGGAGTGCTCCTGCAATCTGATTTAAGTTATTGGTCAGATACAACCGTCACGGAAACGATTAAAAAAGCACAAACAAGCTATGTTGTGTCTGCATGCGAGACAACTAACGCTACTCAAACAGAAATGTTTATAGGAGATGTTACAAATGCTAGAATATCAATACCAAGCGGCCAAACTTATCTTTTTGATATATTAATCGTAGGAAGAAGTATAACATCTGGTGATGGAGGAGGATACAGAATAGAAGGAGTTATTGAAAACACCAGTGGAACAACAGCTTTAGTAGGAAGTATCAGTAAAACATTAATTGCTGAAGATACCGCTTCTTGGGATACAGCCGCAGAAGCAGACAACACAAATGATGCATTAGCAATCAAAGTGACAGGAGTAGCAAGTGAAACAATCAGATGGTGTGCTAAAACAACTCTAGTAGAAATAGAAAATGTTTAAAAGTTCATAAATATAATACAAAGGAGATAAAATGACAACTGTTTTACATAGAAATACAACTTTAACAACTACCTTCGAAGTCGTAGACGACGAAGGTAATATAATTGAAACAGAAGAGACAAAGTTAAACTTATCAACTTTAACTGAAGATGATTTCACGACTTCGCTTAAAGCTTTGAAAGAAGTCTGGGCTGAAATGCAAAAAGAATATGGTGAAGACAAGTTGAATTTGGGAAAACTGGTGAAGAAGGTAGAAGCTATGGATATGAGAATATTCAAACAAGAAAAAGAGCAAACTAAAATGCTGAAAAGCATAGAAGAGACATTAAAAAATATGTTGCCTGAAAAAACCGCAGAAGAATCTATAGAGAAACTTACAAAGGAATAAAATGACAGTTAAAGGCTTTAAAACATGGTTAGAATTTAAAGATATTTTTGGATTTGATCAAAACAACAAAGATGCTGAAAATTCATATAAAAACGATATGCCTATAAAATCTTTTGATTTAGAAAAGCTGTTTTCTATACTCGCATCTAAAAAAATTGGAACCAATGAAGGGCGTAGCAACTTCATGAACGAGGTGCAATGGGGAGACAACTCTGGCTCTATAAAGTGTTGGTGCGGCACTGGTCTGAATCTTATGATCGACAGATTAGGAAGCGATTTAACTGGGAATCCAACTTGGTATACAAAAAGAATTTTTCAAATAAACAGAGGCGGATATGGGGGATATGAAGACATAGTTGCCAATGAAGTTTTAGACGAAGTGCAAATAATAAATAAAGAGGATACGGATTCTCCAAAGAAAGAATATGATAAACTCGAAAATTTAGTTATACAAATGGCTGACTCCATTAGAAGAAATGCAAAGAATATATTTATCTACGAGGGAATTAAGAAAGTAAGTAATTCCAACTACATCATCAGATTAGGAGTTAAAGGACACGGCAACCAAGCACCAGATCATCAAAGAGTTGAGGAAAATCAAACTTCTATAATATTCGAAAAAGAAAAAGGCATGATTCGAATATTAAACTACAACATAGAGTCTGGAATGGGACAACATGAGTGGGCCATGAGTCCTTCTGATACCGATTTGAATTTTTTCCCTACACAGGAAAATTCTGAAATAATAGAAACAATCACTAATACTCTAAAATGGTATTAAAATGAGTAAAAAATCAAACAAAAGAGATGCAATAGAAGATATTGTAAAAAATTTAAGATCATCTTTTAAAGATATGAGCTATCCGACAAGAAAAGAAGTTTGGAAAGCAATAACATCCGAAAAGGGAAAGAAAGAAATTAACAAAATAATTGTTAATCCAAATAGACAAATAGATTCCTTGCTTATAAAAAACTTTAGTTTCAAAGAGTGGATAAACAAGACTGGTTGAGATTAAACTAAGGATGCAATATTGCTAATGTGAACTTTTTCCAACACGAACCAGCAATAACAACTATCTTCATAGAAACCCATTTCTATATCATCATTTATGCTTATTCTAAAATTAAAGTCTTCATCAATATAATACATTATATCTTCTAATGAACAATTTTCATGCTCTATATCTTCAACAAATATTTCACCATACCAAATTTTACAATTTTCGTAGGCGAATTTACATATTTGTCTTAAGTCATCAGACTTGAGATGGTCTGTTTGGAATTCCATTGTGTTTCTCCGAATCAATGATAAATTGTGCTTGATGTTCAAAAATTTCCATCCAAGTTTCTTCAGGACAGCTTCTTCTGCATACCCAGATTTCTTGTTGTTCTTTGGTATTTGTATGGCCTTCAAATCGGCAACATCTCATATTTGATTCGGTGTTTTTAAAGTCGTAGTATTTCCAAACACTTTTTTTTTCGTCTAAAAAGAATTTATTGTTCATAGTCAAAAATCTCCTTAAACCTATTTACGACTTCATCATTGATCGAAGATTTATAGATAGAAAAGTCAAAACAGAATGCTTTCTCAATCGATTCATTCAAAGCCTTACTCATCCAAGGGCTTAATATCGAATAAATTGGCGACACCCATCCAAATGTTATCCATTTAATCATGGTTCTATCTAAAACTTTTTCTTCATACTGCCTATAAATTAGGCAGTTACGATCAGCTAAAAACATTTTTGTTTTTTCTAATTCCCTTAGCACTCTAGAAGTGCTGTCTGAACTCAAGTTTTCTATTGACTGAGTTTTAATGCGATGGGCATCATATCTTCTTTTCCAAACTTGCCATCTTCTCCAAGCTTTTTCTCCATGTAAGCATTGAGGATCGATTAAGGCGTGAATTTTTCCATCGTTAATCGACTTTAAAATATGAAGTTGAGCTAGAATATATAGTTTATATTCTTTATCTGGCAATATGCCGTTAGTTTCTTTTGTTAATTTGTAACAATGTTTAAAAAGAAGGGATTTTCGAGGATCGCCTGTTTTTCGAATTCGAACATGTTGATAATTAGGAAATTGCTCTCTAGACATCTCGACCCACATTAGGGAGATTTTGTAAGCCTTCGCCTCAAGTTCATTCATTTGATGATGCAAAATTGCTTCGAGAGGGTCTGGCATTGAGAAATTTTCCTTTGTTCGAATTGAGAAATATAGAAAATTTTTTTTCTCAAGTCAAGTTGACTTTATTATTTAGAGTTACTAACTTAGTTTCAACTTTAAAAACATGCTAGGCATCACACTGCCTTATCAGGAATTATTTGAAAAAATCCCAAATTACAGCCTGATAAACAAAACCTGACTCTGCGAGGTGGCCCTGCTTGCTAATCGGATCTAACTCCAGATCTACATGAGAGCGGTAAACTAGGTGAGCCAGAGTATTGAAACCATCCCCTAAAAACGGTAAAAAAAGTTGGATTGTTACGTAACCATTCGTACCCAACTCTTGGGGTGAGGAAGTTGAAAAAGATCTTTCTCCTTTACTTTGGTTAGGACGTTTACATGAAATTTACAAAGAAAAAGTAATTCAAAAACAATTGCTTTATGTAAATTTGAAATTGGATTTTGTAATTGCTTATACACAATGATTCTTATTAGACACGTCAGTAAGAACATTAACTCAGTTTATCTGCTCCCTTATACCCCCCTTGTTATTAATACTAATTAAATAATAAGGGGAAAGCATTAAGGCCAGATTAAACTTGGAGGAGATTATGCGCATACAAAAACTGTTTTTTAAGCTTGTTTTAACTCGTTAGTTGTTCTTTTTCGATCTTGTTAGTTGTTTGATTTTTCATTACACTCTTACCTATGAGCGAATTAGCACAAGCCTTGGAGCAGTTGGTAGATAGCAATATTTTTATTGCTGTAGAAGGTACTGTTTCTAAAAAATTGATTGTTATTGGCGGAAACAAACGAGTGCAAATAGATTTATCGAGCGACAGAAATCAGCTTGCTGAACAACTGGGCGAAATTGATTTTTATATAAATGATCCAAATAAGGTGTTAATTGGATGGGATTTGAAAAACTTATTTTCCCATGTTGGCAATGTGCTTGGATTGAAATATGATTTGGATTCTAACTTGTTGGATTTAAAGGTTTTAGAGTATTTTTTTGGAGTGTTTGAGAAAGCCCCAGAGAGTTTCAAAGCCGCCCAGTCCAGACTAGTCAGCATTATGCAGGACGCAAATTGGGATAAATTAAAATATATTTACAAAAATATTTATCTCCCGCTTATAACTAGTGTGATCCCTGATGTAGAAAACGCAGGTATCATACACACCAAAAACAGATTAAAGCTAAATTCCTATTACGAGATTCTTGGACAAGTTAACGGTCGAAGTAAATGTTCAAAAATCTCAGACAAAAGCTTTAATCCCCATTCAATTAACGAGTCCGATAGAGAATTGTTTAGACCTGCTGGATTTGATGAAATTTTCATGTACATAGACTTTAACCATCAGGAAGTTTCTATGCTGCAATGGCTTTCTGAAGATCCTGAGTTGGGAAAAAATCTTGCAACAGGGCAAGATTTGTACAATACGATTTGGAGAGATATTACGACGTTGGAGCCAACTCCAGATTCGAGAAGAATTTGTAAGGGTATATTTTTACCTGTCATATTTGGGCAAGGTGCAAAGTCCCTTTCGAAACGGCTTGAGATACCGTTTGATGTCGCCAATAAGTTGATTACAAAGATACAAAATAAATACTCGGTTGCATTGGAATATGTTGCCAAGCAGGTTGTTAAAGATGACGGATATGCTTTAGATCATTACGGAAAAAAGCGATTTTTTGGAGAGCAAAATTATAGGATTAGAAATTTTGTAATTCAATCTCCTGCATCTACGGTCTGTTTGCACAAACTTGTCATGCTGCACCGGGAAATTAAAGACGCAAGAATAGCGATGCACGTTCATGATGGTTATGTTTTTTACGTTAAGCCGAGCGACTGTCGTAAGGTTTATAACTTGTCAAAAGATATACTGGAGTCAGATGACGATAGTCTGTATCCAAATTTAAAATTAAAAATTTCATGTGAGATTGGGAAAAATCTCAATGATATGAAGCCTATAAACTAATTGGAGATACCTTGAAATCTATATTTATTCAATTTCCTGTAACATCAGAAGAATATGAAAAGCTTGATGAAAAGTTTGGTGATTTGTGCGAATATGCCGCATGGCAGTTGATTAAAAAAAATTCTAGAAATAATCACACGGATGAACAGACAGATATTTCACAAGAACTCAGAATAGCCTTAATTAGGGCAGGATCTTACTACAAAAGGCAGGTTTACATTGTTGGATGCTTGGAGCTTTGTGCCAAACACGCACAAGACAAATTTGTAAAATGTGTGGTTGAAGAATTGTGTGAGCTTTGGAGAAATAAGACTCGACACGGAGCGAATAAGCAAAAGTTTGGACCTCATCAAGAAAAGATTCTAGAAAACCTCGTTAAGAAAATAGTTCCAAGAAAAGACAGACTCTCTAGAAAGGCACCTTTACGAATAGACAGCAAATTTGTAACATATTGTAAATCTATAACCTGGAATGCTCAGAAATCTATGGGTAAAAGAATTACGAGAGAAAAAGGAATCAGATCAGGGCAGGTTAGTCTTTCGGAATACGATTACTTAGTTTCTTCCGATTTTTAAAAACAGAGGAATAGAGCAGCAATCACATGGTAGAAGGAATTGATTTCTTAGACGAAGGCGACTTGTCAGAAGCAGAGCAAGATGCATTGGCCGAACTGATTTCCAGTGATGCCGACTCCTCATCTGGCGATGCGTATCATTGGAGCGAAGACTTCCAGAGAGAAATTGTTTCTTTACTTATACAGGATGAGAGTTTTTGCCGACAAAATATTCAGCTAGTCAAGCACACTTACTTCACAAACGAAGTTCATCAAAAGTTGTGCAAAATTTTATTTTCACACTTTCAAGAATACACATCTCTACCAACTAGAATCCAATTAGCACAGGAGCTAAGGGATTTAACAGAGGGAAAAGATGCAGAAGTTCGTGTTCATTTTCTGAAGGAACTCAGTACTGTTCTGAAGTTCTACAATCCTGGAATTGAATCAAGATCATATTACAGCGATAAGATTACTGAGTTTGCTAAAGAAGCTGAACTAAAAATAACGTTTCACAGGTGTATCCAAGAATTCAAAGGAAAGAGGTCTTGGGACAAAATTAAAGAAATGTTACGTGAAGCTCTTTTGGTGGATCGTGATGTAGACATCGGAGAAAATTATTTCGAAGATGCACAAGAGAGGTACGAAAGAAAGAAGGTGGCGGCTGAGGAAGGCGAGATATTCACAAGCGGCTTCAAGGCAATTGACGATCACATAATAGGCGGTGGTCTTGGCAGAGGCGAGATAGCTTCTTGGATGGGACTTTCAGGCACCGGAAAATCTCTCGCCCTTGTCAGAGGGGCAATTTCTAATGTTAACATCGGAAAAAAAGTCCTTTACATCACTCTCGAAAATTCAGAAGATCTTACGGCAGATAGGTTTGATTCTCAAATTGCTAATCCATTGGGAACGGAGAGCATGCCAGGAATCAACACTCTGATGGAAAAAGACAATCCTGAAATCGTAATTGACGCCATTAATGATTACGTAGAAGACAAGGAAGATAAGAGACTTTTAATTATTAAGCAATTTCCAGGCGGGCAAATGGGTCCAAGCGATCTGATGGCCTACCACAACCAACTTAAGCTCCAAGGATTTACTCCTGATTTGATAATTGTTGATTACGTTGGTGAAATGAAGGATTATCCTGGCGTAAAGACCTATGAGTCGAGATACAAGATTGTTCGAGACTTGAGAGGGTGGGCTGTTTCCGAGAAGATTTGCATTATTACAGCTATGCAGGCAAACAGAAGCTCTAAGGAAATTGCAAAAATGGGGGATGTAATTGATGATGAACATCTTTCAGACTCCTTTGACCAAGTTAAGCCACTCGATGCCTTGTGGACTCTGAATCAGTTTCAAGATGAAAACGATTGCGAGCCAATTAGATTGGCTAGGATCTTTATTGCCAAAAATAGAAACGGTCAAGCGAAGTATCACTTTCATATAGAAATCAACAGACACACGTTGTGCATGCGACAGATATCGAAAGATACATATATGAAAGTTCTTAAAGAGTACCAGTCTACAAAAGAGGAACACGGCACTCAAGGCGTGGAAAATGAGTTAAAGAACGACCCAACTTCCAATATAATTGGAAATGCGTCTGATCACCTGAGCGTGATTGAAGGAGCATCTGCAAATTTTTCTAAAGAAATTGGAAACAATGACGATGATGTAGATATAAAAGACGAAATACCAGGACTAGACTAGTTTAACAAAGCAAAACAAGGGGAATAAAATGCCAGACGTAACAGTAGAAACTTTAGAAGAAATATTAGAACAGACGCCTAGCGTAAAAGTTGGTGAACAAAAAGTATATCTTGATCCCAATAGGCTGATGTTTAACGAACAGAGTGTAGGAGCATGGCTTGAAGAGTCAGGTGCTTGGTATGCTTATTTTGCAAGTCAACTAGCCGACGCTGAATATCTAAAAGATGCTAGAGATGCTGACTATGAAAGCAAATATGCAAGCTTGTTTGTTTCCTATAAAGAAAATGGATGTTCTGACAAATTAGCAGATGCAAGTGCTAAATCAAATGAAGAACTTGAAGAAGCAAAGAAAGGAATCACACGAGCGAAGCACGCCGTCAAATGCCTTCAGCAGCATCTTAGAGCTTGGGATAAAGCACACGATTCGGCGCAAAATAGAGCAAATACATTTAGAAAAGAAATGGAAAAACAATGGTTTGATTCAGGCGATCCAAAGAGTCCAGCTTTGACCTCTGACCTCGATGTCAAGGTTGATAAGATCATAGGCGGTGCGAATTGATCTGGAAGAGAAGAAAGTCAAATTTGGTTATTGCTGCTGTTGGCGATCAATCGATTCATAAAGAGTGGATTTCTGATATCAAAAACAAATCTTTTGATTTAGCTTTGATTTATTATGGACAAGATCGCCACAAAGAAGAGATGTACAAAGATGATGCCAAATATTATTTGAAATCAAAAGGATATAAGTGGCATTTAATATCTGAAATGTATGATAAATTTGAAAAGTCTTTTTCAAATTATGAATTCATCTGGTGCCCGGATGACGACGTATCCGTAAGCAGCGAATCTTTGTCTCAAATGTTTAGGTATTGCAAGGATAAAGGTTTAAATTTAGCACAGCCTTCGATGACTAGGGATAGTTTTATAGGTTCGGATAAAAAAGAGTGGCCCATTGTTTCCAACAACACCGGAACAGAATTCCGTTTTACCAACGTCGTAGAACGAATGGCTCCAGTTTTCAGTAGAAAATCTTTCAAAACGCTTAGAAAAACTTTCATAGAGACCAAAAGTGGATGGGGACTTGATTGGGTTTGGCCTAAAGTCTTAAATTATGAAAATTGCGGAGTAATAGATTTAATTCAAATTAAGCACACAAAAAAACATGAGTCTGGGGAATTATATGAAAAATATAAAAAAGACGACATTTATCCCACTCTAGAGAAGAAAAAACTTCTTAGGCGATATAAAATTCCTCTTGCTATTTGTACTGAAATTTCTAGTATAGAGAGACGAATGGAAAGGGTGTGCGTGTTACATGAGGTTCCACAGATTAAACATAAGTTTAATCACTTTTTTCGAAGAGATAAAGGATGTTCCAATGCGTGCAGGAAGGTGGGAAATAGGTTGTTAAATTTTAAAAATTTAATAGATTAACAAGAGTAAATAAATTGTATTCTTAGAATTTGCCTTCGAAATATGATGTGACTGCCTGTGCGGATGACACACATGAAAAAGAAGAAAACCACTTGCACAGAAGACGGATGCTTTAAGGCACGTTTTGTGTGGCTTTCAAAAATTAAGACAAACAGTCTTAGCTAAGAGTATAAAGAACTGATTGGAGGAACATTCAGTTTTTTAATTTTTAAGCAAGCAGCCTTTTCTCAAGTCTTTTAAACAATTGGGGCGATAGGGAAGAGGCTGCTTGTGTATTTGGTGTTAAAATGAAAGAAATAAAAGAAATAGTTTCCAATCTAGAGGCGGATTTAGAGGCTGGATTGATATCTCCTAGAATAATTTTAAGTTCACTTCGGTTTATTGATGAATCATCTAGGAAATCAGGTGCTTATGCAGATCCTTTGTATATGCCTTTTTACCATCATCTTGGGAAACATATCTCCCCCCAGAGTTTCATTCAAGTAGGCTTTAATTTGGGGCTTTCTTCTGCTTGCTTTCTGAGAAACTGCAATTCTGTAGAAGATTTTTTAGCTTTTCAAAGAAAAAATGAAGTTTTTTACTCGTCTCGCCTTTCTATTAAAAATGTAAAAAATAATTACAAAAATAATTTTAGTTTTTATCACGGAAGCTTTCATGATGAGGCTTTTGAACAAATTGTCCATAGTAAGAAATGGGATCTTATTGTGGTGAATGAGAGAATATTGTATGACACTCATTTAGAATGCTTGGAGATTTTGTGGCCCTTTTTGAGTTCAGGTGGACTTTTAGTGGTAGACCGTGTCGTCTCTGATAAATCTGTCAAAGATTCTTTTAGCAACTTTTGCAATATTAAAAATAGAGATCCTTTTGTAATAAAAACAAGATACGGTGTTGGAATAGTTCAAAAATAAGTTTTTCAAACTATCTTAAAGAGAAATAATAGCAAAAGAGGGAAATGTCAATGGGTTACGAAGTTGTATACTATTACCACGAAGAAATAGAGCGTGGAGAATATAACAAAGAAGAAACAAAAGAAGGCATGGTAATTGTAGGCGAGGCTTGGGAAGATGTAGAATTAGATTATTTGGCTGGCAAAGTAATGGCACTATTGGCACGCAGAAGCATTCTGGTTACTAGTTTAGAAATAAGCGAATTTAAGAAAAAAAGTGTAACATTCAGAGAGGCGAAAGACGGAATTGTTATAAAAAATAGGAAATTCAAGTTTGACGATGGGTCAACCCTGAAAGGCGAGAGCCTTGAGCAAAGCGATCCCATGGATCAACTTAAAGCCTTGCTCGATGCCAATCCTAACTTAATTGAAGATCTCGGAATTGCAGGAGCAAGCAAAGTATCGGCAAGCGGTGCTCAACCGCACGAAAATATGCAGGGAACTTCGGAGTCTCGAAAATCTTTACAACTGCCAAAGCAGGCTGTCAGCAAGCTTTTTAAAAACCCAACTCCTTTAAGGTACGAACTGTTTAATCCTGTGATCGACGGATTGCAGCACGATGCAAAAAGAAGGGGTATGAAATTTACGTTGGGCAAAAGATACCCAATTTACGAGGAGCGACCCGCAGGAACTGCTCAGGCAGGCATGATGTATTTCACTTTGGATGATGAGGGCAAAAAGCAAGCAATGTCTGATAAGTTTTTTCAAACAGAAACGTCACAGTTAATCGGGGATCAGGAAAGAGGTGTCCAGATCCAAGATCAGTCAGATTCAAAACTACAATGGAGCGGCGTAATTGGCGATAACATGCCAAGCGTGAGGTAAATATGAGAAATTTAAAAAAACAAGAAAAGAAAAAGAAAAAAAGAGAAAAATTAGCCAAGGGGAGAGTTCTGGCACGTAGGTCAGCAATTCGTGAAGAGGCAAAGGAGAAGAAGGCGGAAAGAACTGCTCAAGAGGTGGCTCGCAAAGCTGCGGCTAAAGCCGGTTTGTCTATTACATACCGAAAAAAAGAACCGAATCCAGAAAAAGATGCGGAAGTTATGGAAAAAATAGAGAATAATTTAGAGATTCTGAAAGCTTTAGAAGAAGAAAGCGATCAACAAGCAGAAAATAGAAAAAAATTAAACGAGGAACTAGAGGCAACTGGTGCAACGACCCCTGAAGAAAAACTAGAAGCTATAAAAACCGGAGCCGTTGAAAAGGCTAAACATCAAATTCAAAAGAAATCTGTTGGAGGACTCGCTGGAGGGGCCGAATGCAGTTTTGCAATATCAGAACCAGACGACGGACATTAAAAGCTGAACTTAAAATAAAATAAAAATATAACTAAAGTCCATTGACCTTATTGACGATACTATTTATAACAACCAACCCACGCAACGAAAACTATAATAAACGTTGCATTACTTTTAAAAACTACGGAGAACAAAAATGACTTTAGACATCGGTGCTCTACAAGCAGAAAATGATCGATTATCAACAGAATCACAAACAGGTGATTATCTTGCAAACTTTGTAAAAATGCCAGAAGGCAATGGAGCCTTAGTTTTAAGGCTTTTACCACCAGCACCAGAAGGGGCATTTGAGAGAGACAAAAATCCTTTCTACTGCTCTACAAGAATTCATAGGGTTAACAATAAGTCCCTTCACTGTCCAAAGGAATTGGATGGATCACGATGGAAAGGCGATAATTGCCCCATTTGCAAATATTACAATTGGCTGTGGCAAGAGTCTGAAAAGAAGTCCCCTGAAGAAGCCAATCAAATGCAGGCAAATGCTCGAAAGATAAAGCCAATCGAGCGTTACTATTATAATGTTATTGTTCGATCTGTGTTCAATGAGCAGACTCAAAAGATGGAAGAAAATGTTGGTCCCAAAATTTTGTCTGTTGGTAAAACATTGCACAAGATGATAATTAGAGCAATTGTTGGCGACAAGTCTATCAATGAAGCCGCCCTAGGTGACGTGACGCATCCTACCAATGGTAGAGATTTCAAGCTGATCAAGACCATGCGTCAGTCAGGGCGTGATTCTTACCCCAATTACAGCGATTCTAAATTCTTAGATCCAAGTCCGTTAGGCGAACCAGATCAAATTGAAAAATGGATGACAGGTTTGCACGATATTGCATCTCTGAGAGCCTTGAGGCCAGAAGATGAGCTTAAGCATGAACTTAAAGTTCATCTTGGGTTGGTTCAAGATAGTTCTGGTTCTAGTGGGTTTGATCCTACTGAATTTCAAACATCTCCGAGTGCAACAGTTGCATCCACAACGGTAACAGATGCTCCTTCGGACTCCGCTCTCGCTGCTGAAGCTGGAACTGCCGCTGTTGCTGTCGCTGAAACGGAGTTGCCAACTTCTGGAGAAACCGAATCAATGGCTGACGATGACTTCTTGAATGAACTTAGAAATCTAAGCCAGTAATTTAGAAGCGAAAGCGGCGATGTGGTGTGCGACACATGCCCTGACAGAGGGATCACCAGTAATAACTTAAAAAAATAACTGGGCTTAATGGGTTTGAATCCCATACGCTAGTAGCTTTTAAAAAGCCTCGCCCGTTTGGGCGAGGCTTTTTTAAAATAACTATTAAACAAACAAAAATTACGGAGTGAATTATGGCTAAAAAAGCAACTAAAAAAACAACTAAAAAAACAACCAAAGCTAAATCTGATGATGACTTTCTAAAGGAGCTTGCTTCTGAGACTGGAGGTCAAATAATGAGCGAAGTGGGAGCTTCAAAGTATTTCATCGATACCGGGAATTTAGCTCTAAATAGAATCTGTTCTGGCAAATATGTAGGCGGAGGCATTCCAGGTGGACAAATCACAGAAGTTTACGGTCCTTCTGCATCAGCCAAGTCTCTTTTGGGAAATTGCGTTCTTGGTGCTTGTCAACGTATGGGAGGGATTGCTGTCTATCTAGACTGCGAACGTGCAGGGAATCCTGAATTTGCAAAAAATGCAGCCAAAGTAGATGTTGATAAACTTATAACGTATGAACCGATCTCTATTGAGCAAGTTGAAGCTAAGATCAGAACATCTGTAAAATTGATCACAAAGCATTACGGCGTCGATATTCCAAAGCTTTTCGTGTGGGACTCAATCTCTGTAGTTCCAACAGAAAGAGAATGGAAAACTAACGAATTGCCAGAGGAATACTCTCAAGCAGAATTCAAAAAGATTGTAGGTTCTAAGGAGCGACCGGGAGAAAGAGCAAGAGCCGCAGGCGATGCTCTTAGAAGGTTGAATCCTTTTTTGAATGATCACAATGCATCTCTCTACATCGTAAATCAAACTAGGCAAAAGATTGGAGTTATGTTTGGTAGCGACGAAACGACTGCTGGTGGCGGGAAAGCACTTCCTTTTTACGCCTCGTGTCGTCTCAGAACTAGTGCGACAAAGCACATGCTCGATAAACATGAAGTCCCGTGTGGGGTTAATCTAAATTTCCGCAACAAGAAGAATAGAGCTTTCAAACCTTTTGGCGTTGTCGAAGGTGTTCAGCTTTTCTTCGATCAAGGGATCTCACCTCTGGGAGGACTTCTGATGAGCTTGAAGCAAGCAGAAAGGATTGAACGACCAAGCCCCAAGGGAAATTGGATCGTCAATGAACCATGGGCAGGCGGTCAAGAAATAACATTCAAAGCATCTGCTGCTGAGGGTGTGGTTCCAGAAGAGGTTCTCCTCAAGTGCCCATCACTTATCGATGCTGAAAACGAAGAACAGGTAAGAGATTATCTTTCCATTTGGGAAGGAGCTTCAAAATTAGCAGCAGCCGATCTCAAAACAGAGGGCATCGCAGATGAAAATGTTGACATGGTCAAGGATGCAGACGTGTTGAAGAATCTTGGATTAGAAGATCAATTTAATAGTGATGAGTTCACGCCAGAAGAATCTGAATAAGCTCTTGCAGAGAGTTGATGTATCGCTGGGCTAGTTGTGATCAACACCGTTAGAGGAATCCCAGTGCGACAAGAGTTTATTAAAAAACCTCGCCGTAAGGCGAGGTTTTTTTTGTAACAGCATTAAATTTTAACGTATTGCCCAGCACCCGATTTCTTAATCTTAAATCCAAGTTTTTCCATTTCTTTTTTAACGGTGGATATGTGGGAGCTAAAACATGTAGAGCTTAACTCATACCTTTCGTATCTTTTCTTAACTTTCGAAAGGTACACAGTTTTTCCTTTTTCGAATTCTTTCTTAATATGATTTCTAATTATTGCCGCCCTTCTTATTTTTTCTTTTCTAGAAGTGCCTTTCTGGTCTGGCATTTTAGGGTCTGATTCGGCTTTTGATGATTGATCTTCGTAATCAAAGTCTGCCGAATAGTCTGGGTTTGAAATTGCAGAGGCCAATTCTTCTAGATTAAGCACTTCGCCTTTTTTAATTTTGACATGCTTTATTTCAGCATTGAAAAAATTTGAAAACTCTATTAGAGAATTCAAGTTTTTCTCAGACGTAAAGAAATTTCTTTTATCTTTGGTTTTCAACAATATGCAGTTGTGGTCTTTTTTGGTTAACATTTTTTTCTCCAATATATTTTAGATTATTACATTTTTATCAGAACAAAGCAAGGTTGCAATCAAATATTTTATTATGTAAAATAAAAATCATGGTAGAAAGCTTTTTATTAAAATCGGACTCTAAAAGAAATTTTGGAGTCGAAATTGAACTAAACTCTCAAGATCGCAGGGATTTCAAGAGCAACCCTTTAAAAAGGGGCGAATATCCTTTGGGAATGATGGATTTCTCTAAAGAATGTAGCGACTTTTTGAGAAGTTACTATTTAAAGTCTTATAAGTCTAATTTAGATCCAACTGTGCAGGTCACAGGCTGGCATCATACTCACAATAACGACAATTGGAGGCTGAAACCCGATTCAAGTTGTGGAATGGAACTTTGTTCTCCTGTTCTTTCCGGTTGGGACGGATTGGAAGAGGTTTGCAAAGTTGTAGAATTTATTAAAGACAACACTTCGGTGGGAGCAGATTCCAGATGTTCCTTTCATTGCCATATTGATGTTTCTGACCTATCGGATGCACAAGTTGCCAATATATTGAAATATTGGATCAAATGCGAGAGCGTATTTTTGGACTCAGTGCCAGCTAATAGAAAAATAAATAGATATTGTCAGGCTATCGGTTTAACAGACTTGTTTGAGCACGATTCTGACTATTCAGATAGAGAGATAATAAACTCTTTAGGAACTATGAAATATTATTCTTTAAACACATATCATAAATGCAGAGGAAATAGAAACACTATAGAATTTAGAATAATAGAATCAGATGGTTGTGTTAATCCTTTCTTGGTTAAAAACTGGATTAAACTTTTGTTGCATTTTGTAGATGTTTCAGGTTGGGCAATGGCTCCCAGAAGCTACAGGCGGGATGATCCTTGGTCGTCTTTTCTTTGGCTAGATCCTGATGAAGTTTTGTACTTTTTAGGGTTTTGTCACGAGGAATACGTTCTTTCGAAAGGGATGGAACAAGTTAGGAATTGGTTTTTAGCCCGTTTAAAAAACAATATTTTTGATTCAGACTCACCAGGAGTGTGGTCTAATTTATCAAGATCACAATCTAAAGAGAAATTAGATGAGGCTATAAAGTCTATGGGATTAAGTAACAATGACCTTTTAAATTCTTTGAACGATGAAAAAAATTTATACTCCACAGAGTACAGATTTTAATTTTATCAGATGCTTATCAATATATACTTCTGAGGTACATTATGTCTTATGAAAAACTTGAATTAGATGAAATAATTGATCGTATGAAGAATATGGGGAATTTATTGATTCCTTATAACTTCCCTTTAGGCGATCCAGTTTGGGAAGATGATTTAAATTTTTTAAAAATTACAGATTGCACCATAGATGGATATGGAATAATTTTACACTTTAGCAAAGCAAAGTATGAAAATCACTATTTAGAGACATTACAAGTAATGTCTAAAGATGTTCCTTTTTTACCATTTAACTTGGTTGCAAAATTAGCTCAAAAGATTCTAGGTGGTCATCGTCTCTCTCTTGTGGAGATGCTCAGAGGCAGTAGGAAAATTTATTGCTGGACTTTGTTAGTAGATGATGGAGGAAGGCCAATAAAAAGCAATCTCGAAGACTCAGAGAGTGTTGAAAGATGTGTTTATGAAGGATTTGAATACGGATACATTGACCCTACCACAGTTAATTTTTATTAACTATCTTTTGTTTTCTTTTTAAGTTTTTCCTTTCTTATTATTTGTATATAAGAAGGAAGCTCATAACTTAAATACAGGAGTGGAAACATGAATAAATCTAAAAAAATTCAACAACTTCTAATTAGTCATCTTTTAGAAGAGGGATACATCGAACTTATTTTGCCCGATGGTATTGTTCTAGAGATTGGAACAGTTCAAGAGGACAAGGTTGGCGACTTGGTAAAAAAAGACAATTATTGTTGGATGATAGCGACTCAAGATGGCAGAACGGCCTCTATGGATGCTTATAATTTAGGATTGAGTTTTAACGCCGATACGAATAAGTTTATATTTGAAGACCAAGCCATCGGGCAAAATGGAGAAGAACAACACATTTTATCTGTAGTTTAGTTTTTAATTGTTTTTATATGGATGGTTTTTCCATCTTTGTTCAAAATTATTTCGCTAGTTACCGAAGTGATATTGTTTTTATATTCCAGGATTGTATAATCTATCCATAATAAAAAACTTGATTTTTGTTTTTCAAAACGAGATAGAGTTAGCTTTGTAATTTGACAGGAGGAATCTATGTCTAGATTTTCTATTGCTAATTTTTTGACAATAGAAAGTAACTTTCTATTGTCAAAGAACTCTGTCCATTTTGAAAGTATTATTTTTTCAAATTCACTAGGGTCTAACATTAAGGGACGGACTCATGAAAAAGATTGAGAATGTTTTAAAAGAGTATGTCAGAAAGCTTTCTGACGAAGATCTACGTTATCTATCAATTCGTTTCACTCACTCTCTGAGTGGAGACAAAGCAGAATTGGCAGATTTTTTATCTAAAGAAAGAAGTGTTGATAACTGGCTTTCTGCCGCTTCTTCATGCATAGAATGGTTCGACATGCTTGACATGGTTGGAGATTATGTTAAAAAAGAAAATATTAGGAGGTATGGAGAAGATTCAAAATCTTTCAAAAAATCTTCTGATAAGAAGAAAAGACAAAATGCGTAACAGAAGTGGTGGAGCTTTTAGCTCATAGATGCGGCGTGTAAGGTTCAATACCCTATATCGTTTGGAACGAGCGTCGATTGTGGCTGTAAAGGGTCATTCCCTAATTCGGGTTCGATTCCCGACTCTGTGAGTTTATTTCCCAAGGAGAGCTTCGATGCCACCAGTCGCAAAATTGACTGATCAAAATGATTTAGTTCCAACTAAGAGCTATCCAGCATACGCAAGCTTTCCTTTTGAATACTTCAATCCGGTTCAAAGCCGGATATTTGAACTGTACGATAAGGATTGCAATGTTATAGTCGCTGCGAAAACATCGGCAGGCAAGACCATATGCTCTGAAATGATCATGTCGCATGAGATTAGAGAGCGTGGCGGCAAGGCCATGTTCTTAGCCCCTCTAAAAGCATTGGCTAAAGAGAAAATTGACGACTGGACCGATCCCAATCACCACTTTGCAGATTGTAATCTTTCCATTTGTACGGGCGATTACAGACTTACAGCGGCCAGAAAAAAAGAGCTTGAAAATTCAGACATAGTTCTGATGACATCTGAGATGTTGAACTCCAGATGCAGGAACAATAAATCTGAAAACAATGAGTGGCTCAAAGACATAGGAACGCTCGTCGTTGATGAGTCTCATCTTTTGACTGTGCCAGGCAGGGGCGATCATTTAGAAGTTGGCTTGATGAAGCTTACTCAAATCGCTCCCAATGCTAGAGTTGTTTTTCTGTCTGCTACTATGCCTAATGTTGGAGAAATAGCCGAATGGATCAGCTACCAACTTACAGGCAAAGAAACGTATTTAATTGAATCGGAATATAGGCCGTGTCCTTTGGGTGTACATTATGAATCTTATATTTCTCAAGGAAAGTATGAGTCTATAGAAGAAGAAAAACTAAATTCTGCCCTGAATATCATAAACGACTATAAAGAAGACAAATTTATCGTTTTTGTCCATACCAAAAGAACGGGACATATGGTTAAAAAGGCTTTGGAGAAAGCTGGATATGAAGCAGAGTTTCATAACGCAGATTTAGATAAGAACAAAAGGCATTCTGTAGAAAAGAAATTTCGTGAAGGAAATTTACAAATAATTGTTGCCACTTCAACTCTTGCTTGGGGTCTCAACATGCCTGCTCGTAGAGTCATAATTCTCGGAGTACACAGGGGCATGCAAGAGGTTGCAACGTATGATATATGGCAGATGGCAGGGCGTGCTGGCAGACCTGGATATGACCCTCGTGGAGATGTTTACATTCTTCTGCCTCACAACAATGAAGAAAAGCATAGAAGTAGATTGAAAGCACATCAGAAAATTGAGTCTAGATTGTTAGAGCATGTTGGAAATGGAAAAAAAGCTAAGTACAAGACTCTTGCTTTTCATTTAGTCAGTGAAATACACCACGGATCGATTAAAAATAAAAAAGATCTGCATAAGTGGTATGAAAAAAGCTTGGCATCCTTTCAGGCGAAGGATCTAGATGACCAAATAGCAGATTCTACTATTGATATGCTTTTAAAATGCAGGGCAATAAAAGAAGACAATGGAATTTATAAAGCCACTGCCATTGGAACAGTTGCTTCTTTGTTTTACTTCAGTCCTTTTGATGTTGCTGATTTAAGAAGAAACTTTAAAGATGTGTTTGATGGCGGATATGAAGACAATGATTTAAGAGTGTCCATGGCTCTTGCTAACGTGGAGAATGCAAGAGCGGGAATCATAAGTAATGCTGAAAAGAAAGACATGGCTGGCTTTAAAAGCATGGTTCAAAAAACTTACGGCAGATTTCAATTCAAAGACCCAGAGATAAAATTTGGATATGCGTATTATTGTCTCATGAATGGGATTCACGGCGGAAGTATATCTGGAATTTCAAAAACTCTGCAATGGGATGCTCCAAGGATGATTCAGGTCTTGCAGGCAATAGATCAAATGAATTGCAAGTGGAACAAAAAAGATTGGTTTAAGACTCTAAGTTTAAGAATTAATTATGGAGTTAAGCCACACTTGCTCTCCCTCTGTGGGATTTCAAATATAGGAAAGGTCAGAGCAGAGAAACTCTGGAAGGCTGGGATAAAGAACGCAAAAGATGTTTCTTCAAATCAAGGAAAAGTTCAATCTATTTTGAACATGAAAAAGGAATCTATAGATAAAATTTGTCAAAGTGCAAAGGATATAACTTAATTTCTTCTTCTGATTTTGTTTAGCAAAGAATTCTTTCTTTCTTTGGATAATTTTCTGAGTTTCGTTTCTGCTCTGTGTTTGATTAGGGCGTTTCTTTGCTTCATGTACTCTTTTTTGTTTAACGCTAACTTCCCGTTTACAAGAGAGTAGAGGTTGCTATTGTCAAATGCGATTCCACAACCTGTTTGAGATACTAATTCACAATTGCAGCAATCACCTGAGACGCCACTGATTGATACGCTGACTGACTCGCCGTCTGCGACAGATAAACTTCCTGATGAGTCCCCGTTTACAGAAGCTGTCCCACTGCAACTGCCAGCAGTGAATGCTGAGTTCCATGTTAGGTCTCCAGATCCAACAGTGGTGATGCTGCACCCGTCAATATACAGGCAGCAACCTGAGAAAGTCACGGTGACACTAGTCGTTGCACAAGTACATGGGTCGCAACAACAGGACGGGTCAATAACAGATGGACTGGGAGTGATTTCAAGAGACTGAATGGCTCCAAGAGACTCAAAAGAATCCTCGCTGGAAATATATTCACGGCTTGGCAAATACGAACCAGATTCACGAGCGAATTTGGTATAGTTGGGGTTGTTTTCCATGCCAATATAACTATTCGTAAAATCTTCTATTCCTGGAAAATCTTCCAAGGCATAGGATAGATTTGACCTATTATTCGAGTAATTAGGATGACCCTCTGGCAGAACAGACCGAAATCTCAACGCTACGCTGGACGTGATTGGCGGATCTTCATACGACGGTGGATCATACGACGGTGGATCATACGACGGTGGATCATACGACG
>JAAHTH010000045.1_pt2 | contig 53893 bp, 50 predicted proteins | sample 6116091 | NCBI WGS metagenome assembly JAAHTH01 (sample SAMN13939990, study PRJNA603662) | sponge metagenome | isolation source: marine sponge | host: Mycale hentscheli | place: New Zealand | collected 2006 | reverse complement strand
CCCAAACGAATACGGGTCTAAGTCCAAAGGAGCGCCGAGACCTTACGGAAAAGGCGCTAGACTAGCTTTGTATAATCGTTTAACATCTTTCGTAACATGTGTTCACGGGCTAAAATTGCTGTTTTCCTATTCGTTGCCATGGCCCTATTTCCAGGGATAGCCTTTACAGCGATAGTGGAGCTTGGGTTAGAGAGATGCAGAAAGCCCTCTGGAGCCACTACCGCAACCCATAGCTGCGAAGAAATCGAAACAAAATTAATCAACCTGCGCGCGAAGCGCGTACCAGCTCAAAACCTGTTGGCAAATGGTGTAAAAAAACGCATGTTCCGCCATGAAATGCAATTTGGCCAACACCAGATAAAAATTGGTGCTTGGAAAGAAGATCCACTTAAGCCAATGACTGTATTGAATATATCTTTGTTCGAAGAGGGCAGAGGGCAGATCGACTATAACGAAGTGTCCTTTTATGACGACAAAAGCGACAACTACTTCTCAATCGCATTACGTCCGCGCTCTAATACAGAGTTCTATCGTTTGCAGTTACATCAATCAATGAAGCCCAAAAGTCGCAAGCTTAATGAGTCCGACACCTTTTGACAGCTAAATCCCAATTCTTTTTTTTCCTTTCTCTCAAATGTTGCGGGATCTCAGCATTAAATTCTTTATCCAGGGCCCAAGCCTTTTTAACATCGTCAAATGAGCCCCAAATTTTTGCAGCTAATCCCGCAGCAATGGCAGAGCCCAATGCAGTGGTTTCTAGAATCTTTGGTCGATAAAGCTTCGTTTGCGCAAGATCGCATTGTATTTGCATCAGTAAATCGTTCGCAGCAGCTCCGCCATCAACACGAATGGATGAGAGCTCAGCACCCAGATCTCTTGCCATTGCATCTAATAATTCGTCATTTTGGTGGGCAATTCCTTCAAGGGCAGCGCGAGCAATGTGAGATTTATTCGTACCTCTTGTAAGACCTGTGATTATTCCCGTTGCCTTCGCATCCCAATGAGGCGCGCCTAAACCAGTCATTGCCGGAACGAGCGCGAGCTCACCCATTTCTTCAACTTTTGCCTCACGAGCAATCGCTTCAACCTCGTTTGATGAATTTATAATGCCTAACCCGTCGCGCAACCACTGGACAGTAGCGCCCCCCATAAACGCCGAGCCCTCTAGGGCATAAAGCGTCTCATTACCAATCTTCCAGGCTACAGTTGTGAGGAGCCCATTCTTTGAAGGACGAATTTCTTTACCGGTATTCACCAACAAGAAACAACCCGTTCCATAAGTAATTTTGGCATCACCCTTCTCTAAACACATTTGACCAAGGAGGGCGGCCTGTTGGTCGCCTAGAATTCCACAAATTGGGATCCCATCTGGCAATACTTGCATCGCTTTCGTTTTTCCATAAATCTCTGAACTCGAACAAATCGTAGGCAGCGTAGACTTCGGTACACCAAATAGAGAGAGTAAGTCCTCATCCCAATCTAGCGTTTTAAGATCCATCAACAGTGTACGACTGGCGTTTGAAACGTCTGTTTTATACACTTGCCCCATGGTCATACGGTTTAAAAGAAAGGTATCGATAGTGCCAAATGCGAGGTCGCCTTTTTTCGCCTTTTCTTTTGCTCCATCCACGTTGTCTAGAATCCAGCGCATCTTAGTTCCGGAGAAATATGGATCTAGTACGAGCCCCGTCTTATTACGGACGAATTCCTCTTTTTTTTGTGATTTCAAATGGTTGCAGAGCTCTGCGGTACGCCGACATTGCCATACGATTACTTTTGACACCGGCACCATATTTTTGCGGTTCCAGGCGCAAGTGGTTTCACGCTGGTTAGTAATGCTTACGGCTGCAATAGAGGTTGGCGGTATTTTCGCCTCGAGTATTGCAGATTTGATCGTGGAGAGCGTGCCTTCCCAAATTTTATCTGGGTCATGCTCTACCCAACCCGGTTGCGGATATTCCGGTAAAATCTCTGTGGAGGCGCGGCTTAAAACCTCCAGTTGGCTGCTGAGGACTAATACGGTTGTGCCTGTGGTACCCTGATCAATTGCTACAATATATTTTTCCATAGAAATTTCCTTTATAATTTTATACTACAAGGCGTGGAACAATTCTTCGCTCCATCGAAAATTAAGACACAAGGGATGTCTAAGACGGAAACTCTTTTCCAGAGGGAGTTGCCCCATTTCCTGCTTGAAATTGTTCGTACTTATTTCCGTTTAGAGATTGAGGGTCTAGAGCATGTTCCAAAGAAAGGGCGTGTTCTTTTAGTGCCAAATCACTCTGGTGTAACGGGGCTCGATGCAGTTATGGTAGGCCACGAGATCTATCGCAACATTAATCGGATTGCTCGCACCCTGGCCCACCCACTCTGGTTTATTGGTCCTCATATTCGTGTTCTATCCAAACGAATAGGGCTTGTCGAAGCGAGTAAGGAAGCAGGGAAAAAATTACTTCGCCAGGGACACGCCGTAATTATTTTTCCTGAAGGGGAGGCGGGAAATTTTAAACCAACAGCTCAACGCTATAGGCTCACAGAGTTTCGCCGCGGATTTGTGCGAATGGCGATGGCTACGAAATCTCCAATTGTTCCGATCGTTGTAATTGGTGCGGAAGAAACAAATATTAATCTTTCGAGCTTAAAGTTTCATTCGATGCTTAAAGGAGTTCTAATTCCAGTTCCCTTAAATATGCTGCCGCTGCCAGCGAAATGGAAAGTTATATTCCTGCCTCCAATCGATATGAGGCAGTATTCGTCTAAAGACGAAAACAATTCGGAACTCGTGCATAAAATTGCGAGTGAAGTACGCGTGCGGATTCAAAAGCGTATAGATGAAGAAATTGCTAAGCGTGACTGGATCTATTTTCCTAAGGGATCTCGAACAAAAAAGGCCTAGGCGGGCACGCATCTTCTAGTAGATTCCAAGTTGGCTAGATATCGAAGTCAGCGCCAGGGTCGCAATTGTCAACGATCGGGCATGGTGCAGCAATACGTTTACCAAGCGCTTGCCAGATTTTTACTGTGAGATCGGATATTAGATTTTTCAGGGTCGCGACCACAGAAATACTAACGACGGCGAGCAAAATATATTCGACAAGTGCCTGGCCATTATCATTACGTAAAAATCTTCTAAACGACTCTTTTTTTTTCAGTAACTCGCTTCTTTTCATGGCTCACCTTTAATGGTAGCAAGAGGGCTAGAATTAGCAACACGGCACAGTATGGTGCTTACGGATAAATGGCTAAGAGCTAGGGAGTTAAGGGGAGTAATGATGGGTTGGGGCATGATTCAGGCAGCAGCCAGCCAGACTAAAGGCCTTACTTTACCAGAGTTAGTGACTTCGAGAGCCTCTTCGTTTGGCTCTCTTACTATAATCGTAATTTCAGCCATCGTACCGTACAAGATCACTAACAGTTACCACTTATTTGAACCACAACTTTTGCCGTTTGATATGGTGGATCGTGCGGTGCCCTTCTGGCCTTGGACGATTTGGATTTACTTTACTCAGTATGTTATTTTTATTGCTTCTTGGCTGATGATCAAAAATGACATCAATCGTACACGCTACTTCTATTCATATTTGTTCATTCTGGTAGCATCGCTTCTGATATTTATTTTCTATCCAGTCACATTCCCGCGAGTGGATTATCCTTTAACGGACTTCGATCCAAGCATTACGGTTTGGATTTTTGAATATTTCCGCACCCATATAGACACCCCAGCTAATTGCTTGCCAAGCCAGCATGTAAGCACATGCTATATGGCAGCTTTTGCACTTCTACCTGAATCTCGTAAATGGTTTTGGGCCTTTATTGCTTGGGCGACCATTGTTTCAATTTCTACAATGACCACGAAACAACATTATTTTATTGATGTGTGGGTTTCGGTTCTACTTGTGTTGCTATCCTATTATATTTTTTATCACTGCACTTCTTATTATAGTCGTGAGTCAAAGCGGATTTGGTAGTGCCCCTTGTGCTAGGCGATAGTAAATTGCCGCTGGATGATCACCTTCTGCAAATACTGGTTCTCCCATATAACCTTCAGCAAGTGCTCCATACGTACCAGCCATACCCAGGGCCCGCGCCCCATTGTACGTAATGCCAGCAATGATTTCCGGGCAGGTCATTCCAAGGTGAAGCGCTGCGAGAGTAGCAATAAAGGGTAAATTCTGTGTAGTACAGGAGCCTGGATTAAAATCTGAGGCAAGCGCAACACATGCACCAGAATCAATCAGCTTTCGCGCCGGAGCGGGAGGTTCACGTAAAAAAAGCGCGGTCCCTGGGAGAAGCGTTGCCACGGTACTACTACTGGCTAGCGCACTCACTCCCGAGTCCGACACCTTCAATAGATGATCGACTGAAAGAGCTCCCATTTCAGCAGCGAGCTCGGCCGAGCCAGTATTGGCTAATTCATCCCCATGCATTTTTAAGTGGAAACCAAGCTTCTTTGCGGTCGTAAAAATTTTTCGAGATTCATCAATTGTATAGTAGCCCTCATCACAGAAAACATCGACGTAATCCGCTAAGCTACGCCTGGCAACCGTTGGTAAAATTTCTTCACATATCTCGTTCATCCACGTATCACGGTTCTCTTTGTATTCCACAGGAATGGCGTGTGCCGCGAGACAAGTTGCTCGAATTTTTACATTTCTAAATTTTTTTGACGCTGCTTGAATAGCATTGAGTGAGCGTAGCTCCGCATGTTTCTCAAGGCCATAACCAGACTTAGCCTCCATTAAACGAACACCATAACGATGCGCGCTCTCTAGGCGCTTGGTGATGAGATCAGCGAGCTTTGGCGCAGAAGCTTTTTGAGTTTTATTCACTGTAGATAAAATACCACCGCCAGCATGGGCAATTTCTTGATAAGTGGCACCTTCCATACGCATGGAGAATTCTTTAGCTCGGTCTCCATCAAAGGCAGGGTGCGTATGAGAATCTACAAAGCCTGGATACGCGACTAGCCCTTTACAGTCCACCGTTTTCCCAATACGAAGCGATCTTGGAATTGCGCTCGACCTTCCCGCCCAAAGGACCCCCTTTTTTTTGGAAAAGACAACGGCGCCCTTAGAAATTATCCCAAGCGAATCCTCGTTTGGGCGAGTACCCTTTGTTCCAATAAGCCCAGAATTAGTGACTAGACAGTCGATGTTTTTATAAATTGTCGTTTCCATCAATCACTGCTTCCACAAGCTGCTTAACAAGTAATTCCTGGGATTTTTATGTTATTTGTTTTAGCGGTATCGATCGCTTTGTCATAGCCTGCATCTGCATGACGAATCACACCCATAGCAGGATCGTTATTCAGAACATTTTTGAGGCGCCTATCTGTATCCTCTGATCCATCGGCGACAACAACCATTCCCGCGTGTAGGGAGTAACCCATCCCCACTCCGCCACCATGATGAAAGGAAACCCAGGAAGCTCCAGCAGCTGTGCTAATTAAAGCATTCAATAGTGGCCAGTCGGCCACAGCGTCTGAGCCATCCTTCATAGCTTCTGTTTCACGATTTGGACTAGCGACAGATCCGCAGTCCAAATGATCACGACCGATGACAATAGGAGCTTTTACTTTGCCCTCGCGAACGAGCTTATTAAATAGAAGCCCTGCTTTTTCACGCTCGCCATACTTCAACCAACAAATGCGTGATGGCAAGCCCTGGAAATGCACATGCTCGCGCGCCTTCTGAATCCAACAGTGGAGCGCCTCGTTCTCTGGGAAAAGTGATAGTAGCGCCTCATCGGTTATATGAATATCGTTTTTATCACCGGAGAGTGCGACCCAACGGAATGGGCCAGAGCCCGCGCAAAAGAGCGGGCGAATATAGGCGGGCACAAATCCAGGGAAATCGAATGCGTTTTCAACGCCCGCTTGTTTTGCGTAGGAGCGAATATTATTACCGTAATCAAAAGTGTGTGCACCACCCTCTTTTAGCTTCAACATTAAGCGAACGTGCTCTGCAATGGTTTCGATTGCAGCTTCGGTATATTTCTTTGGATCAGCTTTTCTCGCCTTGGCGGCTTCTTTGATGGAGTATTCCTTCGGAATATAGCCCATCAAAGGATCGTGCGCACTTGTTTGATCTGTCAGAAGAGATGGCGTGACCTTGCGATCGAGTAAACGCTCAAGTAACTCAACGGCGTTACATTCAATACAAATTGAAACAGCTTCTTTTTTTTCCTTTGCAGCAAGTGCCCAGTCAATTCCCTCATCGATATTAGTTGTCATCTTATCGAGATAACCAGATTCGAGTCTTCGGTCGACTCTGGTTGAGTTGACTTCTGCGGCTAAACAAACTCCATTTGCCATTTTTACTGCGAGAGGTTGAGCTCCACCCATCCCCCCAAGCCCGGCAGTAACCACTAAATGTCCAGCTAGATCGGAGTCGAAATGCTTCTTTGCTGCAGCCATAAACGTCTCAAAGGTTCCTTGCAGGATTCCTTGTGTCCCAATATAAATCCAAGAGCCCGCCGTCATTTGGCCGTACATCATAAGGCCTTTTTTATCTAACTCATCGAAGTGATCCCAATTGGCCCATTCAGGAACTAGATTCGAGTTCGCGATCAGAACTTTTGGCGCGTTCTTATGCGTTGGCAAAATTCCCACTGGCTTTCCACTTTGCACAAGCAACGTTTCATCTTCTTTTAGTGACTTTAGGGAGCGTTCAATGGCTTCAAATGCTTCCCAGTTGCGAGCTGCTTTTCCGCGGCCACCATAAACAATGAGTTCTTCCGGGTGCTCCGCGACCTCTGGATCTAAATTGTTTCGCAGCATGCGCAAAGCAGCTTCTTGAATCCAGCCATGACATTCAAGATCAACACCTCGATTAGCTCTTATTTCTTTCATAAGCGTCTCCTAGTGAAGGACACCGATTTTTTGCTCTACTTCACGAAGCAATGTGCCTTTTTTAATTAATTCTGCGATGGATTCTATGTCTTTATGAAAAGCGCGGTCTTTATCGATTGGCTTTACCTTTGTACGAATTATATCGTAGGCGGTATTCAAGCCTTTCCCCGGCTTAAGCGGCAAGTGAAACTCTAGGCCCTGCGTAGCGCAAAGAAATTCCATCGCTAAAACGTTGCGTACATTATCTAAAATTTCATTCGCTTTGCGAGCAGCCATTACGCCCATGCTTACATGGTCTTCTTTATCCGCGCTTGTGGGGATTGAGTCCACGGAGGCTGGATGCGCTAACACTTTATTTTCTGAGACTAGTGCAGCGGCTGCTACTTGCACAATCATCATTCCAGAATTAAGCCCAGGATCCTTTGTGAGGAAGGCCGGGAGCTTGCTCATGGAAGGATTAATCAATTTTTGGATTCGTTGATCGGAGATATTCGCAAGCTCAGATAGGGCAATGCCCACTACATCCATGGTCATTGCCGGATACTGACCGTGAAAATTTCCACCACTTACAATCTCTCCACCATCTACATGTTGACCCTTGCCATCTAAATCTTTTGGTAAAAAAACGAGCGGGTTATCCGTAGATGAATTGAACTCCACCTCTAAAGTCTTAACTGCATGACGGATATAATCCCGTGAAACGCCATGCACTTGTGGCATACAGCGGAAGCTATAGGGGTCTTGCACTCGGTCACAATCGACGTGACTAGCTTTAATTTTTGAGCCCTTGGCTAGTTTTAGTAAATTTTTTGCCACATCGATTTGCCCAGTGTGTGGGCGCAGCTCATGCACATGTAAGTGAAATGCTCTATCTGTACCCTGGAAGGCCTCTAGGCTCATAGCGCCAGCTATATCAGCAATGCGAATTAGTTCCAAAGAATCGTGTAACGTGAGCGCTGCAATGGCTGTCATGATTTGAGTGCCGTTAATTAAAGACAAGCCTTCTTTAGGGTTTAAATTGTAGGTTTTTAAGCCAGCCGCTTTTAAAGCTTGACCCCCAGGTATCAATTTGCCTTTATAATAAGCTTTGCCTTCTCCAATAAGCACCAAGCTCATATGGGCGAGCGGAGCTAAATCACCACAAGCTCCAACTGAACCTTTGCGTGGCACCCAAGGGGTTATGCCATTATTGATAAGAGCAATAATAGCTTTAATAAGTTCTGGCGAACATCCGGAATATCCCTTAGCTAGTGTGTTAGCTCGAAGTAGTAGTGCTGCACGAATTACATCCTTTGGTAAAGGGTCGCCGACACCTGCGGCATGCGAGCGCAATAGATTAATTTGCAACTCTTCTAATTTGTCTAGGCTAATGCGGACATTGCTAAGCAAACCAAAACCTGTATTGATTCCATAAACGGCCGCATCTCCATGGGCAACCTTAGAGACATACTTAAAGGCATTGGCCACTCGTGACTTGGCTTTTGCCGCAAGCGTTACTTTAGGGGCCTTTCCTGCTTCTCGCCGGGCAACCGCTAACACACAAGGAATCGTCAACGAGCTTCCATCTAGCGCAATATCTTTATTCGAAAACCGGGCCATCGCGCAGTCCTTCAATTGCTTTTGCGTAGTCTGATTTTCCGAAGACTGAGGAACCGGCCACTAAAACGTCTACTCCCGCATCAGATAGTGGACCGGCATTATTAATGTTCACACCACCGTCTACTTCAATTAAAAACTCAAGCCCAGCTTCCTCCCGGAGCTCACTTAATTGCTGACATTTCTCCAAGACAGAAGGAATAAACTTTTGTCCACCAAAGCCAGGGTTTACGCTCATAAGCAGGACCATATCAACCATGTCGAGCACGTCAAAAATCGTAAATAGAGAAGTGGACGGATTTAAAGCCACTGCTGGTCGGGCGCCACACTCCTTGATTTGAGTTAAGGTGCGATGTAAGTGAGGGCAAGTTTCTTGGTGAACGGAAATATAATCTGCACCTGCTTTTATAAATTGCGGGATATAATTTTCTGGCTTTTCGATCATTAGGTGTACATCCAGTGGAGGTGTTTCGAGTGCGTCCAGTGCTTCCACTAGACAGGGTCCAATCGTAATATTTGGAACAAAATGCCCATCCATCACATCCACATGAATCCAGTCAGCACCCGCCTCTTGAACAGTCTTTACTTCTTCACCTAAGCGAGCAAAATCCGCCGCGAGAATACTCGGAGCGATTAACACATCACGACCCATATTAATCCCGTCTATTCAAATTTTAGAGAAAGGCCTTTTTCAGCCTGACCTTTAATACCATTCGAGAATTCAGCCGGCAACTGTGGGCGCCTACCCGATGGTTGAACTTCGAGGATTTCGAGCCAGCCATCACCAGTAGCTACTAGAATGGAATCGCGGTGACGAAGAAATTCACCAGCACTTAATTTTTGGGGCGGCGAGTCATTATTGGGGACAAGGCAAGATTTTCGCACTTTAACCACTAAACCGCCGACAGATGTAAACGCACCTGGCCAAGGAAAGAGGCCACGGATTTGATTGTGAATGGAGAGGGCTGAATGTTTCCAATCGATCTTGCCGTCTTCTTTTTTTAAAAGAGGGGCGAAGGATACCTGAGCCTCATCTTGGGGGGATGGGGCCTCCTTCCCAGAAGCGATTTCATCCACCGTTTCGACTAAAATTTTTGCTCCAACCTTTGCATAATGATCATGTAACTGAGCAGCGTTTATGTCTATTGCTACCGGTTCTTTTACCTGCTTCAAAATATCACCGGCATCCATTTTTTTCACCATATTCTGTACGGTGACCCCACTGACAGTTTCGCCTTTAATCAATGACCACTGAATTGGGGCAGCCCCTCTAAATTTAGGCAATAAAGAAGGGTGTACATTAATGGGTGGGCGGCCACAAAATTCCAGAATGCGTTTGCCTAAAAATTCTCCATAAGCAACAACGACCAAGAGCTCTGGTTTTTTAGCTTCAAGCCATTCGTATACAAGTGCTGTATTTAACTTTTCTGGTTGAAAAATTTCACAGCCAGCTTTCTCTGCTACGATTTTTACGGCGGGTGCTTTTAACTTCATCCCTCTTCCGGCTGGACGATCCGGTTGAGTAATCAGGCCGATGATTTCATGTTTACTTGCGAGTAAAGCTTCTAGGGAATGGACAGCGAAGTCCGGGCTCCCAAGAAATACAACTCTCACTTTTTAAGCTCTTTCTTGATCTTCTTCTTGATAGAACGGGATTTAACAAAGCTCAATCTATCGATAAAGAGTCTGCCTAAGAGATGGTCGTTTTCATGTTGGGTGGCTACAGCAAGGAGGCCTTCGAAATCCTCTTTATGAGCTTCGCCTTTAAGGTTTTGGTATTCTAGGGTAACCTTTTCTGCTCGCTTAACCTCTTCATAAATGCCAGGTACGCTTAGGCACCCCTCCTTGTGAAGAATTTCCCCATCCTTATTGAGAAATTTAGGATTTATAAAAATTTTTGGGTTCTTGTTGATTAGCTCTCCGGTTTCTTCATCTTCTTCATAGTCAATATCTAGGACAAAGATATTCTTATGCACATCAATTTGGGGCGCGGCCAAACCGATTCCTGGAGCGTCGTACATGGTCTCAAACATATTTTTGATAAGTGTTTCTAATTCTGCATCGAACTTAGTTACGGGCTCACTAGGAATAGCTAAGCGCGCATTGGGGTAAGTTAGAATTTCCAGAATTGCCATTTTTACTGCCGTCCTCCGCGGGCTATCATTCCTACTCCAAAAATGCAGAAGAATACACTGGGAAGCCAAGCTGCAACAACTGGCGGCAGTGAGCCCGATTTGCCCATTGATAGCGCGGTTGAGAAGAAAAGCCAATACAAGACAACTACAAGAAAACAAAGAGTGACATCTCTTGCTAGAGAGGTGTGGCGATTGCGGTGTGCGCCGAAAGGAATGGCTAGAATTGCCATAACGAGAGGAACGAGTGCGATAGAAATTTTCGACCAAAAGAGTACTTCATAAGATGTTGTATCAATCCCAGCTTGCTGGTTTCTCCGAATAAAGGTCCAAAGGTGTTTGAGACGGAGGGTTTCAACTTCTTTTTCAATTTCACGAAAATCCTCTGGTTTTTCCCTGAGCTTTAGTGATTTGGAGGAAAATTTTTGTGTCATCGGAACTATTGGTTGCCCATCAAAAATAGTCACAACCCCGTTCTCTAGCAGCCACTGACCGTTTTTAAATTTTGCCCTCCTTGCATCGATTTGCTGGCTTACTGAGAATTTTTGGTCAAAGGAGTAGATAGAAATTCCGTGAATTGTGTCTGTCCGCAATTCAAATGCACGAATGTTATAAATTAGATTGTCGCTGCGATACCAGATCCGACTGTTATTGATCTCCGTGTGTAAATCTGGCTTTTTTAAAATCACAGTTCGATAGAAGTGAGCTCGTATTTTGGAGAGTGGGGGGATCACTCGGTCGGTGATAATGAAGGAGGCGCAACAGATAATAAAAACTAAGCAGAGCAGGACGAAGGCTATCCGAGCCAAGGGGATTGCACTGGCAAACATTGCGACCAATTCATTTCGCCTCGCCATTGAGGAAAGTGTAATTAATGTACTCATAAGGCAGGCCGCAGGCAGCACCATGACAATAATTTCAGGCAGCTGGTAGAGAGTATACTGGATAGCGTGGGCGGTTGAGATCCCCTCCTTAATTCCTTGACTCATTGCATCAATACTCATAAACAGGCCCAAGAGGGCGGCTAAAGAGACCAAGAAAGTCTTCCAAAACTCACGGGCTATATAGCGATCAAGAACGCTCACGTAATAAATCTACCACAGTTATTACATACGGAGATACTAGTCACCAATTGCGCAATCTGATAAGACCATGTATTCAAGAGATTCAAGATGGATAATAACGAGGAAAGAGCATTGGATAAGGTCAAATTCTGGCTAGCCGATACAGGCAAACAACTAGCAATAGCTATTTTAGTTGTGTTACTCCTGCGCTCTTCTGTGATTGAGCCCTATAAAATTCCTTCGGGTTCGATGATCCCCACTTTGTTTATTGGTGACCATATTTTTGTAAATAAATTTTCCTACGGATGGAAGGTGCCATTTTCGGATCTCCTTTTCGAAGAGCCGGTATTTGTTACAGAACACAACTTGCCGGAGCGCGGGGATGTGATCATTTTTAAGTACCCAAAGAACGAATCGGTTAATTATATTAAGCGAGTGATTGGTCTGCCAGGCGATAAAATTGCAATTCGGAAAAAAGAGCTGATGATTAATGATCGACCAGTTCACGAAAGGGTTTTTGATAGCTCAAATTTATTGGAAGGAATTGAAACTGATACAGATCGAAAGACTTTAGCTCTCTACATGGCTGATATGGATGGAAGGAAACATTCACTATTGCATGATAGGAGCGATATGTGGGGCTCGGACTGGGGCCCAACTGTTGTGCCCGAAGGTAGTCTTTTTGTTATGGGCGATAATCGCGACCGTAGCTCGGACTCGCGTATGTGGGGCTTCGTTCCAAAAGAAAACGTTAAAGGGAAAGCGATGTTTATTTGGTTAAACTTTGTTCTTGGGTGGGCAAAGGACCAAAATTTTTCATTTCGTCCTAGTCGAATTTTTACTTGGATAAACTAGCTCCTTCTCCTGAAAAATAAAGAAGTCTAGAGTAGGGAAGAGGGGTCAATGTCGATGGATAGGCCAATAGAGTTAGGTATATTCTGTCGCCAAACTCGATTTGCTGAACGAAGCAATGCATTTAGCTCTGCTGCTGAGTTGCCCTTTAGCAAGATATTCCAGCGGAATCTATTTTGGAGTTTTTGTAACACCGCGGGAGCTGGGCCAAGAACTTCAAGCTTTGCGGCGTTAATTTGAGAAATGTGACGAGCAATTCGTTCTGCGTGAATGCGACCTTCGTCCGCATTAGCTGCGGAAATTAGGACACGAGCAAGCCGAGAAAATGGTGGATACCTATGCTCTTTCCGAAACTCTAATTCGAACCGAACGTAGCTAGTATAATCCAGCGTGGAAGCAAATTGGATATATGGGTTATCTGGATCGAAAGTTTGGATGATAGCAGTGCCTTGCTCTCCTCGGCGTCCAGCTCTCCCGGAAACCTGGGTAAGCAGCTGAAAAGTTCGTTCACCGGCGCGGAAGTCCGGGATATTTAAGGAGTCGTCAGCATTTAAAACAGCAGCAAGTTGCACATGTGGGAAGTCGTGCCCTTTGGCAATCATCTGAGTGCCAACAATAATATTGACCTCATTGTCTCGAACCTTTTTTAAAATCGATTCCAACTCGCCCTTCTTTGAAATAGTGTCTCGGTCAATACGAGCTACTCGCGAAGTAGGGAATTGCTTGTTGAGCTCCTTTTCAACCGCCTCAGTTCCGATAGCACCATGTCGAAAATTATCTTGGCCACACTCTTCGCAAACAGTTGGAGCCTGTGCTGAGTGTCCGCAATAGTGGCAACGAATCATATTCTTGTATTCATAATAAGTTAGACTAACACTGCAATTCGGGCATTGAGGAACATGACCACAGGAATCACAATTAAGCCAAGAGGCAAAGCCTCTTCGATTCAAAAAGAGTATAGATTGCTTGCTTGCATCCAGCGTGTCTTGAATTCGGCGCGCCAACAAATTACTTATTGTCGTGCCCTTAGATTCGCGGCGCATATCGACTAATTCAACTTTAGGACGATGATTGGAGTGGAACTGAGAGTGAATCTCTTCGAGTTTCGCTTTGCCAGTTGAAATTTGATAATAAGACTCGATGGAAGGTGTGGCTGAGCCCAATAAGACCGTGGCCTTATTCAGCTTGGCAAGCAGAATAGCTAAGTCTCTTGCGTTATAACGCAAACGATCCTCTTGCTTAAACGAGCACTCGTGTTCTTCGTCTACCACAACTAGGCCCAAATTCTTCAATGGAGCAAATACTGAAGACCTAGCGCCAATAACAACGGAGGCCTTACCTTCATTAATTAATGCCCACTGCCTATAACGTTCGTGATCGGTAAGGCCAGAATGCAAAACACAAACGGATACTCCCAAACGATCTTGTACTCGTTGGAGTAGCTGAGGGGTTAAGGCAATCTCTGGAACTAGTATTAAAACGGATTTATTGTTTACCAGGCAATGGCGAGCGGCTGCCAAATAAACTTCAGTCTTCCCGCTTCCAGTGATCCCATGAAGAACCATTGAACGAAACTCATTCGCGTTAATAAAATTAATCAGGCTCGAATAGGCTCGTTCTTGATCCTCGTTGAGAGAGATAACTTTTAATTTACAGTAGAGGTTATGAGGAGGGTCCAGGCTATGGGGATCATGAGAGCTAATTGCATCTGCAGTTGTAGTTACAGCCTCGGATAGCTCTTGTTTTTGCTTAAACGACGCTACATATTCATTCTTCTTAAGCCATGAATAGGCCGACTTAAAATCAGAAGGAATCGTTAAGATTACGTCTTTCGACTCTAACAACTTAATCAGTGAGAGACGTTTTCCACTTCGTTTAGCGAATGCAGTTCGCTTCTCTTCGTTCAGAGCACGCCCTTTTTTAGTCAAACGATAGGCGGTAATTTTTTTTGGAGCTCTTTGGCTAGGCAACGCTGTTCGAATCACTTCACCAAGCGGGTAGTGATAATAGTTGGCAACCCACTTTAAAAGCTCAAGGTAATTCTCATCTAGCTTTGGAAGAGTATCGCTTAGAGCTTTAATCTCTCTAATTGTGAATGACTTGCCGTCTCTTCGTTCTGAATAAATATCGGAAATATAACCAGTAACTGTCTGCCTTCGAAGGGGGACGTCTACAGGCTTACCAATGTCTATTTCGTTGAGAAGATGAGCAGGCACTTGGTAAGTGAGTGTTGGTGACGCCTTAAGGATCGTTATGTCAGCAAACATTAAATAACCTAATACAAAATGAATTTATATAACGCAGCAACAATATCATCAGATTCAGTTAGATTAGCTTTACTGATTTGGCTTTGAGCTTTAGCAACCTGCGCTGGGTTAGGGTCAATAATAATTTTATCAATTCGAATTACGGCAATTCGACGCTCATTAATATTTACATAAGCAATTTGTGGTGTGGAAAATGGAAGTTTTCCTGATCGGTATTCAAACTCAATCGCACAAATATCGTTGTTAGACACCCCATAGGCAAGGTCGAGCATGGCCTGAGGGCATTTTTCAGAGATGAGTAGTGGGTAATAGGAGTCTTTTTCAACAAGGAAGCGCTTCATAGAGGGGTCTTCCTTGCCTGCTTTATACTCTATGGCAATTCGACCATTGTACCGAACGATGGATGTCGCTGAGCTCAGTCTATAAAAAGGCTCCAGTGCCTTTTCACTTTTCTTAATTTCTGCCGGCGACCACAAAATCGTATCTGCTTCTTGATCTGCGCCATAGCCAGCGAGCTTGAAAAACTGAACGAGGGTTCTTGGATTTTGCTCGAGATGTAGAGGAACTAAGGGCATTCGCTGCTCGAAGCTTACTTGATTTGTCCTTAGGGGAGGGTAGAAAAGCTGCCCATTCCAAAGCATCTCAGACTTTTGTTTCTTATCTGTTACTGGGCGAAAGATTCGAAATTGAACAATGGCATTATTATATTTGCCTTTACGCTCTGCAATTTGCTTTAAAGAATAGAAGTTAGGAACGACAAATGCAGATGCAGTTGAAATAGTAATATATAACCCTAAAGCGACAAGTGCATATTTTTTCATCCGATATCCTTTGCGATTTGCTTAATTAAATCTTTCACACCCTCGCGGGTATCGTCACGCTTCAGCGCAAAGCGAATATTTGCTTCGATAAATCCAACCTGATCGCCCGCATCGTACCGATTTCCAGTGAAGCAATAAGCGAGGAGTCCAGACGTGTCTGCGAGCCCCTGAAGAGCGTCGGTCAACTGAATTTCTCCACCGACCGAGGGGTTAGTTTTTTCTAAAATATCAAAGACGTCAGGAGTAAGAATATAGCGCCCAGGAATCGCAAATCGCGACGGAGTCTCTTCCGGCGTTGGTTTTTCTACAAGACGATCTACCTCAAAGAGCCCAGGCTTTTTTTCTTTACCTGAAACGATACCGTATTTGCTCGTAGCTTCTTGTGGGACTTCCATAACGCCTACCACAGATTTTTGGCCATTGGCTTCAAACACATCAATTAGTTGTCTTGTGCAAGCCGGATCCGCATCAATGACGTCATCACCCAATAGGACCGCAAACGGCTCGTCTTCGACCGCGGGTCTTGCACACAGAATAGCGTGGCCTAGCCCCTTTGGTGAATGTTGTCGAATCGAGATGGTTGTAATCGCACGGGCAATGTCATGACTATCCTTCAATCGCTCAATTTTTTTAGCGAATTTAATTTCATCAGCGTCGTAGTCAAAATAATCTTCGATAGGGTGTTTGCCCTTACTATTAACAAAGATAATTTTCTCTATGCCAGACGTAAAGGCTTCTTCGACAATGTATTCGATAATTGGGCGATCGACGAGCGGGAGCATTTCTTTAGGAATTGCTTTTGTAATCGGCAGGAATCTGGTTCCTAAGCCTGCGACTGGAATTACTGCTACGCGCAAACGAGTTTTCTGCTGCATTTTTTGCCGCCTTTTCTAGAGTCTCCGTATACCGGGCGAAACTATATCATGGTATGAATTTAGTGAAAACAAAGGGAGTTGTGCTCTATGAATCTATCCCCTCGAATCCGATTTATTTTACTGGTAAGTTCCATTTTTTTAGTAGCGGGCGACGCATTTGCAATAGTACCGCAAATTGTGGGGCTGGGCGGCAGAGGAACTGCTGGTATCCCAAAAGATGCGTTATTTTCTAACCCTGCCGCAGTAGCTGGTTTGCGCACGCATCGAGTCTTTTATAGCTATGCTCAAAGTAAGATTCGTGAGTTGGGAGCCGGTGGGCGAATTTGGACGACGGGCGTCTATGATGGCAAGAGTAAAATTGCCAAAGGAGGATTAGCCTATATTCGGGAGTCCCGTCGACGATTAATTGGTGGAGCTAGTCCGTACTTAGATTCTCAAACGATACGAAGCGTTATTGGCCGCCCAGTTGGGAAGAATTTAATTGCGGGCATTACAGTAAATTATAAAATGAAGCTAGAAAACGAAGAGACGGAAAACTATTTCACGTCGGATGTTGGTGTCATCTATCCATTGTCACGAGCGCTGCCAGCTGGTCTCAAAGTAGAAAATGCGCTTGATCGAGAAGGCGAGCGGCCACGAAACGTAGTTTTGGGCGTAAGTTATAAGCTAACTGGTCCATTAAAAGTTGTAGCTGATTATGGAAAGACAGTTTCTGAATTTGCTGACGACAAGCAGCTATGGTCATTAGCCACAGAAGTTATAGTGTTTAAAGAATTAATCATTCGAGGGGCTCTTTTTCGTGACGAGATTGATTCTATTCGAGGCACAGCCTTGGGCGTTTCTTGGAACGGTCCTAGAACATCTTTTGAATACGCATTACGGACGACAAGGGGGGCTCCTCGGGAGCGAGACCATGTCCTCGGCGTAAATCTACAGTTCTAAGTCTTGTGAAACGAGCGTTCATTGCCCTTCAGTAAGGTAGCAATATTTTCTTCGTGTCGGCGGAATATTATTGCTGCCGAAAAAATAGATAGAATTAAATATGGAGTTTCAGTTCCGAGGAGCGCCATTATCAGTGGGACAAAAGCAGAGGCGATTAAAGCTGAAATAGAAGTAATCCGAGTAATGCAAAAAATAGCTCCCCATACACCCAACCCCATTGACATCGGCACGGGACTTAATAGCATAAAAACCCCGGCGGCGGTGGCCACACCCTTGCCACCACGAAATTTAAGAAAAACAGAGTAGCAGTGGCCAAGGATTGATAGACCACCGGCAATGGCAGCATATGCAATGGTGTCGGGGTAATAAACCTGCATCAACAAAACCGGAGCCACACCTTTAAGCGCATCAAAAAATAGCGTCAAGGCACCAAGCTTTTTGCCGCCTAGCCTAGTCATGTTTGAAGCGCCAATATTTCCGCTCCCGACCAGTCGCGGGTCACTTAGGCCGTAGGCTCGTGAAAGAATAAGCCCAGAAGGAATTGACCCGAGTAAATAGGCAAAGAGCATGATGATGAATTGCATAATGAATGGTATACTACCCTCAATAGAGAATTTCCAATTTTATAGTCGCCAGTTTTATGAGTAGAGCTACTTACTACACCGCAATTACATTGTTTTGTCTCCTTCTGCCGGCGTCAGTAGCGGTGCCATATTTGTTTTATGGTGAGGGCTTCAAGATTTTAAAATGGGCCTGGGTGGAAGGATACTTGCCGTTTTGGGTGAGCTTTTGTTTCTCCGCAGCGATGGGGTTAATCTGTTTTGTGCTTTTGGTTCGCCTCCAACACATGGGAAGAATACTATTCACGGTGACGACCGTGATCTCCATCCTTGCTTCGGCCGTAATAGCGATGGTCGAACAGCGACACCTATCACTTGTAGTAGTTATTTTCTTTTTGGCCTGTATCCTTGTTTATGCAAGTGAGTGGATTCGAAAAGCCCTTGACCTGCCATATTTTAGATCCCACCGCGCATGGTGGGAAGCAAGACCAAAGGGAGTTCCAGGAGTCTCCGCTCGTATTTTATATACGAGAGGCAAGAAGCAGCAAAGTCATCCAGTAAGAGTGGTCAACTTTGGGAAAGAAGGTTGCTTTGTTTTTTTTGAGAACGCCGCGTTCGCGATAGATCCACAATCAATAGAATTTGATTATGGAGAGGGTTCGGCGCTATGTTTAAAGGTAGATCCTGTGATTCGTACCTCAGATAGAATGGGCGTTGGCCTTAGGTTTCTTCGGAGTAACGACTCTGATGAGCACCAAGACTTACAGGATTATTTAGTTCACCTCAGGAGATCCGGTTATGTTTCGGAGTAGAGTTTTTTTGTCAGCAATTTTTCTAGTGGCTATAACTGTGTTATTTAGCGCAGCTTGTACAACAAAAGAAGAGGGCATGAGCCCAAAGGAAGTCCTAGAGACTTATGTGAGGGTTGCCTTAAACGCTAAATCAGAAAAAGATAAAACTAGTTTAGAAGTATACTTAACAGGGAAGGCTTTGGCTGGGCTTAAAATGATGACCCAAAAAGACTTTCGGGAAAAATTGGTGAAACCTGAATTTAAATTTATGCGGTTTTTGGCTAGAGATCAGCGACAAGAGGAGAATGGCAATATCAGTTTGGTTTATGAACTGACATTCGAAAATAAATCTAATGGTAACAAAGCTAAGCTTGTAAATCGTAAAATTGCTTATTTTAAACAAACAGACGATAGTGCTTGGAAGATTTATGAGACTCGTAATATGAAATCATTTATTGAGATGGAAAAAGCGCTCGACGTTATGAATTTTAAATATCCTTGAATTCTGGGCGGCTCCTCATCACAAAATATGCAGTGATTGCTGCCGTAAAAATTAAGAACGAAATAAACTGTGAGGTGGTTACATATCCGGGAATAATGTATCCACGAATCGAGTCACCACGATAAATTTCAATGATACTACGTAAAACGGGGTATAGCGTTAAGTAGATGAGAGAAACTTGCCCTCTGAATTTGCGTTTATGCCAGACGTAAATCATCGCTCCACCTAATAGGAAGAGACCGGTTGCGGAATAAATCTGGGTCGGATGAATTGGAAGTCCTTGCAGGTTTTTTTGAACATGAGTTGAGTTAAGTACAATAGCCCAAGGGAGTTCACAAAATTTTCCATGGCAACAACCTGCTGCAAGACACCCTAACCGGCCAAAGGCATGTCCAATTGTGATTGCAGGCGCGCCTAGGTCAAGCACAGTAAGCACGGGCATTTTGTTTCGATGCAAATACCAAATACAAAATGCGAGTGATAGCAGGAAGCCGCCCAAAAAGACAAGGCCGCCCTCCCATATATAAAAAATTTCTGCTGGGTTAGCTATATAATGGTCCCAACGAGTAATAATGAAAAGAATCCGTGCTCCAAGGAACCCGAAAAGTAATAAATAGAAGCCTAGGTCGACCAGTTTTGCAGGGTCTAATCCTTCTTTTTTTCCAAGCCAAACGCCAATGGTAATAGAAGATAGATAACCGATGGCGATGAAAAATCCATAGGAATAAATTGTGAAGCTACTGATTTCGAACAAAACAGGAAACATTAATTACCCGTATCAGCCATTTTCCTCGCGCTTGTTTCGCCTGGCTCACTCGCTATTTCCGGAGGAAAAAAGATTAAATTTAAGATTAGAATAAAGACGCCAATGCAGATAGCAGAGTCAGCTACATTAAAAGCAGGGAAGTGATGCTTTCCAAACCAATGAAAATCAATAAAATCAATTACGTGCCCGATTCGCACACGATCAATGAGGTTACCTAGTGCGCCCCCAACAATTAGGGCTAGGCCCAAGATGCCCAGGGCGTCCTCTTCAGTCAATTTATAAAAGGCAATTAGAATCGCACCGAGCGTAAGCAATGGAATCACCAAAAAAAATGGTTCACGAATATTGTCTGGAAGGTTTGCCAAAATACCAAATGCAGCTCCTCGATTGTGTACTAGCGTGACATTCAAGAAATTATCAATCACAACCATAGATTGATGCAGGCGGAATTTGCCCATTACCAATGCCTTTGTCAGTTGGTCAAAAGATACAATAAAACCAATTATGGAGATCAGAATATAATATTTCCTGCTTAGCATTTGCATGTTCCTTCTATGGAATTTTATCGATTGTATAGTCTTTAGCCGATAGACTATATTTTTTAAGCTTACGAAGCAGTGTCTTTTTTGGGATATTAGCATTTAGTGCAGTCTGGTTGATGCGCCCATTAAATATTTTCGGCGCATTAATGATAAATTCTTTCTCGAATTGTTCTTTCTGCGTCTGGAAGTCGAGCTTAACCTGGTTCCCATCCTTCCTCTTGTTAGGAACCTCAGTAGGAGTGGCATTCGCACTCGAAATTGCCGCGCCAGTGAGTTTTGTGTCAGTTCCTCTTATAGTGGGGTTGTTCCGAGGCTACGTGTGAGTCCACGGATTGAATCAGGTAGTGAGGAAGGAGTAATCATTTTTGTGCTTTCCATTACAAAAGCATGCTCGATCATGTTTTCTAGCTCGCGAATATTACCAGGCCAATTATAGCCCAGAAGTAACTTCATCGAGCTTTCTGCGCATGCTTCAGGATCCTTCCATGGTTTGTGCGGCAGCAAGCACTTGCTCGTCTTCCGGTAAGGTCAGGTTAACCAGCTTTAAATGTAGGTAAGGCTTTTCGTTTTGCGAGACTATGGCTCTACGAATTACTTTATCATCAGCAAAAACCCAACATCAGCTTGGAGTGCTGCAGGATAGTGGGAAAGGAGTGATAAGGAATAGGGAGGAAGAGGGACTTCTCCGACTAAATCTGTTTCTGTTCAGTGTCAAAATGACACCTTTAGTGGGCGCATTATTATGGATGGTTTGTGGCTGAGCTTTATTACGGTTTGCGCCCTAGTTTTTCTTCCGCTTCGTCAATTCGTTCTTGAGAAATTTTATCAGCTACTATGTATTCTGGCGTTTTATCTTTCACAGATCGCGCTAGAATGTCTCCGACTGTGTCATAAATTCCTGCAACATGGCTCCATGCGCGGTCGTGACTATAGCCCTCACGCTCATGGAAGATATTAATCAGACCACCAGCATTAATCGCATAATCAGGAGCATAAAGAATCCCGCGCTCAAAAAGTGCGTCGCCTGCGGCGGTAGTGGCTAATTGGTTATTCGCCGCACCCGCAACAATCTTACACCTTAGCTTTGGAATCGTAGTTTCATTAATAATCGCGCCAAGTGCACCAGGGCTAAATACATCGCAATCTACGTCATAAATTCCATTTACATCTACGATCTGCATGCCAAATTCTTTTTCAGCCCGCGCAGCTGCCCCTTTATCGATGTCGGAACCAATAAGCTTGGCACCTTCCTCATCTAGGTGCTTTGCTAAGTAATAATTCACAGAGCCTAGACCCTGAAGCGCAATAGTCTTTCCTTTTAGTGAGCGAGAGCCAAAAGCAGCGTTGGCACAAGCTTTCATGCCGTTATAAACGCCCCAAGCGGTTACTGGAGATGGATCGCCAGAAGAATTCTCTTCGCCAGCTACGCCTAAAATATGCCTAGTCTTAGTCTTCATTTGCTTTAGGTCGTCGCTATTAATGCCTACGTCCTTTGCGGTGATATACCTGCCACCGAGTTCTTCCACGAGTTCACCAAATCTTGCTAGCATTTCGGGAGTTTTTGTACTCGCATCACCCATGATCACAGATTTTCCGCCGCCCATGGTGAGCTTAGAAATTGATGCTTTGTAACTCATGCCCTTCGCTAGCCGAGTTACATCCGTAAGGGCTTCTGTTTCGGATTTATAGCTCCACATCCGGCAACCACCAGTTGCTGGTCCTAGGACAGTATTGTGAATACCAATAATCGCTTTTAGCCCCACGCGCTTATCATTACAGAAGATAATTTTCTCGAAATTGTCCTCGTGGATCGTTTCAAACACAGACATATTTTGCCAACTCCTTCTCCCGGGTACGAACAATAGAACTCTGCAGAGTCCAAGATCAAGAAAAATTCACTGGAGGAGGCAGAAAGTATTGGCTACGTGCTGTATAAAATCTTGCGCGGTGTATAGAAATCTGACACTTGGACTGCCCTAAGAGAGACACCCCATTCCGGAGATATTATAGGATAAACAAGGTAACTATTTGAAATTATTATTTAATAAATTATTATTATAGTTATTTGGTTTGTTTTGGCATTCTGCTTGCAATCTCGACGTTGTGATCAGCTAAAGGTCAATTGTTGAAGTACCAGTTGTGAGGATAGAGGTTATGTGCAGTTTAGAGTTGAGTAGTATGCCCATAGTGGCCTTGATTAGGACGCGCGTTGTCGCCGTGGTTGTTGCCACTTTTATAATGTATGCCCCGCAAGCTGCGGCGCTTTCAAGTATGGATACTATAAGTAGCACTAACCCAAGTTACCTAACTTTGGGTGAGTTTAGGAAACATCTCCACCGGGGATCACTACAATGGTCTGTATCCAGAGTGGCTGGGTCTCATGAAAAACGATTAATGCCAATCGGGCTAATTAATTCACAGTGTACGACAGGGGCCTCGATGGATGTTGTGAGACACCCATTAAAGGACAAGACGGACGAGCTTTTCATTGTGGCTAGACTAAATGACGACTGCCAAGAGGCTAGGCCAAGTCAACAATTAGTACGCGCTAAGAATATCGATCCTGCCTTAGACCGAACCAATGCGGTAGATCTTGCTTCAATGTTTGACCTGCGAATCCCCTCTGATTTTGCTGGGACGCTTCATTTCTGTGCATTAAAAGAAGGCTCCACAGTGATTACGCCAGGCACTCTCAACAATCGCGTAGTTTGTGAAAAACTACCGATCGAAGGTGTTGGTGGGGGTGTAGTAGACGCCAATAATGAAATTTTAAGTGTAACGGCCTTGCTAGAATCGCGGGCGGAAGCTCAGGCCATTGAAGAGGCGAAAGAGCAACGTAGGCGCGAGCTACAAAGAATTGCTGAAGTAGCAAATATTTTAAAGCTTTACAGTTCTTCTTGTAAGAATGTGACCCGAAGGAACGCAGCTCTTCGTGAGTTAGGCTCATTTGGAATCAACTATAATGAGTTCATTGCTAGAAGTAATGAGAATGCACTCGATGAAATCATAGCCAAGCTTGATCAAGCAAAATCACTTGAAGAAGTAAATGCTCTTATTGCTGAATTTGATAGAGTGGCTCGTGGTATAGTGGGTGTTGACGCTTCGAGGTTCCACAAAGAAGCGATTAAAAAAATGGAGCGCATCGTAGAAATTTCGATTGAAGACATTGATGATATGGGTTCATCTGCGGCAAGGCGCGCAGAGCGCAGCATCAAAAATTTGCGCCGCACAGCTCGATCTCTACTTGGGTCTGGCCGTAGAAGCGATATCAATCGCATGACTCGCGATCTTTACGGAAAGCTTGCCAACCGAGCCTCTAAGCTGGGTGACCTTGATGAGGCTCTGGAAGTGGCAGAGCGTGCCGAAGAAATACTTCCGAAGGCACTTGGATTAGATTTCATTGAGGCGCAACGAAATGCACTTGTTAAGCAATATAAGAAGTGTGTGAATAAGCGTGCTGAGAAGGGTAGTATTCAGAAGTGTGTGAAGCTACGTCGTAAGGCTGAAAAAGTTCAAAAGGAGCTTGAGGATGACGCCGATGACTACGCCTCAGATTCTGACAAGGAAAAGTACGAAGAAGACGGCGAAGAACTCTTTGGCCAACGCTACGGGCTAGTACGAACACCGTTTGGTTACATAGTTCAGCAGCCGAGCTATGGCGAGCTGGCCCTCTTCGGACTGGAAGCACTCCAACAAGCCCAGCTAGGGATGTTTAGTGGTCAAGGGATGTTTTTTGGTACTGGCTCAGGAATGTTTGGTGGCCAAGGGTCGTCACCCTACGCACGACAACAGTATTATCCCCGCTTCTAAAAAACAAAACCGGTTAAAATACTATGCCGGCAGTGAATGTTACAGACATCACTGGATCGGCCGGGTTGGCTTGGGATAATTTGTTGTCAAATTCATAATAGTCACCGGGGAAGAAGACACCAAAGTCAGCGCCGAAATGAATATTCTCATCCCACTTATACCCGGCGCCTAAATCGAGCTCTAAACCGAGGTTCTCACCTTGGTCTTCCACGGCCGGCTCAGCAGAGTACTCACGCAGGCGGTGAATATAGAAATCCTTTCCTTTCTGCGCCGATTCTGAGGCAAGCGCGTAAACAAGTCCTAGTGACCAAGACCAATTCTCACCTTGGTTCTCTGTGCCGAGCATAATGTACTTCGCGTTTGAAATAGCAGAGTCATATGGCGAACGAAGAGAGCCGCCATTATTATTGTCATCGTTGCGGGATTTAAAAATGTCCGGGTTGTTGGAACCGAAGCCACCTAATTTATAATTAAATAAAATCTGACCAAGCTTGTAATTCCGATGGAAATACATCGCGCCATACTCTTTCCCGCGATCACCTGTGGTTACTGCATTTTGTCCTGGAGCTGAGCCAAACTTAAGCATATGCTTCCAGCGGTTAAAATTCATCGTTACTTCACCAGCAAAACCAGTCGCCTTATACGAATTACGAGATTCAACATTATTCACATCACCCACCTCCCCTGTATAGATTGGAATCTCCGCCCCAACGGTTAGCCGGGACCAAGTTTTGCGGGCATACAAATCAAGGAGTCGTAAGCTCAATCCGTTCGAACCGTTCGAATCGGCAAGGTTTTCAGAGTCTCTATTGGCATTGTGTGGAAAGAGAAATGTGTCTTGCTGGTCTTTTGCATCACGCTTATAGAGCAATAGACCCGCCTCTAATTCTCTTTCTTCGTTATGGTACTTAATGCCGACACCAAAATCGGTGACGTCGTCAGAGCCATCCAGCACGGTGCCTGAAGGGTCTTGGGCGCCTGCAATATTTTTACCCATTGCTACTTTTGAATAGATAGGAATGATCGAGAAGTGACCGAATTTTGAAACAATGCGAATGGTGTCACTCGTTGATTGGAAGCGATCATGTACGCCGTCACCTTTGTTAAAGATAACGCCAAGGCCCCAGTTCATTGGGGCGCGACCAACTTGCAAAAGACCAAAGTCTGTATGGACATCTAACCAAAGGCGAGCCGCCTCCATTGTAAGCTCACCTTTTCTGGTCGACACCGGATTATTATCTTGATCAAGATCGACGCCACGTCCGAAGAAGTTTAGAACTGGATCACCAAGATTCCACTCCGAATGAATGATGACATTATCGTTTACTAAGATGCTAGGTTTGAGTTTTGCGAAGAAAGAAGTAAAGGACGCAGATTTTGCTCCTTCGCTTCGGATAAACTCACCGCTAGCAGCTGTCACGTCGGTATTTTCCGGAGCTCCGCTGCCCATTTGGTAGTTTCGAACGTAATTATGGTTGGCGCGGAAATAACCCTTCCAATCAAACGTGATTGCAAGAGCGTTGGCGGAAACGAAAAATGCAAATCCAGGTAGAAGAATGGAAGTGAAAAGCTGGTTTCGTTTCTTCACTTGTGATTTCATAATGCATTACCCTATCAAAGTAGTTAAAATTAAGGCGTCTTCTACAGAAAAGTGATGGCATATTGGCACGTATATTTGCAGTAGAAAAGCACATATTAGAAAAGCGTGTATTATTTGCGTTGCATTAAGGAGTGTGGCTTGAGTTTCAATTGGAAGCAGCAGTTGAAAATTTTTCTAATCCTCGCCTGGGTAATGATTCCTATTGTTGTCGCCCTTGGTTTTTTTGTAGTGCGCAATTTGTCCGCAGAATTAGACGAAAAGTTCCATGACGTAAAAGATGCCATCCCGACACTCGTTTACAGTAGAAATTTTTGGATACGTCCGGGTGACCTTTTTAGTGGAAAAGAGTTTATGCATCGCCTTAAAGAGCGTGGTTATCAAAATATTAGCGGAGAGGTTGGCAGAGAAAAAGAGCTTGTAAAGGGAAGTTACCGCATTTCCCCGGCCGAGGAAATTACGCTGCAAGAGCTAGAGGTCAACCTTCAAGGAGAGTTTGTGGCGGAGGAGTGGAAGCTCTTTAGCTTTTACTTAAAGGGGTTTAATTATCCGTCTTCAGTCGCAAATTTATTCTTCGATCAAGACAATGTAGGCATCGAAACGAAACGCCCTATTCATGTGCTTTGGCATAACGGGCATGTAATTGCGGTTTACTACCGTCGTGGCGCTAGATATGTCGTGCTTGAAGGTGTGGCTGTTGAGCCAGTCGTGGTAGCTCGTTTAAATAGTAGCGATACAGAAACGCGTGAAACTGTTCCGATCTCGGAAATTCCTTTTACATTACTGCAGGCGATAGTGGTTGTTGAGGACCAGCGCTTTCTTGAACATATCGGGATTGATCCAAAGGGGATACTTCGATCCATCTATGTAAACTTGCGTGCAGGTCGATACCGTCAAGGTGCGAGCACAATTACCCAGCAAATGGTTCGTAATATTTATCTTACTCGAGCGAAGACCCTCCGAAGAAAAACAAAAGAGATCATCATGGCGATTCTGATTGAGTTTCGCTATTCGAAAGATGAAATTCTTGAGAAATACCTGAATGAAGCTTATTTTGGGCAACTAGGTAATTTGGAAATCCATGGAGTAGCACAAGCGGCGAAGCACTATTTTGCAAAAGAGTTGCGTGAACTTACGCTGGCGGAGCAAGCATTGCTGGCAGCGCTCGTTCGCGGCCCGTTCTATTATTCACCCTATCGTCACCTTAAGCGAGCAAAAAGTCGCCAAGAATTAGTGCTTAAGGTAATGCTTGAAAATTCAATTATTACCCGTGAGTTATATGAGGAAGCTGTTGCAGAGGAATTAAAATTTGTGGATGTCTCGGCTGTCCTTGATGTGGCACCCTACTTTACAGACCTTATGAAGGCTCAACTTCTCAAAGAAATTCCAGATGAAGAATTAATTGGCGTTGGCTATAAAATTTTCTCTACTTTAGATACCTATGCCCAAGGTATTGCAGAAGAAGCTGTTGAGAAGGAGATTGAAGTAATTGAGACAGGATTGAAAAATCGTCTGGAAAAGAAGCGTTTTGCAAGGCTTGTAAAGCGGTATAAAATTAACCCAGAAAAAATCGAGCCCCTACAGGGGATATTTATTTTACTTGATCCGAAAACTAATCAAGTAATGGCGGTTGTTGGCGGACGTTCCTTTAAAGACTCTACTTATAATCGAGCGCGTTTCATGCGCCGACAGATTGGGTCTGTAGTTAAGCCATTCGTTTTTTTAACGGGGCTTATGTACGGCACAAATGAAGATAATACCCCACTCAGTGCTATTAGCAAAATTGAGGATGCACCATTTGGACATAGGTTTGAAGGGCAAATATGGAAACCAAAAAACTATGACCCAGATTTTCGCGGCATAGTTACCTTGAGATATGCATTGGCTCATTCGATAAACATTCCTACAGCAAAGCTTGCACTTCGATTAGGTCTAGACCGTGTTGCGGAAACAATTCGGGCTGCTGGAATTGAGTCTGAATTTTCAGTGCAACCAAGTTTATCACTAGGGGCGATTGAAATTGAACCTATTGAGGTTGCGCGAGCCTATTCAACGTTGGCAAATTTTGGTTATAAACGTGACGTCACAGCCATACTTGCTATCACGGACAAAGAGGGCGATCCCGTAGCACAATTCATTTCCATAGAAGAGCAAAGCCTACCGGAGCCGGAAGTAGCTAATATAGTGGATATGATGAAATCAGTCTTTTCCGAAGGGACGGCAGAGTCGGCGAGTCGCAGAGGGTTTAAATACCCGGCGGCAGGTAAAACAGGAACTACTAATGAATTTCGAGATTCGTGGTTTGCGGGATTCACTAATAAATATTTAGGGGTTAGTTGGGTCGGGTACGACCGGAGTTCAAAAGAAGTAGAAGGCCTGCAAAGAGCTCTTCGCCTAACAGGCGCGAGTGGCGCACTCCCGATATGGACAAATGTTATGGCGAAATTACACGCGGGCTTACCCAAAATCGACTTGGAATTCCCAGAAGGTGCACTAGAAGAGTTAGATGTGGATATTATTTCTGGCGGACGAAAGACACCAGCCTGTGAGGGGGAGAACATCATTAAGGAGCGATTTACTGGCCGAAATACCCCTCGATTCGAATGCCCAAGCTTGCCGCAGGAGTAGTGTTTAAAGCCTCGTCGGAGTTCTGCCGATAGCACAGCATGGGCGTATTTCATCCCAAAAAGAAGGCAGACGCTAATAAACGCCTGAAATTTTCCGTCCATCGAGTAAAGATTTTTTTATGGTCGAAAAATGCGAAGGACCCGATCGCATGCTTCGCGTTCCTCGTGGATATAAAAAAAGATTCAGTTGCCGTCTACTTGGATCGGAAGCTGAACCTGGATGCGGCTATCCTTGTTGCGTTTAAATCCAAGGGCTCGCAAACGTATCACGGTAAAGTGATATGGAATCGGTCCATAGACTACTCTAATACAAGCGGGAGGAAGGGGTTCGCTTGGCGGGCCGGTATGAGGTTTGAATTTGCTTCGAAAGATGAATCAAGGTGCTACGCTCAGTTTCGTCAAGAAATAATTGATAAAATTGACAGGGCTACGAGTAAAGATAAAGAGCAGCCTGTAACGAAAGAAAGCAATCCCAAGAAAGCGGCATGAAGCGTCGTTTTACCGAGCTTGGATCAGCGCCTATCGAGCTGAGGTATTGTTTTTTGTAGCACCTTTAGTGGCGATACCAAATTTCGTAGCGCCGGCTTTGCGAGCAATATTCATCACCTGAATAGCACTTCCGAGAAGTACTTCCTGGTCGCCGGCTAAGACGACATTCTTGTTGTCGGATGTTGTCAATCGTTGAGTCAGAAATGCTTCTAACCCATCCAGCGTAGTGGCTTCTTTTCCGACAAAAATTTGGCCAGAAGAGTCTAAAGTAATCGTCACGCCTCGGTTGTCTCTACTGTTGGAAGCCGCCCCCGCCTTTGGCAAATTAACTTTCACGCCACTGTTAGAAACAGCAGAAGACGTTACCATGAAGATAATGAGTAGAACCAAGAATACGTCAGTTAATGGAGTAATATTGATCTCTGAAAATACAGATGCCTCTCCATCTAGATCATCACTCTCGTGGTTCATGTTTGGGCCATTCATTGCCATAAGTTGGTCCCTTGCTTTGCTTGCTTATTCCTGTCTTGCCCACTTATTTCTGAACAGCGTCTTGCCAAGTCTCCATGAACGACTCAAGAGCAAGCCTACTTTCAACAGCTAAACGAGCAGTACGAACTTGAAGGAAGTTAAAAAATGCTACTGCAATAACCGCTACGATAATGCCTGCAGCAGTTGCAATAAGGGCTTCAGAAATACCCGCGGCTACTACAGCAAATCCAGTGTCGCCGGTTCGAGCGATTTCACCAAAAGCCGTAAGAATACCGACAACCGTGCCAAATAGACCAAGGAATGGAGTTGCAGAGCCAATTGTGCCTAGGATCCAGAGGTATTGTTTATAGGTTTGGCTCAGTTCAATTCTTGCCCGAGCAACTAGTTTTGATAGGCTCTCTTCAAAGCGCGGGCTATCCGGTTTCGTTTCGGACATGATCATCAGCATAGCCTGAGCCAGGGGCAGCTCGCTCCGTTCACAAGCAGCGCGGGCTTTATTAATATCTCCGGCGCTAAGGAGGTCGGTTACATGCTGAAGTAGAGTTTTACCATCGACTACATAGCTGCGTTGAGTCCATAGCCTCTCTGCAACAATGGCCCAAGTAGCCAGAGAACAAATCAAAAGAGACCACATTATGAAGCCACCGGCTTGAAAAACATCTATTGTTGAGGATAAAAAGCTCATGGGAAGATGCTATCGATTTTTAATCGGGGTGTAAAGCAAAGCGAAGTCGATTTGAGGGAGAAATTTGTTGAATAAACGTAAATTGTTGTTTCTTTTGGTGACATTGGTTTTAGTCGGAGTGGCTGGGGCTTTGCTAACAAATAATATCCATTATCCGGCAGAAGAAACACTTAGTAACACTCCCCCGCGGTGTGTTCCACACGATATTCGTTCATTCACCCTCATGCGACTAAAGAGTGAGGGGGAAGAGAGGCAAATTGTTTTTCGACGGACAGACCCGGTCCTTAGAGGGGTCTCTGAGTCTGTAAAAAAGCTTAGAGCTAAGTGGGCTATTGAAATGCCGATTACTGCGGAGGCTGATGCGAATCTCGTGCAAAGAATAGTCTCCTCACTTTGCTATATTCCTCGCGCTTTTGCCTTGCGGGCAGGCGATGCAAGTATACCTAATAATTTTCCGCTTCGAATGGAGTTTTTTTGGGCGGATAAAGGCCCACCAGAAAATTGGCAGTTCGCTTTTTCTAATGCTCCAAAGAGTAGACGTGTAGTTATGCGGTTACGAAAAGGCACCGAAGAATTATTTTTTTCGGTACCAGATTTTTTTATGAGACTAGTGGGTTCGCAACTTCTTGCTTATCAGAATCGGCGTGTGATGAGTGCGATATTGGACTCTGTGGAAGTAGTCACGCTGAAAAATAAGGGGCAACTAAAATTCACTTTGGAGCGAAATGGAGCTGAATGGTTGCTGATTCAGGAGGGCAAAAAAAACAAATTAGCGAACGAATCAGCGCGGAAGTTTGTGAATCGCATGGCAACGCTGCGAGCAGTAAGCGTTTTGCAACCAAACAGGGAAAGGGACTGTAGTGTGAACGGTTCGGATTATTCTATTGAAGTTAAAGGTAGGTATATTCCGGATGAACTGATCACATTTCGTATGGAAAAATCTACGGCCTGCTCGTCCAAGCGTCTAGAGACCTTTTCTATTCATAAAGATATTGAAAACTATCTATCCGTTGACCCGAATGAATTCCTTTAGGGCAGCGTTAAATTCATTTGGTTTTACTGGATGAACAAAATGGCCGGCCCCACTGATGGTGATGCCAGTTGTTCGATGCGGATTTAGATCGATCATTTGTTGCACCTCTTCTTTAGATAAGTGTGCACTCAGCTCGCCATGAATAATCAGAGTGGGGCATTGAATTTTCTTAAAATCATCAGTGCTATCTTTGGAGCGGCCAAATTCAATTGTTTCTAGCATTGCGTCCTTGGAAAAGCGCCAGCCATAGGCCCCATCGTTTTTTTTCTCTATGTTTGCGTGCAAAAAACTGCCAACTAGTGGGTCATCACGAAATTCGTAATCAAAAAATTCTTTCGCGTTACTTCTGTCAGAAAAGGGGACTGGAACGCGGTTGAGTAAATTTTCAATCCAAGCCAATGCTTGAGGATTTCCAAATGCGCCGCTATCTTCTAAGATTAACGATTCGACGCGTTCTGGGTGGTGGGCAGCAAAGTGTATTGCTACTCTCCCACCCATGGAATGCCCACAAAGGTGAATGTTGTCCCATTCATAATGATTGATTAGTTGCAGTAGATCTGCGGCATAATGAGCGGGGCTATATCCGGTCTTCGGTTTTCCGCTTTTGCCATGCCCTCTTTGGTCATAGATAAGTACAGGCCTTTCATTGGCAAGATCAGACCATACTTTTCCCCAGTTACTGGCGTAGCCCATGAGCCCGTGTAAGAGAACTAGAGGTGTTTCCTTAGAGTCGTTATTATCGCTGTGGACGCGATGGGAAAGCTCCGAAATAGCTAGAGGGGAGGGGGGGATTTCCAGTGTATTCATGCGCACTTAGTTCCTATGCCGGAAGAGTTGTTGACATTCCGGTCCGGCGCCGATAAAACCAGTCTGGTCATACAGGCCGATCGTGAAGTTAATCAACTTAAATTTTTCCCTGCAACGTTAGGAAATCAGGAGATTGTTTATGGACGAGCAGAATACGTCTGTGAAACCAGAACCCCAGCCAAAATCAAATTCAAGCATGCGCGCAGCAAAGAAAGTTGGCGGTAATGGTAGAGGTCGTCGCAATGGCGGCGGCGGCGGCGGCGGCGGCGGCGGCGGCGGAAAGGGTCGACGCAATGGTGGCGGTCGTGACTCTAAACAATCCATGAGGGAAAAGGAGAGAGAAGAGTTAGAGGCTGAGTCGGAGGCAGTGGATCCGGAGAGTACTGATAAGCAAGTCCTCTACATGACGGACTTAAAGAAAAAGAAGCCTAAGGAGCTTGCTCAATTGGCGACAGAGCTAGGCGTGGAAAACCCAGCCGGTATGCGCCTTCAGGAGCTTTTGTTCCATATTCTTCAATCGACGACAGCAGGTGAATATGCCGTTTTTGCCGATGGTGTTCTAGAGCGCCTGCCAGATGGCTATGGCTTCTTGCGATCTTCAGACCACAACTACCTTCCTGGTCCAGATGATATCTATGTATCCCCGTCTCAGATTCGACGCTTTGGACTGCGCACTGGTGATATTATTTCGGGACAGATCCGCTCTCCAAAAGAGAATGAGCGCTACTTCGCTCTTCTTAAGGTAGACAAAGTAAATTTTGAGTCCCCAGAGGCAGCAAAACAGAAGGTTCTTTTTGATAACCTCACACCACTTTATCCAACGGAGCGACTGAATTTAGGGGCTGATCCTAAGAACTATTCGACCCGAATTATCGACATGATTTCCCCGATTGGTAAAGGTCAGCGGTGCTTGATTGTTGCCCCGCCAAAGGCTGGTAAGACGGTTCTTCTACAAAACCTTGCTCAGGCTATCACCTCCTACAATCCAGAGACTTACCTGATTGTGCTCCTAATTGATGAGCGGCCAGAAGAAGTGACGGATATGGATCGCAATGTGGATGGGGAAGTGCTTTCCTCTACGTTTGATGAACCAGCTTCTCGCCACGTGCAAGTGGCTGAAATGGTTTTAGAGAAGGCAAAACGACTTGTCGAAACGGGCAAAGATGTAGTGATTTTACTTGATTCCATAACTCGTCTGGCTCGGGCCTATAACACTGTTGTTCCGAGTTCGGGTAAGATCCTCTCCGGTGGTGTAGATTCCAATGCTCTCCACAAGCCAAAGCGCTTCTTTGGCGCTGCTCGGAAGGTAGAGGGGGGCGGGTCGCTTACGATTATCGCTACAGCCCTTATCGATACAGGCTCGCGAATGGACGAGGTGATTTTCGAAGAATTTAAGGGAACGGGCAATTCTGAGATTGTTCTTGACCGTAAATTATTGGAAAAACGGATCTTTCCTTGTTTGGATATCAATAAGAGTTCGACTCGTAAGGAAGAGCTTCTTATTCCAGAGGTCGATTTGCAGCGGATCTGGATCCTGCGCCGGGTTTTAGTGCCGATGAATACGGTTGATGCGATGGAGTTCCTGCTAGATAAGGTGAAAAACACTGAATCCAACAGGGATTTCATCGATAGCATGCACAATTAAATTGTGATAGTAACACTCGTTATCAGCAAAAGGATTTTGGCCGGCTGAGGCGCTTGAAAGGTATTTGGAGCAATGAAAACAGGAATTCATCCACAATATGTAGACACAACAGTCACATGTGTTTGCGGCAATGTGATGGAAGTTGCTAGCACTGTAGCGAACCAAAAAGTTGATATCTGCTCTAACTGCCACCCGTTCTATACTGGTAAGCAGAAGCTAGTGGATACAGAAGGTCGAGTGGAGCGATTCAATAAGCGTTATGGTTCGGTGGCGCGCGGTAGGAAAAAGAGCTAAATTCAGAACATCATTGATTTACTTGGGGTGGGCTAGTGTTCAAGAAGCTCGATGCGGTCGAAAAGCGCTTTCATGAGGTCGAGCATCAGCTACAGAACCCCGGTCTTAGTCCAGACGATTTACGCAAACTATCTAAAGAGCACGCGGATCTGCATGAGGTTGTAGGAATATATGCGATCTTTAAAAAATCTTCGCAGGATCTAAAGGACGCAAAAGAACTACTTTCCGAAGAATCTGATGAAGAAATTCGAGAGATTGCAAAAGAGGAAATTTCCTCTCTTGAACCAGAGATTGAGCGACTAGAAAAAGTCCTCAATATTCTTCTGCTTCCAAAAGATCCAAATGATGCCAGGAATGTTATTCTTGAAATCCGCGGTGGGGCGGGGGGAGATGAGGCCGCGCTTTTTGCGGGCGACCTATTTCGCATGTATCAAAAATATGCCGACAAGCGAGGCTGGAAAGTGGACGTGCTTTCTATCAGCGGAATTGGCATCGGCGGGGTAAAAGAGATTTCTGCAATGATCACTGGGGGTCGAGTCTATTCCCGCTTGAAGAATGAGGCAGGTGTGCATAGAGTCCAGCGAGTTCCTGATACAGAATCCCAGGGGCGAATTCACACGTCAACTGTAACCGTAGCTATTCTTCCTGAAGCAGAAGAAGTGGACGTGCAAATCAATCCAACGGACCTAAAAATCGATGTCTTTCGCGCAGGTGGTGCGGGCGGTCAGCACGTAAATACCACAGATTCCGCTGTGCGAATTACGCATATCCCGACGGGCACCGTTGTAAGCATTCAAGATGAAAAATCTCAGCATAAAAATAAAGATAAGGCCCTAAAAATTTTACGCGCGCGCGTTTTAGATGCGGAAATAGAGAAAGCTCAAAAAAAACACGCGGCTACGCGAAAAGCTATGGTTGGAACTGGAGATAGGTCAGAACGCATTCGCACCTATAATTTCCCACAAAGCCGTGTCACTGATCATCGGATTGGGCTTACTCTTCATAGTCTGGACGCCGTGATGGAGGGTGATGTGGATCAGGTGATAGATCCATTGATCGCTCATTATCAGGCAGAGATGCTGAAAAATAGCGCTGAATATGCATAAGAGTCATGAGGGTCAGTCCATAAAGTATGATGGTTTATGAAGAATGACGGTTCACGAAGCAATACAAATAGCAGAACGAAAAATAGGCTTAAGTGATGCTAAGTGGCTAATGTCGCATTTTTTTGGTTGTGGTCTGGCGGACTTGAAGCTTTATTTCAATAATGAAATTGATCTGGGCAAATTGGCCCGCTTTAATGGGGCGGCGCAAAAACGCCAGGGTGGGGTTCCTCTTCAATATATTGTTCGGTCAGCGAATTTTTTCGGGCTTGAACTTTATGTGGATTCAGGTGTTTTAATTCCCCGGCCGGAGACTGAGGAGTTGGTAGAGTTATTTTTAACCGATCAGGTAGGATTAAAGGAAGGAGTAGTTTTTGATATTGGGACTGGGTCAGGTGCGATCGCATTGGCGATTAAGAGTTCACGCTCAAATCTAGAGGTGCTTGCAAGCGATATTTCAGGCCGCGCACTTGCGGTGGCGGAAAGAAACTCAAAGGATTCAAAATTAAAAATTGAACTACAAGAAGGGTATTTACTTGAGCCTTGGCAGTTACACTTACAGTCTTGTTCGCAGCCTTGTTTACAAGGAGCTATTATAGTTGCGAACCTTCCCTATGTGGATGAGGATGACCCAGACCTGGCTCTGGAAGTTAAAATGCATGAGCCATTAATTGCCTTGACCCCGCAGACGCGAAAGCATTCTACGATAAATTTTCAAGCGGCTTGGCTTGCTGATGAGTTGTTTATGCAAATTGAACAATACAAGAATCCGATTGATGCCTTTTATTTGGAGCTATCTGAGCCTGTTATTGATGCTATATTGCTAAAGTGGGGGGATTCTGAGTTCCCATACGACTTTACGAGTAAAAAGGATTTGCATGGTAACCTACGCTTTTTAATTGGAAAGAAAAAGAGAACGTAATGGATTATTTACAGATCGAAGGTGGCCACAGGCTAGAGGGCGTAGTGGAGGCTGGAGGGTCTAAAAATTCGGGTCTAATTCTAATGCTTTGTAGTCTTTTAACGGATGAACCCGTGGTACTTAATCGCCTGCCCAGGTTACGCGATGTCACAACAATGAAGGACTTGCTCGTAAGCTTTGGAGGAGCTTTTGAAGACCTTGGTAGCCATAAAATTAAATTGCAATTAAGCGAATTGAAGTCAGTTGAGGCAGACTATGACTTGGTTCGTACTATGCGTGCTTCCATCACTTGTCTCGGCCCTTTGCTTGCAAGAGAGGGAAAGGCAAAAGTTTCTCTTCCAGGAGGGTGCGCGATTGGAAATAGGCCAGTTGATATTCACTTAGATGGAATGCGGCAGCTTGGGGCAGAAATTCATTTGCGCGAGGGTTACATTTTTGCGGAAGTGAAATCCTCATTAAAAGGGGCAAAAATAATTCTTCCATTTCCTAGTGTTGGAGCCACAGAAAATTTAATGATGGCAGCGACCTTGGCAGAAGGAGAGACTATCCTTAAAAATTGCGCTCTAGAGCCAGAGATTGTTGATATTGCCAATATGCTCAATAAAATGGGAGCAAAGATCAAGGGTGCTGGAAGTAAAGAGATTCGTATAAGTGGTGTACATAACTTATGTGGCGTTGAATATGACGTCATGTTTGATCGCATTGAGACAGCAACTTTACTTTTAGCCGGCCCGATGACTGGCGGTAGCGTTCGAGTTGAAAAATGCCGTCGCAACGAAATAGGGGCTGTATGCAATATTTTTGAATCATGTGGAATTAGTATTAAATCTGGTGACGATTGGGTTGAAGCTTCGGCAGGCATTGATTTTAAGCCAGTCGATATTGTGACGGAGCCGTTTCCAGGCTGCCCGACCGACGTGCAAGCGCAATTGATGGCGTTTCTTTGCCAGGTTCCTGGGGGCTCCACAATTGATGAGCGAATTTTTGAGAATCGCTTTATGCATGTGCCGGAGCTTTCTCGTATGGGCGCGGAGATCTATGTGAAAGGGTCAAAGGCTGAAATCTGTGGAAGGAAAAGTCCATTTCATGGGGTGAAGGTGATGGCCACAGATTTGCGTGCATCGGCCTCATTGGTGTTAGCTGGTTTATCCGCGAAAGGTGCTACGACCATTCGCCGTATTTATCATTTGGATAGAGGGTACGAACAAATTGAAACGAAGCTTGCAAAAATTGGCGCAAAAATTCAAAGGCTGTCACCAGGGCCTTGAAGGCCTTAACCACACTGTGGCTTTGGGTTGAATCCATAGAGAAACTGCATAAAGACAATCTCGAAATCCTCAATAGTATGGTTGCTGATCATCAATGAACTCAGCGAGTGTTTCATAGCGATTTAAGTCAAGAGCTGTTTCAAAGTCGTTAATGGATTTTATGGCTTTCTTCTTCTTCGGGTCCCGACTTGGAAGAGAGATAGTTTTCATAAAATTAAAGAACTGCCCTCGAATGTCGTCACTCATGAGATGCTCCATTAGGCATGAACCCTCCCTGGATGAAGCTTCACTAACTCCGAGCAGGTCGTGGAAAAAATGATAAAATAAAGCTCGGTTTGAAAGAATGTGATGTACTTCCTGATGTCCGTAATCGGTAAGTAGTAGGAATTTTGACCCCTTTTCTTCTGCAATAAAGCCTCGTTTCTTTAGGCCACTTAAGGTTGTGGATACGGAGCCCTTACTAATGTTCAGTTCACGCGCCACGTCCGTTACTCTAGCGTATCCTTTAGTTTCCTTTAGCTTATGAACTGCAAGCAGATAGTGCGCCATAGAATGAGAAATATGGTTCGATTCTTTTTTTCTAGATTTCCTTGTCACTTTTTTCTGCATAGGTCAGTTCTAACCAATGGTTTTGTTATACGCAAATAAAGTTTGATGTTTGTTGTTAAAGTTTAAAATGCCTGCCAAACATTTGGCTTTTTTGGAATTAAATACCAGTTCTGAAAACAGTTGTTTTTTTCGGGGGAATAAATTTTTTTATTTTCTTTGGTTGGACCCAAGCAATAGTTTTCAAACATTTGTAATCCATTGGTGTCAGAGTCATAGATGACGTCTGTATAAAGAAGGCCAAAACGTGAATAGATACTTTGTAGAGTGACAGGGATTGCATTTTTTCGTATGGATTCGGGGAGCCCGTCTAGGCTCTCCGGTCTGCCCGGCTTGAATTCTGATAGGGGCGCATATTTTATTGACTGAGTTTTATTGTCGCTAACAAGCACGCCAGTCCGTAAATGTCTGGCAATTGCAGGGGAATTTGGCTTAGCAACGATTTCCTCAAAGGTGCCTGTTTGAAAATTAGTCTTTCCTAAAATGACTGTAAGGTAGCTACATAGGCTCAGGCAATCGTCTAAAGAATGAGTTACTAGCATACATGGAATATTTAGCTTAGCTATAATTTTAGTTAGGTCGCGCTGGAGCTTCTTGGCTAGGTTTATATCTAAGCTCGCAAAGGGCTCATCAAGAAGTAAGAGCTTCGGTTTTGCGGCAAGCGCTCTGCCGATGGCAACTCTCTGCTGCTCACCCCCAGAAAGCTTAGATGGGTAAGCGCCTGCCCTGTGCTTAATTTGTAAAAGGGATAGAAGTCTATCAATATCAGCTCTTTTAGTAGAATTACAAAATTTAGCGCCAAAACTAATATTCTCAGCCACGGTCATATGTGGGAAGAGGTGGTGGGCTTGAAATATGTAACCAACCCCCCTTTCTGCTGCAGGAAGAAAGCGTTCTACGCTTTGAAGGCAACGGTCATTTAGATAAATTTCGCCCGAAGCCTCCTCTTGAAAGCCACCGATAAAATTTAATAATGAAGATTTTCCGGCGCCACTGGGGCCAAGAATCCCGTGGATGATTCCGGGCTTAACAGTTAGAGATAGGCACTCTATAAGCTTGTTATCTCCAAAGGCGATGCTAGCGTTTTTGATTTCAAGCATTTTCATGCCTTTCAGAATTGCGCAAAATTGCCAGATAAACTACCAAAGACAGGCTACCAAGTAAAACTAAGAATAGTGCGGGCAAAGAGGCTCGCTCCCACTCGCCTTCACTCGTAAGCTCGTAGATTTTGGTGGCGAATGTGTTCCAACCAAAAGGCCTAAGAATAAGGGTTATGGGAATTTCCTTTGCGACTTCAAGAAAAACAAAGACTAGCCCAAGCAAAAGAGCTCTTTTTATTTGCGGAAAATGAATGAACCGAAACATGTCCAGGGGGCGGGCGCCAAGACTCATCGTTGCATTATCAAGTTCTTTGGATATGGAAGAAAACTGTTTTGTCACTTGTTGAAAATTTGCGGCAAAAAATCTGACCGCAAGAGCAAACAACAATAAGAACAGGGCAAGTCTGCCACTATGCTCGATCCTGAGTAATGAAAAGGAGGAGATACATGCGACAGCAAATATTGAGCCAGGTATCGCATATCCCAACTGTAAAAGAGGAAATAGACTTTTTGCACGGATCATAAAGTTCCGATCGATATAGGAAATAACAACAGACAATACCGTGACAGACACAGCCACGGTAGTTCCAATAATTAAGGTATTTAGCGCATAATCTAAAAAACTCTGCATAGGTGTATAAATGCTAGTTTCCAAGGTCCAGAGAAGTAGCTGAAGTAGTGGGAAGCCAACGGATAGGGCAAAACTAGCCCCGACAAATGTCCACGCAAGGACTTGGGCTGGATAGTTGAACTTAATAAGTTCGATTGTAGACTTTTCCATTCGGCTAACGGTATTTTTCTCTTCCCTTAGTCTTGAAGACTCCAGTAGAAAAAAGAGAATTAATCCCAGCACGATGGGGGCCAGGCTAAGAAGCCCTGCGGCCTCAAGTGAGAAAAAGGATTCCCAGGCTCCATAAACAACTATTGAATACGTTTCGAGATTAAAGATCGAAACGGCACCGAAATCACAAATTACTTCCAACGCTACTAATACTGAGGCGGATAAGATGTGGGGCTTTAAATGAGGTAAAACTATATATCGAAGCATTGAGCAGGACTTGGCGCCCAGACTGCTAGCTGCTAGCAAGGAATTTCTGTTTAAGCGAGACAACCCAGAATAATAAAAAAGAAAGCAATATGGGCTAAGGGCGAGCCCAAAAATAAAGCCTACGAAAAAAATATTCTGGGTATTAATGATGAGACCTGACGAAGCTCTAAGTAGACTAGGTAGTGCTGCTCCGTATTCAAAGGCCCCCATGAAAATGAAAGCATAGACATACAGTGGAATTGCTAAGGGAAGCACAGCTAATACAAACAGCACTTTTTTATAGGAAAGGTTGCTAAAGCGGTGTAGTAGGGAAAGTGTCAAGGCATAAGCGTTGGCAACAATGATCGAAATAGCAACTAGGACGGATGTGTTGATCGTTGCTTCTGCTAGGGCGAAGCTATAAACGAACTGCCTTGCACTGGGGTTGATTTGTCCAGACAATGAAAATTGAACAAGTGCAATAAGTGGGAAGAAAAAAAGCGCCGCCAAAATAAAGACGGCACCATTTGCAGCGCGGCTATTTTTAGCGATACTTCACCTCTTGCATTAAGAGCATCGCCTCTTTTTGTAGCTCCCCAGCTTTGTAGAGAGGGAAAGAATTATTGGGCTTAAATTTACCCCAAGCATCCACTTGTGGCGCATTGGTAGCAGACCTTAAGACTGGGTATTCCATATTGATTTGTGCATAAGAGCTTTGCGCGTCCTCAGAGCTAAGCCACTCTAAAAATTTCTTAGCGGCAGCTTTATTTTTACTGGTTTTTACGATCCCAGCGCCAGAGATGTTTATATGAGCACCGTATGAGTTGCCCTGGTTTGGCCAGAAGAGCGCTAATGGAATGTTTTCGTTCTTCTTCTGCAAGCGCCCAAAATAGTAGGTGTTCACAATTCCGAGGTCGCACTCCCCGGCCACGACTGCTTTTAGTACGGAAGTGTCATTAGAGTGGATTTTGGCAGTGTTTGCTACCCAGCCGCGTACAATTTCTCTAGCCTTGGCTTTACCTAGTTCGTAAATAAGCATTGCAACAAGACTTTGGTTATAGACCTTTTTGCCCGTTCGTAAGCAGAGACGGCCTTTCCACTTAGGACTGGCTAAATCCTCATAGGTGGAGAGGTCTTGAGGCTTAACTTTCTCGGTATTATAAACGATCGTTCGAGCTCGAATGCTGAGGCCAAACCATCGGTCATTTTTATCCCGCACATTTTCTGGGATATTATTCTTTAATACATGAGAAGAGGTTTTTTCTAATACGTCCTCACTTGCTGCGAACCAAAGGTTGCCTGCGTCCACAGTCATGTAAATGTCTGCTGGGCTTTTGGAGCCTTCTGCAATAATACTCTGAACAAGTGCGCCAGGCGTTCCAGTTTTGTACTTGATTTTCACACCAGTGTTTTGAGTGTATTGCTTAAATATTTCTTCAATCAGATGCTCCTTGCGGGATGTGTAAACGGTAAGCTTTGTACTTGCGGCAGCGCGGGGTTCAGTACTTGTGAAAAAACTCAGGAATAGAATGAGTGCCGTGGTGATAAGTAGTTTCGATCTGTTGAGATTTGTGTGCATGTCTAAGTCCCTTTCGAAAAGAGCCACGTTACACCGAATGAAATTTACTTGTCAAAAAAAAGTTTTATGAATAAAACTCCGTTTATATATAAATTCATAGGTCGACTTTTGATACTTAGTTATCTTTTTTTACGATTAGGCTTAAAGATTGGTGCTTTTCTACCGAATCATCTTGTGCGGCAAGTGAGGGGTACTCACTGGACGCGCCTGAAGCTGGGTCGGAAATGTGTAAGTGACGTGGGGTCACTGACACAGGACTATTGGCTGAGGGTGGATTCGCAGGGCGGCGGGTTCTTGATTTTACCAGAGGATGGGTAACTATTGAGGAGGTAAACCATGGGGTTACGCATTAATACTAACGTGACCGCCCTGAAAAGCCAGAGAAACCTAAGTGCTTCGAATGAAGGTCAAGCAGATGCTCTAGAGAAGTTGTCCAGTGGTAATCGTATCAATAAAGCTGGTGATGATGCTGCAGGTCTGGCGATTTCTGAGAAGTTAAAGGCACATTCTCGTGGTCTTATGCAGGCTAAGCGGAACGCGGCAGACGGTATTTCTTTGGTCCAAACTGCAGAGGGCGGATTGAATGAAGTGTCTAATATTCTAACGCGAGTAAGAGAGCTAAGTGTACAAGCAGCTTCAGATACAGTGGGTGGGGAAGAGCGTGAGTATATTAACTTTGAATTCCAGGCACTAACAGATGAGATTGATCGTATTGCACAAGTGACAGAGTTCAACGGGGCAAAGCTACTGAACGGCGAAAGTACAGATCTCGAGGTTCAAGTTGGTATTCACAACAATGCAGAACAAGATCGTCTTTTGTACTCTCCACAGAGCTCAGATATTACCACAGGAAGACTCGGTCTTTCAGGTTTGAACACTCAGACTAAGGAGGCAGCACAGACAAACTTGGAGCAGATTGATAATGCGATCTCACAAGTTAACGAAAATCGTGCAGGACTAGGTGCTTTACAAAATCGCCTACAATCTACGATTCGTAACTTAGCGATCACGCATGAGAACTTGAGTGAGGCGAATTCTCGAATCCGAGATGCAGACTTCGCAGTTCAGACTTCGCAACTATCTAGGCAGTCTATTTTGCAGCAAGCAGGCACAGCAACATTGGCACAAGCGAACCAGCGACAGGTAAGTGTACTAAGTCTGCTTTAATTTAGAGCCCACAAGTCAGCGATATTCCTAGCTAGAGGGCCCCATGAGCGGGGCCCTCTAATTTTATTTCCAAAAACTGAGTTTATTTCTCAGGTTTTATAACGCGGTTCCGATAGACCCGTACTAGTAGCTGATTTTTTTAATAGGTTAAATAGAAGTGTCAATTAGGGACTTGGCCTGCACGGGCCCACGCGCCCGCGCACACCAATTTTTGATTAAAATAGTCATATTAAATGAAAGGATAGTGCAATGGGCTGGCGAATTAAGACCAATATCCCCTCATTAAACGTAAGCGCGCTAACTACACCATCTAAAAAATCAGCTCTACTAATTCATGCGCCTTTTTTATGCCGATAAGCTTAATGCCTGGAATAGCATTATCTAATTTCTCAAGATTCCTCTGAGGAATAAAGCAGCGGGCAAACCCAAGGGTCTTGGCTTCTTTAATTCGTTCTGCAATCTGCGAAACCGCACGAACCTCACCCGATAGACCAACTTCACCGATAAATAATGTATTTCTTGGAATAGCTTTTCCTGAAAAACTACTCATTAAAGCCACCATCACGCCAAGATCCCCACTGGTTTCCGTAATGCGCACGCCACCGATTACATTTACATAAATATCTTGATCTCCAAGCGCGATATCCCACTTCTTTTCCATCACTGCAATCAAAAGAGCCGTTCGATTATGATCTACTCCGATTGTTGTTCTTCTTGGCGAAGATAAATATGATTTAGCCACTAATGACTGCACTTCAATCAGCAACGGTCTAGTGCCTTCCATACTAGAAATCGTTGCAGTCCCTGCCTCTTCTTCTTTTCGCTCACTTAAAAAAAACGCAGAGGGGTTATCCACTTCCTGCAACCCACTCTCACTCATTTCAAAAACACCAATTTCATTAGTCGAGCCAAAACGATTCTTTACTGAACGAAGAATTCTATACGAGTGATCATCACTTGATTCAAAATAAAGCACCGTATCAACCATGTGTTCCAGCACTCTCGGCCCTGCAATGGTGCCATCTTTCGTAACATGGCCCACAACAAACGTTAAAATACCCGCACCTTTTGCAAGATGCATAAGGCGGGCGCCTACTTCGCGCACTTGTGAAACTGACCCTGGCGCAGATTCAATTTCATTGCTAAACATAGTCTGAATGGAGTCAATCGCCAAAACATCTGGTTTGACTTCCTCTATTAACTTAAAAATTTTTCCAAGGGAAGTTTCAGACGCGAGCAGAATATTCTCGCCCTTTACTCCAATTCGAGTACCACGCACTTTGATCTGTTGCAGGGATTCTTCCCCAGACACATAGAGAACTTTTTTATCTTTGGATAAATTCTCTAACGTCTGAAGCATGATCGTGGACTTACCAATCCCTGGATCACCGCCAATTAAAACAAATCCACCTTCCACCGCACCACCGCCCAAGACTCGGTCAAATTCACTGATTTGCGTAGTCCAACGAATTGCCTCTGCATCAGTGATCTCATTAAGACGTACCACCTTAGCCTTATTGCCAAGTGCGCTTTTCCGCGAAGAGATGATTCTTTCTAGCTGCCCATCTTCAGCTGGCTTCTTAGAGCCCCCAGCATCGGACAACGTCAGGTCAACCTCCTCAACAAGACTATTCCATGCGCCACAAGAAGGGCATTTCCCCATCCATTGGTAGGCGACATGCCCACACTCTTGACAAGCATACTTAGTTTTTTTTACCGCTTTCTTTCCCATAAGAATGCATTATCATGTCTTCATGTCTCTCGAACACCCCTTAAAAAAAGAGTGCGATCAAGTGGCGCGCTCAATTGATGAATTGCATAAAAAATATCTTGCTTATTTTATGGGCGAAGAGCGGCAACCGCCTTTAGTAAAACGGAAACGGCTTGAAGACACGATCGCTAGACTGCGTGCCGAAGTGCAGCGAGCTAATCAAAGCTCAATTACGTTTATCTATAGGCAGACCGAGGCTCGCTACCAAATATACAAAAGCAAATGGGACAAGAAGATGACGGAAATCGAAAACGGAACATATGCGATTCCCATTAAAAAGCCTAATCTTCCCAAAAAACGCAGAATCGAATAAAGTAGCGACAGCAATGCAGTCCCAGGTAATAACAAACGGCCCCTTTGACTAACTAAGAAGGGCCCGCTCTTTTATTAAGTCGCACCCCAGAAGAACTGCCTATATCTCTCGATGGGTACACAGCAGCAGCTACTTCCGGCCTTGCGCGTGTAGACTGCGGTGTTGGTGGTTGAATACCACCAAACTTACCTCTCCTAAATCCATTCGACTGCGACAGTCGAGTTAAAAAATAACCGCCGATTACGATGAGCAACACAATACCTACATAGATAAGCCGCCTGATTTGAGCAAAAATTCCACCCTCATCTTGCTGTGCTTGTCCCGTAAGGGGACGAAGTGTTTTTAGTCCACTATTTGCCGATTGCTGCCTAAAGCGATTAACCTGCGACCTTGGCGGTTTGTTAGCGACGGTTCCACTAAAAGCCGCATCAGCATCATTATTGTTGGCATCAACCAGCGCCTCACCATGAACCGCGGAATCAGCGTTGCCTTTCTGAGCCACAGGATCAGCGTTAGCAGCTTTCTGCGAATTAGTCTCTACTGAAGCCACTTCCCTCGTTGGAGTGTCGTAATTTGTCGCGACAACAGGCCGCTTAAAATCAATCTCCGGATAATAGCGAAGAACTACCTCAACCTCCAACTGATCATAGTCTGCAATGCGGTCTTGGTTTAAAAGATATAACTCTGCCCACAAACGAGTTGTTCCAAAAACTCTTTCAGAGATCGCTTGTAAAGTATCGCCTCGCTTAACTGTCACCTCTGCATACTTTTCATTACCAAACTGTTGACTACGTTTTAATTGAATTCGCTCAGAAAGTTGCTCGCCATAGCGCTCGATTAGATCCCTCGTAAGCATTTCTGACCGCGGACTAACCGTACCCATATTGAAGTAAACTTTTGTTTCAGATGGCACTGGAGCCTTTGCCTTCAATTTAGGGTTCATACGAAGCAATTTTCTTATTGCTCTATCCGAGTCATATAATGTATATGCAATACGCTGAACCGATTCACCACCAAGTGCTCTATAGTAGTAATCAAAATTTTCACCTGCCCCTAAAGATTGAGAAGCATTTTTAAAACTAGGAGGAGGTGTGCCGCTGACAATATTGTCATCCGCATCTGAACTAGTATCGGAGACTTCAGCACCATTAGCTTCATCACCCTCCTTACCCTCCTTACCCTCCTTGAAAGCATCAAACAAGTCTGCTTCTGCAAGCGCGCCCCCAGAGGGGGTCGTATTGGAGCTACTAGCGCAACCAATCACCGCAAACATCAAAAATGCCAAGACAGGAGCCTGAATCAAAGTCAAATAACTATTTTTTAGTTTCTTGGTAACCATAGCTGCATTTCATCCTCTGTCCACATGATCGGGAAGACCAGAAAACACCTTTAAGAGAAATGGCTGTGTATTAATTATTTTTGCTTTTTCTCGAGTAAAGCTAGGAATTTTTCTTCATCCAACACGGAAACACCAAGCCTCTGAGCCTTTTCTAATTTTGACCCAGGCTCTGCCCCAACTAATATATAGGAGGTCTTTTTACTCACACTGGAACTTGTTTTTCCACCTCGCTGTAAAATCATTTCTATGGCCTCTTTTCGACTCAACGAAGACAAGATGCCGGTCAAAACAAAATTTTCTCCTAAGAAGGAACTTCCGGCGTCTGACGCGATTTCCCTTGGATGAATACCCAGACCACTCAACTCCTGCAACTCTTGAGTATTCATTTTGTTCTTAAAGAAAGCAGCAATGCTTTCCGCTACTGTGTTACCGACATCGTCGATATCGTTCAGCTCCTCAACAGAAGCTTTACCTAACGAAAAAATATCTTCATATTTTTCTGCCAACGTTCTAGCCAATTGCTCCCCAACATGTCGAATGCCCAAGGAGTTGATAAATGAATTTAATGAGCGTGATTTACTAGCTTCAATTGCATCTAAAAGATTCTGAATTGATTTTTCTTTGAACCCTTCAAGCTCAGAAAGTTTTTCAGCATTTAATCTATATATGTCTGAATAGGACTGCACGAATTTCTTTTCAATTAACTGCTTAATAATTCGCGGGCCCAGACCAACAATGTCCATGGATCCTTTCGCTACAAAATATGTAATTCTTTCTTGAAGCTGCGCCGGGCATTCCGTATTCATGCAACGAATAGCTACTTCCCTTTCCAATTGCGTTACTACTGAATCACATGATGGACATTTTTTTGGAAACTTAAATTTCTTTTCTTTTCCAGTGCGTTTATCTATAATGGCCGATACAACCTCAGGAATCACATCACCTGCTCTTTGCACGAAAACATGATCACCAATTCGTATATCTTTCCGATTAATTTCATCTTGGTTATAAAGACTTGCTCGACTAACGGTCACTCCATGCACATCAACAGGCTTTAAGTTTGCGACAGGAGAAAGCACACCTGTGCGGCCAAGTTGGATGGTAATATTTTCCAAAACGGTCTCTACCTGATCCGGCGGAAATTTTAACGCAATCATCGAGCGCGGGCTTCTAGCAACAAAGCCAAGTCCGTCCTGAGCTTCAATTGAGTTTACTTTAACTACAACCCCATCAATTGCGTAGCTCAGCCCCTCTCTTTTATTCTCAACATCTCGATAAAAAGCCATCACGTCGTCTGCTGTCTTTAATACCGAGCTAAACGTGTCCGTTTTGAACCCTGACTGTTTAAGAAAGCTTCCAACCTCTTCTTGCGTCTTAAAGTTGATCTCTCCAGAGTTTTCACCTAAAGCATAGGCATAAAAAATCAAATTTCGTTCCGCTGTGACTTGAGAATTCAATTGCCTCATGGAGCCTGCGGCAGCGTTCCTTGGGTTCGCAAAAACATCTTTCCCGCCAGCCTCTCTAGCTTCATTGAGTCCCACGAATGCTGCCTTCGGCATAATTACCTCACCTCGAACTTCGAACACCTTCACTTTTTTTAGCAACTCAACTCGTAAAGGAATAGATGGGATCGTCTTTGCATTAGGAGATATATCCTCTCCAACTCGACCATCTCCCCTAGTAGATGCGTTGCTTAAAATACCGTTCTTGTAACGAAGGTTCATAGACAAACCATCAAATTTCAACTCGCAATGATATCCATTAGTTTTAAGACCCTCATCGTTTATCAATTTTTTCACGCGCTCATCAAAAGAAAAAAAATCATCCTCATTCATCGCATTAGCTAAGCTCAGCATTGGAATGCCATGAGTGTATTTTTTGAATTTTTTAAGCGGTTGTGGAGCCACTTGCTGAGTTGGTGAGTCAGCTAGGCGAAACTCTGGATTTTCATCTTCTAATTTTTTTAATTCTTGCCACAACTCATCGTATTTATCATCGGGCACTAGGGGCTTATCCAAGTTAAAATAAGCGTGATTGTACCTATGAATGAGGCTAGAAAGTTCCTGAATTTTTTCCATGATTTTGCCCCTGGCCATAAGATAGGTGCCCATTTTTAAAAGCGATAGATAAGGCCAGGACTAATCGAGAATTGACGAGCTGTCAAATCCCCAGCGCTGGAAGAATCAAATAATAGATCCAGTGTAGCCCAAAAATTAGACTTCCATTTTAGATGATAACCAGCTGCAACGGAGACCATGGTTGCCCCATCTGGTTCACCAAACCCTCCGAAAGGAGAAAGGCCAACACTTGCAACAACCTGTGAATTCAGGTCCACTGGACAATTTAATTTAATACCAAAAAGAACCTCGGAGCCGGAGAAGCTCTTCTTACTCAAAAGATTTGCATTTATCGCTTGGTAGCCTAAGAGGAATGTTAAATATATTTTATCTAGTTCATCTTCGAGCAAATATCGGTAGGCTCCATAAAATTCAACCTTATTCCAAGAGGCTGTCACTTCACCCGTACCACTCAGCAGGGCGTCATAAGAAAATCCCAGGATCCAGATTTTAGTAATCCAAACCTCACCAAGCAAAGCCGCACCAACTCCCCAACCCGTAAAAATGATCTTATTATCGGCATCTTCGGCATTTATATACTCCAAATTTCTGATATTAAATCTCGCTCCTACTCTCCCGTATCGACCAACAAAGCTATCCCTATCTAGGCTGAGTTTTTCATTTCCTGCACGAAGTGACATAGGATTAGCTTCTGTACGAAGTATAGGATCATTAATGCCTCCCAGTTCCTTAATAACAGCGAACGAGTCACCTTCTTCAGGCATCCTGGGTTGTGTCTCAGGTTGTGTCTCAGGTTGTGTCTCAGGTTGTGTCTTAGTTTGTGTTTTAAGTTGTGTTTTAAGTTGTGTTTTAGGCTTAACGTTTTGCATGGGCTGCGCCTTTTGATCACGACTATAATTGGTATTGATTCGCGCAACCTTTGTCTTCTTATCCACCTGTTCGCCTGGTCCAATTTGCGTAATTCTTGCGAAAGAAAGAACAGGATCAACACTAATAATTTTACCTGAAGCGACTTTCACATACTCTGCATCCACCAAGGTCTTTAATAGAGGGTGTTGTTTAGTCGATTTGAGCCGAATAAAATTGATTGTATCACCGACACGAACGTAGTCTTTATTTAAGTCAAGAGTTACCGTCTGACCATCTACGCCCGTTACACTGCCAGCAAACGGAATTCGAAATTCAATCGCCTTGGTCATTTGGCTTATAGTCTCTCGCTGCTTATCAATTCGAGTATCTGCCTTAATAGTACGAGTTTCCGTAAACAGCAGAGTTCCATCAAGCCTACGCCAGTCCTGTCGCAGCTGAACCTCATCTCCGCGGTGATTTGACTCCAATACTACAGTTACATCCGCCCCCGTAATTTGTGCAGCTTTTGCATGAACTTTCTCATGATTAGCAATGCGACCATAACCGCGCCTATCCATTTTCAGCGCGCGAGCTACATCTGCGTTGCGAATTAGCTCAAAACGAGGGCTCTCATCGATATAGTTTAAAATAGCATGGTCTAATTTCGGCGCCATAACCCCATTGACATCATCCTTACCCGGAAGCACAAAAATTCGCCGAATATCTAAACCAGGGCGAGTGACCTGCCCTTTTCCTAAATCACTGAAATAGCCAAAAGTCTCCTCTGCGCTAGCATCACTCATAGTAGTCACGAGCAAAGCAAAACAGATAGAACTTGCTCTAAAGAGTAACATTCAATTTCTCTTCAAATACCTTTACCAACATATTAAGCTCAGAGCTCTGCTCCATAACAAACTCAAGTTTGCGGGCAAGCCCATTTAATCGTGCGTCCAAAGCTTTTAATTTTAGATCGAGATCTTTAAATTCCTGCGAGGAGATAGGCGCACTTGCAGCCACCTGCTGTGCTAATGCCCCTGAATAACTCTTAGCTTCACGAAGCGTTTGTTGTTGTGTCGCGCTCGCCGAGTCATCAGACTGCGCAGGAAATATAGCCCTCATTGGCTCGGCTTGCGAATCCTTTCTCATTGCTTCATGTTTCACTGCCTCATGTTTCGGGCGCGCAGATTTAATCAAATAACGCCCGCTAGCCATTTTATACTCAATGGCGCTGCTCTTAATCTTCCTGCGAATAGTTGATATACTAACGCCCTCTTCCACTGAGTACTGAGCAATTGATACCCATCTTGGTGCTTCCATATTCCCTCCTGGTTTCTGGATAATCATTTCTCCATACCGATATTGTAAAAATTGGATATTCAATTGTAAAGTCCTTAATTTACAACCGGTTTGACAACAATACGGCAATAGCCAGATAATAACTTCGTGGTGAATCAAAAATCTTCCGTTTTTCCCCATAAAAAGGTCGCACTTGTATGCAGTGGTGGCGCAACCAAGGCGGCTGCCTTTCATATGGGCGTATGCTTAGCCCTCAAAGAAAAAGGGTTCTCCTTTAGGGGGGGGCTAAGTAAATCGAATAACAGCTCAAATATCCCAGCTAATAAACCTAAAGAAATCTCTGTTTATGTCGGTTCTAGCGCTGGCTCAGTAGTCGCATCCTATTTAGCATCCGGATATACAGTCGAAGAAATTTTTAACGCTTACTTACAGAGAGAAAGTAATTTATCTTCATTAAGACCAATTGGCTATTCGGACCTCTTAAGTTTAAAGTCCTCACCGCATGAAAAGAAAGACTTCAACATCCTCCAGCGAGTAAAAAATATTTCTGATTATGTCCTAAATGCAATGACGAGTCGAAAAATTTTCACTTTGCCTGGAATCTTCACAACCTCTGGTTTAGCGCGTCACATTCAAGCAGTACTACCCTCAAATGAATTTGCTGACTATTTTCCTGAGCTCTATATTGTTGCGACACAACTAAATCATTCTAAGCGAGTGATTTTTTCGAAAAAGAAAATGCCATCCCCCCTAGATGACCCTACATGTATTTATGCAACCAGCGCCAACATCTCAAATGCGGTTGCGGCCTCATCTGCGTTACCACCAATATTTTCGCCTTACGGGATTAAAAACTCTAAGGGCAAGATCATCTATTATTTTGATGGTGAAATACGAGAATCTCTCTCTACACACGTGGCAGAAGATGCAGGAGCAGATTTAGTCATCTCATCTTATACGCACCAGCCGTATCACTATAATAAGGAGATTGGCTCCCTCACTAAGTATGGAATCCCCGCAATTGGTATCCAGGCGATTTACCTACTTGTGGAGCGTAAAATTCAATTAGCAATGTATAACCGTCAACAAAAGAAAGCTGCGCTTGATGCAGTAATGGAGTACTGTAAAAACCAACAATTCGATGAAAAACACCGTAAAAAAATCGGCAGCATACTTGAAGAGAAACTAATGATACGCCCAAACGTGAGGCATATTAATATTCACCCTAGGGCGACAGATCATCAGATGTTCTTCGGTGAACACTTCACTTTAAACGGAAGCGCAATGGAGCGGGTTGTTCAAATTGGTTTTCGTGCCGCTATTAATTCGCTACTAAAGTTTGAATAGACTCAATAACCGCGTTTACTCAATCAATAATCACATTCACTGTCGATGGACTAAAGTAGGATATTCCAGAGTAGCGTAAAGCTCCATCCGGGTTGTACCCATGAAGTAAGGCTCTTCCTGGAGAAACATTAAACACAGAAAAAAGGCCGTTACGCGGTTGCGTAAAGGCGTAGGAGCCGCGAAGAATATTATTCTCATCAAAGTAGTAATCTTTGGCAAGATTTGTTGAACTATGCTCACTTAGAGTATCAATTCGCACTTTTTCCTCTAGTGAAATTTTTCCCATTAAAAGGCCTTTATCCGGATTAAGCTCGAGATCTACTGACCTTGCTAACTCACTAATATATTTTTTTGGGAATACGAACAGTTTCAATTTTGATAGCGACAGTGCTTTTTTCGCAGAAACCTGAAATGAAAATCTATGCTTATAGTAACCAGGCGCTGAAACCTCTAATAAAATCTCACTCCCTTCTACATAGCGAAGCATTGGTAATTCAAAAGATCCAAATGAGTCTGTTTCAGTCCAATCAGCACTACCAGCAATTCTCACTTTTGACCCAGAAATTGGAAGTGGCACCCCACTTTGACTTTCAACTGGGTCGAAAAGCTTCCCCTTAACCGCTGCTTCATGATTAGAGAATCGTATTTTTTTATGAAGGAATTCGTTTCCATCTAGAACGGAAACAACAACTGGGCTGACTGTTTGTCCCAACACAAATGTTTCCAAAAAACCAATCCCTGGCTCTACATTGAAATAAATAAGCTTTCCATTTTCTGTCGTCGACGCTAAGGCGCGGTCAGGAAAGCCATTGTTATTGAAATAAAACGGGCCCTGCGCTTTTAGGCTTAATTGGGTGCTTACTCCAGGCAGACGAACTCCGTTAATAGTTCCTGTATCGATCACTAGAAGCGAGAGTTCGTCAGACTGAGCGATACCTAGCGATCTAGCTAAATGCTTCACAGTCGAACGACTTGCTAACTCAACCTCATTCCCCTTATAGCTTCGATCAAAAGACGCTTCCACCACGCGAGGCAAGTATCCAGGAGCTAAGATCTCTAGCAGAGCTCTTCCTCCGATTGCAGAGGTTTCGAGCTCGAAATGACCATTCTGGTTAGTCACTGCATCCATATTAGTCCCACGGAGTCGCACTCTTGTTCCTGTTATCCAAAGTGGTGCATTAGCATTAGAGAACATCGCTCGAACTCGACCCTTAAGCACACGAGCCCTTTTAGCCTCGGTATTTGCCAAAATTATTTTCCCTTGTGGCTGACGCTCTGCTTGCAACTGAATCGGCACAGATAATAATGATTGAGGGTCATATTGTGCTACATCGATACGTTTTCCATATGAATGCCACTGTGGTAAAGACTTTGACCCTTTTGCAGGGTAGAGTCTTGCAAAAACATAGCCCTGGGCTTTTGCATTTATCTGTAATTTAAATGTGCGCCTCCCGGATGGCAAAATTTCTACTCGAGTCGGAGCACCGATTGGTTCACCAAAACTATCTATCGCGCTATAAAAACCAACCTCATAGTGGCCCTTCGCCTGCTTCCACGACCCAGTTAAAATCCCTTTAATTAGAACTGGGCTCTCACTGAGAGACGCCTTACTAACAGGTACCTCACTAACGGATGCCTTACCGAGAGATGCCTTATTCAAGGTTACAGGCACTGCGCTTACGACACCTACTTTAGCTACAAATTGAGTAGCCATAGACTGGGTAGCCACGCTAGTTGGTGGAGCAGGTACACTGCGCATTAACACAGGCGGCTGACTAGATTGACTAGGCTGGATAGGGTGGTTGGTCGATTGAGTATTTTTTTGGCTGCTCTTTTGACTACTCTTCACAGAAACAGATGAAAATTTATGCACCACTGGAGAGCTGCGCATTGCATTCGTATAAAGAGCAGGCGTAGTTTTTTCTATTTTAGCGTCTATTGCTATTGTGTTTTTTTTGCTCGACTCTCTAACTTTTCTAACTTTGGTGATGGCTTCTGTAATTTCAACAAGAGCGCTATCTGACTTCTCCTTAAAATCTTCCTTTGGCTTGCGCTTCAATTTTGTGACTCGCTTTGATTTTATAACTCG
>JAAHTH010000102.1_pt3 | contig 54027 bp, 50 predicted proteins | sample 6116091 | NCBI WGS metagenome assembly JAAHTH01 (sample SAMN13939990, study PRJNA603662) | sponge metagenome | isolation source: marine sponge | host: Mycale hentscheli | place: New Zealand | collected 2006 | reverse complement strand
GTGTTTCACCATGTGAAAGTCGGTCATCGCCAGGATTTTATTTTAAAGCAGCTTAAATTAATTTAAATATTAACTTAAGCTGCTTTTTTTTGAACAAAAAACAATATCAACTATACTTACTGATACAGCAATAAAAAATCAGGAAATAAGATATGAACGTAATATTTAAGTTATTTATATCACTTAGGCTATTTATTGCATTTTCTGCCTTTAGTTTAATTAGCTTAAGTTTGCATGCTGATCTCGATGATTATATTATTAAACCATCAGAAAGATCTGATCTCACTGTGAAAGCATCGGATAAAGCGGATCTAAACGTTAAGGCATCAGATAAAGCTGATTGGGTAGTCAAGCCATCAGGCAAAGATGATTTAACGGTTAAAGAGTCAGATAAAGCTGATTGGATAGTCAAGCCACTTCGATAGCTCTGCCTAGAGCACAAGCATACCGTCTACGTGCTAGAGTGAAGCTATCGCGCTATACTGTTAACACATCTGATTTAAATCAAGTAAGTTAACTATGCACAGAATGCGATTTTATTTTTTATTGATATCTCTCAGTATTTTAAGTCTTGGTGCATGTGATACCAAGACAAACCATTCAGCACAGGGCTACGCTGAGTCAGAAGATTTATATTTAACTTCGCCTTATGCAGGTACTTTGCGTAAGCTACCCGTTTCACGTGGTATGCCAGTTAAAAAAAGCGCCTTAATTTACCAACTGGACTCAAATCCCGAGTCATTACAAATCTTAGAAGCGGAAGGCGTGCTGGCACAAGAAAAAGCCGTATTAGAGGATTTAAAAAGCCCCAAGCGACAACCTGAAATCGGTGTGGCGACTGAGCAAGTGAATCAAGTCAATTCAAAGCTTAGCTTAGCGAAACTTCGGATGAAACGCTTTCGTGAGCTGTATGTAAAAAAAGCAGGAAATCTCGATGAATCAGATGCTGCAATCTATCGATTTAAAGAACTAGAAGCTTTAAAAAAGCAACGAGAATATGAGCTTGAACTAACACACCTCGGCGCACGAAAAGGTCAAATTTTTGCCCAAGCTGCAAAAATTAATGCGGTGCTTGCAAAAAAAGAGTTTTATCAGTGGCAGTTAGCACAAAAATCAAGATATGCCCCGGCTGCAGGGATTATCACAGATACTTATTTTGTTGAAGGCGAGTGGGTGCCTGCGGGTCAATCCATTGCTGCTATTCAAATCCCTCAATATATTTGGATTGATTTTTTTATACCGGCGAGATTATTATCTAAAATTCACAGAGGCCAAACCGTCAAACTAACCTGTGCCGGATGCGCATCGACTGAAGGAAAAATTGCTTATATTGCGCCGGAGGCAGAATATGCACCACCGCTTGTGTATAGTCGGGACAATCAAGATAAACTTGTTTTTCGTATTAGAGCAAAACCTTCAAATCCATTGCTTTATAAACCCGGGCAACCTGTCACGGTGAGTGGATTTTAACATGCAAAATAATCTAATTATTGATGTAAAGCATTTAAATAAAGCTTTTAACCAGCAAGTGGCGGTGCGTGATTTAGATTTACAAGTTAAATCAGGCGAAGTATTTGGTTTTTTAGGTCCAAACGGTAGTGGGAAAACGACAACGATACGCATGTTATGTGGTTTGCTCACACCCGATTCAGGAACAGGGACATGCCTTGGTTATGATATATTAAAAGCATCTAGAAACATCAAACAACACGTTGGCTATATGACGCAAAAATATAGCTTTTATACAGATCTAAGCGTAGAAGAAAATTTACGATTTATTGCGCAAGTGTATGGCGTTCAGCATCCTAAAAAAGGGGTAGCCCGCGTGTTAGAGCAAATCAGGTTAGTAGAGCGCCGCGCTCAATTAACAGGTGAGTTATCTGGTGGCTGGAAGCAACGTGTCGCATTGGCTGCATGTTTATTGCATGAACCGGCTTTATTATTATTAGATGAACCCACAGCAGGCATTGATCCCATTGCACGGCGTGAGTTTTGGGATACCATTCATGAGCTGAGTGAACAAGGTGTGACAACGTTAATGGCAACGCATTATATGGATGAAGCCGAGCGTTGCACGCGGCTTGCATATCTGGCCTATGGTGATTTAATTATTACTGGTACCGTAGATGATGTGATTAAAGCCACACATTTAAATACCTGGGAAATCAAAGGCAATGTGACAACGGCATTGCTGAAAATCATCAAACAAATAGACGGCATTCAGCAAGCAGCTTTATTTGGACGATGTATCCATGTTTCAGGATTAGATAAAAATTTAATTGAGTCAGGGCTAAAAGCGCTGAAACAAACGCAAAACATCAGTTGGTCTTTAATTAATCCAACGCTTGAAGATGCATTTATTCGCTTGGTTGAACAGTCAGGGGGAGAGTTAGCGTGAGTGTTGCGTGGATAGGGCGTTTAAAAGCTGTGATGGGCAAAGAATTTATTCAAATGCGTAGAGACAGAGCCACTTTTGGGATGATGGTGGGCATTCCATTGATACAGCTGATTTTATTCGGTTATGCGATTAACATGAATCCGCGTCATTTGCCAACCGCTATTGTTGGCGATACGCAAAGTATCTTTGCGAGACGTATTTTAACCAGCATGGAGCAATCCAGTTATTTTCGTTTTATTGCACCATCTGTCACAGAGCAAAAAGCCTCGGATTTATTTAAAACCGCACAAGTACAATTTATTGTAAATTTTCCACCTGATTTTTCGAGAGACTTAGTGCGTGGGTTGCGTCCTGCTGTGCTTTTAGAAGTTGATGCAACCGATCCTGCCGCAACGACGCGTGCAGTCGATGTATTTAAAAGTTTGCCGAGGCACGCGCTTAACTTAGAATTAGATGGTAATTTAAGCCATTTAAAGCCAAAGCCATCATCTTATCAAGCCTTAGTTCATTCAGTTTATAATCCATTGGCGATTACTGCATATAATATTGTTCCGGGATTATTGGGTGTGGTGTTAACCATGAGCCTGGTCATTGTGACAGCCCTTGCGATTACACGAGAGTATGAACGGGGTACCATGGAGAATTTACTGGCAACACCGCTTAAGCCGTTAGAAGTGATGATTGGAAAGATTCTACCTTATATTTTAGTGGGTTATGTGCAAGTGCTTTTAATTTTGGGATTTGCCAAATATTTATTTAATGTTCCAATGGAAGGCAATGTGTTATTATTACTGCTACTTTGTTTGCCATTTATAGCAGCAAATTTAGCGATGGGGCTTACTTTTTCGACTCTTGCGAGCAATCAGTTGCAAGCAGTTCAAAGTGCAATGTTTTTCTTTTTACCCTCGCTTTTGCTATCTGGTTTTATGTTTCCCTTTCGAGGCATGCCAGAGTGGGCACAGCTATTAGGTAACATGCTGCCATTGACACATTTTTTGGTGATTGTGCGGGGTATTTTATTGAAAGGCAGTGGATTTTTAGATGTATGGCGTGAATTAATACCTATTTTAGGCTTTATGTTCGTCGTGATGTTTGTGGGTGTAAAACGTTATCGCCAAACTTTAGATTAGTACTTAAATTAGCACTTAAATTATTACTTAGATTGAGTGATTGGCTTGATTAGATGAGAGGCAGCATATGCAAGATTTTAAAAATAAACGCGTTTTACTCGGTGTTTGTGGTGGCATAGCGGCATATAAAATAGCATATTTAGTGCGTGAGCTGACGCAGCTTGGCGCTGAAGTACAAGTGGTGATGACCGATTCGGCGCAAGCATTTATGACCCCGATGACATTGCAAGCTTTAAGCGGGCGTACCGTTCGAACGGATTTATTTGATGCCGCTGCGGAACAGGCCATGGGGCATATCGAGCTTGCGCGCTGGGCTGATTATTGTGTGATAGCACCAGCAACAGCAAATACGATTGCAAAGCTTGCACAGGGTATCGCTGATGATTTGCTCTCTACGCTGGCTTTGGTTTTAAAAATACCATTGGTAATTTGTCCTGCGATGAATCAAAGCATGTGGCATCATGAAGCCACGCAAGCCAATATTAATGTATTGCGGACACGAGGTGCTTTAATCATTGGGCCGAGCTGTGGTGTGCAGGCTTGTGGTGATGAAGGCTTTGGCCGTATGGTCGAGATATCTAGTATTATTAATGCGCTTCGTGTGCAAGATACACATCAATTATTATTAGGCCAAAAAGTATTAATTACAGCAGGGCCTACACGAGAAGCGATTGATCCCGTACGCTATTTAAGCAATCAAAGCTCAGGAAAAATGGGGTATGCACTGGCGGAGGCCGCTCAGATTGCAGGGGCTGATGTGACATTGATTAGCGGCCCATCAGCATGCACAGCACCGGAAGGTGTAAACTTTATATCAGTCACTTCAGCAAAAGCAATGCATCAAGCCGTTATGGCAGCACTAGCACCAGGGATGATTTTTATTGGTGCAGCAGCCGTATCTGATTATTCACCAGATACAGCATCAGCACGCAAAATAAAAAAACAAACCCAAGAAGATTTAGTGCTGCGCTTAAAGCAAAACTCAGATATCTTGGCTGATGTTGCACGCAGTCAAAAAGCACGATTTGTGATGGGGTTTGCAGCGGAAACAAATGATGTCATTGCGCATGCACGGGTTAAGTTGGAAAAAAAGAAGCTAGACTGCATTGTTGCCAACAAAGTTGGTCAAGGCCTAGGATTTGATGCAGATGAACATGAACTCACCGTTTTAACGCAATCGACAGAATTAAAACTCGCAAAAACACATAAAATGCGTTTGGCGGGGCAACTGGTTGCATTTCTTGCGTCAAGCTTGCAGAATAGCGAACATGTTTGTTTTTCAAAAAATAATACTCATGAAGCCAGAAATAACACCAGAAATAACACCAGAGATAAAGCCTGAAATTCAATTAAAAGTATTGGATGATCGAATTGGAAAAAGCATTGATTTTCCGAGTTATGCAACACCTGGTTCTGCAGGGCTTGATTTACGCGTGTGTATCGATGCGCCACTGCAAGTGGCGGGTGGTGAGACTGTTTTGTTGCCAACAGGGCTTTCGATTTATATTGCCAATCCTCATTTAGCTGCTGTAATTTTACCGCGTTCAGGTCTTGGCCATAAGCATGGTATTGTGCTCGGTAATTTGGTGGGCTTAATTGACTCAGATTACCAAGGTGAGCTGAAAGTGTCTTGCTGGAATAGAAATCAAGAGCATTTTACGATTGAGCCTGGTGATAGAATTGCACAGTTAGTGTTTATGCCGGTGGTACAGCCTTGTTTTAAAGTCGTAGATAAGTTTGATGAAAGCGATCGAGGGGAAGGTGGCTTTGGTAGTTCAGGGAGACATTAAAACATGCTTGATACAATGACCAGCGTTTATGAGCGATGTGAAATTCCAGCCACTGTTTTTCGTGCATATGATGTGCGAGGTGTTATTGGTGAGCAGCTTAATCAACATGCTTTTTATACGATAGCGCAAGCAATAGCGTGTGAACTGAAAACACTTGATAGAACGCAAATTTGTCTTGCACGTGATGCACGGTTAAGTAGCCCTGAGCTTGCCAGCGCTTTAAAACAAGGCTTGTTAGACAGTGGTATTGATGTGTTTGATTTGGGCGAAGTGTCAACCCCGATTATGTATTATGCAACAAAAACCATAGGGGTTGATAGTGGTTTAATGGTAACCGGCAGCCATAATCCTGCAAATTATAACGGGATTAAAATGGTCTTAGCGGGTAAGACTTTGGTGGAAGCAGATATTTTAGCGCTTTATCAACGCGTGTTATCAAAAGAAGTGATATTAGGTGAAGGCAAAGATAAATTATTGCCTCTAACAGCAGATTATATGGCACGTATTGTTAATGATATTAGCATTGAACGTTCACTTCGTGTGGTGGTTGATTGCGGCAATGGGGTGGCAGGAAAATTTATTCCCGATGTATTGCGGCAATTGGGTTGTGATGTGATTGAGCTGTATTGTGATGTGGATGGTAGTTTTCCGAATCATCATCCTGATCCTACGGTACTTGAAAACTTAGAAGATTTAATTACCCAAGTGACAGAGCATCAGGCGGATATTGGATTGGCTTTTGATGGCGATGCAGATCGATTAGGTGTGGTCACTAATAAAGGGGAAGTGATTTGGCCCGATCGCTTAATGATGCTTTATGCTCAGCATGTATTAAAAGCGGTGCCAGGTTCAACGATTGTTTATGATGTCAAATGCTCAAGTCATTTAGATCCCGTTATTCGTCAAGCAGGTGGGTTGCCAAACATGTGTCCAACAGGGCATTCAATTGTCAAAGGCATCATGAAAGAAACACAAGCTGCACTAGCCGGTGAGATGAGCGGCCATATTTTCTTTGGACATCGGTGGTATGGTTTTGATGATGCGCTATATAGCGCCTGTCGATTGCTTGAAATTTTAGGTGCATCACAGCAAGCCGCCAGTGAATTATTTAATATGATTCCTAATAGCGTGAATACCCCCGAGCTTAAAATTTATATTTCAGATGATAAAAAATTCAAATTTATGCGTGAATTTATTAACAAAGCGCAATTTGAGCAGGCAGAAAAAATTCTAATTGATGGCTTGAGAGTAGAGTTTCCAAGTGGGTGGGGGCTTGTGCGTGCCTCGAATACCACCCCTTGTTTGGTGGCGCGATTTGAAGCCGATAGCCAGGAAAAATTAGATGAAATACAAATGCTTTTTAGAAATGCTCTGCATGCTGAGGATGAAAGCTTAGATATTCCGTTTTAATTCATTCAAACTTCAGCTAAGATAAAATATAAACAGTGCTGAACAGGAAAAAACATGTCAGATGAATCCCTTATTCAAGCGATGGAAGCGCAACGTGCTACTTTGATGAATGGTGAGTTTGATGTGCTTTCACCCGTTGAGATTGTTTCAGTGTTATGGTGGAGACAGGCTGATTTTCATCTTTATGTCACAAATCCAGCGTTTGAGGAGCTCTCACCGCCTCAATTTATATTACCTGAACAATTACCTGACTCAGAGCAGTTTGAGTTTGTGTATCCTATTTTAGATTTTGGTCATCAGCTGAGTACATCAAAAGGCGAAGATAGCTATGCGGCGGGTTTTTCCATGTGTAAGCTTTATTTTACGATTGAAAAAATGGTTAAAATTTTAATTGATCGCCTAAAAGACGGTGGCATAGATGAGCAAACCGAAGTTCAAATTGCTTTAGGGGGGCATGAATTTGCGCAACGCAAAGGATTTGAGTCGATTATTAATTTGAAATATAACGTCGTGGTGACCAACTTTGACCCTGGTCTATGGGGTGAAAAATATTTACAAAACGTGAAGCAAATGTCAGAGCAAGGTTATGGTTATCCGCCAGAAGCGCCAAGAGACAGTTATCGGTACCCGAGCACCCCGCGTGTGATGGCCGGATAATTCAAGGGATTGTATGTGGATTGATTTAGGGCCGCTCAAACGCAATCGCGATTTTAGGTATGTGTATACAGGACAGTTTCTTTCTTTTTTTGGCACCATGATGAGCTTGGTTGCCTTGCCTTACCAAATTTATCATATGACACACTCCACCTTGGCTGTTGGTTTATTAGGTGTGGTCGAACTGGTACCACTTTTAATAGCAGCTTTTGTTGGTGGGACCTTGGCTGATGTGTTTGATAGGCGTAAATTATTAATTCGTGCTGAATGCGTTATGGCGATGGGTTGTATTGGTTTGGCCTTGAATGCAGCCAGTACGCATCCTAATGTATGGGTGACCTATTTAATTGCAGCTGCTTTGTCGGGTTTAAGTGGGTTACACAGGCCGTCACTGGATGCTTTAGTGCCAAGGCTTGTCTCTCATGAAGAGATTCAATCGGTTAGTGTGCTTGCAACATTAAAAGGCACCGTGGGTATGATTGGTGGTTCGGCAGTGGCAGGTTTTTTTATTGCAAAGGTCGGGCTCGTTTGGACGTTTCTTTTTGATTTTTTAACCTTTGGTTTGTCGATTATTGCTTTATTCCGCGTCAAAAGCATTGCCCCGCCAGATAATCAAGATAAGCCCAGTTTTAAGAGTGTACGGGTTGCTATTCAATATGCGATGACACGGCAAGAATTAATTGGCACGTATGTGGTTGATTTTGTTGCAATGATTTTTGCCATGCCGAATGCTTTATATCCAGCACTGGCTGTGATTTATGGCGGTACGAAAGTCTTAGGATGGCTTTATGCGGCGCCTGCAGTTGGTGCTTTATTTGTTACCATATTTAGTGGTTGGACAAAAAAAATTAAGCGTCATGGTGCTGCCGTTGCGATTGCTGCTAGTTTTTGGGGTATTTTCATGGCTTCTGTTGGTGTCTCAAATCATATTAGTGCTATTTTATTCTTTTTAATGCTTGCTGGTGCTGCTGATTCAGTTAGCGGTATTTTTAGACTCACGATTTGGAATGAAACAATTCCAGATAGACTACGCGGAAGAATGGCCAGTTTAGAAATGATTAGTTATATGAGTGGGCCGTTACTGGGTAGTGCGCAGGTGGGATTCTTGGCCGCCATGACCAGTATACACGTTGCGATTTTGTTGGGAGGTATATTATGTGTGACGGGCGTCATCATCAGTGTGCTAGTCTTGCCTTTATTTTGGAAGTACCAGGCTATCACTTTGCCTATTAAAGCAGATGCTTAGTTGATAGGGTGTTAATGGTTGGCTTTAAAAAAGCGAGTGAGTTTTTCTTATCATACTATAGTCACGGTGTTCTTCCGCTACCAGCCTTTTTCGTCTGCAGCCGGGTAAGTCTTGCGTATGGTTTCTTTCGTCTGTTTCTTCTTTATTGAGTATTTTTGATGCTTGAATTTGTTGTTGGGCGATACGTATTAGCTCGACATCGTTTTGTAAAGCATCAGATGCGTATTCGATCATTTCAACCTTTTGTGAAACAGCAAAAAGGGCTATTGTTTTGTCTGCTTGTAATCTAGCGGATGCATATGCATATGCAAAGGCAGAAGCGTTTTGATTAATGGCGCTCATTACGAGTTTTGTATCATCTCGTAAGTGATCTGATGCAAATTGAAGTGCAGTGCCATTTTGGTTGACTGCTGCGAATACAGTGCTTCTGTCTGCTTTTAAACGGTCAGATGCATGACGGAGGGCTTCACCTGATTGGCTTACTGCAGTGAGCACAACCACTTCGTCATCTTGAAATTTAGGTGTAGAGAGCAGCAGGAAACCATCAAGGCTGATGGCAAACAGGATGGTTTTTTTGTCTGATTTTAACCTGTCGGATGCAGCGTAAAAAGCATGACGGCTTTGTATGATAGCACTGGTTACCAATTTATCATCATCTTTAAACTGATCAGGCGCATGTTGAAGTGCGGCGCCATCTTGTCTGATTGCGGCTAATACAACCGTTCTATTGAGTTGCATGTCTTTAGATAGGTATTCGAGTGCCTGCCCATTTTGTGTGACTGCGGCAAGTACTATCTTTAGATTGTTTTTTAATGTTTCGTCGATGTATCGAATAACAAGACCATTATATTTGACGGCTTTTAGCATAAAGTGTGCATCTCGTTTTAAAGCAATGGATGCGTATTGGAGTGCGTAGCCATTTGTGATAGCACGTAATATAGTATGCTCATCATTTTTGAGTGCGATGGGCGCGGTATGTAGGTTGTGGGGATTCTCTTGAAATGTTTTTTGGTATGAACCGTAATGACGAAAAAAACTAGCTTGATGGTATATTTCTGGAGGGGGTGTGTCGGGTTCCACGATAGAAGGGATGTTTTTGCATTCCGTCATAGGGGGGCTCGGAACAGAAAAATAGTGATTATAAAGCGCTGCCCATAACGTGTTTCGCATAGAAAATGACAGATGGGCTGATGGGTGTGTTTGGGAGAACAGACAAAGCTCATGCCAATCTAAATATGTAGCAATTGCAAAAAGACAGTCGGCTTTTAAATATATATGTGTTTCTAGCGCTTGATGATGAAAAGAAAGTTTCATGGATTAAATGGCTGTTATAATCAACTAAAAAGCTAATTATTGTACTTTTTTTGTTTATAAAAAACAAGGTGCTCAATCAGTTCCTCTGGTTATGTCAGCACCCTAGTCCATTAAACAAAAAGATTAAAATAAACTCAAAAAGAGTTTTATTTGATTTTTTCTTATCAAAAAATAAATAATGCTTGAAGAACACAACACAAAAGGTCAACTTTTTGTGGGCAGAGTGCTATACTTTACTTTGTTTTGTTTCTAAATTCTGTTTTCAAAAAGGAAAATACTGACTGTGAACCAACAACGACCGGTTAATTTAGACTTGGGAAGCATTAAATTCCCGCCGATGGCGATAGCATCTATTTTGCATCGTATGTCAGGCATTGTTTTGTTTTTATGCTTACCCATAATGCTTTGTTTTTTACAACAATCATTGGCATCTGAAGCCTCATTTTTGCATTTGAAAAATCTTATCATGACTTGTGCGTGGTATAAGCTTTTGATTTGGGCTTTTAGTGCAGCTTGGCTTTATCACTTGCTTGCAGGTGTTCGGCATTTGCTCATGGATATGGGGATGGGTGAAACCGTGGGTGCAGCACGTCGTAGCGCCTGGACAGTGATTGCTTTATCTATTTTAGGAGTTTTGATGATGGGGGCATGTTTATGGTCAGCAGCGTAACCCGCTTAACAGCTGTTTATTTATTAGCGTATTCTATTGTGTGTGTGTCCATGTGGGTGGGGTGCTCTCCTTGGCATTATGCAAACGGGAAGGCCTTGTTCAATATGCCTTGGTTTCAAGTGAGTACCGCATTGGCTTTGTTTGCTATTTTGCTGCATGCCTGGGTTGGGATTTGGACAGTTACAACGGACTATATTAAATCAACAGCACTACGTTTGACGGTTCAAGGTTTGGTACTGCTTGTATTACTGAGTCAGTTAATAGCGGGCTTTATGATGATTTGGGGACAATAACAATGGCATTGGCACGAAAAAATATATTTGATGCAGTGATTATAGGTGCTGGGGGGGCTGGTATGCGCGCGGCGCTTCAGCTGGCAAAATCAGGCCTTAAAGTGGCTTTGCTTTCTAAAGTATTTCCAACACGCTCACATACCGTCTCTGCGCAAGGGGGGATTACCTCTGCACTGGGTAATGCAGATGAGGATGACTGGCGTTGGCATATGTACGATACCGTCAAAGGGGCTGATTATATTGGCGATCAGGACTGCATCGAGTATTTATGCAAAATGGGGCCTGAAGCGGTGTATGAGCTGGAGCATATGGGCCTGCCTTTTTCACGCATGGATAACGGTAAAATTTATCAGCGCCCGTTTGGTGGCCAGTCGAAAAATTTTGGTGGTGAGCAAGCGGCACGAACATGCGCTGCAGCAGATAGAACAGGCCATGCGTTATTACATACTTTATATCAACAAAATATCAAGGCAAAAACGCATGTATTTAGCGAGTGGCTCGCACTTGATTTGGTGCGTGATGCAGATGGACGCGTTGTGGGTACAACCGCGTTATGCATGGAAACAGGCGAGGTTGTTTTTTTTCAGGCGCGAGTTTGCATTTTAGCAACAGGGGGTGCTGGGCGTATTTATCAATCAACCACGAATGCATTAATTAATACAGGTGATGGGTTTGGTATGGCCTTGCGCGCGGGTTTACCCGTGCAAGACATGGAAATGTGGCAGTTTCATCCAACCGGCATTGCAGGTGCGGGAGTATTGGTGACAGAAGGTTGCCGTGGCGAAGGGGGTTATTTAATTAACCAAGAAGGTGAGCGCTTTATGGAGCGTTATGCGCCACATGTAAAAGATTTAGCGTCACGCGATGTTGTTTCACGTGCGATAGCACTTGAACTTCGAGCCGGTAAAGGCTTTGATGTAAACGGTGTGGATTGCGTTAAATTAAAATTAGATCACTTAGGTGCTGATTTAATTAAATCGCGTCTGCCTGGTATTCGAGAATTATCTAAAACTTTTGGGGGCGTTGATCCTATTGTTGACGCGATTCCTGTTGTGCCGACTTGCCATTATAGTATGGGGGGCATCCCAACCAATATCAATGCACAAGTCATCACGCGACATAAAGGCGCTGATGCTGTGGTTGAGGGATTATATGCTGTTGGTGAATGCGCTTGTGTTTCTGTACATGGTGCAAATCGTCTTGGAGGTAATTCATTGCTTGATTTGGTCGTGTTTGGTCGAGCAGCGGGTTTACATGTCGAAGGATTATGGCAAGGAAATCATTTGCCGGACTTAGGCCACGTGAGCGATGATGATATTGATGCTTCTCTTTCGCGTTATATGCGGTGGGAAAATTCACCATCAACCGGCGAGAGTCCTGCGGCTATTCGTGATGCAATGCAGCGCGTTATGCAAGAAGATTTTGGGGTCTTTAGAACCGGTGAAGTCATGGAGGAAGGCATTAAACGCTTGAATGCACTGCGTGAACGGCTTGCTTCTTCTAGTTTATTGGATAAGAGCCAAGTCTTTAATACTGAGCGTATTACGGCATTAGAGCTAGACAATTTAATGGCAACAGCGTGTGCAACGGCGGCCTCTGCTTTAGCACGAACAGAAAGTCGAGGTGCACATAGTCGAGAAGATTATCCAAAACGAGATGATGCGCACTGGATAAAACATACGTTATATCATGAAGCAGGTGATGCCATTGATTATCGTCCTGTCAATCGCTCACCTAAGTATGTTGAGCCGTTTGAGCCTAAAGAACGTGTATATTAAAGAGGATATGTCATGACGGATAGTCGAACTTTAGATTTATCTATATATCGGTATAACCCTGAAACAGATAAAAAACCTTATATGCAGCACTACACGTTGGATGTACCGCTGCAAAATGATCCCATGCTACTGACGTTGCTTGAGCGTCTTAAGGCAGAACAAGATCCAACTTTATCTTTTCGTCGTTCCTGTCGAGAGGGAGTGTGTGGATCGGATGGCATGAATATTAATGGTGCCAATGGACTGGCTTGTGTGACGGCACTGTCGGGTTTAAAAAGCAATCGAATCGTGGTGCGGCCTTTAACGGGTTTTCCTGTGGTTCGTGACTTAATTGTTGACATGACGGCTTTTTATAAGCAATATGAGCGGATTAAACCCTACCTTCAGAATGACACGGCGCCGCCTGCGCGTGAGCGTTTACAGTCTCCTGAAGAAAGATCTAAACTAGATGGTCTTTATGAATGTATTTTGTGTGCGTGTTGTACTAGCTCTTGTCCTTCATCTTGGTGGAATCCGGATAAGTTTGTTGGACCGGCTGGGCTTTTACAGGCGCGTCGTTTTTTAGCGGATAGTCGTGATACTGCGACTGAGGCACGCCTGGAAGGCATGCAAGATCCGTTTAGTGTATTTCGCTGTCGAAGTATTATGAATTGTGCTTCGGTTTGTCCGAAGGGACTCAATCCAACAGAGGCTATTGGAGATATTCGAAAGCAAATGTTGGAAGATGAAACATGATGGCGCTGTTCTTTGGAGAATGTGCTCATGAGTGACACCTTAAAAAAAGCCTGGGAAACCGCCTATTTATCGGGTGGAAGTATGGCCTATGTCGATGGTTTGTATGAAGACTATCTAGATAATCCTGATGCTGTTTCTGCGTCGTGGCAGGCTGTTTTTGAAGCATTGCCTAAAAATAAAAATGGCGATATTGATGTATCGCATCGTGCTTTGCGTGAACATTTTTTAAATCAAGCAAAATATCCTAAAGCCGCTAAAACGGCGATGCTTGCTGCGGGTACAGGCGATGATAAACAAAGACGTGTTGCAGATTTAATTAATGCTTATCGCGCAAATGGTCATTTAGCTGCAAATCTTGATCCGCTTGAAATGCTAGTGCGAGACATGCCGCCTAGCTTGACTTTGAGTTATCATGATTTAAGTGAGTCAGATTTAGAACAGTCATTTTTTGCAGGGAAAAGCTTTTCTAACGAACCGATGCCACTGAAAGCCATTCAAGCCGCATTAAAGCAAACCTACTGTGGCAGTATTGGTATTGAATACATGCATATTGCTTCGACAGAAGAAGTGAGCTGGATTCAGCAAAAATTAGAGTCAACCAACGGGCGTTTGTCTGCTGATGCCAATCAGAAGAAAGAAATTTTGAATGAGCTGATTGCAGCAGAAAGCCTGGAGCGTTATCTCGGTACGCGCTATGTGGGACAAAAACGTTTCTCGCTTGAAGGAGGCGATTCTCTGGTTCCCATGATGAATGAAATCATTCGTGCGGCAGGGAAAGAGTCTGTGCGAGAAGTGATTGTTGGTATGGCTCACCGGGGGCGACTCAATGTTTTAGTGAACGTCTTAGGAAAAGATCCTAAAGCACTCTTTCAGGAGTTTGAAGGCAAGGTAAAGCTTGAGCGGACCGGAGATGTAAAATATCACTTAGGTTTTTCTTCTGATATTGAAACGCGATCAGGTGATACAGTGCATGTCGCACTTGCTTTTAACCCATCGCACCTCGAAATTATTGGTCCTGTGGTTCAAGGCTCAACACGTTCACGTATGCGAAGACGGCATGACTTGCTTGAAAAAAATCAAGTATTGCCTGTTGTGATTCATGGTGATGCTGCCTTTGCCGGACAAGGCGTTGTCATGGAGACGTTTAACTTTTCTCAAGCACGGGGTTATTGCACCGGCGGAACGGTTCATATTGTTATTAATAACCAAATTGGATTTACGACGAGTAATCCTTTGGATGCACGTTCTACTTTGTATTGCACGGATGTTGCCAAAATGGTTCAGGCGCCAGTGATTCATGTGAATGGCGATGATCCAGAAGCGGTTATTTTTGCAACACAAGTTGCATTTGAATTTCGAATGAAATTCAAACGTGATGTTGTGCTTGATTTAGTGTGTTATCGGCGGCATGGGCATAATGAAGCGGATGAGCCATCGGTAACCCAGCCGACGATGTATAAAAAAATAAAGCAATTAAAAACCATCAGAGAAATTTATGCCTCACAATTAATCGCTGCAGGTTTAACTTCTGAAAATAAAGTTAGACAAGCGATGGATGCTTACCGTGATAAATTAGACCGCGGTGAAGCTGTGGTTCAAATAACCCATGCGAACTATCAAGGAAAAATGGCAGTTGATTGGACGCCTTATTTAAATACACCATGGGATGCGCCTGCTGATACCACTGTTTCTTTAAAAACAGTCCGTGAGTTGGCTAAAAAATTACACTTATTACCCAAAGACTTTGAGTTACATCCAGTTGTAAAACGCTTACTCTCTGAGCGAGATAAGATGACATCTGATGAAATAGCCATGAATTGGGGTTATGCCGAAACGATGGCTTATGCCACTTTATTGCATGAAGGTTATGGTGTGCGTTTATCAGGACAAGATTGTGGGCGTGGTACTTTTGCGCATCGGCATGCAGCCTTGCATGATATGAAAACGGGTAATGTGGTTGTGCCGCTAGAAAATGTCGCCTCTAATGCAACCAATTCGGCCCTTGTGATTGATTCTGTTTTGTCAGAAGAAGCAGTCCTTGCCTTTGAATATGGCTATGCGTCATCAGAGCCCCAATATTTGGTGCTTTGGGAGGCGCAGTTTGGTGATTTTGCAAATGGCGCACAAGTGGTGGTTGATCAGTTTATTAGCTCAGGCGAGCAAAAATGGGGTCGTTTAAGTGGCCTTGTGATGCTCTTGCCTCATGGCTACGAAGGACAAGGTCCTGAGCATTCTTCCGCTCGGCTTGAGCGTTATATGCAGCTCTGTGCACAGCAAAATATTCAAGTCTGTGTGCCAACAACGCCATCTCAAATTTTTCATTTATTACGGCGTCAAGTGATAAGAGCTTTTCGTAAGCCATTAATCATCATGACCCCGAAAAGTTTGTTAAGGCATAAACTCGCTGTTTCTCCGCTGTCTGATTTAGAGACGGGTTCATTTCATACGGTTATTCCTGAAATAGATGCCCTTCAACCTGAAGCGGTTGAGCGGGTGGTGTTGTGCTCAGGAAAAGTTTATTATGATCTGTTGCAAGAACGCAGAGAAAAAAAATATCAGCATGTGGCAATTATTCGTCTTGAGCAGCTGTATCCATTTCCTAAGCAGGCACTGAAAGCAGAGCTTGCTAAATATACCAAGGGAAAACAAGTGGTTTGGTGTCAAGAAGAGCCCAAGAATCAAGGTGTTTGGTTTTCATCGCAGCATCATATTATTGGTTGTTTTAATCATAAGCAATCACTTGAGTATGCTGGACGAGGGTTTGCTGCCTCTCCTGCTGTGGGTAGTGCTTACTTACATGCAGAAGAACAAAAAGCATTGGTGGAGCAGGCATTAGTGGGGTAGTTTTGTTTGTTTTTATTAGAATTTAAAAAATAAAAGGTCGAAATCGTGTCAATTGAAGTCAAAGTATCTGTCTTACCTGAGTCGGTCGCTGACGCAACGATTGCGGCGTGGCATAAAAAGCCAGGCGATCACGTTTCTCGCGACGAGAATTTACTTGATCTTGAAACGGATAAAGTTGTGCTGGAAGTGCCAGCACCTGCAGATGGTGTTTTAGAAGCCTGTTTGTTTCAAGTGGGCGATACCGTTGAAACGGGACAACTTTTAGGACAAATTAAAGCAGGTGCTGCGGCACCTGAAGCAAAAGCACCCGAAGCAAAAGCATCTGAAGCTGATGCGCCTTCAACGGGACCGGCCGTTAGACGTTTGCTGGATGAGCATGGTTTGAGTCCTGCTGATATTCAGGGATCAGGCAAAGATGGACGCATTACAAAGCATGATGTAGAAGCTTTCATTGCGTCTGCGCGTGCGGATGGTACGCAAAAATCATCATCATCATCATCATCATCATCATCAGCAGCAGCAGCACCAGCAGCTGTACCTATTGTTGCTGGCATCAGAGAAGAGCGACGTGTTCCGATGTCAAGATTACGTGTTCGTATTGCTGAGCGATTATTGCAAGCGCAGCATGATTCAGCCATGCTCACAACATTTAATGAAGTGAATCTTAAAGCGGTGATGGATTTGCGTGCGGACTATAAACTGGCTTTTGAGAAAAAGCATGGTGTGAAGCTTGGCTTTATGTCGTTTTTCACGCAAGCGGTTGTTCAGTCGTTAAAACGTTTTCCATCGGTGAATGCATCGATTGATGGTGATGATGTTGTCTATCATGGTTATTACGATGTGGGTGTTGCTGTTTCAACGGAGCGCGGTTTGGTGGTTCCTGTGATTCGGGATGCAGATACTTTATCCATGGCTGAAATCGAGCAAACAATCGGTGATTTAGCGGGTCGAGCAAGGGATGGAAAATTAGGCATGGAAGACATGCAAGGTGGTACGTTTACGATTACAAATGGCGGCGTATTTGGTTCGTTGCTATCAACGCCTATTTTGAATCCGCCTCAAGCTGCCATTTTGGGTATGCATAAAATTCAGGATAAACCTGTGGTTGAAGCCGGTGAGATTGTAATACGTCCCATGATGTATTTGGCTTTGTCTTATGACCATCGATTGATTGATGGACGTGAGTCAGTCCAATTCTTGGTGAGCGTGAAAGAATTACTAGAAGATCCATCACGTTTATTATTAGATATTTAATTTTAGCAAACAGTAGAGTTTTAATTATGAATTTACATGAATATCAAGCAAAACAGTTATTCGCACAATATGATTTGCCTGTTCCGAAAGGAGATGTTGCATACACTGTCGATGACGCCTTACAAGTCGCCTCAACGTTATCTACCTCTACATGGGTTGTGAAAGCTCAGGTTCATGCGGGTGGGCGTGGAAAAGCAGGTGGTGTGAAATTGGTTTCGACCGAAGAGGCATTAACGGCATTTACACAAGGCTTATTGGGCCAGCGTTTAGTGACTTATCAGACAGACGCATCAGGGCAGCCTGTGCATGGTGTTCTGGTTGAAGAGACCTGTGATATTGCGCGTGAACTTTATTTAGGTGCTGTGGTTGATAGAGCGAGTCAGCGTGTTGTTTTTATGGCGTCGACCGAAGGAGGCGTGGATATTGAGCAAGTCGCTGAAAAAACGCCTGAAAAAATTATTCAAGTAGAAATGGATCCAATGCTTGGCATCATGCCTTATCAATGTCGTGAGGTTGGATTTGCTTTAGGTCTAACAGGCCCTCAAATACGGCAGCTCACAGAGATGATGACAAAATTGGGTCAGCTTTTTGTGGCATGTGATTTGAGTTTATTAGAAATTAATCCTTTGGTTGTGACTGGCGAAGGTGATTTAATTTGTCTTGATGGTAAAGTGTCGTTAGATGAAAATGCCTTGTATCGTCATTCTGAATTAAAAAGCTTACGAGATACAACACAAGAAGATGACAGAGAAAATCGCGCAAGAGAGTGGGAATTAAATTATATTCCGCTGGATGGCAATATTGGTTGTATGGTCAATGGTGCGGGACTCGCAATGGCTACGATGGATGTGATTAAACTCCATGGTGGAGAGCCTGCTAATTTCTTAGATGTTGGGGGTGGCGCAACAAAAGAGCGTGTGGCCGAAGCATTTAAAATTATTTTATCTGATACACAAGTTAAAGGCGTTTTGGTTAATATTTTTGGTGGCATTGTACGCTGTGATTTGATTGCAGAAGGTATTTTAGCGGCTGTTGCAGAAGTACAGATGACGGTGCCAGTGGTTGTGCGTCTTGAGGGCAACCAGGCAACCAAAGGTGCTGATATTTTAAATCAAAGTAATCTCAATGTCATTGCTGCAGATGGCTTAACTGATGCTGCAGAAAAAATTGTGGCAGCAATTGCAGAATAATTATCTGTTGTGGAGAGAAATTAAAAATGAGTATTTTAGTCGATAAGAGCACGCGTGTTATTTGTCAGGGATTTACAGGTAAACAGGGTACATTTCATTCAGAGCAAGCGATTGAGTATGGTACCAATATGGTCGGTGGTGTGACACCGGGTAAAGGTGGACAAACACATCTTGGCTTGCCTGTATTTAATACGGTGAGAGAAGCGGTTGAAGCAACAGATGCCAATGCGAGTGTGATTTATGTGCCAGCCCCTTTTTGTAAAGACTCTATTCTTGAGGCCGCAGAAGCGGGTATCGAGCTGATTGCATGTATTACCGAAGGCGTGCCGGTTTTAGATATGCTGGAAGTCAAACAGTATTTAGAACAAAATACAATGAGTCGTTTAATTGGACCTAACTGTCCGGGTATTATTACACCTGGTGCTTGTAAAATGGGTATTATGCCAGGCGCGATTCATTTGCCTGGAAAAGTCGGTATTGTGTCACGTTCAGGTACGTTGACGTACGAAGCAGTTAAACAGATGACTGATAAAGGCTTTGGTCAAAGTACTTGTGTGGGTATTGGTGGCGATCCAATTCCAGGTACATCGTTTATTGATGTATTGGCTTTATTTGAAGAAGATCCACAAACAGAAGCGATTATTTTAGTCGGGGAAATTGGCGGAACAGCTGAAGAAGAAGCGGCAGCATTTATTCAAGCGAATATCACGAAACCCGTGGTGGCTTATATTGCAGGCGTTACAGCACCAGCAGGTAAGCGAATGGGACATGCAGGCGCTATTATTTCTGGTGGTAAAGGGACTGCAGCAGATAAATTTGCAGCGTTAGAGGCTGCAGGGGTTAAAACCGTACGTTCTCCTGCTGACTTAGGCGACGCAGTGGCTGAGGTCATGGGCTGGTAGCAGACGGGTAATAATCGATGGGTTTTGATTTTAAACCTTTTGCGTCGAATCGACGTGAATATGGTGAACAAAGTTTAAATCAAGAAGATACCGCTGATTCTCCTTTTGTTCAGTTTGAGAAATGGTTTTCAGAGGTATTATCGGAAGATATTCCTGATCCAACCGCAATGGTTTTATCAACCGTTGATGCACGCGGGTTTCCCAACTCGCGTGTTGTACTGCTAAAAGGCCTCGAAGATGAGGCTTTTATTTTTTATACCAATTATGAGAGTACCAAAGGCGTTGAGCTGGATAACACACCACAAGCGGCACTGAATTTTTATTGGCCGGCTTTGGCTCGTCAAGTTCGTATTCGAGGTCAGGTTCAACGTGTGAGTCGAGCGGTCTCAAAAGCTTATTTTGAAACCCGTTCGCTGATGAGTCAGTGTAGTGCGATTGTTTCACCTCAAAGTCGTGTGATTTCATCACGCGCTGCATTGCTTGACGAAGCGCAGCAACTCATGGCAAAAAAAGGTCAAAAAAACATCAAATGCCCTGTTTATTGGGGGGGCTTTTCTGTGCTCGCAGAAGAAGTGGAATTTTGGCAGGGACGAGATCACAGGCTTCATGATAGAATTTTATATATCAAGAAAGAATCAAGTTGGTCCAAAAAAAGACTTGCCTCTTGACCTTTGTTTTCTCTAAGGTTACTTTATATAGACAGGATATGATTTAGTTTGTTAAGAATTCGAAAAGTCCATGCATTTTCAGCACGATTTTTTGAGTTTGTCATAGACTAAATCTTACCAGTAAAGAAAAGCAAAAAGTGTTTTTTTCTGGATATTTAGATGCTGTTTAGATGATGTTGAACAGGTGTATTGAGAAAGGAGTACTCAACTATGATTGAATCGAAAGAATCGAATGATTTGACTGCTTTATTGCCTCACCTTAAGTTTCATTTTCATGTGGACCATCCAACGTTAGAAGAATGTTATGCTTATGGATATGAATGTGCCCTGGTTGATATTCGAGAAGATGATAATCCATATCGGCTGAATTCACCTGAGCGAGAGCAGTGGCTTGAGGGATGGTGGGCTGGATTTTATAACGAACAACCGTTGTTTAGCTTTGAAATTGAACAACAAAATAATCAAACAGATTTAGAATCCGCAAATGACAATACGTATTATGTTGAACATCGTCATTATTTTCTCCGTGCCTTAGAAATTGCAGGTGTGATTGCTGTTTCAGCTATTCTTGGTTATCAAGTGATTGATATTGTCGCTTAAGTACAAACTTGTTTGTGGACAGGGGGGAAAGGAAAAAGCTTTCTTTCTTGTTCATAAAAACTTGCATTTTTAAGTTAGATAGTCCAGTCTATACGCATTTTTAGTCCAGTGAATAATAAAATGGATCTTTGCGTATGAGTGAGCCTTTGTGTGTTCCCCCGATTCAGAATAAAAAAAAACTAGGTATTGCTTGGCTTGTTTGGGGATTAGCAGCAGCATTTTATTTTTCTGATTATCTTGCTCGCGTTACAGTCAATGTGATGCATCGTTATTTGCAAATTGATTTTAATATGAATGAGGCGCAGTTTGGTATTTTGTCTGCTTCGTTTTATGTGCCTTATATTTTCATGCAAATTCCAGTGGGCCTCATGGTCGATCGGATGAGTATCCGCTGGGTACTGACCTTAATGGCACTGCTGTCTGCTTTTGGGTGTTCTGTCTTTGGTTTGGCTGATACATTAATGATGGCCTCTGTTGGCCGTATGTTAATTGGTTTTACTGCAGCGTTTGCGTTTATTTCAACCCTGAGATTGGCAACCATCTGGTTTCCACCCAAAATGATGGGGTTGCTTGCAGGATTGACCCAAGCAATCGGCATGCTTGGTGCTGCCTCAGGAGAGGCGCCTGTTGCTTTCTTGGTGGGGCAGATTGGGTGGCGTCATAGCATGCTTGTCATCGCTTTTATTTTTATTTTATTGGCTGCTTTTTTGTATCAGTTTGTGCGTGATAAGCCTAAAGCTGAATCTTGTGAAGTAAAAGTCAGCAAAATCAAAAAAGTAAAGATTTTTGATAGTTTGCGGATTGTGCTTTCTATGCCTCAAACATGGATTAATGCTTTATTTACAGGGTTTGTGTTTACGCCAACTGCTGTTATTGGTGAATCATATGGTGCGGCGTATTTGCAGTATGGACGAAATTTTCCAGTGCATTCAGCCGCGTTTATTATAGGCCTTATTTTTATTGGTTGGGGGTTTGGAGGGCCAATAGCCGGTTGGTTTTCAGACCGCTTAGGGCGTCGAAAGCCAGTGATGATTTTTTCAGCCTTATCAGGTGTGGTTTTATCTAGCTGGATGGTGTTTTCACCCAATATGACGCAAACAACAGCTGCTGTTTTATTCTTTCTCTTTGGTTTTACAAATATAGGTGTGTCTATTGCTTACGCTGTGGCAACGGAGCTTCATCATCGTTCTGTTGTCGGGACTGTGATTGCGTTTACAAACATGGCCTCTATTTTTGTTGGTGCATTGTTCCAACCGATTGTTGGGAAATTAATCGATCATATTTCGGGCATGCGAGCATATAATGTAGAGCATTTACATTTGTCTGATTATCAATATGCATTAGGCGTTTTACCACTGTGTTCTTTTGTTGCGCTTGTTTTGGCTTGCATGGTGAAAGAAACTTATTGTAAGCCTTTGAAAGATGACGATTAAGACTTCTAACTGAAACGTTCTCGTGTTTTAATAGAAGGCTGATTGGTGGTTGCGTAATACATAAAGTATAAAAGAGACGGAGAGACGCATGAAAAAAATAATAACAATAGCGCTCGTGTTCGTTCTGGTAGTCCTTGGAGGCTATTTTAGTACTGGTTTAATTACCGAGCGGACTTTGAAGAAAAATTTAAGCTCACTCAATCAGGCCAACGATCTTTCTGTTGAGTTAGTGGGGTATCGCCGAGGATTATTTCAATCAACCGCTGATTTAACCTGGCATATGCAAATGCCTGAAAAAGTGATTAAAAAAGATGATGGGCGTGCAGTGGTTGTGCCTGCAAAAGTATACACATTTGATATGCCTTTAGTGGTTTATCATGGTCCCGTTCTGTTTGAAAAAAATCATATTCGGTTTGGGCTTGGGGCAGCACAGGGGCACTTAACGTTGCCAGAGGCCTATGCGTCAGAGTTTTCAAATATATTTACACCGCAATCAACACAACCCCAGTTGGTGATTAATTTATTTGTTACCTATTTAAACAAAACACATCTAGAAGTTGAGGTGCCAGCCTTTCAACTCGTGATGAAGCGAGATCAGAGTCAGGTTGAGTGGTTGGGCATGCGCAGTGATTTACGTTTTTCTCCTGAAAGTACTCACTTACAAGGACATTTTGCTTTAGATGGTTTACGCTTAATGAGCGAAAAAGCCAATATTGTTTTGAATAAAATAACCAGTACCTATAACGTACATAAAGCTGAAAATGGTTTATTTTTAGGTGAAGCCAATTTAAATTTACCGGTGCTTAAAATTACCGATAAGAAACAAACGGAGTTTGAGTTACAGCAGCTTGAGTTCACTTCAAAAAGTACGCTTCAAAATGATTCATTTGGTTCGTCGTTTCATGCGGCATTCAAGCGCTTGGTGTCGCAAGATAAAACTTACGGGCCTGGTGAGTTTGAAGTGGGCATTAAAAATTTAAATGCAACGGTTTTAGCTGAATTAAATCAAGATGTTAATCAGTTGAAACAAACAGGGACCACGGGAGCAGACACCCAGCAACTGTTATTCTCGTTATTGCCGAAGCTGCCTAAATTACTAGAAAAGGGAACGGTTTTTGAGGTGAGTACGTTAAAACTTGCTTTGCCTGAAGGGGCTGTGGATGGTTCAATGCGAGTGGCCTTTCCGCAATCAACCTCAGAAACAAACTCACCGATACAAGCCTTTCCAAAAGTTGAAGGAGAAGGACATTTAAAAATGCCTGCAACTTTTGTTAAATCATTGCTCGTACGCTCATTTCAGCAAGAACTGTTGCGTGCGCATCTAGATAAAAATAATAATAAGACACAAGAGGCTTCGGCAGATAAACAGCCCTTAGCCCCAACACTTCCAAATGCTAAACCGCAGCAGACTACAGATAAGACAAAAGATACAACTGTAGCACCGGTTACACTAGCAGAACTGAATCAACAAGCAGTCCATCATGCGGATCAAAAACTGGCGGATTTGATACAAGTGGGGGTTTTAAAGGCGAAGGGAGCAGACTATGTGCTTGATCTCAAGCTTTCTTCTGGACGTTTGTTGGTAAATGGTCAGCCATTTCATTCGGGGATGTTAAGCTTTTAATCCTCTATTTGTATTTTGTCGTCCATGACGCAGCCGTGTATTGGCGTGCTCATGTTGAGTTTTGTGTGGACGGAAATTTGTTTTTGAAAGAAGGAGTTAACAAGATGGGAAGTATTACTCAAGAAAATGGAGAGATAGCAGTCTCTTTAGCTTCTAGCGTTACGCAGTCAGTTCAAAAGTATTTTTCTGAATTGAAAAGTGAAGATCCAGTTGATTTGTATCAGTTTGTACTGGAAGAAGTGGAAACCCCACTCTTTCGTGCCGTGATGGAGCATTGCAAATATAACCAATCGCGTGCTGCATTAATGCTAGGAATTAGCCGCGGAACACTTCGTACAAAACTGCGTCGTTATTTTGATGATAAATACGTTGGAACGCGTGACTAATTAATTTGAATTAATAATAATAAGCCTCCGAATGGAGGCTTTTTTAGTGGTGTTTTATTTGTCTGCAAACATGGAGCTGACAGACTCTTCAATATTGACGCGTTTGATGGCTTGCGCAAGCATTTCAGCGAGACTAACAACTTTAATTTTTTTACAGTTTTCAGCGGCCTTAGAGCTCGGGATGGTATCTGTCACAATGACTTCATCCAGCAAAGAAGCATTGATATTATCCACAGCAGGTCCTGATAATACGGGGTGCGTAATATAAGCTCGAACACTAGCAGCGCCAGATGCTTTGAGTGCTTTTGCAGCAGAGCATAAGGTACCGGCTGTATCGACGATGTCATCGATAATAATACAGTGCTGTCCGGCTGGATTACCAATGAGGTGCATGACTTCTGATTTATTGGGACCACTTCGTCGTTTATCAATAATACAAAGGGCTGCATCATTGAGTAACTTTGCCATGGCTCTCGCACGTACCACACCGCCGACATCAGGTGAAACCACCATGATATTTTCTAAATGTTGTGTTTTAATATCATCGAGTAAAACAGGTGTTGAATATACATTATCGACAGGCATATAAAAAAAGCCTTGAATTTGATCGGCATGTAAATCAACCGTGAGGACACGACAAATACCAACAGCCGTCATCATATCAGCAATAATTTTAGCCGTGATAGGAACGCGCGCTGAGCGAACACGTCTGTCTTGTCGTGCATAGCCAAAATAAGGCACCACAGCTGTAATACGACCTGCAGAAGAGCGGCGTAATGCATCTGCCATGGTCAAGAGTTCCATCAGATTGTCATTTGTAGGCGCACAAGTGGATTGTACAATGAAGACATCTTTGCCACGGACATTTTCTAGTATTTCCACCATGGTTTCGCCATCGCTGAAAGTACCTACGGTTGCGCGACCGATTTTAATGTTGAGGTGAGATGAGATATCTTGTGCGAGTTTAGACGAAGCGTTACCAGAAAATACCATCATGCTAGACATGTTTGAAGGCCTTCAAAGTTGAATGATTTTTAAATAATAAAGTGTGTATGGCTGGGGTGCTAGGATTCGAACCTAGGTATGCAGGGATCAAAACCCTGTGCCTTAACCACTTGGCGACACCCCAAAAACGTAAAGATGCAATATGCTGCGCTGCAAAATGTGCCCGTATTTTGAATGTATTCGCGCTGATTGTCAATGGATTTCCCAGTGTTTTATGACAAGTTTTAAAGACCCACCAGGCCCTGTAACGCGAAGCTTCATCGGTAAGGCCCGACCTTTTACGGTTTGATAGTTTTCATATCTAACTGTATAGTTTCCTTGTTTTAGTGTAATTAAATGCCCCTTGGCATCATATTCAGTTGATTGTATTGCACCGGGTGCTTTGACCCCTCGGACCCAATAATACAAATTGTGTAGCGGTACACGGACACCTGTTTCTTTATAGAGTAACTGGTCTATATCAGTTGTTTTAATTTTTTTCTGCCCGTCTTGATAAGTAATCGTACGGCCATTTTTTTCAACCAAGACACTGCCGCCACCCAAGGGGCCATATAATCTAAGTCGATAACGATTGAGTGTTTGTTGTCGCCAATCAAGTGAAGCGGTCCAAGATTTATTTTTTGTTTTTGCTGCGACAGCACCTGTAATTTGCCAAGAAGATAGATGCTTCGAAGCATTAATATGCTTTGCTGTTGTTTTGGCGTCGTATTGCTCAACTCTATTTGTATCAGCGAGCTTGGGTGGTGCACAGGCGGTGAGTTGTAAAGTCAGCACCAAAATAAACAATACTATCTTAATGGCGTTTGGTTTTGCTAGTCGCATAAAATATTCCAGATTATATTGAGATATAATTACATTCTATTAACAATACGCTAGACTTCGCATTGGTTCAACGTGATTTCTTAGAGAAAAAACATGCAAAAAGCAATTTATCCAGGTACTTTTGATCCAATCACCAATGGACATCTTGATTTGATTACGCGAGCAGCAAAACTCTTCCCAGAAGTCATTGTTGCTGTTGCAAACAATCAACCTAAACAACCTTTTTTTTCACTTGAAACCCGTATTGCCTGTCTCGAAGAGGCTGTGAAAGATTTACCCTGCGTACGTGTTTGTGGTTTTAGTGATCTATTGGTTGAGTTTGTTAAGCAGCAAGAGGGAGGCGTTATTATTCGAGGTTTACGGGCTGCCTCTGACTTCGAACATGAGTTTCAATTGGCAGGCATGAACCGTAAATTAGATAAAAATATAGAAACTATTTTTTTAACGCCATCAGAAGAGTGTATGTTTATTTCTTCGTCTTTGGTCCGTGAAATTGCAGCGCTCGGTGGCGATGTCTCATCTTTTGTGCCTTTGGCGGTGAGTCAAGCACTGGCATTAAAAAAAGACTCCTAATGGGCATCATCAATTTTTTTGTCGTGCCTTTTAACGATAGGGAGAACAAGTATATTTCAGACATAAACGATGTAACAGGCTTATGGATTTAACGCGCAGAAAGACCTCATATTGACCTCAAGGTGTTTTTAATGTACAATTTCGGGATTGTTTTTAACTTTGATTGGACAATTTATGCCTCATACTTTTTATTATTTACGTGGTGCTTTAGGTGATGCTGATTTGCTTGATGAGCACAAAACAGCAATCAATGCTTTGCTGACGGGTGATTACACACAAAAAAATATTGAAAAACTACGAGGGCATGATGTGTATAGCCTGCGAACAGGCAATCAGAATGCGGGTCGTTTGTTGTTTACGACGACACAAGTAGCAGGTCAAGCTTATTTATTGGTTTTAGAATATTTACCGACCCATAATTATACGAGCAGTCACTTTTTACGTTCCGGGGTATTACGTCATTATTTAGAGCAGCAATCGGATGTTCATGCGGGTTTGGTGGAAGGAGCAGCAGCCGAAGCCGTAGCGCCTGTTTTTGAAGCCGCCCACATGCCAGAGGTCACCATCCCAGAAGGTGACGATGCCTATGAAGCTGTTTTAGACCATTACAAAGGCATGACGATTGCGCTCAGTGTTTCTCAAGAGGAAGCTTTAAACCTTGCGCTTCCGGCGGTGGTTAGCGGCGTTGCTGGTTCAGGCAAGAGCTGTATCGGGGTGTCATTGCTGTCATCTTTTGTTTTAGAACCACATCATGCGATTGTATCAGAGGGCCGTAAGCCGCGTATTTTATACATCACAGCGCCTGGTCTAGTGGATGATATTCAAGAATCATGGGCTCCACTGCCCGCGGCGCAAGACACACGCTGTACCGTTGATATCTTATCGTACGAAGCCCTTTTAGCACAAAACAAGACAGGCGAAGTGAGTACCAATGATAGAGCAGGCTTTAATCAATGGCATGCTAGATATACAAAAAACCAACTCAAATTTGCAAAACAAAAAAAGAAAACTTACAACGCATTAAGTGCAGATGTGATGCATCAAGAATTTCGAGTGTGTTCTGGTTATACAGAAGCTGAGTATTTAGCGCTCGGGCAACGTAAGTCTTTATTGCCTCAAGCAGAACGAGAAGCACTGCATAAAGCCTATAAAGCTTACCTTGGGCACTGTGCTGAAAATCAAGTACATACTGAATTGTCTTCAATAGCGGAAACACTGCAAGAAGAAAATCGTTATGATTTTGTTGTGGTGGATGAGGCGCAAGATTTATCATTTGTGGCGCTGAGCAATGTACACGCACTCGCACGCAATCACGCCATCGTTTATTGTATGGATAGCCATCAAAGCTTGTCTGATGCACTGTCTGTGCGCCCTTATTTGCGAGAGCGATTTAAAACCTCTCATACCGTATTAGAGAGAACTTATCGTTGTCCGGTGCATGTTGTTTTGGCAGCAAATGAAATACTGCATTTAAAAACCCTTGTCACGGGCGGCCTTGCAGATAAGTTGGAGAGCCGGCGAATCGAGGCGGTGTCTGAAGAAAAAGAAGCGGGTGCCGTTGCGCTGCTGAATCAGGCCAAACTTCAGGATAGCGAATGGTTGGCTGCTGACAAAGGGTCTCAGTTTGCTGTCGTCGCAGAGGAAGAACATCATGCTGAGGCAGCTGCATATTTTAATACAAAGTGTGTCTTTACCCCAGAATCAATTAAAGGGCTTGAGCGCGATATAGTCGTTGCTTATCGATTATTTGATAACGCACATTTTAAAGCTGCCAATAGGCTCTTGTCAGAAGCGGCTCATCCAGCAGCGGAAGCAAAAACTCACCGGGCAAAATCAGGTGCTGGTGATAGTCAGCATGGTCCCGCATTTAATCGTGTTTACACCGCATATACAAGAGCACGGGAAACACTCTTGGTTTTTGAAGAAAACACACGAGATACAAAACATTTACTGCAAGCTTTTTCACATGTGTTTGCATCAGAAGTACCGGATTTATCTGGGGTCAGCAAAAACAACAGCACAGAAGATTGGATAGAAGCCACCAATACCTTACTGCAAGTGGGCAATGATACTTTAGCTCAATCTATTTTTGAGAGACATGTTTCATCAGAGCCAGGTGCGTTTGATGTGTTTTTAAACCGCCTTCGCGCACCTCAGCTGGCGGCACAGCCAGCCCCTTCAGGCGCTGCATCTGTAGTTCCCGCAAGTTCTGGCGATAGTGGTAGCAGTGGCGGTGGTGCTAAATTAGCACCTACACAGGTTGTCGTCAGTCAGGGTAAAAGCAAATCTGAAAGCGAAGCAAAAGTGAGTCGTCCTCTACCATCAAAGCACACATCTGCCAGTTCAAAAAAAGGCATCAATGCGTATGTCGAGACGCTATTTAGAGATTTTACTAAGGACCATTTACGAGAAGCCTTACAGTATTATGCATTAAATGCACTTTTATCTGTAAACCACAGCTGTGATAGTGGTAAAAAAGGTAATAAAAGTAAAAAAATCACCAAAACATTGCTGGAGTTTATTAAAGAAGACCTAAGTCGGATTAATCTCTTTTTTCAGTGCATAGAAGAAAAAGAGGTCATGGCATCAAAATCAATGGATGATGTAAGAAAAAAGTCTATTTCTATATTTGAACAGCAGCTAAAGCTTGAAAAAATGACAAAGCCTAAAGAGAGCGAGAGAAAAGAAGCCTTAATAGCTGGGTTAACCAGGCTGGCGGGTACCTTCGTGCTTTCTTCGGAACAGAGTATAATCGAGAAGCTTATTATGTGCGTAGATAGAGGCTTGCTCGATACAATGACTCAATTACTGGCTGACGCAGGCATTAACCCTAATCTGGCAAATGACAAGGACGTAACACCTTTAACTCTAGCTGTAGATTTGGGGAACCTAGATATTGTAAAAGCATTACTGGCTGACAGACGCATAAACCCTAATCAAGAGCCAGGTCCAGGCCTGATGCCTTTATATTTGGCCGCGCAATGTGGTCATACCGAGATTGTGTCTGAACTACTGGGTCACAAAAAGATACGTGTCGATTTGGCAGTGGGGTTCGACGCTACCCCTATCTTTATCGCAGCATTAAACGGGCACTTGAATACTGTGAACGTGTTATTGGCTGATGGACGAATAGACCCAAATCAGACAAAATCTAATGGAGAAGGGGCTCTCGGTGCGGCTGCAGAAAATGGCCACATCGAGATTGTGAAGGCATTACTGGCTGATGGACGCGCCAACCCCTCTCAGGCAAGCTACCGGGGCTTCACACCTTTATTATTGGCCGGGAGCAGTGGACATATTAAGGTTTTGAGGGCATTACTAGCTGACAAAAGAACAGATCCCAATCAGGCGGAAAAAGAATTGGGCTTAACAATTTTAATTGTCGCAATAGAAAACAGAGATATCAAGGTGATAGCCATGCTATTGGGTCACGAGCGAACAGACCCTAATTTAGCAGGAAAAGATGGACCAACCCCTTTACATTGGGCCGTAGAAGTAGGTTCGCCAAAAATAGTTGAGGCTCTGCTTGAACATAAGGATATTAATACGCATATATCGTGTGGTAATCAAACACCACTTGAGTTGGCCGAAGAAAAGCGGCTTACGGAAGTTGCTAAATTATTGCGTGCACATGAAAATCCTGATTATTCAGGTCAAGCATCAGGCGCGGGAGAGGTTCTCTCACAGGTTGGGATGTTTTCTAGGCACGCGGCTGCTGAAGAGGCCGCGGCTGATTCTTGTAAGCAAAATGGGGCCCTGAAGTGAGTTAGGGTTAAATATTTTGCTCTGTAGCAGCTCAATCTTGAGCACCGAAGTGCCTAATAAAAAACATTCGGGGGATATGTCAGTTTGCAATGACTGACGCTCAGTTAAATCTTAATAAGCTCGCGCTTTAGGATGGTTATGCAAGTGCGCTATTCTTTTGTATCACCGGCGAGGACTTTCATCACTTCACGCGTTTGGTGAATTAAGTCTTCTTTATTGTCTAAAGTAAATTGCGAAGCATCAATCGGTTCGCCAATATGCACTTCTGCTTTTTGATTGAGGTGGCATTCACGCGTTCGAGAAGGCAAGATATCATAGGCACCACGAAGGCCTATCGGAATAATTACCGCTTTGGTGTGAATCGCTGTAATAAATCCACCTTTCTTAAACGGTCCGTCGTGTTTATCTGGTGAGCGAGTGCCTTCAGGGGCAATCCACATGACAATGCCTGTTTCTAATAAATCATGAATCACAGTGAGGTCACGAATGGCTTGGCGTCGATTTTTTCTATCAATAAATGGAAAACCAGAGGCTTTCATGGCGCGGCCCATAAGCGGTAATTTGGACATTTCTTTTTTAGCCAGCATACGTAAAGATATATCTGGGAAAGCGCAATAACTCAGTGGAATATCAAATAAACTGCTGTGGTTACACATAATAATCGTGGGCTGACCTGCCTTAGGGTACACTTTTTTAGGATTGTGTACGGTACAGGTAATACGCCATAGTTTAAGCATGTGCTGGGTCCATATTTGCATGCGTTGATCAACCCAAGTGCGCGTGACTTTTCCAACAAGGCTTCTCATCAGCGCACGTGCGCAGGTATCAACAATAAAACCACAGGAGGCAATGATGAGCCATAGACTCCTGATTGGGCCGGCTCGATGGCTATTCTTGTTGTTTTTAGTATTGCGTTTATTTTTTTTCATGTTCAATAATACGTCCTTTGGAGGGTTTGGTTTGGGTGTTTTTTGATGTAGCCGATGTGCCACGAACATATTGCACGAGGATATTAATACTCCATAGTATTGCGCCTATGAGTAACCCCCAAAGCAGGACATAAGAAAAAACAATAAAAAGCCCCACAGCAAAGGCAATGGAGACACCGAGTAAAATAAAAGGAGGCAATTGTTGAAAAAAATGTTTTAATGATCGAGGCATGGTAAATTAAAGCCAATAAAAAGGGCTGTGCCATGAATTATCTGTTAAAAGCAACCTAAATGCAAAGAAATAGTGTATAATGTTCGCTCTATATGCTTCTGATGATAGAAGCCTAATATTTTTTGGTAGGGAGATTCATCATGTTTGGTTTATTAAATTTGTCTGTTTGGGGCTATATATTAGCTGCTTTAATCATGACACAAATAACAATTGCAGGGGTGACGATTTATTTGCATCGTTGTCAGGCACACCGAGCATTGACTTTGCATCCCATTGTGAGTCATTTTTTCCGCTTTTGGTTATGGTTAACAACCGGCATGGTGACTTCAGAGTGGGTGGCTATTCATCGTAAACACCATGCTTCTGTTGAGCAAGAAGGGGATCCACATAGCCCCGTAGTGTTGGGTTTTAAACATGTACTGTGGCAAGGTGTTGAGTTATATCGTGCAGCATCAAAAGACAAAGCCTTGGTCGAAAAATATTCCCACGGCACACCAAACGACTGGCTTGAGCGCAATGTATATCGACGCTTTTCTGCAAAAGGCATTGTTGGATTGCTTTTTATTGATTTATTATTATTTGGTATTCCTGGTGTTAGTATTTGGGGCGTTCAAATGCTCTGGATTCCTTTTTGGGCCGCAGGGGTTATTAATGGCATTGGCCACCATTGGGGCTATCGTAATTTTGAATCTGAAGATGCCTCTACAAATATTATTCCATGGGGATTTTGGATTGGTGGTGAAGAACTCCATAATAATCATCATACTTTTGCTTCGTCTGCCAAGTTTTCAGTAAAGTGGTGGGAGTTTGATATCGGCTGGTTTTATATCAAATGCCTGTCTTTTTTAGGGCTGGCCAAAGTCAAAAAATTACCGCCACGTTTAGCGCGAGATGAGCAGAAACTAAATGTTGATTTAGAAACCGTTCGTGCTGTGGTTGCCAATCGTTTTCAGGTGATGTCACAGTATTATAAACGTGTGGTTCGACCGATGATAAAGCATGAGAAGCAACAACGTAAAATAAGCAGCACAGCCAATAAAGCCGACAAAGCTTTATTAAATAAAGCGGGGACTTTGTTGCGTCGACGTGAAGCATTGCTTTCACCTCGAGCAACCTCTCGTCTAGAAGCGTTATTGGTGCGGTTTGATGAATTAAAAATGGTCTATGATTACAGGCAGTCACTACAGCAGATTTGGTTAAAAACAGCGACATCACAAAAAGAACTGATTGATGCGTTGCAACAGTGGTGTAAACAGGCCGAAGAATCTGGCGTTGAAGTGTTACGCCAATTTTCTGAACAACTTAAAAGTTATGTGCCGCAAGCACAAGCGGCTTAACAGAGACAGACAAGGAGTCATTGATGACAAACTGGAGCCTTATGCTGAACGTTTTACTCTTAATTGGGGTTGTTGTTGCAATCTTGAGGATGATGAGAACCAAAAATCAAGAAAAAATAAGACGGCGCCGTCGGTATCCAGTTGAGCCGAGAGGTGCTGAAGTTCAGCAAGATGATATCATTGCTGTGCGGAAATTAAATGTGGAAAAACCCCCAACGGAAGCGCCGGTCATCACAGAAAAACAGGTCCCAGCATCTGCACCAGCACCAGAATCTGCGCCCGAACCTGTGCTCGAGAAGCCAGCTAAGCCGGTTTCATTGATGATGTTTTTGTTGGCTAAAAATAACCAACAATTGGGCGGGTATGATTTACTGCAGACATTGCTTGCCGCAGGTCTTCGATTTGGGGATGAGCAACTCTTTCATCGCCATCAATTATCAAATGGCCAAGGACCCGTTATTTGTAGTTTGGCTGCAGCGACGGATACAGGCGTATTTGATTTACAAAATATGGGATCTTTTAGTGCCCGTGGTTTATGTTTGTTTATGGAGTCTTCTGGCAATGCAAGCATTGATGCCGAACGTTTAGCCATTATGCTTGATACAGCAATGGGGTTGAGTGAAAGCTTAGATACTTATTTATTAGATGATGGGCGTGTGCCGTGGTCTGCGACGTGCCTTGCGCGTTATCAAATGCTTTTAGGGATAACGAACGAAGCTGAAGTTTGTTTGGACTAAATGAGGCTTTTGCGACAAAGCCTCATTATTTGGAAACACATTCCAGTTCATTCGAGTATTAAGCTTAAACGCTGAACGATGTAAATCAGCGGGGTCGTTTAGCGGCGCTGTCCTGGATGCATTTTCTTTTTGATTGTACGCATCCGCCTTTCATATCCTTGTTTGGAACGCAGTTATAAAAATCGCCTCCTTTATTAGGCCCATTTATGCCGCCAGTGTAAAAATTCTTTCAAATGTTGTTTATCTGGCAGTCTGTGATAACTTTCCCATTACAGTTATCTGTATACGTGGCGTTACATTTCTGCTGAGCGGCTTCTGTTTGTATGCTCATGCATAATAAAAAGCTTAGGGTGATAAGTTTTGTGATATGTAATATAGAGTGCATTGTGTTTTCCCCATGTTTTTAATGTGTTTCTATAATACTAGTATAGAAAATTTATTCTTGCTTAGCGGGGCGAGAAAATAAGTTTTGAACGGCATCCTCTGGGCTTATTTTACCCTGAAGCAGCGCGTTGACCTCGTGACAAATCGGTAATTCAAGGCCGTGAGTGCTAGCAAGTGCACAGACTTGGCCTGCGTTGTGTTTGCCTTCAACGACTTGGCCTATGGCTTCTTCTGCAGCAAGAATTTCTTCGCCTTGGCCAACGAGTAAACCAAAGCGTCGATTTCGAGATTGGTTGTCTGTGCAAGTTAAAACCAAATCACCTAAACCGGTGAGTCCCGTAAACGTTTCAGGTAAACCACCAAGCGTCGTACCAAGACGTGTCATTTCAGCAAGCCCACGCGTGATTAACGCCGCTTTCGCATTGGCGCCATAGTTTAGCCCATCGCTAATGCCACATGCGATGGCTAAAACATTTTTAACGGCTCCAGCACACTGAACGCCGATGAAGTCATCACTAAAATAAGCACGCAAATGATGGTAGTGCAGCGCGCTATGCAACGATTGCATAAACGCTTGATGATTTCCTGCTATGACTAAAGCGGTAGGTAAACCTTTTGCGACTTCTTTTGCAAAAGATGGGCCAGAAATCACAGCCATCGGAAAATCTTTGCCAAAGCGTGCTTCAACGAGTTCACTGAGGCATTGGTTTTTTTCTGGATCTAGACCTTTGGTGATCCATGCCAGCTGCTTGATATGCTGAGGGAGCTGATGGAGTAATTCAGCAAACGCATGGGAAGGCACTGCAATAATAATATGTGTTGATTTTTGGATACATATATCAAGATTTGCTTCGGGAATCAGTGTGTCAGGAAACTTAATATCGGGTAAGTAGCGTGTATTTTCTCGAGATTTAGCCATGGATTGGACGTGATGTGTGTCACGTCCCCATAAATAAACGGGCTGTTTTTGCATGCTAAGATGCATGGCGACTGCGGTGCCCCAAGAGCCCGCTCCTAAAACAGCAAACGTTTGTTTAGTCATTTTTAATCATCAGTGATTTATATTCAGTGAGTTGTCTCTTTGTTTTCACCCGCAGCTTCTTGTTGTTGCTGCATGTAAATGGCATCAAAATTAATTGGGGCGAGTACGAGTTGGGGGAAGCTACCACGGACCACTTCGGTTGATATCGCTTCTCGTGCATAAGGAAATAAAAGACTTGGGCAAAAGCTTCCTAATAGGTGATCCAGTTGTGCGTCTTCAGTGCCTGTGATTGTAAAAATACCGGCTTGTTGTACTTCGATTAAAAAAGCGGTGGTGTCTTTATTTTTAACCGTTGCTGTGACGGTTAGAATTACTTCAAATGCACCGCTATCATCGAGTTTATTGTGCGCGGTGTTTAAATCACGCGTTAAATCCGGCGTCCATTCTTCTTGGAAAATTTGAGGTGTATTGGTTGTCTCAAACGATAAGTTTTTGACATAGACACGCTGAATAACAAATTGTGTTTCGTTTGCCGAGGTTTCTTCTTGCTGCTTATCCATGGTATTTATTTATCCTGTTTTTTAAGTTTATTTTTTAATGCTTTTTTTGTTTCTTTTTTACCTTTGACTAAAGGCAGGTTGGCAGCTTTCCAAGCTGTAATACCACCCGTTAGGACCATAACCTCTGTGAAGCCTTGTTTTCGTAATTTAACGGCTAGGGCAGAAGATTGCAAACCACGCGCACAGATTAATATAAATGGTTTTGTTTTATATTTTTCGAGCTTATCGATTTGGTCCATATTGGCATTCGGTATATTTTTTGCATTGACAATATGACTTTGACGGAAAGTTTCGATGTCGCGCATATCAATCATAACAGCCTTGTCATGATTGATTGCGTTGACAGCGGCATTGGCAGAAAGATTTTTAGGGCCTTGCTTTTGTAAGATACGTTCATTGAGTAGCATGAGCGCAAGAACAGCAAAAAAGGCAAGCCACAAAGACCAGTGATGAGCTACAAAAGTGAGTAATTGGTTTCCCATAAAGCGTACCTAAATTAAGTAAATTAAATGCAAGTGAGACTAAGCCTCGGGATTATCCCGAGATTTAATCCAGAAGGCAAGTGTCATATGGCTTTAAAGTCGTTGCGAAAAAGCGCATAATATCGTTTTTGAGATCAAGACGTAAATTTATGAAATTAATTATTGAGCAACTTTTGGAGCAGGCTTTTAATCATTTAAAAGCATCAGGCGTTATACCTGATGCAACTCAGGCCGTGATTAAAGTTGATTTAGCAAAAGATAAAAAGCATGGTGACTTTGCCAGTAACTTGGCTTTAATGCTTGCAAAACCTGCGCGTTTATCCCCTATGCTGCTTGCTGAAAAAATAATTGAAGCGTTGCCAGAACATGAATTATTAAAGCGCGCTGAAGTTGCCGCACCTGGTTTTATTAATTTTTTTATGAATAATGCATCTCGGGCCTCTTTTATTTTAGAGCGTGTATTTCATGAAGGCCTTGATTATGGCAACAGTACGTTTGGGGCCGGGCAACGCGTTCTATTAGAATATGTATCGGCCAATCCAACAGGGCCACTGCACGTTGGTCATGGACGAGGTGCAGCATTTGGTGCAAGCCTTGCAAATTTGCTCGAGAAAGCAGGATATGCTGTGACACGAGAATATTATGTCAATGACGCTGGTCGGCAAATGGATATTTTAGCCGTGAGTGTTTGGTTGCGTTATTTATCTTGTGCGGGAGAGTCGATTACATTTCCAGCCAATGGTTATCAAGGCGATTATGTGAATACAATCGCTAAGATGCTTTATGCAAAAGATAAGCATCAATATGTACATGCATGGGATTTAATCACAAAAGACTTACCGAAAGATGCACCTGATGGCGGCGATAAAGAGCAATATATCGATGCTTTAATTCATACAGCAAAGCAATTAATTAGTGAGGATGGTTTTGCTTTGTTTCATCAAAGCGCATTAAATTTTGTGTTGTCAGATATTAAAAACGATTTAGCGGAATTTGGTGTTGAATATAACACTTGGTTTTCTGAGCGTAGTTTATTGGACTCAGGGGCGATTAAGCAAGGCATTGAAGCCCTTGCAAAAGCTGGGTATACCTTTGAAGCGGAAGGTGCGATTTGGTTTCGTGCGACAGATTTTGGTGATGAGAAAGATAGGGTGTTGGTCCGGGCAAATGGCCAGCCCACCTATTTTGCATCAGATGTTGCATATCATTGGGATAAATATGCGCGTGGATTTGATGTGGTGATGGACTTATTTGGTGCTGATCATCATGGCTATATTCCGAGACTGAAAGCGGCCGTAACGGCACTAGGACACGATGAAGAAGCATTGCGCGTATTCATGGTACAATTTGCAATTCTATATCGCAGAGGCACACGGGTTCAAATGTCAACACGAAGTGGATCTTTTGTAACTTTACGTGAGTTAAGAGAAGAAGTGGGTAATGATGCGGCACGCTTTTTTTATGTGATGCGAAAGCCTGAGCAACATATGGATTTTGATTTGGATTTAGCAAAAACTGAGTCTCGAGATAATCCAGTGTATTATATTCAATATGCACATGCTCGCATTAGCAGTGTATTCAAACAGCTTGAAACGCGGGGCATGACTTGGGATAAGCAAACAGGATTGCAGCATGCAGCATTACTAACAGATACGCATGAAGTCGCTTTGATGACACAGCTTGAGCGTTATCCCGATGTGATTACGCTGGCAGCAAAAGCTTGTGAACCCCACCAAATTGCTTATTATCTTCGAGAACTGGCGAATGCGCTACATGCCTACTATAATGCTATATCATTACTGTGTGAGCAGGAAGCGCTCCGGTGTTCGCGATTAACTTTGGTGTTTGCAGTACGCGATGTGTTACGGAATGGTTTGCAACTGCTTGGTGTGTCGGCCCCTGAGAGTATGTGATGGCTAATTACCCAAATAAAAAAAGTAATATGAAGCGCACACCCGGTGCGATGCCTCGGCGTGCATCAAATAAACGTTTTTTAATGGGGGCGATGCTTGCTTTTTTGGGTGGGTATGTCTTGGCTTGTTTTTATTCGCCGATGGCACTCAAAGCATTGTTTGAACCCAAAGCACTGGTAACGCCGCCGGCGATGAACGCGACAACCATGAATACAGTCACGCTGCCTAAGCCTAAATTTGAGTTTTATACTTTATTAACACAAGAAAAAACGGTTGCAAAAATAAAGCCGTCCCCTGAGAAAGCTGTCCCTGAGAAAGCTGCTCCTCAGACAGCAGTGTCTGAAAAAATAGTTTCTGAGACAGCAGTACGGACAGAAGCGCCCGGATCAAAATATACTTATCTTGTGCAGTTAGCCTCGTTTCAGCGACAAGAAGACGCAGAGCAACTCAAAGCAAATTTAATTATGCGTGGTTTTGATGCTCGGATTAAAACCGCCTCACAATCGGGGGGCGTTTGGCATCGTGTGGTCTTGGGGCCTTTTGTTTCCCGTCAAGTTGCAGAAAAAACACAAGCCGATATTGTAAAAAGTGAACATATATCTGGCATTATTCGAAGAATGGATGCATAAGTTGTAGAGCATTTTTAGATGTCAATTCATAGCTATCATGTGCCTGATATTCAAGGCGAGTGTTGTAGGGCAATCGTAGAAAACGTCATAAAAAATACGCCCTTTAAAACCTGTCAATATGAGATAGATGTACCCGAAAAAAAATTAATCATTGAATTAATCGATAATGAGGTATTTCGGCAGCTTGAAGCACATGAAATTGATGACTTAGTCTTTTCAGCTTTGAGAGGTATAGGCTTTGATAATACAACGGTCGATGGTGAAGTAACAAAAACAACGGATTTATCTCATGCTGTTTTAGGGAGCATGGGGCTTAGCGCCGGCTTTTTTTTATTATTATTACCTGTTTTTTTTACGGGGATTCCTTTTATTTTAACGGCTGTACTGGCTTTTTTAAGTGCAGGTTTAACCCTGGGTTTGGGGTGGTCTTTTTATCGCCGTGCTTATTATGGGCTTTGGCAGGGTGTTTGGAGTATGGATACCCTTTTTTCAATCAGCACAGCTGTTATTGTTGGGGTGTCTTTAGGCGCGCTTTTCATACCCGCTTTGCCTATGATGTTTGAAGCAGGTCTTTTAATTTTTGGATTTCGTCATGTAGGGATTGCCATTTCAGATTTTTTTAAAGCAAACTTACTGAGCGTGGGCCGTTTTCAGGACGAAGTACCTGAAACATTAAGATTACTCAATGGCAATAGGATTGCTCGAGATGCTGTTCAACCGGGTATGAGATTGCGCTTATCGCTTGGCGATCGTTTGCCGGTAGATGGTGTGTTTGAACAGGGCGGTGGGATGATTTCTAGTTTATATCAAACGGGATCGTACCAGTCAAAAACACTTGAGCTTGGTAAGACATATCTTGCTGGAACAAAAATTGATGCCATTTCAGGGGCAGAGCCACTTATATTTCGTGTTAAAAAATCGGCAAATGATTCGTTTTTAGCCTCTGAAGATAGGGCGATTCTTGAAGCTAAATTAAATCGTGCTTTAGAGAAAAAAAAGCCGCAAGGGGTGGCTTATTGGTTACAGTACTTTGTGCCTTTGGTAGTGAGTATTGCGGTTATTTCCGGGGTGTTTGTTGGTTTTTATTTTGCTTCGTTTGTGCTGGCACTTCAATGTACCGTGGGCGTTTTAGTTGCGGCATGTCCATGTACTTTAGGGCTGATTGCGCCTCTTGTGACACACGTTGGTATTAAGAAAATAGAACAAGACGGCATTATTTTTCGGAAACCAGAAGATCTTGAGGCTGCAGATAATATTGATTGTGTGATGTTTGATTTGAATGGCACTTTAACACGTGGGACGCCAGAAATATTAAATGCGGATAGCAAGCAAGACTTGATTGCCTTAATGGCACATTTAGAGCAAGATCAAGATCATTGGGTTGCACGTGCAATCAAAGCGGCTGCTAGTGATTTAAATTTGCCGGCGGTTGAAGGGGCTTGTCGGGTTAAGAAAACAACGCATCAAGGCATTAAAGTGTCATTTGGCGGTGATGAATATGTGTTGGGTAATCGTCGTATGATGGCAGGGGTACCAGGATTAGATAAGATTCGAAGCAATCCTCGTGAAACAGTGATTTATTTATCTAAAAATGGTGTGCTTCATGGACACCTTATTTTACAAGATGATATTCGTCCAGGTGCGTCTCAGGTGATTGATGCACTACAAACCGCCGGTAAAAGCGTTTATTTGTGTACAGGGTCGGATAGAAATTTAGCGAGTCAATATGCAAGTATTTTAGGCATTCCAGAAGATCATATTTTCTCGAATTGTAAAACAACAGGTAGACAATCAAAATTGGCACGTCTCAAAACCCTTAAAAGAAGAGGGCATCAGGTGGCGATGGTAGGTGACTCTGTCAATGATGCCAGTGTGATTGCAAAAAGTCATTTTGGGTTAGTGGTTCAGCATGATGCAGGGCATGAGGGAGTGCAGCAAGGCGCGTCTGCAGTGCTGAGAACAGAGTCACTGTTGCCGGTATTGCAGTTATTTGAAACGGCCCGAAAAACAAGCTCAAATATAAGTCAAAATGTATGGTTTAGCTTTGTTTATAATGCACTCGCAATGCTTGCACCCGCAGGATTATTATTAGGGGCGGGCATTGCATTAAATCCTGCTGTGGGCGCAGGTTTAATGATATTGCAAACGCTTTTAATTTTTGCCAATGTATATCGATTTAAGCTGGAAGGCGATACACAGAATCAAAATGAGCCTGCTGTCACGTCATCGAGTACAAATACAGCGACTGCTTCAGAGGTGGTTACCCCCCCTCATCCTGTGAACTCGAGATTAGCATCATCGCTCTCATACCCATCTTCAGACTTAGATATCCATGACGATGCAGCAGAGGATAGGGTTGTGAATAGTCCGTGATTGATGATATACCCAAGTGCTCCAATACCGGAAAGTCCGAGTCCAACGGTCATAAAAAAAGGATGTATGAGTGTTGCCATCGCAGCCCAGCAGAGCCCGCCTCCTACAGCGACCGTTAAACCCGCGAGACAATCAAGATAAAAAGAAGGGGTGATTGCTGCAATATTCAATTGAGCATCTGATTCAGTATCTGAGTCAGTATCTGAGGCAGTGACTGATTCAGTATCTGACTCAACACCTGATGATTCAGGCTCTTCATCAGAGTAAACGAATAAATTAAGATGATTATCATCTTCTATTTTTTCCATGATAAATCCTATATTCTTTGACTTGTATACTAATATTTTGAGCGTTGCTAATGGCATGGGGCTTACTAACTCGAAGGGTCAGTGCTTGAATATGGAAAGTGTTTTGAATAGATGCGATGACTTCATGCGCAACGGTTTCAATCAAGTTAAAAGCATGGGTTTCGACGAATGTCGTTACATGTTGGCATAGTGCGTCATAATCAATCGTCTGCTCGATATTATCTGCTATTTTGTCAAAATCAAGGGGGATTTCAATGTCAAATAATAGGATTTGTTTTATTTTTTTTTCCCATGCATGAATGCCAATATGGGTTTCAACGCGAAGGCCTTCAATCTGCAAACAATCCATTTTTTTATCTCTGATTTGATTTGCTGTAAGATAACGACTCTTTGGTTAAAAGTAAATCTTTTGAGAGGTTGTCGTATGCATGATTTATCTGAATCTTTGTCTCAGTCACTGTTTTTACGTGCATTGAAGCGTGAGCCTGTTACACGTACGCCTGTTTGGGTGATGCGGCAAGCAGGACGTTATTTGCCAGAATATCTCGCGGTTCGTAAAACAGCAGGTGATTTTATGACGCTATGTAGAACACCCAAATTGGCATGTGAAGTGACATTACAGCCATTGAGGCGTTTTGATTTGGATGCAGCCATTTTATTTTCTGATATTTTAACCATTCCAGATGCAATGGGGCTTGGATTATCGTTTCAAGAAGGGGAAGGGCCACAGTTTGCGCGGCCTATTCGAGATGTGGCAGCGGTTGATGCGCTGCGCGTGCCAAAAGCATCGGCTGATTTAGCTTATGTTATGGAAGCGGCGGCTTTAATTCGTGCTGAGATGCCAAAAAACTTACCACTGATTGGGTTTTCAGGCAGTCCATGGACCTTGGCTTGTTATATGATAGAAGGTGGCGGGAGTAAAGCCTTTAAGCATGTACTAAAGTTTTTATATGAAGAGCCGGAAGCAATGCATCTTTTATTACAAAAACTGACGGATTCAGTGATTGATTATTTAGGCGAACAGGTTAAAGCTGGTGTGAATGCGCTCATGGTATTTGATACGTGGGGCGGCATTTTACCGACAGAATATTTTAAAGCCTTTTCGTGTGATTATTTGGGACTTATTACAACGCGGTTAAAAGCACTTTATCCTGATATGCCGATTATTTTATTTACCAAAGGTGGTGGGCAGTGGTTGAGTACCCTTGCTGATACAGGATGTGATGGATTAGGGTTAGACTGGACGTGTGATTTAAGTCGTGCGCGCACGGAAGTGGGTGCGCGTGTTGCATTGCAAGGCAATTTAGATCCTACCGTATTATTAACATCACCTGATTGTATTCGTCGAGAAGTCAAACGGGTGTTAGGTGAGTTTGGTACGGGTCCTGGGCATATTTTTAACTTAGGTCATGGTATTACACCTGATGTGCCGCCTGAACACTTGGCGGTGATGATTGATACGGTACGTGAATTAAGTCTTGTTTAGTTGTTTAATCATAAGCAGTTGATACTTCGACGCATGCCAGATAGGTATGCGTCGAAGCAGCAATCAGTTAGATAATATATGATATATTATGCATTGCTTGGAGCGGGTGTAGTCATATCGATTGCAGCGCTGGTATTTTGATGATTAGCAAATAATCCTATTGCACTAACAACAGCAGCGACAACACCTGCTATGATTATAGGGGTGCCTAAGCTCATGATGCTCGCCGCAATCACAGTAGCAATGCCACCCATTAAGGTTAAAGTTGCGAGACAGTCAAAGCAGAAAGAAGAATTGCTGCTAGGCGCTGTTGTATCAAAATCAAAAGCATCGAAAGCACCGGCTAGCTCATCAGCTGCTGCTGTAAATGCAGCAGTTCTTTCAGCAGCCCGTCGCGCAAGGTAATGCTGTATAGTTGTATTAATCTGCGTAGCAGCTCTCTCAGCAGCAGCTTGTTCTTGTTCAGCAGCTTTTCGTACAATAAAACCGCGTGTAGCAGAAGAAATTCTAGTCGCAGCAGCTTGTTCTTGTTCAGTAGGTGCTTGCTCTTGCACTTGTTCAGTAGGTGCTTGCTCTTGCACTTGTTCAGTAGGTGTTTGCTCTTGGACTTGTTCAGTAGGTGTTTGCTCTTGCACTTGTTTAGTCATCGCTAAATAAGAAGCGTAAAATGCACTTGAAACCTGATCATACAGAGTGGAAGTGACATGGTTTACCATAGAGAATAGGTCGGGTACGACGTTAAATGTTTGCGTACTAGGTGTAGTCACTTGTTCAGCAGTTTTTTTCTTAGCATCAGCTCGTCTTTGAGCTGCAGATCCTTTACGCACTTTTTTAGGATTGGCCATAAATAACTCCAGTAAAAATTAAAAACAGCGCATTATATCATTATAGTGCCCCAAAATAAAGCAATTAATTTTTTATTAGATCAGACCCGGTTATGCTCTAACCTTGATTCAATAGGAATGAAGTAGCTTCCCTTTTCTTTAACTTATTCTGAGTGAGTTTTTTAATTGATTGCTTGTTTTATTGCTCGAGCTAACTTGTCTGTAACCTCAATGGCTTGTGAAGCATTTAAACGTGGATCGAGTAAGCTTTTATAATTTTTAGTGAGATCTGATTCAGAGGGACCTTGCTTGCCCCCCAAGCATTCAGTCACAGGCTCAGGTGTAATTTCAAGATGAAGACCACCGAGATGGCTTTGGTGTGCTTGGTGAAGGTTTAATGTTTGTTCAAGTTCATGCCAAACTTGATTGAAATGCCTTGTTTTAATGTGTGAGCTGGTGATTTTTGTATTGCCATGCATGGGGTCACAAAACCAGGTGACAGGATGTTGATGCTGTTGGGTAGCTTGAATCAATGCAGGTAAAGTGTGTTGAACTTCTGTGGCACCTAAGCGTGTGATGAGGACAATACGACCGGCACTTTTTTGAGGATTTAGTGTATGGATGAGCTGAAGTAGTTTATCTGGTGTTGTGCTGGGTCCAACTTTAATCCCAATGGGGTTATGAGTACCCCGTAAAAACTCAATATGTGCACCGTCTACTTGGTTGGTTCGAATGCCGACCCAAGGCAGGTGCGTTGAAAGATTATACCATAAGCCTTTGGGACATTGGTGCGTGAGTGCTGCTTCATAGTCTAGGTGTAGGGCTTCATGTGAAATATAAAATGTACGTTTTTTATATAAATTTTGAATTAGGCCTAAGGTATGTTTTGCTGAAGCGTAGCCTTTCAGCAATAATTCAGGGCGTGGTTCGCGTGCGGTCGTATTAAATGCAGATGCATTAATCAAATCACCGCGGTAACTCGGGAGTGTGATGTGACCCTGTGTTTCATGCGTAAAAGAACGTGGTTTTGCATATTGGCCTGCGATGCGTCCAATTGGGATGACTGGCTGCTCGGTTGTGGTTTGAAGTATAGCTATCATTTGGTCAATGAGTTTCAATTGCTCACGGATGATGGCTGGACGTGAATTTTTGAATGATTCAGCACAGTCGCCTGCTTGGAGTATAAACGCTTGTCCTTGGCTTGCTCTCGCTAAGGTTTGTTTTAATTTTAATATATCAGAGACTGACACCAGTGGCGGTTTCTGCGCAAGTTTGGTTAAAACCGAATTCAAAAGCATTTTGTTTTTATACACAAGCGCTTGAGCGTTTGGGTAATTTAACCAGGATGTTGGGTTCCAATCAGTTGGCATGAAAATTTAATAATAAATAAAAGAGGCATATTATCAGGGTTATTGCCTAAATGAACAACAGGGCCTTGAATTTTAGATGAATGCCCCAATTTTAAAAATAACTTGAATACTTTTAAGGCGATAGAATTGATATGAGTAAGCAAACCAAAGATTGGGGAAAAATTAAAGAAGCGCATGAGGCAGAAGAAGCAGCCAAGCTGAATGAAGAAATGCTTGAAGAAGCATATGACATGCAAGATGATGATGAAAGAGAAGAAGATAGTGACGCGTTAGATCATCCGTCTTATGCTGCATTAGAAGAAAAGTTGACAAAAGCAGAGCAAAAAGCCCATGAAAACTGGGATAAACTCATGCGCCTGACGGCTGAAATGGATAATTTACGTAGACGCTCAGAACGAGATGTAACAAAAGCGCATCGATATGGCCTAGAAAAATTTATTAATCATTTGTTGCCAGTGGTTGATAGCCTTGAGCAGGCAGAGCTGTTGGCAGAAAAACATGGTGATTCAGCGATGCATGAAGGGCTGGAACTGACCATGAAGTTATTTTTGGATATGCTTGAAAAAGCCGAAGTTAAGCAATTAAATCCGGTCGGAGAGTTATTTAATCCAGAAATGCATGAAGCGATGGTCATGCAAGAAACAGCAGATGCTGCACCTAATACAGTGATTTCAGTGTTTCAGAAAGGCTATCAACTCAATGATCGGGTGATTCGTGCCGCACGCGTGGTGGTGGCGAAAGAAAAAGCAAGTTGACCCCTTGAAATAAATAATTTCTCCCTCATATGTGAGTGCATAGGGGTATTTTTTAGATAACCGAATTTGGAGTGTAAAAATTATGTCAGCGATTATTGGAATTGATTTAGGAACCACCAACTCGTGTGTTGCTGTGATGGAAGGAAAAGATGTACGTGTCATTGAAAATGCAGAAGGACATCGCACAACGCCGTCGATTATTGCGTATACAGACGATGAAGTCTTGGTTGGACCTGCAGCAAAACGTCAAGCTGTGACAAACCCAGATAATACCGTGTTTGCCATTAAGCGTTTAATTGGTCGTCAATTTTCAGATAAGATTGTGCAGAAAGATATTAAGATGGTGCCATATAAAATCGTTAAAGCTGACAATGGCGATGCTTGGGTCCGGATTAAGAAAGACGACAAAGCACCACCACAAATTTCGGCTGAAATTTTAAAGAAAATGAAAAAAACCGCTGAAGAATATTTAGGTAAAGATATCACAGAAGCTGTGATTACAGTTCCTGCTTATTTTAATGACTCACAACGTCAAGCGACAAAAGATGCGGGTCGTATTGCAGGGCTTGAAGTGAAACGTATTATCAATGAGCCTACCGCTGCTGCATTGGCTTATGGTATGGATAAAAAACGGGGTGATTCAACCATTGCTGTGTATGACTTAGGTGGTGGTACGTTTGATGTGTCTATTATTGAAATTGCCGAAGTAGATGGTGAGCATCAGTTTGAAGTCTTAGCAACCAATGGTGATACATTCTTAGGCGGTGAAGATTTTGATTTGGCGTTGATTGAGTATTTAGCCTCTGAGTTTAAGAAAGATGCAGGGATTGATTTGCACAGCGATCCATTGGCATTACAGCGTTTAAAAGAAGCGGCTGAAAAAGCAAAAATTGAATTATCTTCAGCGCAACAAACGGATGTTAATTTGCCTTATATTACAGCAGATGCCAGTGGGCCGAAGCATTTAAATATTAAATTAACACGTGCAAAACTTGAATCATTGGTTGAAGCCTTAGTTAAACGTACGGTAGCACCTTGTAAGACAGCATTGAAAGATGCAGGGCTTAGTGTTTCAGACGTTGATGAAGTGATTTTAGTGGGTGGTCAAACACGTATGCCATTGGTTCAAAAAACAGTGGAAGATTTTTTTGGTAAAGAACCACGTCGTGATGTTAATCCTGATGAGGCGGTTGCGGTAGGAGCTGCTATTCAAGCCGCTGTATTATCTGGCGATGTGAAAGATATTTTATTATTGGATGTCACACCCTTATCACTTGGGATTGAAACCATGGGTGGCGTGATGACTAAATTAATCGATAAAAATACAACCATTCCTACCAAAGCAAACCAAGTGTTTTCAACGGCTGATAATAATCAAACAGCTGTGACTGTGCATGTGTTACAAGGTGAGCGGGAACAAGCGTCAGCGAATAAGTCTTTGGGTCGTTTTGATTTAGCTGATATTCCAGCAGCACCTCGTGGTGTGCCTCAAATTGAAGTAACGTTTGATATTGATGCCAATGGTATTTTAAACGTTTCTGCAAAAGATAAAGCAACCGGTAAAGCACAATCGATTGTGATTAAAGCATCAAGCGGTTTGAGTGATGAAGAAGTCGATGCGATGGTGAAAGATGCTGAAGCACATGCTGAAGATGATAAAGTCTTTAAAGAAATGGTTGAACTTCGTAATCAAGCAGACAGCTTAATTCATAGCACTGAAAAATCATTGAAAGAGTTAGGTGATGATATTGAAGCGGCTGAAAAACAAAGCATTGAAGAAGCAACATCATCATTGCAAGAAGCGTTAAAAGGCAATGATAAAGCTGAGATTGAAGAAAAGCTTGAAGTCTTAAATAAAGCGTCTTCATCAATGGCTGAACGTTTGTATGCGAAACAGTCAGCGGATGCAAATGCGGCTGATGCAGGCGCTGAAGCAAGTTCTGAAGAAGCCGCAGCCTCTGATGATGAAGCGGTTGTTGATGCTGAGTTTGAAGAAGTCGATGATAATAAAAAAGAAGACGATAAAGCGTAAGTCTTACACCGAGAGAGCAATTCATGCAGCAACAAGATGATTATTATGAGCTTCTCGGTGTCGCACGCGACGCCAGTGATGCTGATGTAAAAAAAGCATATCGTAAACTTGCAATGAAATATCATCCGGATAGAAATCCGGGTGATAGTTCGGCCGAGGAAAAATTTAAAGAAATTCAAAAAGCTTATGCTGTTATTTCTGATAAAGAAAAACGTGCAGCATACGACCAGTTTGGACATGCAGGGGTTGATGGCATGGCTGGAGGGGGTGGACCAGGTGCGGGTGGCTTTGGTGGCTTTGGGGATGTATTTGAAGATATTTTTGAAAATATTTTTACGGGTGGCCAACAAGGTGCACGCGGTGGTCGTTCTGGATCACGCGCGCAGCGTGGTTCTGATCTTCAAATTGGTGTGCAGCTAACCCTTGAAGAAGCAGCGAGTGGCAAATCCGTTGAAATCACGGTGCCGCGTCATGTGGCATGTGGTACTTGTGATGGTTCTGGTGGTAAAAAAGGAACCAAACCAACGAGTTGTGAAACCTGTAATGGTGTTGGGCAAGTTCGTATTCAGCAAGGCTTTTTTTCAATACAGCAGACCTGTCCGCATTGTCATGGTGAAGGTCAAGTGATTTCAGACCCTTGTACTGATTGTCATGGTCAAGGTCGCGTACGAGACAGTAAAACACTGACTGTTAAAATTCCTGCGGGTGTTGACGAAGGCGATCGGGTGCGCTTGGGCGGTGAAGGTGAGGCCGGGTTGCATGGTGGTCCAACCGGTGATTTATATGTTCAGGTTGCGGTTAAAAAGCATGCGATTTTTGAAAGAGATGGCAAAGACTTGCATTGTGAAGTGCCTATTGCCTTTACAACAGCGGCACTGGGTGGCAGCATTGATGTACCGACTTTAGCTGGTCGTGTGGCATTAAAAATTCCTGCAGAAACGCAAACAGGTAAATTATTTAGGTTACGCGGTAAAGGTGTTAAGTCCGTAAGAGCACATGGTTCTGGCGACTTACTGTGTCGAGTGATTGTTGAAACACCTGTGAAGCTGTCAAAAGATCAAAAAGCATTTTTAGAGCAGTTTCAAACTGATCTAGATAAGAACCCAGGTGCACATTCACCACAATCTGCTTCATGGTTTGGCCGTGTAAAACAATTTTTTGAGGATATGAAACTCTAAATGATAAATTCACCGGCATGTCTTGTTCTTTCAGATGGCTCAAAATTTGAGGGTTTTTCTGTTGGCGCATCAGGGACCTCTGCCGGTGAGCTTGTTTTTAATACCGGTATGACGGGTTATCAAGAAATTTTAACCGACCCGTCTTATGCTCATCAGCTTGTGATGTTTACGACAGCACATGTTGGTAATACGGGCTGTAATCAAGAAGATATGGAGTCTTCTCGGGTATGGGCTGAAGGCTTGGTGCTCCAAAATGATATCTCACTGTCCAGTAACTATCGCTCAGAACAAAGTTTGCCTGATTTTTTAAAAAAACACCGTGTGGTTGCGATTGCAGGGGTGGATACGCGTGCGTTAACGCATTATTTACGAGATAAAGGGGCTATGTCTGCGTGTATTACAACGGACATGAACCATCTGGAAGAGGCTATTTCGCGTGCCAAAGCATATCCCGGATTGTCAGGTGTTGATTTAGCAAGTGTTGTGTCTCGAAAAGCGATTGAGCGTTGGCATTTGGGACGGGGTGACTGGGCACTGGATTCAAAACCTGAACGTTTGCATGTAGTGGTGTATGATTTTGGTGTGAAGCACAGTATTTTACGGCGCTTACATGATAAAGGATGTCATCTGACGTTGGTGCCTGCAGATACTTCAGCTGAAGCTGTGATAGCAATGAATCCGCATGGTGTTTTGCTGTCTAATGGCCCGGGTGATCCATCTGCCTGTGATTATGCGATTCAGGCAGCGCGTGATTTATTAAAAGAACAGGTTCCTTTGTTTGGTATTTGTCTTGGTTTTCAAATTTTAGCACTCGCATGTGGTGCGCGTGCCATCAAAATGAAGTTTGGTCATCATGGTGTGAATCATCCAGTCATTCAAATTGAATCACCGGAACGCGTTTTAATTACCAGTCAAAACCATGGCTTTGCGATTGATGAAGCATCATTGCCTGGATATTTACGTGTGACACATCGCTCCTTGTTTGATAAAAGCTTACAAGGTATTATTCATGAGAGTCAGTCTGCGTTTGGTTTTCAAGGACACCCAGAAGCAGGCCCTGGTCCACATGATGCAACTTGTGTGTTTGACCCATTTATTCAATCTATGCATGATAAAAATGCAGTTTAAATAAGGATATATCGCCGTGAGTTTTAGCAATGTATTTACTTCCGAATCTGTTTCTGAAGGTCATCCTGATAAAATCGCCGATCAAATTTCAGACGCAGTGCTTGATGCCATTTTAGCGCAAGATAAACATGCACGTGTTGCCTGTGAAGTGTTTGTCAAAACAGGCATGGTGATGGTCGGCGGTGAAATTACAACCACAGCGTGGGTTGATGTTGAAGAAATTACACGCGGTGTGATTCGAGATATTGGATATAATAGCTCAGCCATGGGGTTTGACTGGGAGTCATGCGCTGTATTATCTGCTATTGGAAAGCAATCCCCTGATATTGCACAGGGTGTTGATCAAGCCGATAAAACAATTTTAGGCGCAGGGGATCAAGGTCTCATGTTTGGTTATGCATCGAACGAAACAGACGTGCTCATGCCTGCGCCTATTGCGTATTCGCATCTTTTAATGGCGCGTCAGGCAGAACTTCGAAAAAGTGGTGAGTTGTCTTGGTTAAGACCCGATGCAAAGTGTCAGTTAACATTGCGTTATGAGAATAATAAACCCGTTTCGATTGATACCATTGTTTTTTCAACCCAACATGCTCCTGAAATAAAACAAGCTGAGCTTGTACGATTGGTTGAAGAGCAAATTATTAGGCCTGTACTCCCGAGTGACTGGATAACAAAAGACACCCGTTTCTTGATTAATCCAACGGGGCGCTTTGTGATTGGTGGGCCACTGGGAGACTGCGGTTTAACCGGGCGAAAAATTATTGTTGATACTTACGGCGGCATGGCACGTCATGGCGGCGGTTGTTTCTCGGGTAAAGATCCCTCAAAAGTCGACCGTTCAGGGGCATATGCTGCGCGTCATGTGGCGAAAAATTTAGTAGCCGCAGGCATCGCAGATAAATGTGAAATTCAAGTTTCATATGCGATTGGTGTTGTTGAGCCGACTTCGATTCATATTGAGACATTTGGAACAGGCCGAGTGGGAGCCGATGTTATGCTTCAGCTTGTACGTGAGCACTTTGATTTAACCCCTGCAGGTATTATTTCGCATCATGATTTGTTAAGACCTATTTATAGAGAAACAGCAACGCTTGGACATTATGGACGTGACGCGTTTCCTTGGGAACGCTTAGATAAAGTAGACGCACTACGTGCCGCCGTATCGGGCTTAATCAAGGAGAGCAAGCATGTCGGAAGTAAGCGAGAAAGTAACGGATTACCGTGTAGCTGATTTAAGCCTTGCTGAATGGGGCCGAAAAGAAATTTCAATCGCTGAAACTGAAATGCCAGGTCTTATGGCACTTCGTGATGAATTTGGTGCCTCAAAGCCATTGAAAGGCGCCCGCATTGCGGGCTGCCTACACATGACCATTCAAACTGCAGTTCTCATCGAAACTTTATGCGCATTAGGTGCTGAAGTACGTTGGTCGTCGTGTAATATTTTTTCAACACAAGACCATGCAGCGGCAGCCATTGCAGCAACTGGTGTGCCTGTATTTGCTTGGAAAGGTGAAACAGAAGAAGAATACACCTGGTGTGTTCATCAAACCATTCAGGGCCCTGATCATTGGACGCCTAATTTACTTTTAGATGACGGCGGTGATTTAACGGCTTTAGTGCATGTTGATTATCCCGAGTTATTACCTGAAATCAAAGGCCTCTCAGAAGAAACAACTACTGGCGTGGCGCGGCTGTATGAGATGGCAAAAAACAAAACGCTCGGCATGCCAGCCATGAACGTGAACGATTCTGTTACAAAATCTAAATTTGATAATTTATACGGTTGCCGCGAGTCGCTCTTAGATGGCATCAAACGCGCAACAGATGTCATGATTGCCGGTAAAATTGCATTGATTTTAGGCTATGGTGATGTGGGTAAAGGCTGCGCACAAGCGCGCCGAGGCCAAGGTGCGACCGTATATATTGCAGAAATTGACCCGATTTGTGCGCTGCAAGCGGCAATGGAAGGCTATCGCGTGGTCACACTTGATGATGTGGCTCATGAAGTTGATATTTTAGTCACAGCAACCGGTAACTATCATGTCGTCACGCACGCACACATGGCGCGCATGAAAAACCAAGCTATATTATGCAATATTGGGCATTTCGATTCTGAAATTGATATTGCGAGTTTAAAGCATTATGCCTGGGATAATGTGAAGCCCCAAGTGGATCAAGTGATTTTTCCAGATGGCAAACGGCTCACCGTATTGGCCGAAGGCCGATTGGTTAATTTAGGTTGTGCGACAGGGCACCCAAGCTTTGTGATGTCTGCCTCGTTTACGAATCAAGTGCTTGCTCAGATTGAGCTCTTTCAGCATGCAGAAAATTATGAGAAACAAGTGTATACCTTGCCGAAAAAACTCGATGAAAAAGTGGCTCGATTGCATTTAGATAGAATCGGCGCAAAGCTGACGGCACTCAGTGCGGAGCAAGCGGCGTATCTTAATTTATCGGTACATGGGCCTTATAAGCCTGAGCATTACCGGTATTGAATCATATTGGGGATTGGCCAAGGCTGATCCCGTTTTATTTATGTTAAAGACTGTGCCACATTCAGGAGATCCCTCGCTGCACTCGGGATGACGTGGGGAGTTACCTTAAATCTTAATCTAAAGCATTTTTCATGCTGCTATTTGATCATAACTCAGCTTAAGTTCGCCACTCGATTAGCGATGGGGATATCTCTTCATCTTCTGAATCATTTGTATCAGTAGACCAGAAACTGTTAAGTCTTGTAGGATGTGTATCATTGGTTTGTTTTGCTTGATTAATATCAAACAATGTACTTGCAAGTTCAGTTTCGAAAAATGTCAAATTAAAAAGTGCTTCAACACAATAATCAATGCCTGCTCCAATCAGTACCATTAAGTTAGGGATCGAAGCTTCAATATCAATAAACCAGTTTCCAGCCCATACCATTAAGCTCATTGAAGTGAAATATAAAGGTAATGCTAGAAAGAGTGAAATATCAGCTGCAGCTGTGAGAAAAGCAAAATGAAGAATCACAACAATCATTAAGATATATAGACTGAGCAGAAAATCGATAAGATTGAGTGGTAATTTTAAGAAAAGATTAAGTGCATAAGCATAGTTCTTTTTATCCCTCCAAAAAGGTGTTTGTTTTTCTTTAAGATTGATAGCTTCTTTGAGAGAAATGAGTTCTAAATTTTTCTTAAATGCTTCATTTTTTAAACATTCTTCAATAAATAATGAAGCCGCATTTTGATGGGCAAGGATATCTTCTGCAGAATGGTATGTCGTATCAAATAGTGAGAACCTATCTTTAAGTAGAGAAGTTAGAGGCTCTATATTCTGTATTGTATTATCGCTTAGGAGTCGCAGATCTTTTTCAATTAATTGATTTGTTTTCCCGCCAAAAATTCCATTACATTTCCAATATGAGTGATGGGAGCGCGCGTCGATTGCAAAAATGGCGCGACAAAATGCAGATAGTTTTTTTGTGTAAATAGTATCCAGCTCTTCTAAATCATCTTCACTTAGCTCTGTATTTTTGGGTTTAGGAAAATCAAAACGTGAGGTGTGTTTTACATAGGTATACAAACCTGTTTGATAGTCACGACTTACATTTATTTTAGTTGTTTCCTCAAGTTGATGACTATCAAACATACATCCCCTCTATATATAAAGGCATAATTTTTTTATTAAAACTACTGTTGATTAGAACGCTTGCATAACTATCTTAAATTTCTTAAAAAGAAATTTTCAATTTCATCTATTGGCATTTGAACCGCCTCAGCGTCACATCGCGCTTTGTATTCAATCATGCCCGCATCAAGGCTTCGTTCACCAATGACTATCCGATGTGGAATACCGATTAAATCATTATCTGCAAATAAAACACCAGGGCGCTCTTTTCGGTCATCTAATAACACCTCAAAGC
>JAAHTH010000204.1_pt1 | contig 54154 bp, 92 predicted proteins | sample 6116091 | NCBI WGS metagenome assembly JAAHTH01 (sample SAMN13939990, study PRJNA603662) | sponge metagenome | isolation source: marine sponge | host: Mycale hentscheli | place: New Zealand | collected 2006 | reverse complement strand
AAATGCTAAAAAGACTTTGGTTAATTTGGGCTAGAACTGTAGACCATAGAATTGGAAAGACTGATGACGATAAGCCAGATATTCCAATACTAACGAATAAAGATGCGGGATACAGTCTTTTAATAAGAACAATAATTGTAATAGTAAATTTAATAACTTGTCTTTTTATTATTGCAAATGTTATAAGACATTGGTAGAATGAGCTATCCAGTTGTAAATATCCATATATTATTTTAAAATTATTTAATTTATATGAACGTTAAATTAGTATCTGTAACAAAACCAGAGGTAGAAGGCATTGAAAACGCTGAAGATATAGTAGCTTACTGCGCTAGAGTCTCTAACCCAAGTAATCAAATGAATACTGAGACAGCGCCAAAGCTAATAAAATACTTAATAAAACACAAGCATTGGAGTCCGTTTGAATTAGCAAGTATGTGCGTGGAAATCTCTACAAGCAGAGCCATCGCCGCGCAAATACTTAGGCATAGAAGTTTTAGTTTTCAGGAGTTCAGCCAAAGATATAGCCAAGCAACTGAGCTAGAAGAGCTTGAGCTAAGATCTCCAGCTTTAAAAAACAGACAAAGCAGTAGCGAGACTTTTGATGAAAATCATGAGGCTTACAAATACGCCGAGGCGTCTATAGAATCTTCTTTAGCTACATATAAGACCTTAATCGAAATGGGCGTTGCTAAAGAGACTGCTAGAGGAGTTCTACCATTAACCACTAAAACTACAATGTATATGAATGGTACTTTAAGAAGTTGGGTTCATTATATCGATCTTAGGTCAGCGGAAGATACTCAAAAAGAACACAGAGATATAGCGAATCAAATTAAAAAAATATTTATAAATAAATTTCCTACAATAAGCGAGGCTTTAGATTGGAATTAATTAATAGATTTTTACATTTTTTGGTGTAAAATACTATGAATTGAATTTTTCAGCTTATATTATAAGGGCAAGTCGCCGTAAGAGATCTATAAAATGTTCTTGCTGCGGAATGTCTTACACTGCTAAAGAATATAAGGTATTATCAGACGTTAAAAAACTTTTATATTTTAAGTACAAAGGTAAAATATTATGCCATACCTGTTTATTTAAAACTATTATAAAAGAGTCTAATGGAAAAAAATTCAAGCTAAAACTCTACGATGAAGATACGGAGTTTCTTTGTGTTTACGATCCAGAAGATCAGGATGAATCCATAGATGGTTTTGACGGTTCTTTATTTTAGAGTTGACTTCAATCTATAATTAACCACAATAGTTTCAATGGTGGTTAATACATTTACTAAACTAGAACCAGTGTTTGGGGGCAAGGTTTTAGAGCTAAAGATTCATCTAAATCAAGATGCTATAGTTGGGTACATGAAGAATAGTTCAGATGAACATTCTATCGTATTCCTAACAGACAGAAGCAGATTTAAAGTAAAAGAGAGCATTTCTGAAATAGAAAAAATAATCTCTAGGGTCTGAGCATCAATTAAAATTTAAATTTATAAGATAAATTATATGAGCGAATACAGTAGTTTTGATTATTACATTGCTGAACTAGGCAGTTTAGAACCATTTACAGCTAAAGAAGAAAAAGAGCACTTTTTTAGGTACGTAAAATTTAGAGATAAAAAAACTAGAAGTAAGAAGCTTTTAAAAGACGGCGAGGATGCTTATGAAGAAATAATAAAAAGAAACCTAAGACTCGTAGTAAAAATAGCCAAAAAATACCTGAACCTTGGCATACCTATGCAAGACCTAGTTGCAGAGGGGAATCTGGGCCTCATAACTGCTGTTGAGAGATTTGATCCTAATAAAGATGTTAAATTTTCTACCTACGCCTCTTTTTGGATCAAGCAATATATGCGTAGAACTTTATCTAATGATTCTAGGGTTGTTAGACTACCATCTGGATTAATAGACCAAAGAAATAAGATATTGGCTTATATAGAGGAGTATGAAAAAGTTAACAATCGTAAGCCAGAAATAAAACAAATAAGCAAGAAGTTAAGACTTTCTAAAGATAGGGTTTTACTAATTTTGCAAACTAATCAAACAACTAGGTCTTTAGACTTTAAAATTTCTGAAGACTCTGATGATACCTTTGGTGATTTATTAAAAGACTCTAATCAAAAGGTTCCATTCGAATCAACGCGATTTAACGACGAAGTTTTTATTTTAAGTAAAGCATTAGACTCTCTACCAAATAGGGAGAAACTTATAATTCAATACAGATACGGTTTAAACAATAACGACCAGATGACGTTAGAAAGAATAGGCGATACTTTTAACTTGACTAGAGAAAGAATAAGACAGTTGGAACGCATGGCTATGTGGAGACTTGAGAACTACATGAAACAACAAAATATTATAAATTTATAGAATGCCTAGAAAAAAACTTCCATATATTAGAGTAGGAAATATAATTTTACCAAGACCTCCTTACCAAGCTACTGATATAAAACTTACCTGTGCAGATGGGAGATTTGCCAATGTAAAAATAAAAGACGTGGATACTTTAATTGGCGTTGCTGGTAAGATACAGTTCTTTAGAAGAAATAATAAAGGCAAGCATGTCGAAACTTATGAAAGCTGTTATACTTGGGACGGCTATAGTGTTGTAGAATGTAAAGATATGGTTGTAGAGTAAAAATGATTCTCATTTTATTTACATTTATAATTAATTATTTTATTTAAAAATAAAAAATAAAAAAACATACCCAGATCATAAATGAGCAATAATATAAAAGACTTCTTAGAAGAACATTATTCAGAAGAAAATATTATAACATACGATGGTTTCGATGATGCGTTTTTAGGCGTTGTTTATGGGTTCGATAATATTCCGAAGGCTTGTTATGATTATAGCAAATGTATTTCTATACTAATAGAGCAATCAGGAGACTCTGACGAAGATCCTTACACTAGTGCAGTAGAATTTTTTAATTATAATACTTTAGGCACATATGCTGGAAGAAATACGCCCGTTTTCTTAAATAAGCTTGACTCGTAAAGATAATTTCTTTATTATCTGTTTCATGAGTTACAGCCTTTGTTGCATTTCGAATACCTTAGCTAACCAAGGTCATAAGTTTCAAACTATGACTTGGCATCGCTTTTCTCAGCTTCCTCGCGAAGAAGCAGTCGCTACTGTTTCTGCTCGTACCCTCAACAACATTCGCGTTACTTATAAAATTTTAGAACAATGCGCTTCTAACGGTTGGGGATATCGCGTTAGCTCGGCTTTGTTCCCATTGCTTACATACGATGTAGCAGAACTCAAGATTCAAGATTACCCAGACTGGATTGACATACAAGCGGCACTTGCTGATTGCAATATGCTTATCAAAGACAAGGGTATTCGCATTTCTTGTCATCCTGACCAGTTCAATGTTCTTGCAAGCTTGGGTAAGGCACAAGTAGAAAAGACTATCAAAGAACTCAATCATCATGGTTGGTTTATGGATATGCTTGGTGCATACCGCGATTACCGTTGCCCCATCAATATCCATGTAAACAATACAAAAGGTGAGCCAGAAGAAATTGCTGCTCGTTTCATGGCTAACCTTGCCAAGTGCGATGAGTCTGTACGTTCTCGCCTTGTTGTAGAGAATGAGGACAAGGGCATTTGGACTCCAGCATTACTTGCCGAGCATTTCCTCACATTGCCCATTACTTACGACAACCTACACCACAAATGCTTACCCGATGGTCTCACAGAGGATGAAGCCTATCGCTTGTGCTATAACACATGGCAATATAACGGTTATTTCAAACCACTATTCCACTACTCAGAGTCTCATCCAGACAAAAATAACCCTCGTAGCCATGCTGATATGCCTACTGATCTACCAAAAGACGGAGGAATCTCTTTTGCTGTTGACTACGACATAGAACTCAAGTCAAAAGACGAGGCAATAACAGCTATTGAATATTGTTATGCTTAACATTTGCGAGTGTATTTCTTAAAAAAATATCTTGACCTTAAAGTATAAATTCGATAATATAAAAACATGATGAATGACGGATTTACAATCGAAAAACGAATCATTCAAGCGGGAACACATCCCGCAGACGAATGCTGGTACATAACAAGCGACAATGGTCGCATGGTTGAACAAGGCCCATATGGTTGCGTTGAAGACGCCATACACGATACTCGGCAATCTTCTTACGAAGATATATCTATGGACGTTCAGTTAACCTTTAACATGGTAACAAACACAAAAGTAATTCATTAATAAGGAGAGCAAAAAATGACACACGAAGACTTAAAGTATTACGAAGAAAAAATGGACACAATCATTTGCGAGCTATATGAAAGATACGATTGGAAAGCTTCCAATACTGGCAACCTTCCGCCTTGGTTGGTGAAGATGAGCAAAGCTCATTCTGAGATGCAAAACTACATGGAAGAATACTTGGAGGAAAAATAATGGGATACAAAATATCAGACCTAAAGCAAGATTTGAAAGACTCTATTTATAACTATTTTAACACGCACGGACACATATCAGCAAAAGATGTTGCGGTTTTAACGGATAGTCTTTGCGATGACTTCGCTGAAGATTTATGTGACAGAGTAGATCAAGAATTTAAAAAAATTGAAAATTAATTTTACGGACAAGTAGCTCAATTGGATAGAGCATCGGTCTTCTAAACCGAGGGTTCTGGGTTCGAGTCCCAGCTTGTCTACCAGATTATAAAAATGAACATTAATAATTTACAAGATTTTTTAAAAGCTCGAATGTGTAGCGAAGAAAACTTTGAACAAGTAAAAAGAAACACTTACAAGTATACAGATTGTGGTGCTTGGATTACAGAAGAAATTGTAGAAAGTGATTCTAGATGCAAGTCTGATTTACAAAAACAGTACGACGATGCTATAGACGATTTAAATAAAATATATAATAATCTTGATTCTGATATAAAAAAACAAGTAGAAAAATTAGATGATGAATTTTGGCACGGTCTCCATTTGGGGTTTATGCAATGGGCAAATGATGTCCGCCCTAATTCCTTTAGCAAAAGCCAGATTAACCTAGCTTTAGGACAGTTAAAAAAGAACGAGGAGGAGGATATTTGGCCCACTGAGACCATTGGCGTCACAGTAGGATCAATTGTAGAGGGCGTGGATTGGGAAACAACGCCAGTAAAATTAAAATATCCTTTTGAAATCAAAGAGTTTTGGAATGCGCTAGACGAAGTAGAAAAAGAAGCAAAAGAAATTTGGAATGACACACACGGCTGCGAAGATTGTAACTTAGAACATCCTGAGTATGGTACGGCAATGGTGAATCCAGATTGTAAAACTTGTGATGGATATGGAGTGATAATTTAAAAATGAGAAATTACGATATTATTAAAAAAATCTTTGAGATTACTCAACAAAAGCCCGAAGGAGAGCGTTGGGAAAGAACCTATCAGTGGGAAGATAAAATCGAAAAGATCGAAGAATTGATCGCTGACCAACGCCCCGCAATCACTGGACCTAAATACAAAAAGAAGGATAATAAAACATTATGACGGGAGATCAAAAATTAAAATTATTATACGACAAGATTGAAAAAGAAGTTGATTATATAGATGTTAAACCTTTTTCTCATAATATCATAGGTCTTGTACTTCGAGAGATTAGCGAAGAATTTGGACAAGACAGAGCAAACGAAGCCATAGAACATTTTAATCTAGAATTACTTGGCTGGTCAAAAGTAAAAACCGCACAAAATATTACAAAATAAAATGAAAAATATAATCCTTCTAATGATCTTGTTTTCAATTGGATGCGTAAGCGATCACAAATATCGCTACGAAGTCCATCTCCTTGAGGGTACGGGAACAATGCACCTTTATACTGGCAGCGATTATAAAGACGCTGCTAATTATATCAAACAATACGAAAAAAGCCATGGTGACATGAAGATGGTTAAAATTAAAAAAAATTAATAAATAACGGCCCCATAGCTTAATGGTAGAGCGTCCGTCTTATACACGGTTAAGCACCAGATTAGTGCGCGGTGCAGGTTCGAATCCTGCTGGGGCTACCAATTTAAGGGACTGCAACACCGCGACTCGATTAATCAGATGATTCAGGGGTTTTGCACTGGTGCTAATTTAAGGGACTGTAACACAGGAATTTGACGCGCCTCGTGTAAGATTTGAGGGACTGCAACACTATCTTAAAATCCGTATCTTGTAAACCGTGGTTTGCGCTGGTACTAATTTAAGGGACTACAACACGAATGTCTGTCGCAATATCCAAGCCGCCGTGGTTTGCGCTGGTACTAATTTAAGGGACTACAACACACAACCCCTACTTGTCCAGTTATTGCTAGCTTGACTTTGTTACATAAAAACGGTTTAATAAAGACATGAACGACAAAGAGATACTAGAAGAAGTTTACAGAAAACTTTGTTTTGTTAGTGATAACTGGAATCACATGAACATGGATAGAGCATTTGATCAAGTTCACAATATGAAAGATCTAATCGAGCAAGAATGGCAAAAGCACGATGGAGAATAAAGGATTAGATCCAGAAAAGATTGCTACAATTGCTCTTGTGATAATACAAATTGGTGGAGTAGCTGGAGCAATATTTATTGGAAATTTATTATTAAAAGCATGTGTATAAAATGAAAACTGACCCGAATAACCCACGACCACACGACATTCAACTCATTGCCCAAGGCATTGAAAAAGCAAAGCCTTGGGGCTTAGAAGCAGAGTTTGCGTGGAGCTTAGTGACACACTTTAAAACTTACCCAACCGACCCAATAGAAATTGGAGTTCAAGTCGCTTTAGATGACTGGGATTTAGATGATTGATTGGCGAGATGGCGGAACTGGTATACGCAGCAGACTTAAAATCTGCCGAAGGTTAAACTTCATACGGGTTCGAATCCCGTTCTCGCTACCAAATACGGGCGATTAACTCAGTGGTAGAGTGTCTCGTTTACACCGAGGTTGTCGGGGGTTCGAATCCCTCATCGCCTACCATTTTAAAAATAAAAAAATTAATGATCCGTAGCTCAATTGGTTAGAGCAGCGAACTCATAATTCGTTGGTTCAGGGTTCGAGTCCCTGCGGATCAACCATTTAAAATTATGGAAATTATAGTATACTTAATTGTTATGATCGCACAGTTTAGCCTAATGGCTTTTATACTAGACGAGCTAGACAAACAAAAATAATGAGTTCACACCCACTAAATAACCCTACTAGATATGCTCCCGAAGAAGATGAGTGGCAAAAGCTGCTAGATAAATACGGAGAGAAAGACCACTTTAAAAAAGATAAAAATAAAATAAAAATTCCAAAAGAAAAAGAAGACGATGAAGAATAAGTTCTATAGAGTTGAAGAACAGTTTAATAATTTGCACTGGATGCATAGAGCCTACTTTAGAAAAAAAGAAGACGCGGAAAAATATATCGAACTAAATAATACAAGAGTGAGTGCGTACCCAATTCGTATAGTAGAATGCGAATTCTCAAATTTAAAAAACATCAAGTAAAAAAAACTGTTGACTTCAATTTATAATTTCACTAATATAAAAACATCGGCAGGGAAGCCTCCGAAAACAATTTAACCAAAATCCCGTTAATAGGGTGCTACCGCAGGTTGTGTGGAAAGCGGAGGAAACTCCAAACGCTGATTAGATATAATCAAGCCGTTAGGCGATTAGGATCAGAAAGTCCCAAGGGGAGCGAGGGAAACCTCGCTCCCCCAAATTTAACACTAGCCATAAGGATAAACATGTCGGTAACAGCAACAGTCGAAACTCAAACCGTACCCGCGAAATTCCGCGTATACCCTAATCAAAAAAATCAAAACGTTCTCAATAATTTCATGGGAGCTCGCAGATTTATTTGGAATCGTTTTTTATGGGTTCAAAAGAACTACTATGATAAACTAAATTCTTATGTGCTTGAGCAAATAGATCAAGCAAAGCTCGAAGAAATCAAAGCGGTATTTGAAGAGCTTGAAGGTAAAACCGATAAAGAATCTCGTGCCAAAGTAAAAGAAGCTACTGCCTCTTTAAAGGCTATGAAGAAAGAGATTCAAATTCCTTCTGGAGTTGGGCGTTCTATTTTAAAAGAATTAGCTCCTGATTTTAAAGACGACGTTATCGAAGAGTTGGTTAACAATTACAAAGACTCTTCTATTGCTAATCGTAATCTTAGCGCGGTTACAATGCGTAAACAACTAAAATATATGAAGAAGGCCGAAGACACAGAATGGCTTTCTGAAGTTCACTCGTGTGTTTTAGGCAATGCTTGCTTGGATCTTGACACTGCGTGGAAGAAGTTTTTCAAAGACGAAAGCAATAGGTCTGGTATGCCGAAGTTTAAACACGCAACACGAGATAAAAATGGTTTCTGTTTAGACTCTGGAGCTTATCAATTAGATTTAGATAAAGGATACATCAGATCGAAAAAATTTAAATTAAATTTAAAATTTAAAAAACATCGCGAAGTATTTGGAGAGCCGAAGTCTATCACCATTACCCGTGATAAGGTAGGAGATTATTGGGCCGCTATCAATTTTCGACAAAACTACGATGTCGAGTTGTTAGACATTAGCTCGGTAAATGATTCCAACTCTATTGGAATCGACATGGGAATGAAAGATGATTTCGCGATCTTATCCAATGGTAAGACATACAAGAACCCAAAGTTCTTAAAGCGTCACGAACGTCGAAAGAAGATTCACAGCCGCCGTCTTTCCAGAAAGACCGTAGGAAGCAATTCTTTTGAGAAGAATCTTGTAGAGAAAAACAAACTTGAGCGAAAAGTATCTCGTTTAAGAGAAGACTTCTTACACAAGGTCACAGACGAAATTACCAAAGATCCAAAGGTAAAAGCAATCTTTGTAGAAGATCTAAATGTAGCTGGTATGATATCAAAGAATAAAGCCGTTCAAGATGAAAACGGTAAATATTTAAAAAATAATCAATCAGTTAAAAGAGCATTTAATAAAGCTGCTACCGACGCATCAATGGGTAAGTTCTTGATGATGCTCAAATACAAGGCTCAAAGAAGCGGAAAGCCTTTTGTGAGAATCGATAGATACTTCGCGTCATCAAAAACGTGCTCGTGCTGCGGTCACAAAAACGATGACTTGAAGGTTAGCGATCAACATTGGACGTGCGAAGGTTGTGGTACGAAACACGAGCGTAATCACAACGCATCCAAGAACATTCAATCAGAAGGAATCAAACTCCTTAAAGAAACCAAAGAAGTTTTCGATTTAATGTCTAAAACCAAAGACGAAAAGAAAGCTGAAAAATACAAGAAGTCGTATAACAAGCTCAAGAAAACCGTTAATTTATTTGGAAATATTTAGGGACTGCAACACACGCCCTGCAAAAAGTCGCACAGATGCAATGTTTTGTACTGGTAAAGATTTGAGGGACTGCAACACAATGGACATGCTGAGACTGGTTTTGAGTGTTTTACGCTGTTAACAATTTGAGGGACTGCAACACTTACCAGCTTAGTTATGAAATTAAAAAAATGGTTTGCACTGGTAACAATTCGAGGGACTGCAACACAATTTTATAGCGTGAAGGATGCCACAAGGGTTTTGCACTGGTAGTAATTTTAGGGACTGCAACACGTTATATTTCGCGTAGAGCGGAAGGGAGGGGTTTGCACTGGTAACAATTTGAGGGACTGCGACACTAACTTTAACAACATGTTAGTTTACGCTGATAATAATTTAAGGGACTGCAACACAATTCGTCGAAAATGAAAAGTGTGTTGTCGGGTTTGCGCTGGTAGCAATTTAAGGGACTGTAACACACAGAAGAAGCCGTCAGTAATTTAAGGGACTGCGACACTGTTGAAAAAATCACGGGTCCACTGATGAATGAGATAACCAACAAAAACATATGTCTCACCCTAAACAGCGTTTGGCAACCTGTTGGAAGTAAAACTGTAGCTGATGCAATCGGAGACTTATATTGCGGCAACTATAAAGCGCTTGATATACAATACCAAAAAAACTCAGACGGCTCTTACAATTTTGATTCGCCGCTAGATATGACGCCTTTGGATTGGGATCAATGGCTCGATGTTACGATAAGAAGCTGCGACTTTTATATTCGTTCCGCATTTCTTAAAATAAGAGTTCCGACTGTTCTGATCAGTCAAACGTATTCCAAGATGCCAGTATCTAAAATGAGTCTTACCCCAGAGAATATCAGAAAAAGAGACAATAATATGTGCCAGTATACGGGCAAAAAATTAAAAACGACCCAAGGAAGTATTGATCACATTGTTCCCAAAAGCAAAGGAGGTCAAGATTCTTGGACTAATTTAGTGTACTGCGATAAAAAACTCAACACAATCAAAAGCAACAAAAGCTTACAAGAAGCCAATCTCAAGCTGATCAAAACCCCAAAAGAGCCCATAGGAAAACCCGTATGCGCTTTATACAACATTGCACAGCACAATGATTGGAAACACTTTATTATTTGATTGATTATTATAAATAGAAACCATATCATTTAAGAACATGATCAATCCGCCTCTTTATTTTATTAATTTAGATAGACATAAAGATAGGCTGGATCATATGAATTCTATACTATCAAACAGTGGGATTAAATACAAAAGAATAACAGGGCTGGATGGTGAAAAAAATCCTGATAGCCTGAGAGGTTTAAAACCCGAAGCTAAAGCAGATCGATTGGGATGTTTAGTCTCTCACCTAAAAGCAATAAAAACCGCCTACGAAGATGGATGTGAATATGCGTTTATATCAGAAGATGATGTTGAAATAGATTTTTATTTAAAAAATATAAATAAATTTAACAAAATAATAAGCAAAGCCCCAAAAGATTACGAAATCATACAACTGCATTGCAGCAATCCAGACTTTTATGAAAACTGGCGTACAAGGTTAGATAAAGAATCATATTTTACAAAATGGAATTTGTATAATTATGGAGCCTTGGTATATATGATCAATAGAAAAGCAATGAACAAAATACTAGAGTTGAGCACAAAAGATGGTGATCTAGAATTAAAACAAAGCGAATATTACGTCGCAGATTTTTATATATACAACTTGCTTAACACTTATACTTTTTTGCCTCAATTTTTTAGCCTAAAGACATTCTCAGGAGCGATGAGTGGCACAAGCCTATTTGAAAATTTAGCACCCATATCCAAACAAATAAAGGAGTATATAGAACAATGAGATCTGCAAAGAAAACCAAATCCGCAAAGAAGATGGGAAATGACGCCGAGAAACATTTTGTTTCTGTGGCTAAAAGCAAAGGATACGAAGTTTCAAAATCCACTAAAAAACAAGACATGGTGGATCATTTTGATTATTTATTAAAAAATAAAAAAGGACTTACTAAAACTTTCGAAGTAAAAGCATTAAAAAAAGTAAATAGAACCGATGACAGCACAAATAATGAATGGATTTGGATTGAAATTAAAAATGTAAGAGGTGAAAAAGGCTGGATCAAGGGAAAAGCCGACTTTGTTTCATTTGAACAAGAATTCTCATTTTTGACTGTGAAGCGCGAGGACTTGCTTGAACTATGTCGAACCCTTATAGACACAAAAAAGACCGTAGGAACGGCAAATGAGGCCGAATATTGCCTATATAGCCGTAGAGGTAGAAAAGATATTATATCTAGAATAAAAGTACAGGATATAAAAGATGGTATAAAACATTGGATTTGGGACAAATAATATGACTAAAAAACAAATACAGAACAAAATAGATAAGATTTTAGGTGAAATAGACGATTTGGATTATAATTTTCATGATGAGAACAATAAACTTTTTTTTGAAAAATCCATACAAAACTGTACAATGGTAATGTCCGAAGCATATGATACCATAGAAAGAGACGACGCTTTTAAAAACGCTATTAAATAAAATGAAAAATAACTATCCTCAATTTTATTGTATTAACTTAGAATCCCAACCAGAAAGATGGAAACCTCTTGAGGCTTCCTTCAATGCTTATGGAATCCCCTGCAAGAGAGTAGAGGCCACTAACGTAGAGCATATCGCACAACAATTTACTGACGAAAAGATAAAATTGTCTAAAGAAGAATTAGCTGCTCTGGATGTGATTAAAGAGCACTATCCAGACGACTTTCAAAAAGCATTTCATAACTGGATGGTTGGAAAAAATAAGTATTTTGAAAAAGCAATCACGTTCTCGCACCTCAAAGCAATAAAACAAGCTTACGACGATGGATGTGAGTCAGCGATTATATGTGAAGATGATATACAAATAGATTTTTTTGCAAATAATCTTAATTTTTTTAACAAATGCCTAGAAAACGCACCTAAAGACTATGGTATTATAAATTTATATTGCACAAACCCCTTGGTATTAGAACAATACCTTAAAGAATTATCTAAAAACGATGTGATGTTCGCAGATTGGTCTAATTCATCTTTTGGAGCAGTCGCGTATATGATATCGCGTAAGGGAATGAAAGATATAATAGACTCCTCATTCGAAGAAGATTCTATCAAATTGAGATCCGACAAAGAAACAGAGTTCCACGTTGCTGATTGGTACTTATATAGCCAAACCAAAAGCTATGTTATGATATTCCCCTTCTTTGGCGTAAATTTATTACTTAATAATGTCAACAGCGGTTTTACAATTCAATCATGCAAGTCATTACTACTCGGATGGGAGATCAGACAAGCCGTTTGGGAAAAGATCCAAAAAGCTAATAATTCTGTTGACCAAGATCAATAAAATCTTTATTATGTATTCATGATTCTTACGGTGATAGGTTTGTTCTTGGCTTGGAGAGTTTGGGAGATCATAATTCCTAGAGAAGAATACAAGGAGTTTGGATCAGAATACACCAACGACTTTTGGCCTCTTTAAACGCGGTATTGAAAACAATGAAAATACAAATACAACAAGTATTAGAAGAATATATTGGATCTCAAATTAACCTAGATTCCGAATCCGCTAGACATCAATTAGCTGATCATATTGCTTCTGTTCTAGAAAACAACTATGCTTCTAAAGAACAACGACATACCGATGGATGCGGCTATGATGATTGATTTTATAGGGTTTTTTTATATCTCAAAAGGATAATTAAGAAACAACCTATTTGGATATATAAATAATATATTTATTATCTTTTTAGTTATTTGATATTTCAAGGTAAACGTCACCAAGGACAGCAAGATTTAGAATGCTAAGACTGCTTTTCAGGTAAACGACACTCGACAAGGGATGGTGAACGCCAACAGTTATAACACTGTTTTTTAAGGGTAAACGACACAAACATTTGAGCGTCTGCATATAAGAACATATATAATAGAATATAAGAGTTTGATTAAATATAATTAAATATAAATATTTTTATGGGTGTGGGAGAAATATTTATTTAACAAATATACATATTTCTCTTTTCTTCTAATAAATAAAAGAAAAAAAAGAATATAAGAAGAATTACAAATAAATACTAATAAACTATATAAATATTAATATATATTCAATAGGTTCTTAATTCCATTATATATAAACTATTAAAAATAGTCAATGAAAAAATGCGAGCGACTTTCGTCCAAATAATATAATATGAAATTTCTATATAATGTTTTTTGTTTTTTCTGGGGAATGGGCATCATTATTTATGAATCTATATTAAATATTATTAGAAAATTAGTTAAATAAGTCTCACCAGATACGAACCAAATCCCGCCAAATAAAGAGTCATTATTTACGAGCCAGATTTTTCGAAATAAATGTATTGACTTAAAAATATAATTTCGGCATAATATAAAGACATTAAGGGAACAACCCTAATGATCTTTTAAATTTTAAACAATTTGAATCCTCGACGGAGGGTTCATCGGGATATAGCGTAATAAACCTTCGCTGGGGGGTTAGCGCACCGAAACAAGAGGCAGGAGTCCATCAAACTCTGGGAGCCGAGTAGCAACGTGGTGACACAAAGCTATGAAGTGAGTAGGGTACGAAGTATGTAGGGTCACTGAACTTGATCTGGCCCCGAAAGTAGTTGTAGGTATTCAAGAAGTCCTACTGTCCCACTAATTTACAAATGTCATTTTTCCAAATAAGGTAAACGACACCCATGTACGGTATTTGAGGTATACGACACTGTAAGTATTATTAGAGTTATTTTTAAATATTTTAACAATTTTTAATCATTTTTAAATAAATATTAATAAATATTAATAATTTTAGGTAACGGCACAAACAAAGCGAGTGACGTTTTACGAACAGGATTTTTCCAAATAATGGTATACGACACTAAACTTACATTAGGTAAACAACACTATATTATATGTAGGGACTGTAACACAAAATTCGTTGAATGGTATACAACACTAACATTTATAAATTAATGACTACGACACTAAGAATCAGTGAATGATTTATTTCTAAATAAAGGTAAACGACACCTTATACGGGCGTAGATACTAATGCTATTTAACCAAATATAGGGATTACAACACGAGTGAACCTGAAAACAAATTTAAAGGACTACACCACAGGATTTGGGTTACGTCTTAACTTTAACCGATTTAAGGCACTACAACACAGCTAACTAAGTACGACACAGCGCAGTTTCGGCGACACAACACAATCAAAATATAACAATATACTTTAAGGCACTACAACACTAATACTTTCGCCAGTCAATTAAAGGACCACAACACAGCTAACACCAAATACGACTCTATAAATATGTTAAAATATAAAACAATAATATTAACTTTCTGTGCGGCATGTGGAGTATCTAAGCATTTGGATATACTAATGTCACTTATCTAAATATAGGGACCATAACACAGACAGAAAGAGGATCTTTCGAAATACAATACTACAACACCTAAATAGATTTGGGATCTACAACACAACTCACATGCCGTTTCTGAAGACCGATATTATTTTAAGGCACTACAACACTGATGAGCAAATATAATTCTATTTAAAGGACTACAACACTCGACCGAATCTGTGAGCCCATATAACAATACACTTTACGGTAAACGACACTTCGATTCCCGAAGCCCTAATTAATAATTAATATTTAAAAGGTAACGACACAGCAGCCGCATAGAGACTTATTTAAAAAATATACTTGACTCTAATTCAGTGTAATACTATTATGGAGGAGTCATGATGATTGAGAAAAAGACTAGTACTAAAAAGAAAGCTCGTTCACAGCGCAAGCGTTCTCCTAAGAAGATTGCGTTAAAAGACATCACTCAAGAACAGCGTGAGATGGCTCAGATCTATTCCGAGTCTTATAACGCATTGTTTGATAAACTAGCCCCTTGGAGACAAAAGGCATTACAAGATAAAACAGACGACAAGATAGGCAAAGAGTTCGCCCATCGAGTAGCTAAACATGCTGAGAAGAAAATCTACGATCTGTTGCACTCGAAATAGCTTGACTTGGATCTATAAAAAGCTTAGGGTGACCCAAGCTTGAGCAACTCAAGCGTCGTTCATCTGGCATGTTCGCATGTCGCCCCCTTCTTCCGAAGGGGGCTTTTTTTTATTGACTCCGAATAATAATTAATTAATAATAGCGGCCATGAACGACAACAAGGAATTACCTATAGTTAAACTAGATATCCTCGGTCACAACCTCGTGATCACGGTTTCTAGACAAGAAGACAACAATCACACAGCTTCGGTTCTACATCACCCTGATACGCCTAAAAGCATGATTCCCCGTATGAATAAGTACCTTAGAGACGAAGGATTCACAGAACAAGTAGAGATGATATTAGAGAGCTTAGATAACGAAGTCTATGATACGCATGAAGTTAGAATGATTGCGAATAAATTAAAATAATTATTGATCTCGATTTATAATTTCTTTATTATATAGACACATGAAAGTTAAGAACCTAATCAAGCTACTCAACAATTGTTACGATCCAGAGGATAGCGTTATCGTCGGTCTTTGGGATCGTGATCTATTTAAGCAAGTTGACTTTGAGGCCGACTGGCATGACTTGGCTGAGACCGCGTGTACTGACGCTGATTGGAGCAAGCAAACCGAAGAGTTGCAGAATTATGCTGACCAATGGATGGAGGTAGGCGAATGAGAGGTAAAACCAAAGGAGCGACAAGTTTCGTGTTGATTTCTTTAGAAGATCTTAACGCGGTTCTAAAACCAAACGCTAACGTACAAGTTGGCCGTAAATTTGCGGAAGCATTGGGTCTTACTGGTGAGATGATGCCAAGTAATCCAAAGACAATTAGACAAGTAACAGACACTACCCCACCAGTAGAGGTAGAAACAGTAGACTTCGATATGGAGAACTAAATTATGTTAAGACAAGTAAAACCTGACGGAGAATATAAAGACATGCAAAAAGATAAAAAATTCTTTGTAAGAGTAAGTAGAAATATTGATGAAAAACCTTATTGGATATTAGTTACGGCGAAATCTCCATCATTAGCGATGACTTCACCAAGAGTATCCAAACTTAAAGTATGGGAAGTTAAACCTTTCACCTTAACGGACTAAAACACGCTGAAAAACTACCTCCGCATATGAAGATTGTAGAAATAACAAATGATGGTATATGGTTTGAAGATAATTATGGTAGTGAATGTTATATGCCAAATGATGATATTAAATTTATTAAAAAATTAATTGACTCTGAATTATAATTTCTTTATTATATACACATGATGACGAACGACTACTTTAAGAATGTTATTAGCCAAGAGGTTGCCAAAGGCCAAGTATCTTTTCACCTCAACAATTACAAGGCTACCAATGTCCTACCAAGCATTCTCTTGACTGCTGGCAAGGGAGTTGGCAAAACTCACTTCGCCAAGGAGATCGCTCGTAACCTCACGCCTCTTGAGGCTGATCGCAAGCCGATGCACGTCATCAATTGCTCGACCATCAAGAACGTCAAATCATTCTTCAACGACATCATATTGAAGTACGTCATGAACAAAGAGTGTACTTTGTTTTTCGATGAGTGCCACAATTTGCCCAAGGACGTTCAGGAGACCTTGCTAACAATCCTTGAGCCTAACGAGAACCATGTCAATGAATGGATTTGGGAAGATGCGACGATTGTCTTCGACTTCCGCATGGTGTCTTTCATTTTTGCCACCACCGATGTGCAAAAGCTCAAAGACCCTTTGATTGATCGTTGCCGCCGCGTTTCCTTGCAGAACTACTCGTCTGAAGAGTTGGAGCAGATCATCTGCCTCAAATGCCCCGACATTGGATTCGGAGACGGCGTGTTCGATGAGATCAAGCAAGTCTTTCGTGGTAATGCTCGCAACGCTGTAACCATCGCCAACGACATCAACGCTCACTGCAAGAGCAAGAACGACAATTTTTTCAGCATCGATGATTGGAAGAAGATCCAGTATCAAGTTGGATATTTCCCGCTCGGCCTTTTGGCCGAGGAGGTTCGCGCTCTTGAGGTTTTGTATGACAAGACCAATCCTTGCACCCTCACCAATCTGGCCGCGAAACTTCAGCAGTCTCGCGATGTAGTTCAGAAGAACATCGAAATGTTCCTCCAGTACCATGATCTTATGGAGATCGCTGTTGGTGGGCGTAAGATCACCGCCAAGGGCCGAAACTACATCGACTCGCTCAAGTCATTCAAGAAGTCACGACAGGAGTATCTCTCCTCCCCTGTAAAGGTAAATAATCTAGAAGAGTATAAAGCATTCTTAATAAAATAATATGCTGAAGGTAATGTCAAATAGGTGTTTTAATAAATATAAAAATTTAAATATTGAATGCCTAACATATGATGGTGATGACGAGGCTTGGTTCGGTGAATCCACCAACGGGCTATTCTTGCAAGTTCATTACAACTCTAGCGGCCTCAAGATAAAGTCTGCGGAGAGATTGTACGACTTCATGTCCCACGACGCGCCAGATCTCATCTCAGTGAACGTTAGCAATTTCCTGTCGCCAAATAAGCAAATAGAGGACAATACAACTATACTAGATATAATAGAACATATGAACTGGACTATAGATAAAGAACAAATATGGGACAAATAATAACTACTTGACTTCAAATAATAATACCAATAATATAAACAAAGATTAAGGAAATAATAGACAAATAATAACCAAATAATTAACAAATAAATGAAAAGAACTTACAAAGTAGAAATCACTGTGGATTCGGACTCCAATACTAGCGCGGTAAGTCGAGTCGAGGTTAAGACCCCTTTAGACCGTTCTGGTGCTTCGCTCGTTGGAATTTCTGAGATTATGCCGAAGGAAGGGTGGAGACCAGTAGACAAGCGTGAGTTTACTAGTCGTGTTCTCAACAACGTCGATAAGTTTATTTCTCGCTAGTGCTACCACTGCCCCTACGGAATAGAGTCGAGGGAGAGCCTCGAACGGGATGCTTGTCATACGTCCTCTATTGAACACCGTAGGGTTTTCCCTTTTTCTTCTAATGGTGCAAGGTGGCATGAAAAATGCCGCACGCGCCGTGCCACCTTGTCAAACTTTTTCAAGTCAAGCCTAAAGGCGATTTTTATTGGTTAAACTTTTTTAAAAAAAGCCTTGCCCCTAAAACATAATTCCATTACTATAGGATCACAGGTTAGGACAACATTAACACACTAAGAAGAAAGCACATATTATGTCTCGTAAACTAAGCACCAGCAATGACTACAACTACCAAGTAGAAACCGTTCGCCTTGACAATCCCTTGACGGGTCGCAAGTCGAATCGCTTCGCCGCCGTTCGTTTGGACACTGGCGAGGAGATCGGATATTTCAGCAAGTATTACAAACCAATCCAAAACGCAGACTTTTTCGGCAAGGCTGAAGAGGCTCTGGACCGCAAGGGTCTTTTGTCTGCGGCAGAGCGTAAGGTTTTTGTGACCGATGACGGTTCCAAGGCTCGCGTGATCTATGATTTCAAACGAGATCAGGACAAAGTCGTGGTTCCAGAAGTTGGCGACGAGATGGGAATGCGCTTGATTGCTCAAAACTCATTCGACGGCTCCTTAAAAATCTCTTGGGCGTTGGGCTTTTTGCGCCTAGCTTGCACCAATGGCATGACTACTCTGGAGCGCGAACTGGATATGTCCGCTCGTCACAATCAAAAGCTAGACTTGGACACTCTCATGGCCGACTCTGCTTTGGACAAGGCTCTGAACAAATTCGATGATGCCTTAAATGTTTACACGCGAATCTCTCGCGTTAAGATCAGCCAAGACCAAGGTTTGGTTGCACTCAACAACCTCACCAAAAAAGGTACTTTGAGCGAATCCATCCGCAAGGGAATTGCGGAAATCTTCAACAACCCTCGCCGCGATGAGGACGGTAAGGCGGGAGGAATGCGTAACCTGTACCAGCTTTACAACGCTGGAACTGAGTTTCTCACCTCCGCCCACATTACCGACAGCAAAGGTAACGAGCTTGGCACTTACGAGTCGCGCCGATTCGAACGCGCCCACTCGACCTCTCACAAGTTGCTCAAGTCTTTCGACTTGGCTGCTGGAAATGAAAATCGCCTGAAGGGTCTACTGACTCCAGCCAAAAGCGAAACGGTTGTCGCAACCGCATAAGCATCGGGCTACCTAACCAAAACCCCGCCCTTGGGCGGGGTTTTTTTATTGCTTTGGGGTAAAAAACTGTTTGACAAGGTGGCATAAAATCGGCTGCAAAATTCGTGCCACCTTGCACCGATATTTTTTTTATTTTTTTTCTTGTAACGCATGACTGTTTTTGATAGGCTTTGCCCATGAAAAAGAAACAACCAAAAGCACGGGTTAATCCCCAAGGCTACATGGGATCTGCCCCGCGTATAGAGAAGCCCAAAAAAGGCAAGGGATCTTTTGAGCGCCAAAAAAAACACAAAAAAAACATTGACCCAAACGACTAATTTATTTAAGATACTCGCATATGAAAATTCTCGGAATTGACAACAACGCAAAGACGGTCAAGGGCCGTAAAAAGCAATACTCCACCGCCATCATCTATCTTGCGCCAAGCAACGCAAGCGGCGTGATTAACACTTGCACGAGCGCGTCTCGTGGGTGTCGTGCTGCTTGTTTGTTTACCTCTGGCCGTGGTCGCATGAATCCAATTCGCGAGGCACGAATCAACAAAACAAAGTTTTTCGTTAACGAGCGTTACACGTTTTTGCGTCAACTCTGGAAAGAGACGGAGAATCATATCAAACTATCAAACAAAAAGGGATTGATACCGTGCGAACGCCTCAACGGCACAAGCGATTTGCGCTGGGAGGATTATCGGTTAGACGGTCAAAACATCTTCCAAGCTTTCCCCGATTTGCAGTTTTACGACTACACAAAGCATCTCGACAGAGTGGCGGCGTTTGCCAATGGCAAGTTGCCAAGCAATTACCATTTGACATTCTCGCGCAGCGAAAACACGAGCGATGACACTGTGCGCGATTTGCTCAAACGCGGCGTGAATGTTGCAGTGGTTTACAACAAGGAATTGCCAGAAACTGATTTTGGCGGATTCGAGGTTATCAACGGAGATGAAACGGATTTGCGCTTTGCTGATCCGATGGGCAAGGTGGTGGGCCTCAAGTACAAGCCAAGCGCAGGAGAAGCGGAGAAGGTCAAGCCATTCATCCGCCAAACCAAAACCGTGGCATTGGAGGTGGCAGCGTGAAAGGATTTTTGATCATTACTTTGTTGACACTGCTTATCGTTTTTTATATTATAACACCCAGAGACGAAAACTAAAAAATGAAACTATCATACCAAAACACAGGAATAAATGTTGCCGTAGGCATCGAAGGCGAAAAAGAAGAAATCCGCCAGCAGTTCAACTCGTTCTTCAATCATGGAGCGATAGACAGAACCGCAGACCTTCACTGGCTCGGCCCAACTTTTGCTTTTGTTTGGAGCGATGACAAGCGATTGGAAAAGTATTTTAAGAATTCCAGTTATCATAAGGTTCTAAACGAATTCGAGGGAGAGCAGGACAAAACAAGCGGCCCCATAATTTCCCGCAAAATCAAAACGATGGCTAAGGAAAGATTCGAAGATCTCTTGAACAATCGCGAAGTGATTGTACGATATAAAAAGAGCGGTGATTTTTACACCCAAGGAAAAGTGGGCGCGGAGGATCTTTCCGACTCGGACAGCTAAACCGAGAAGCCTAACCCTAACCCCGCCTTCGGGCGGGGTTTTTTATTGCTTTAAGGCGAAAAACTATTTGACAAGGTGGCACGCTGGCGGCTGCAAAAATCATGCCACCTTGCACCAGAATATTTATGAAAAAAAAATCGTTTTAGGCTTGTGCTTATATCTCAGTTTGCTATAATTGCTCGCATGAAAGGACAAGTACAAGTTTACCGCAACCTTCACAAGACCCTCGACGACGGCACGAAAGTTTTCAGCGTGAAGAATGACAAAGGCATTGTGGAAGATCACGTTACCGAGATCGCAATCTCCCGACCCATTTTCCGAGTGGGTCCAAAAGGCAATCAACGAGTGCGCGACGAGGGCCGCAAAAACGTTCACGCTTACATTCAAGGCAAGCGCATGAGAACTTCCTTGATCGACGATCCTACCACTGGCATTCACCCAGAGGACTGGGTGAAGATCACTTACGATCCCTACCAACACAAGAGCTTCGTTTTGGTGCGAGACGATCTAACGAAGGAAGGCGAATCAAAGGCTGTTTCCGAAGCGTGGCTGGTGGAGGTTCGCAGAGATGGCGTTTGGGCATTCTTGCCCATGCTGAAAGAGTCGGGAAGAACCGTGACCGTAGAAGTTGAAAACCGTCACACTTGGGTGTAAAAAAGAGTTAAAAAAGTATTGACCTTAATCCATAAAAAGAATACCATATAAAGACATGAAGAACGACGAACTAACCCTGAATGATATGCGCCGTGGCGCACTTTACCGCAACATGGCCAAGGGCCGTACCGAACGATACATCGGAAGTGTATCACACATTCGCCCTGTGATGGATTATCACAAGGAGGAGCAAGAAGGCGCGATGATTCGCGACATTCGTATTGCCAACCAAAGCGAGGTTGACCAATACATCGACGAGACTAACGCTCGTTTGGTTGGTAAGCCAAGCATCAATCGAGTAAACTAAACAAGATTTGATAGTCAGAAAAAAATGCCCGTAGCCAAGCAACGCGGGAGACGCGCCTAACTGGTAAGCTCAGAAGAGCGGATGATCCTTTGAGGTAGGAACTAACCTAGAAAAGAAACGTGAGTTCGCTTGGCACTTGACTATCAAACAACTTGTCCTGTTCAGCCTTGGGATGAAACCCAAGAGAGAGGGGTCGCAACCTTCATAAAGCTGGGTGCAGTCATGTGGCACAAAGCAGGACGCTCGCGAGTAGTGTTAGAATTAACATGAAACCGAGCTATAAATTTACTGGGAGACAGAGCACAGTCTAGGCAAGCCTAACGTAGCGAACAGGGTACGCGATCCTTGTTAGGGACGAGGAAGCACCAGTAAAAAAATTTCTCGCAATGACGCGGGAAGCAAACGAAAGGAAACTGTGTGGGGAACACAGAAAGGTAGCACGCCGAAAAAAACTCCCCAAAACTTTTCTAAAGGTGGCACGCGAGCCGCTGCAAAATTCATGCCACCTTGCACCAATCTTTTTTTAAAAAACTTCTTTACACGCAACTAGATTTCTGGCAGTATAGAGACATGAGTTACAGCGAGCTTATAGAAAAACGAATTGACGACCTTGCTGAGATCGCAAAGGATCGTTGGAACTGGAAGGGAGAAATCCCAGCGATAACTTACACTCTCCGAGGTAAAGTCGGAGGTCGCGCACACATTGTTCAAAACCGTATAAATGTAAACAACCAAGCTCTTAAAACGTATACCGATGAGTACATAAAACAAACCATCGGACACGAGTTTGCCCATATAGTCCAATACAATGTTTTTGATGCTTACAACATAAAACCCCACGGTCAAGAATGGGCGGCGGTTATGAAGAGCTTTGGATTACCAGCGAAACGTTGTCACTCCTACAAGTTGAAATCTGCCCGTAAAGAATACCAATACTCTTGCTCCAAGTGTGGATTGATTTTTAATTTTGGATCAAACAGACATTACAAGGCGCAACATGGTGCGATTTATAGTCATGTAGGATGCGGCGGTGATTTCAGATTCGATGGTACAATCATAAGGTAGTCATAATGAAAAAAAGATATCCTAAATGGTCTATCTTGATAGACTCGAAATCAGAACGATGCTGGGTGTGGGATTATAAAACTAAAGCATGGGAAGTTTTTCCAAAAGAGCTATACCAAGAAGCTATTGCTTTACAAGACCGCTTGCGAGGAGCTAGTAAAGAAGAGGTTGATTTTCTCATGCCGCAGTTATTCGGCCAAAAAGAATAAAGTATCTCAATATTTTTCTTGACCATTTCTTAAAAAACATATAGCATAGCAACAAGATGAACATATACAAAGTAAAAGTAAGTGACGGGCAAACCGAATGGTGGGAGAAGCTAGAAGCAAAAAACGAAGATCACCTGTTTGACATTATCGACGCAGAGGGTTGGGATGTGGTAAGCTACCACCTAAACCCTTCCACGCCAGCAATAGTAAAATTGGAGGAATAAAGCAATGAATAATCCACTAACAAAAGTATGCCAGCAGTGCGGCAGTGAAGACGTAAAGCATGACGCATGGGCAGTCTGGGACACTGAGAACCAATGTTGGGAACTGGACGCATGGTTTGACAATGCGTACTGCTCAGATTGTGACGGAGAATGCACGATAATAGACAAGGAGGATTAAATGGAAGTATACATTAAAATACAAATGGATGGTGGATTAGTCAGCGATGTCACCGCGCACAAAGAATGCCCGAAGGTTCTTGATACATCCGACGAGCATTGGGACGAAGGCTATAAAGTTTTTGAAATAGAATTGGAGGACTAATGAAATTAAAATTAGAAATTCATGATACAAACATCACCGAAATGAGAACACTGCTACGCAACCTTGCTAGTGACATTGGTCGGCAGCGAGGCGTTAACCACTATGATTATATCACCGATGACGATCCGCTTTACGATAGATTGATCAAATCAAACCCACAACTAAATGGGAACGTTGGAATAGTTGCTGGTTTTGCTAAAGGAGTATCGGATGGTAATTTAATTGCACATTACGTTGTGGAATAGAACGGAGGACTAAATGAGTAAAGAAAAACAAATCATAATGATGGTACTACAATCCCACGCATTGAAGAAAACAGATTTACTTTCTGAGTTTGCGAGAGAGGAGATTGCTGACGAAATCATGGAAGCTCAGAAGCTAGTTTGGAATGAGGTGTTAAACGACATAGGCATCGAACTAGTAAAAGCGGAGGATAACAAAGATGACTAACAAAGAAGCACTGGATATTGTATTGAAGGTTGCGAACCGTCACGCACATGACCGTCACGCACATGATTACGGCCAAGATGAAGAAACCCTAGCCGCTTTATCTCAGATAGAAGATTATTACAACGATGTAATGGAGGATAACACCGATGACTCAGCGTTTCCTCCGATGGAGGATTAAAAGTTGTAAAGGTGGCACGCTGGCCGCTGCAAAATCTATGCCACCTTGCACGAAAAAAAATTTAAAAAAAAACGTTTTCAAGCCTTGACTTATTTAAGAAATACGATTATTGTATTCCTAGATGAGCGCGACGACACAAATCAAGGTACACGTTAGGGCTATCCTACTTCAAGTTAAGAACAAACACCCAGAACGTATTCCCTTCCACGTTGTTGGGATCTTCCGCGCATTTTTCAGTTGACCTAAAAACATAATTAAGTAATAATTAACAAGATGAACGCATTAAAAATCAAAAACACAAACCAACTACTCGTTGAACTTGAAAAAAACGGGTGCAAAGTCATCACTAAATCGCGGGGTGTTATGGTAACGCCTCCGAATGGTGTGCAAGGTGATTCTTATATGGTACGCCACCAAGGAACCAGAGAGGGACGCAAAGGCGCATTCCACCCATTGCGTCGATGGGCCAACAAGTTAAACATCCTGAGTAATAAGGTTTTGTAATTTTCAATGATGTAATGGAGGACTAAATGACAACCTATAAAGTAACATTGATAATGAAAGTTGACGGTGGACACCCTCGTAAATGGTTGCCCGAAACGATAACCGATTCTCTCGAACCCGAAGAAGATTTGTTAGAATATAACATTGAAGAATTGGAGGTAGAATGAAAAGATACTCAGTAAAAATTAGAGAGGTACACGAACAGCAGATATTTGTATCAGCTAAAGATGTAGATGACGCCAAAGAAAAAGCTGCCGAAGGAGTAGGGGATTTAGCTAATGGTACAGAGTTTTTGTATGCGCTGGATTCAGACACTTGGGAAGTAGAGGAGGACTAAATGAAAACACCAGAAAGAATAGAACAACTTGCCCGTGACACGGTTAACTCATGGGGTGACAAATTTGTTTATGACTTTGCAATAGACCAGATGGCAGAACAATTTGAGAACTGCGAAGAAGAAGAATTTGACGTTTATTGGGATAACTATTACGGAGAGGATGCATAATGGAACATAATCACGAACAAGACCAACACGATAGAATAATGATCAACAGAATCAAGGATGACCTTGAGGATTGGTTGACTACTCATGGGGAAGTCACAATGGGTAGGGAGATGGTCGAAGATGTTCATCGACTCATTGAGGAATCAGTGAAGCGAACCAAACGCATCCGAAAGGATTGGATGTTACCAGATAGGTCTTAGATAAGAAACAAATACGAAACAAATACCAATCAAATACTAACCCATAACATTATATGGGTTTTTTTATTGCTTTAAATCGCATTTAATTAGCCGATCACTTTTGACGGATAAAGGCCCATAATCGCAGTTTCCCGATCACTTTCGACCCTTTTTGATCGGCAAGGTTTCGTGTTTTGGCGATATTTCGCACAGGAGAAAACCCCCGTTTCGAAGAAAACTTTTTTACAATTTAATTAAAAAAAGGCTTGTACTTTTACGCGAATTCTGGTTTAATTATCCCGATGAATGAAACGACAGTGATCCTACAACCCAAACCCACCGCCACCCGTCGCACCAAGGATCGTATCCGCCAGCACGGAACCCCAAGCGGCAAAGATTTTAAAGACGGGCGTGGTTGCCCTATGTCTTTCACCTTGATGCGTCAAGATCGTATAGATGGAGTGTTTTCGTGGGAGCTCAAGGCCCAAGACGATTGGCGAGGTTGGATTCCAAAAAGTGAAATCGACTGTTTGAATGACAGTTGGCGTTCGCTTCACAAGGGAAAATAATTATGAAAAATCTCCATGATATTATTGTTATTGTCTTTTATATTATTGCTTTTAATCTTGCGTATTGTGACACCTCGGAGCGATTGACTGATGAGCAGAAAATCGTTGCCATGACTATTCTGGGCGAGGCTCGAAACCAAGGGCAAGCTGGAATGTATGCAGTGGCTTGCGTTATCGCTGAAAGGTCTATCTCTTGGAAGAAAACCCCTAAGCAAGTATGTCTTAAAAAGTTCCAATTCTCTTGCTGGAATGAAAACGATCCGAACCGTCGTAAACTACCACACCTTTTGAATACTAAACAAGGCCAATACGCCAAAGCATTAGCAATAAATTTAAACAAATTAAATAGAAACTATATAAAGAACGCAGACCACTACTGCCATATAGATAAAAACCCTTATTGGAGTTATAAAACAATAGTAAAAGATGGTAAAAGAATAAAGATCCCCATAAAGCCATTGCTTGTTATCCGACAACATAAATTTTATAAATTAAGATAAATTAGCTTGCAAAGGTGGCACGCTGGCGGCTGCAAAAATCATGCCACCTTGCACCAACAAAAAGAAAAAAGTTTTTTGGGGGTGGGACGGCGGATGTCCTACCCCCTGTGCTATCATAATCCCATGATGAAAATGAAAGAGGAACTGTTCGAAGTAACCCTAGCCCGTTGGGCAGACGGAACCACTACCACAACCCACACCCTCGCCATGGATTTGGACCACGCCAAGCGTGTAGCGTGGAAGAAGTGGAAGAGCGTAGAGGTAGAACCCGCCAAGCCGTTCCCGAAGTTCGACGGTAAAAAGATTGGAGAATTTAATCGGTAGGACGGCGGATGTCCAACCCCCTATGGTATACTAATCACATGATGAAAATGAAGAACGAAGAAATGGAACTAGTAAACGACAATGGCACTTGGAAGATCAAGTGGAACGATGGATTCGAACGTAGCTTTGAATCCTTCTTTAAGGCCAAGCTACACTTTGTGGCCTTGGTGAATCAACAAATCGCAATGGAGCGTTAAGATTATGAAAGACAAACTAACAACCGAAGAGAAGATCAAGAAAATGCGATTTGAACGCGCTAAGGAAGAGGCCCAAGAACTCATCCTCAAACGCAAGCTGCGTGAAGAAGAAGAGGCGGCGGAAGCCTACTGGAACCAACCCTTAGACACCAAAGACAGAGACTAGGAAAAGATCATGAAAAACTATTACATTGAACTTGAGCCACTAGAGAAAAAAGAAACCACGGGTTACAGTGGCCCCGATATGGTTTGCGCTCACTTTCGTAGCAAACACGAGCCAAGCACTCGCCCGTTCGTTTGGGATATGCAATGCGCCATTGACTTCTATTACAATCAAAACAAAAGATATTGGAACGGCAAGATCGTTGGCGATCTATACGTTCAAGCAGAACGTGAAAAAGTCACAGCCTCTTGCCCGTCCTACTTTGAAGGACATCGCACCAAACCCATTTACAAAAAGGTAGACTAATGAAAGAAAAAGTAGCATTTGATAATTGGTTTAAGAAATTCCAACCAGAGATCGAGGAACTTTACGAAGACTTTAAGCAACGCCAAGAGGGTACACCATCCTTGGACTACTTTGAGTTCGCCTTTGGCCTTTATACAGAAACAGCACACTTTGATAACTTGAAAAACAATTAGTAAAAAATCATGAACAATCCACAATGGTTAGAACTGTTTATTGAAGATGAGGGTTTTACTCTTATCGCAGAGGATCAGTATGAATGCGCTGGCGGTCACGTTTGGCACATCGACGAGATCAAAGACCTTTGGCATCAGACAATCAACGAGGGACATAGACCTTTCGAGAGACGTTCTTAAAAACCGTTTGACAAGGTGGCATGAAAAATGCCGCACGCGCCGTGCCACCTTGCACCAAAGAAAGAAAAAAAGTTTTTTCAGGTGGGACAGCATTTGTCCCATCTCCTATGGTAGAGTGACAGCATGATTAACGACAGCAAAGACCTCGCAACCCACCTCGCCGCCCTCAACGCTGATCGTCAGTACATGACCCTTGTTGAAGATCTCGACCACTGGGCTGAAGTCGGCGTTCACACCCCCTTGCAGTTGGATTGGTATCTGAACCTTTGCTGCGTGGTGGATATGCATAAAGATGCCTATGGCTTCAAGGGTAGCTGGGCAGCGATGCCTACCACTGATGCCGAACTCCGCGCCCAGATCGAGGACATGGATAAGGAGATTAAAAGCCTTGGGGAAGAGATCGACGCGCAGATCAAGGCCGAGCAAGCCGAAGCCGAGTACCAGCGGCAGCTAGCGGGTGAGCGTACCGCAGTTGTAAAGGAGGCTCTAAAGCCTTCGCCCTCTTTCACCATCGGGGAGCTTTGTTCTCTGTGAGTAACTTTTAAACTTTGTGTATTGACCTTTCGCTTAATTTTTGTTTTAATTTTCACATGATGAACGACATGATGCCAACTATCGAAGAAACCGCCACCGCAGCCGATCTCGCGCAGATCGAGCATGAGGAATGGTTGCGAGTGCTTAACACTTGGGCGGAGCGTGAACGCTGGGAAGCCCTTGAGGTTATTGAGGGGCCGCTTCTCACCAAGACCGAATTGGACGACTTCCGTGCGGATCAAGCTCAGTTCGAAGCCGAGGAACGGGCCAGCTTTAAAGCGTAATTTTATTTGACAAGGTGGCACGCTGGCGGCTGCAAAAATCATGCCACCTTGCACCAACAAAAAGAAAAAAGTTTTTTATAGGTTGGACAGTCTTTGTCCTACCCTCTGTGGTAGTCTATACGCATGAAGTTTGAAACAGGAGCCCAAGTACACCACCGTGACAACCCCAACTGGAAGGCCGTTGTGGTGCGCGACCTCGAACCCCGTAGGCCCGTGAACGGTGTCGTTGCAGTTAATCACAATGGGTGCGTTTCAGGAATGAGTAAAACCCTCTTGCGGGTATCTTTCCACTTGGACGCCAAAAAAGAATTTGGAGAATTTGTAGACTAGGACAGCCAATGTCCCACCCCTTATGTTAGGATTTAACCATGATTAAGAACGACATGAAAAAAGACACCTACACCCTCTGGATTGACGATGAACTAGTAGCCAGCCGTGACCATACTCGCGAAGGCTACAATGACCTTTTGGCCTACGCCCAAGAAGATCTCGCAAACTCGCCAGAGATCTACTCCAGCCGAGAAGAGCAAGCCGTGTGGTGGGCCGACATGGACGCAGACAAGTTTCGCGACATGATGCCAACCAGCGAAGAGGTTTACTACGACGCAGGGCCAGAGCCTTACGAACCCAACTGCTACGACGGAACCTACTCGGAGATGTAAGATGGAAATCATTGTATACATTACCACCGCAAGCGTAGCACTCGCTTTCTATGCAGACCTTTAAGCTATAAAAAAAACTATGAAAACATATCACTACAACTTGGCCATAGGCGTTGCCTTTGGATTCCTATTGATTCAATTACTTGATAGATTAAAAGTATGGTAAACCTATAATGACAAACCGCATAAGAGACAGGACAATGCCAAAAAAGATCACAACTTACCACGCCAAGATCATCAAGGGATCGTTTGAAGATAGTAAAACGGTTCGGATAGAAAACGCACAAGATGCTTACGAAGCTTTTAAGCTAGGCGACAAGCAAGGCGAAGATCTCGGCTGTGACTGGTGGACCATATCTGTGAAACGGTACACGAGAAAAGAGTTGGCGATCAGTTAAAAAAAACTTGCAAAGGTGGCACGCTGGCGGCTGCAAAAATCATGCCACCTTGCACCCGAAAGTTATTCACAATGCCCTGTTAACAAGTGGCAATTTTTTTTTGGTTTGGGGCTTGACTTTTTGACGTTTTTTTGGTTTAATCTTCTCAAGATGAACGACACGAAAAACACATTCCGAATCGAGACCGAAGACCGCTACGGGCGTTTCAGCGAGTACGAAGTACAAGCCAACAACAAGGCCGAAGCCGAAGCAATCGCCAACAAGCCCGTGAACGTGGTTGATGGCTCCATTGTCCTGAGCGTGGTACAAGTCACCTTCAACGAAGCCGATAGCTTCCGCGACATGATGCCCGACAGCCAAGAGTTTTACGGCGTGTAAAAAAGTTGAAAAAAACTGTTGACTGAAACCCTATTTTTTGATTTAATTAACCCAAGATGAACGACATGAAAAACACTAAAACCGATTGGATTCAAATGAAACGCGAGGCCGCTCGCAACGCCGAACATCTCGCAGACATTCAACGCACACGCCGCCACGTTTTAATCTGTGACATTATTATATCCGCGTGTGTCGGAGCTATGCTTGTTTTACTATCAATCCACTTTTCCCAATAAAAAATTAAAAAAAGCATTGACCCGAACCAGAATTTTTGAGAGGATAGCAACAAGATGAACGACATAACATTAGCAGACAACGGAACCGCTTTAGTAGGCGGGACAGAATTCGAAATCCACTATTATGATCGAAACGGTCAGGAGGCAATCACAATTCCCGCTTTGGATTTGATTTCCTACGACGAGGGCGACTCATGGGAGGAATTAGACTAATGAGCGATGCATGGGAAAACTACAGCCAAGCAGCTTCCGAAGTGATTCGGAACTGCGAGGCTTTTATACGAATGGACGTAAACCAAAAGCCAGTTGAAGCAATCTTTGTCAAAGTGGTCGAACCCAAGCAGGATCAACTATATTTTGATTTGGATTAGATAGATTCACGGGGGGCTTGCAAGACCCCTTTACGCAAGCCCCCCTTTTTCAAAAAAAAATACATTTCTGTACACGGTAGAGGGGGGGAGGGGGGTGACTTACAACTTCGCAGTTTTCCCAGACCTTACCCCCCCCACTTTTCAAAAAAATATTAAAATTTATATATATTCAAAGGCACATATCAAAAAAATACCCAGACCTTATATTTCTTGATAGTTCTTTTCAGTTATATACAAAAAAATAAACAATAAGCGGCGAAAATATTCTTAATTAATGTATACATTGTCCTTGACCTGATTTAATAAAAAAATTATATTAGAAGCATGAAGAAGATAGTCACAGCTTATATCGCAAGTCTAAGTCTTCTGATGTCCGCCGAGCGAGCGAAGACCACCAGTATGAGTAGTACTTTTGGAAAACCAAACTACACATACGTTAATCCGAAGCCTGTAAGACCCGTAGGATTCCTATTCCAGTTCAAAGATGGAACAAGATTTCGCGGTAAGATATACAATGGAGCAGGATCTTTTACCGAAGGTATTAATGAAACAGGCCCGATCTTACAGACTCTAGATAATAAAATCTATATACATCATTACCCAACCAGAAACCTAAAACAGTCAAGACACCCAATTACAGGATGGATTGATAATGGCGATGGAACCTACTCAGAGCCTCCAGTAGAGATTCCTAGCCCTCCAACCTATGGACATCCTCATACAATAGACCCAAACCCAATGTTTTTACCAAGTTGCATACCAAGTAGAATATCATTTATGCAATTTAATCGCCGTACCCTAGATGATCTGTACAACTACTACTCAATTCGAGCAAAGCAAGATATACTCTCTGGAAATACGTTCTCAAGAAATAAAGACATAGCTTGGGCAATCCATAAAGCAAAATTTGCTAGAACAAAAACAACATCACGAAACACGCCTAGAAAAAGCTACGCTTGGCGAGCAAAGGTATTTAAAGAGTTCCGAGGTAACCAGTATGTAAAATGGGGTGGACGTTAATAAATATAATTAATTAAAAGTATAAATTTAAATTAAAAATACTAATATCATGCTAAAAGAAGAAAGTTTCGATAGAAAAGCCGTACTAAATCTACTAAAATCATTGGCAACTATTGAATGGGGTGGTGACAAGCTATACGATGGCAAGAATGACCACTTACAACAAAACCCAGAAGAGTTTGTATCGTTCTTGGAAGGACTAATTAATGTAAAAAAGAAAAAAAACCTAAAAATTGATGATTTTCTTGAAATTGGCTTTCATAATGGCTACACAAACACCATTTTGGACAAAGTATTTGAGTTTAAAAATAATGTAGCGATTGATTTAGTTGATCAACCTTGCAACGCAGAAGCATTCCGTGCAAATCATAGATTCAAAAACTTGACAATGATCTGCGGTGACTCAACATCCAATAGGGTAATCGACACAGCGACAAATCTAGGGCCATACGACATGATATTCATAGATGGGTGTCACGAAGAGTATTATGTTAATCAAGATTATCGTAATTATTCTAAAATGCTTAGAAATCGCGGTATTTTAGTATTTCATGATATTTATTCTCCTAGATTCAAAGCAGTGGGCAAAGTTTGGAACGAGGTGAAAAAAGATTACGAATTTTCCTATGAGTTTAAAATACCTAATGGGAATATGACTTGTGGTATTGGTTTTGCTTTAAATAATTAATTGTGATTTTAATCTTAGGATCTACAGGTTACATAGGCTGGAATATAGCCTCGGAGCTAGCAAAGGCCCGTAAGAGCTTCTTAGAAATGCCTAGATGGCGCGTAGATTACTATGATTCTGAAAAATTATCTCAACTGATTCTTTCCAACAATATAAAAACAATAATAAATTCAACGGGTTTTGTTCCTGATTCTTTTTGTGCAAAAAATAAAGAAGATAAAGAAGAATGTTATACGGCGAACATCGAATTTCCGACCAACTTAGCCAGAGTTTGTTGTTTATTAAACGTTAAGCTGATACACGTTTCTGATGCGGGTATATTCAATGGCAACCAAAAGCTTTATACAGAGGAGGATCATCCAAACAGATGTGATGAAGATTTAAATTATTATTATTTTTGCAAATATTTAGCAGAAACCCGCGTTTCTGCCTTTTTGCCTAGCAATCATTATATATTGAGATGTTATTTACCATTTAGTAACGAGCATAAAGAAAAGAATTTAATTTCTAAAGTTTTAAAACAAGATAGTATATTGACTTGCAATACTTCTGCTACAAGGTTGGATGATTTCACAAGGGCTATTTTACACTTCGTTAATACTGAGCAACAGGCTGGTGTTTACAATGTGGTGAACAGCGGATTCTTCTCAAGGTCTTTGATAGTCGAGGAGTTTAAAAGAAATAATAAAGAAGTAGACAAACAATACTCTTTCTACGATAATGAAAATGATTTCAAAATGATAGGTCAAAAAGATTCTTCTTATTGTACAATAGATAATAAAAAACTTATCGATACAGGGTTTGAAATGCCTGATGTTCAAGACGCTATAAAAAGTTGTATAAAAAGTTTTAAAATGACTTGAATTGGTTTCGGGTAATTTAATTTTATAAATTAAGTTCTACCAACTCGTTTAAATGGGTCTTATTAGCTTTATTTTTAGTTCTGAGCGGTTTTCAAAGGCTTTTGGTCTTCTGACACCTAAAACGTCAATCAAGCGGTCTTATTTCTAATTTTTTAAGAAAAAACAAATATTGTGGTGTAATATATTTTGTAAAATGCGAAAGAACAAAAAAGCTCAATCAAGAGCCAAGATCAAAGAAGAGGCCATTAAACTTATAAATGAAGACCTTTATTCAGATCCAGATAGTTTAAACCCTATAAAAAGGCAACTTAAAATAAATCAGCTTCAGTGGACTGATAAACAAAAAGAATTTTTTAAACTTGCCTTAGACCATAATACTAACATAGTATTCGTAAGTGGCCCTGCTGGAACCAGCAAAACTTTACTATCGGTATATTGCGGTCTTCAAATGCTTAATAGAAAAAGTATTTCCGACGTAATGTACCTCAGATCTTCTGTGGAATCTTCCGATCAAAGACTTGGTTACCTACCTGGTTCGGCTGAAGAAAAGTTGTCTTTTTACAAAATACCTCTTTTGGAAAAAATGGACGAACTATTGCCAGAAGCCACCACTGAAAGGTTAGAAAAAGAGGGCAGAGTGTCAATGTTTCCAGTAAACTTTACTAGAGGTGTTAACTGGAAAAATAAATGCGTTATAATGGACGAGGCCCAAAACTGTACGGTTAAAGAAATTACTACTGTTTTGACTAGATTAGGCGAAGGATCGAAATGTTTTGTTTTAGCAGACCCGATGCAAACAGATATAAGTGGTACTAAAACTGGATTTTGTAAAATGTATGACCTGTTTAAGTCTGATCAAGAAAGTATGCAGGAAGGCGTCTATACCTTTGCTTTCACGGAAGAGGATATCATGAGATCTAAACTAGTTAAATTTTTAGTTAAAAAGTTAAAGAGTATCAAGTCTTAATCTAGGTTAATCATTTTTACTATTTTGAATGCCTCTACGTATTCTTTGCCAAGGTATACTCCATTAGACCTAAGTTGAGACTCTACAGTCTTTTCATACATGCAAAACTTAACAGAGGCTTTCTTTTGCCCAGAATATTGATAAGGAGCATATTCTTTTAATGCTAGCATTTTTGCTTTAGCATTATTTTTTGATAAAATTTCATAATAATTTGGATCAAAAGTTCTTTGGCTTCTGTTTATATGGTAGGTTACTATAGAAGACTCATAAAAATTACGTATAGTCTCGTTGTAGACTGCGACATGATCCTGATGATCATCTCTAGAGTGGGTAAAAACTAGTTCTGGATTTATTTGGTTATTGGCTTTGTTAAAACATTCCCAAACAAGCTGCCTACAATGGTCTAATGAACTTGGATCAAATGGCTTTAAAATAACCTTATCTTTAGAAACCCCAAGTTTTGATAGGGATTTATAATGATAATTTTTTAAACAATGATTTGTTAAAGTTTTATCGCATAAAGTAATAGTGGTTATATCCCATTCCTTTCTATGCTTGTGAATTGTCCCACCACAACCAATCTCAATATCATCTGGGTGAGCTCCTATGAATAAAACCTTTTTCATCTTTCTACAGAAATTAGTTCATACGACTTATTGGAAACGGCCTTATCATTACATAATTCTAGATACGAGTCAATGAAATCAATACCCGCTTTTCTAGCGAAGAAAATACCACCTTGAACTCTTGGATTGCATTCTAGTATAATAGGCGTACCTAATTCGTTTTCTTTAAACTGAAAGCCTACTAGGCCATTCAGATTTAACTTTTCGACCAACCGTACACACACTGAGGATATAAGATTATTTTCTACAAAAGTAGCTTTATGGGAGAATCCATCCATGACAGTATCCCTTGTTCTAATAGCTATTTGTAGGACTTTTCCATCTTTGGCTAAAATATCCACGGAATATTCTTCACCGCTCAGGTATTCCATGCCTAGTATTTTGAAGTTTTGTTCTCCACAGGTTTTAAGAAGCTCATCCAAGCTAATCTCAATAGATGACTTAGTGCTTAGTAGATCGTCCAAGGATTGGTTTCTAATAATCCTAAACCCCCTAGATCCTTCTCCAAATCTTGGCTTAATGCAAGCTTGCTTCTTGCGTTTGTGAATTTTATCGTAAAATTTTTTAATATCTTTAGAACTTCTACAAAGAAAGTAATCTGGAGTTTCTATATGGTTGCATTTACAAAAATCATAAAATCTAGACTTGTCTTGACATAAGTCTATATATTCCAAAGAGCTTGTTTTTACTTTTATATTATTTCTACTAAACAGTTCTAAGTTATTAGATATCGCTTTAACCTCGGAAGTTGACAATGGGATTATACATTCGATCCCCTCTATCTTACAGGCGTTAAGAATAAAGGAAATGTACTCGTTTTCGTTCTTTGCAAGAGGACACGAGAAAAACTTATCAACTAAAGAATTTTTTACGAATTTAGCATCTATGCCTAAAACAAAATGACCCTTTACTTTTAAGTCGTTTATAATTTCTTTAGATGTTAAGGAGCCTATTGATGTTATGAGAATATTCATCCTATCTTTTCTTTTGCGAACTGTAAGTTTGCTTTAATTCGGTCCTCCTGACTTTCGGGGTAAAGATTTTCTTTAATCAATTGCACCGATAACTGATAACTAGTTTCGTAATCGCCAGTCCAATAAGCGGAGACAGAAGCCTCGTCTTTTAGTCCATAGTCGTAAATCCATTTTTTAACAAATAAGCCATTGTCTGGAAGCGGAATTCTAGTTCCTTGAAGGGCATATATAAGAGCTATATTAAACCATTCTTTTTTTCTACAGTAGAAAGCCAAATCATGCAAAGACTCCGCTCTTGAGGGACAGGCTTCGAAAGCCTGTAGATAAGTACTCATTACTATCTCAGGTTTTTCACCAATATCTTCAAAGCATTTAGCCATAGCGTAGTAACTTTCGAAAATCTCTTGATCCCAAAAGCCTTGTTGAGTTCTCTTTCTGTAGTACTTAACTGCTTCGAGACTATTACCTGAATTTTTAAGAGATTCTGCTAGATAGAAAGTATAACGAGATATTAGAAATTCATCAGTTTCTGTTTCAAGTTCTTTTTTTAATACTTTGATGTCATTTATAAATTTGTTTTCAGACTGTTTGGATCTATATCCATTTAAAGACGATGATATAAAGACCCCTTCGGTTTTATCCCTACTATCCCAGTTATTAGGACACTCTAAGAATTCGTGAATCACCGATTTGTAAAAGCAATTAAGATCTGCTCTCGTTAACAGTGGTCGATAATAAATAATATCTAAGTTAGTTTCGACATCGTAGACCTGAGCCTTTAAGTTTTCTTTGAACTTGGAAAGGTTGAAATCAGGCTTGTAGTTCATAGTTTCGTCAGCATCTAGCATTAGTACGTAATCGCAACCAAGGTCTTTAGCCTTGTTTAGAGCATTGGTTCTATTTGTTGAAAAACTTACCCAAGGATCAGAGATGATATCACCATCTAAATTATTCTTTTTGAAAAAGTCTTTAACTACATTGATCGTCTCATCATTAGAGCCAGTGTCGAGTATGATAAATTTATCACACAAATCTTTCACTGATTTTAAACAATTTAATATATTGTCCTGTTCGTTTCTAACGATAGCTGTAAAGGCGATGGTTTTCATGTTAGGATTTAAATATTTCTTTCATCATATGGTCCATGTCTAGCATATGGTCTAAGTTGTCATAACCATGCGATACAATTAAATTCTTTTTATATTCTAAAGGCAAAGTAGGCTCATGGTATTCGGGTCTCCATGGTTTCATTTCAGGCTCGTGTTTTTTGATCAAGTCTTTCTTGTGAGCGTCTAAAACCATACCCATCGCACAGTCATCCATGTGGCAGCACCTTATGTTTACCTTGGCTAGTTGACTTGGACTTGAATTATTGCAGAAGATACGGAGACATTCATTGTTAATGAAATAGCACGAACCAAAAGTCCAGATCCAGTCGGTATGATTGAAATAGCCATAGTAATCGTATGGAGTCGGATCAATTTTATTAAAATTTTCAGCTACAACAAAAGTGTCGTCGTCTACCTTCACAAAAAAGCTCGGATCTTTATTTTGTAAAGACCAGTTACAAACAGCACTTAATTGCGCGGTTAAGTTTAACCACTGTATCCCAAGCTTATGTTCTGATACTACTTTTCTAAAAATATCATTACCAAAGTAAAATCTACCATCCCAAGTTTTTATTCCAACTGGAAAAGAATTTTTACTGGTTCTTATTGGCTCGCCTTCTATATTCTCTAAATCTCTATAGCTAGCCCACATTTCCACTTTTTCTGGCTTTGGGGTATTGAAAGTTATAGTATCACCCTCTATTATGTAAGGTTCTGGCCCTTCGTACCCACTTTGGTAAAACATGTATTCATACTTGTCGTAGTCCAAGTCTTTAAGCCAAGTTTTTCTACAGGCGTCTTTTCTGGACTCTTTTTCTTTACAGGACTGTATCGCTATAAATATTTTACTCATATAACTTGTCTCACTATATTAGATATATATATTGGGTCGATATTCCCACACTCGTGAATGGGGTTTTCATAAGACTGATTTGGCGGGTTATCGCAGGGCGTTTTAGGACCAAGACTTCCATAGGATCTGTCTGGATTATCTCTAAAACATGGTCTACATTCTAGCTCTTTAAATACATTTAAGTTATGTGGGTAAGCTGTTAGTCTTTCACTTGAGCTTAAAAATAGGATTAATGACCTTGTTTTATCGCGATGACTCCAAGATATATTTGAAGTATTATTAAACACAGAGTCTACCCCTATATGCAAGTCCGAGTGCGACTGAGCCGATAGATTTTCTTTAAAAGACTTTCCTATAAAAGAACCCTCTAAATTATTTAATAAGTCTTCGTCTGGACCACCTATTTGGTAAAATTTAAAATTTTTATCGTAAGCTTTTAATATCTCTATTACTTTATTAAAATTGTTATATTCTTTGTATACAGACCACCCAGCGGTTTTTTGGATTGTGATTATTTTATCCTCTTTGGCTTTATCGGCAAAAGGATTTGTTAGAGAATCTACAACTGGAAGATTTAGGTTGTAATCAACGTTTACTTCTTTGCAAAAGTTTTCTACCAAGCTAGACGTTACTTTTTCTGGAAAAGGTGGGGTATAGCCTAAAAAATCAATCAAGCTATGAGACTCTTCTTCACTGAGATCGCTTTCCGTTTTTAATTCGTCGCAGTAATTCAATATCAAGAACCCAATATTATCTATGATTTCTTGAGATGTAACATATGTTACTTTATTATATTTTTCTTTAAGTTTTGGTAGAGCATTAAGACTAGCGATAACGTCGCCAAGAGCCCCGTTTCTTCTAACGGTTATATTTTCGTACTCCACTCAGAGATGGTACGTTTTTTATTTTTTAGAGTCAAGAAATCTTGATATTTCTTTAACCTTGTCATAGCAGTCTTTATTAATTTTTGAAGACAATTTTGAAATCTCTTTATTATCGTGTTTACACAAGGGATAACTTAAATTTAAAATTTCTTTGAAATTCTTTTGAATTTGGTGTAATATATCTTTTGATTTCATTTTACTTAAATTTTTAATTAAAAAAGCTATCTAACAAATATGCCGTCTAAAATATATTGTCACAAATGTGGTTCTCCTAATAGTTACACTTCGGAGAAGCCAAGGTTTTGTCAAAAATGTGGTAGTTCTTTATCAGTAGCAACGACGAAGGCTAGCCCTAGTAAAGATTTGAAGACTAAGCCAAGCTTAGACGCACAAGGCGTTAGCGAGGAAGAGTCTTTTAAGATTCCCGACATCTCGTCTTTAGCTTTCGATTCTCAAGTCTTCCAAAATAAAAGCACCACACTATCTAGTTTGATAGAGGAGTCAAAAGGACAGTCATCTCCTCCGTTGGACATAAACAGTGCTGTCCCTAGACCATCTCAAACATACGGGGGGGAAAATGCTTCAGCGGAAGAAGTTGCCGAAGCTTTTAGAAGAGAAGCTGGGGCCATAAAACCTAATGGCTAAAAAAAGAGGGAGACCTCCTAAAAAGCCATCTTTTGAAGAGTCTATAGACAGAATAGACAACGAGATAAGAAAAAGAAGGGCTAAGTGGAAGCTAAAGTCTTTATCATGGCTTGACTATGATGACGTGTCTCAAATTCTGAGGATTCATATATATAAGAAATGGCATCAATACGATCCTAAAAAACCACTAGAGCCTTGGCTTAATAGGATAATTTCAAACCAAATAAAGAACTTAATAAGAAACAATTACTCTAATTTTGCAAAACCATGTTTAAAGTGCGCTGCTTACGAAGGTAATGGTTTATGCATGATATTTACAAACGAATCAGTAGAATGTGCTGTGTACAAAAGATGGAGTGAAAGTAAAAAGTCAGCTTATAATGTAAAGCTAACACTGCCTTTAGAATATCATACTCACGAAATAAACTCCAAGTTTTTAGAAAAATATAACGACATAGAAGGGGTACTTAATAAATTTCATAAAGAGATCGTAAAGCATTTGAAACCTCTAGAAAGGAAAGTCTATATACTGCTTTATATTGAAAATAAAAGCGAGGAAGAAGCAGCTAAGTTAATGGGGTATAAAACTTCCGAAAAAGATAGGAAACCAGGTTACAAGCAAATAAAAAATATTAAAAAAAATATTTTAGACAAAGCGAAAAATCTTTTAGATAGCGACAAGTTAGATCTATGAAATTAAATAAAGAACAAGGTGATGCAATAATAAAGGCTTGGAACGATTCCGAGGGTGAGCCCCCATCTCTTCAAGATCTTACCAAGTTATTATTTCCAGATCAAGACAGCATAGATGGCAGAAGTAAGGAGGGTCGTGCTATTAAACAATTTTTAGCCTCTAGAGATTTAAAGCCAAAGACCACTTCTGTTTACAGTAAAAAAGAAAGAGCGGATCTAACTTCAGATCAAAAAGAATTTATAAATAATAATTTCACTTTAATGACTTATGTGGAGGTTGCTAAGGTATTATTCAAGGATAATACTTTAACAAATCTGAGTATAGAGGCTATAACAGTAAAAGAGTATATAGACTCAATACAAACTAATGACGAGCCTTTTGAATCTAGTCAAGAACTACCGCAATCGCCGTCCGCCTTTAAACCTCCCAAGTCTTTTGATAAAATGGTTTCAAGGATACAAAAATACATCAGCGATTCAATTGATAAAGAAAAAATAACCCCGTCACAAAAGCACGGGGTGCAAGCTCTACTGAGCTATGTTAACTCGTATAGGTTCATCCATCAGATAAATTCTATACAAAGTTCGATTGAGAGGGATTTGTTTGAGTCAACTTTTATAAGATATACTCATGATAAGCCAGATTTAACAGAGGAGGAAGTTGATCAATACATAATACTAGCTTCTGAAGTTGTAATTGCATCTGACATACAAAGAAGAAAAGAAGATTTAAACATTCTTTTAAGAGAGTCGATGCAAGAAGCTGACGGGAGAGCTTCTATGTCCTTGGTTGAGATAATAGGTAAAGTGGAAACGGAATACAATCAATCGGTAAAAAGACAGCAAACTTTACTTAATGATTTGAAGGAAAAGCGTAGCGATAGACTTAAAAAAAGACAATCAGATTCTGCGAGCATACTTAATTTGGTTGAAATGTGGAAGAACGAAGAGAGTAGGAAAAAAATGTTAAAGCTGGCGCAGCTTAGAAAAGAAGCCACGAAAGAAGAGGTCGATAAACTTTCTACTATGGATGAAATAAAATGTAGAATACTTGGAATTAGTCAAGAAGAAATTTTAAACGGGTAATTTTATATGTCTTTTATTTGCAAGGTTTGTGGCAAAGAGTTCGAAACCGAGAGGCGATTACACTCTCATCTCAAAGCTCATGGTCTTAGAATGGCATCGTATTATCAGGAATATTTCCCTAGACATGATATGTATACTGGAGAAATAATAAAATTTAAAGACAAAAGACACTATTTTGATTCTGACTTCAATTCTAGAATAAACCAAAGAAAGTGGTTGCAGGAGCAGCCTTTAGATAAATCCAGAGAGTATCTGAAAAAAATAATAGCAAAAAGAAAAGAAAAAAAGAATTTAACTTTTTCACCATGTCAGATAGAACTTAGGACTCTGATGACCCCGTCGATACTAACTTACGAAAAGTATTTTGATGATTATTACGACATGTGTTCTTCTTCTTTAGGTTTAAAAAATAAATTTAAAAAAGTAGAAAGTATAAAAGAAGATTCAAAGCATAAGCAGATAGATGATCTAAAAGTATATATAGATACTAGAGAACAAATGCCTCTAAAGTTCAATTTAGAATCTGAAGCAAAAGCTTTAAAATATGGAGACTACGCTTTAAGCAATAAGTCTTTAACTTGTAATTGCTATATAGAGAGAAAGTCATTGGCTGATTTTATATCCACTATAAGCGTACTAAATCATGAAAGGTTCTGCAAGGAGATAGAACGCGCTGAAGAAGACGATGCTAACTTAATAGTAGTTGTTGAGGAGAATCTAAATAGAGCCTTATCTTTTAGACACCTTCCTCATATATCAAAAAAAATAAAAGCTACACCAGAATACATATTTCATAAAGTTAGAGAAATAATACAAAAATATGAGCACGTTCAATTTTTATTCGTAAATGGTAGGAAAGAGTCGGTAAGAGTTATAGAAAAAATATTTTTTAGTGGGTGCATTTACAAAGAAATAGACCTACAATTAGCTTACGATAAAAAAATCCTATGATTTTTTGCCCAGACAAATACAAGAAAGAGCTCTTCGATATAAACGAAGAATTAATGAGTCTAAAAGGAGAGCTAGAAGACAAGGAGGCTAAAATTTCATTAGCTAAATTTCTAAGAGGCAACCTGTCTTTTACTACCGAGTTGATATCGGGTATAAAACTAGCCCCATATCAAGAGGCGACGTTAAAAGGAATGCTTAATAGAAATTTTTCAATGTGTGTCTGGGGCCGTGGCTGCGGAAAAACTTTCATAGCTTCGGTCTTTTGCTTTTTGCAATGCATATTTGAACCAGGTACTAAAATATTAATAGCTGGACCTACCTTTCGTACTGCTAGATTTATATTTAATAATTTAGAAAAAATAGTTAAATCCAAAGGTGCTAATCTTTTAGCTCAAGCCTTTTCAGCAAAGCCTTCTAAGAGAAATGATCAATATGAGTGGGAGATAAATGGTGGCACTATAACAGCCATTCCTTTGAACGGAGAAAAGATTCGTGGCTTTAGGGCAAATATACTAGTGCTTGACGAGTTTTTACTGTTGCCAGAAGAGTTGGTGAATACGGTTTTAATGCCTTTTTTGGTCGCACCTCAAAACATGAAAGAAAGATTAGAGATAAGAGAGATAGAAGATCAGTTGATAAAAGAGGGTAGAATGAAGGAGGAGGAAAGATTTGTATTTGAAAATACCTCCAAGATGATAGCCTTGTCTTCTGCTAGCTACACTTTCGAAAATCTTTTCAAAACCTACAAAGAATGGTACAGCAAAATAGAGTCTGAAGAACCCTCTGAAGCTTCTTACTTTATATCTCAAATGAGTTATGAAGCGTTGCCCGAAGAGATGGTGGATAAAACGGTAATCGAGGAAGCAAAAACAGGTGGGTCTTCACACTCTTCTTTTTTAAGAGAGTACTGCGCTCAATTTACAGACGGTTCTGATTCTTATTTTAGTGCTAAAAAAATGCACCAATGTACTATACCAGATGGTGAAGAACCAACTACTTTAATCAAAGGGAAGAAGGGATGTAAGTATATCATAGGGATCGATCCAAGTTTTAGTAATAGTCCTTCTTCTGACTATTTTGCAATAGCTGTACTGGAGGTTGATCAGGACACTGGCGAAGGAACATTAGTTCATAATTATGCTGTGGCTGGAGGGGATTTGAAAGACCATATAAATTATTTTTATTATGTTTATACAAACTTTGACGTTGCTATGGTATGCATTGATAATGCAGGATATCAATTTCTAGATAGTTGCAATGAGTCAACCGATTTCCTGAAAAGCAATATTAATTTAAAATTTATCGATTTTGACTCCACTAAAGATGGAATTGAATACGGAAAGCAAATAAGAAAATTAAAGCTTGATCTGAATAAAGAAAACCATAAAATATGTTTTAAGCAGAATTTTACTAGCGATTTTTTGAGAAAGGCGAATGAGCACTTACAGGCTTGTATAGATTATAAAAAAATATGGTTCGCATCAAGGGCAACTGCTAATGGGGAATCTTTTAATAGGCAAGCGTTTTTAAACATAGATATGTCTAATTTTAGCAAAGATATTAAAAATTTAGGAGAACTGATAGAAAATCAAGATATACTAGTATACCAAACTAAAAAACAGTGTGCGTTAATAGAAGTTAAAAGCACTGCAAAAGGAACTCAGACATTTGATTTGCCACAACACCTAAAAAGATCGACCAGTATAAACAGGGCTAGACGAGATAACTATACAGCACTAATGCTAGCTAATTGGGCGTTAAAATGCTACAATGACACGAAAAATCAGAAAGAAGAAATTTCTCACACTTTTCAACCAAGATTAATATAAAATAGTGTAATATACTTTATAAAATGAGAAAAAAGCCTCAAAAACCTAACCCGCCTAAGACCGAAGATAACGGCGTAAAGCCATTGATGGCTTATGAGTCTAGTGCTAATTTAAGCACTTCAAGAACCAGAACTAGAAGAAATGCTGCTTCTTCTATTCACCGTACCGATGCTTACAAAAATATTGACGATGGCTTAATACCTTGGAAGTACTCTGCAAATTACAATAATAACTCTCTGTTAGAAATTAGAGATTCTGTAATTTTGTGTCAAAAAGCTTATTATAATTTTTCTCAATTTAGAAACGTAATAGATTTAATGACTGAATTCTCCAGCGGAAGTATTTATTTCAAAGGAGGTTCTAAAAAGTCTAGAAACTTCTTTGATGCTTACCTGAAAAAAATAGGAATTTGGGATATACAAGATAAATTTTTTAGAGAGTATTATAGATCTGGAAATGTGTTTATATATAGGCTTGAGTCGGAGATGACTCAGGAGGATGTTAAAAAGATAACTCAAACTTTTGCATCTTTAGAGGAGTCCGTTGCTGATACAACTAATTTACCAACTAAATATTTATTTTTAAATCCAGCAGATCTTAGGTTAACTGGCTCTTTGAACTTTGGTGCGTATGGAGGTTATTACAAGACCTTATCCGCGTATGAAAAGTCTAGACTAATAAATCCCACGACAGAAGAGGATTACGATTTTTTAAATTCGCTTCCAGAGGAAAGTAAAAAATCTTTAAAAACTTCTAAAAAAGACCAGTCTTTGATGATACCTTTGTCGGCAGATAAAGTTATAGCAGTGTTTTATAAAAAGCAGGATTACGAACCCTTCGCAGTACCGATGGGTTATCCAGTTTTAATGGATCTGAATTTTAAGCAAGAGCTCAAGCAAATGGATATGGCTATAGGAAGATGTATCCAGCAAGCAGTTTTACTTGTGACGATGGGAGCTCCTCCTGATGAGGGTGGTATCAATCAAAGAAATTTAGCAGCAATGCAAGAACTTTTCCAAAATGAGTCTGTCGGCAGAGTTCTCATTTCAGACTACACAACCAAAGCGGAGTTCGTTGTTCCAAGAGTAGCAGACCTCATGGACCCAAGAAAGTATGAAATATTCGATAGAGATATAAACTTAGGATTAAATAATATTTTAGTTGGTGGGGAAAAATTCTCTAACTTAGTTAGCAAAGTAGAGTTATTCTTATCTAGACTCAACTCTGGTAGAGAAGCGTTTTTAAACTACTTTATAAAACCTGAGATCAAAAGAGTAGCTAAGGCTCTAAACTTAAAAAACTACCCTACTCCTTATTACGATGAGATAAGCCTTGGGGATAACGTGGCTAAAGAAAGAATATATACGAGACTTTATGAACTAGGTGTACTCACTGCTGACGAGATAGTAGAGGCTTTGGAAAGTAATAGGCTTCCAACGAAAGACCAGTCCTTAGAGTCTCAGCAGGATTTTGTCAACCAGAAAGAAAAGGGATACTACCAACCAGTCATCGGAGGGGCCAAGCCCAACCCATCAGATGAAAACAAAAACCCAGAAGAGATGCCAAAAGAAAATGGCAGACCTGTTGATTCGGGCGGTGAACCTCAAGAAAATCCGTCTGTCGCCTCTGAGCAGTTTGACTTCTCTAAGATAAAAGACAACATGTTACTGGCTCAAGAACTTGAAAAGAAAGTTCAGTCATTTTTGAGAGCTAGACATTCTGTAAAAAGACTTAAAAAAGAACAGAAAGAAGTTTGTAGTTCTATTGCAAATCTAATTATAGCTAATGAAGAGCCAAAAGCATGGCTTGACAAGATTGGCGATTACGCAGATAATCCAAAAGATAAGAACCATGATAGAGTCAAACATATCTATCAAATTAGCGAGGAATACTCTGTGGATTTCTATCTAGCAAGCCTAATGTTAGCGAGTAAAATTTAAAATGACTGAAGAATCAGAAAATACGAGCAATAGCAACGAGCAAGAAGTCGTTCAATCTATCTATGGAGACTCTGTAGATATAGAGCTTCCAGATATACTTTTGCCACCAGAAATTGAAGAAGACAAGACTAGAAACGAAGTAAAAGATGACTGTCTAGTATCTTTCAAAAATGCTTTCATAGGTTCTGGTCAAGGAGGCTCTAGGATAGCTGAAACTTTTTACGGTCTTGGATATAGGAGAGTCGCTGCAATAAATACAGCGCAGCAAGATTTAAATACCATATCTCTAGAAAACAAATTTTGCTTTGGCGAAGGTGGAGCAGGTAAAGATCCCGAAGTAGCTAGAAAGAAGTTTGAAGACAAAAGAGAAGACGTATTAGACTTCATGAGAAGATCATTTGGGGATGAAGTTGATAGAATCTACGTTTGTATTGGAGCAGGGGGAGGTACTGGGAGTGGAACATTAGAGCCGCTCGTTAATACTGCTCTAGAAATGCAGACTGCTATAAAATCCAAATCTAAAAAAGTTGGTTTAATACTAGCTTTACCAAAGTATTCAGAAGGCAAAAGAGTAAATGCAAATGCATTCGAAGGACTTAAAAAAGCTTATGACATGGTTGCTTCTGGGGTCGTCTCTCCTCTTATACTGATAGATAATGAAAAAGTTGGAAAACTTTATCCTAATTTAAGTGTTGCTGATTTTTGGAAGGTGTCTAATCATAGTATGGCTGGATTGTTTCATTTGTTCAACCATACATCGGCTAAAGACAGCACTTATTCAGCCTTTGATTCGAATGACTATGGAAACCTTTTAGACTCTGGTTTAATTGTTTTTGGAGCTTCTCCAGTAAAAGACTGGAAGGACTCGGTATCTATATCAAGAGCAGTAAGAGAAAATTTAAAAAATAATATTTTAACTGGAGGTGTAGACCTAAGCTCTGGCAACACTGCTGCTGGAGTTATAATCGGTGGAACTGAACAGTTAAACGAAATTCCTCAAAAAAGTCTAGATGAAGCTTTTGACCAATTATCTAGGATGTTAAAACCGAATAGTATCGTCCATAGAGGCATCTATAGTGGAGACAAACCTAACTTAACCGTATTTAGTGCGGTTGGGGGGTTGGCAGAGCCAGCAGACAAACTTGAGGAACTTAAAAAAATAGCTAACATATAATATATTATGCCTACTAATAATAAAGAACCAAAACAAGGATATAAGACTACAGAATTCTGGATCACAGTTGCGGTGACGGTTTGCTCTCTTTTATGGGGAGCAGGAGTCGTAGACCCAGAGGGTGCATCAAATGCAGATAAGATATTCGGATTCATTTGCAGTACAGCCGCAGCTTTAGGTTATACCATTTCCAGAGGTCTAGCTAAAAAGCAATAGTCTAAATGTCTTGGTTATCTGCATTATTTAAAGCCCTGTTAGAGTGGCTTTCCGCTGAAGTAAAAAAAGATACTAAGGCTACCGATGCAGATACAACACCCAAAGACTTGAAAGACAGATGGCGCGAAAGAATAGAAGAGCAAGAAAAAAATCTAAAAAAATGAAAAAAATTATTATTTTATTTTTAATCTTAATGTCTCTACTATTTGCTGGCTGTGGGTCAACAAGAGTTGTTTTTGTTGACACTCAATCTAATTTAGTTCGGATAGGCCCAGATGTCTCAGGTAGAGTCTACGTTCAAAAGAACGGGGAATGGGTACTTTCCAAGAATAAAGTAAAGTTACCAGAGGGATGGTACGCAGGTGGATTACCCACTGATTAGTATTGACTTCTTTTTATAAAACCTTTACCTTATAGATCAGTTCATTGTTATGAAGAAATATATCCTAACATTACTAACACTCGGTGCGGCGATTTTTATCGGCGTAGGTTGTGCATCCAGTCAAAACCTTCCTTCTGTGACGGTTGGCGCAGGTGCAAATAAAGATGCTGTTTTAAACTTCGGTGTAACGAAGAAGGGCATCAATGCTACTGCTCCATTAGTGGATGTGAACATTCCGTTCCCGACTGTTAAAGAAGCTAAGTAATAATAACTTAGTGTGATTTACAAGCCACTCTTTTTAGAGTGGCCTTTTTTTTGAAAAAATATTTGTTTTTTAATTTTTTTGCTCTATTATTTGTGTAACTTATAAAGCAAGATGCACCAAGAACAGGAAAAGCAGCAAAGTATAGAGATCGAAGTAGATACAAAAGGCTTCGAGCAAGCTGCAAGTTTGCAAAACGATATAGACGCTTCTATAAGAGTCGTAGACCTCTTAAAAATAAAACAAAAAAACCATAATTCACAAAGCGACAGAAAAGTATCGTATAATACTTTAAAAGAAGTATTCTGTAATTCCAACGCAACCTTTAAAGAACAAGATCACGTAAAAGACCTTAAAGTATGGTCCGTGGCTTCGATAGTAATGTATTTAAGAATGGTTGATAAAAAGTTTGATTACTCTAAACCATTTACTCCAGATGAAAATGATATAGCCGAAGCATCTAAAGACTGCGATGAGTTTTTGAAAGATTTTAATGTTACCGACATAGATGATTTGTATATAGAACCAAAAAATGAAATGTCGTATATTTTATACTAATAATGTGAAGTTTTGGTGTAATATACTAAAAGGATTTTTAAAAAATGGCTAAAATGGAAGACTTTAAATATAGAACGATCTTTAGTTCAAACATAAAACCTTTGGTTAATGAACAAAAAGATAAGTATCTAGCTTTAGCTAGCTTGATTGAAATAGGCGAGATAATACCAGAAATAGATGTAGAAAAGAACATAGATTTACTGCCAGTAGCTTTTAACGCCTGTGTAGCTAATAGAGTTAATAAAAATCATGATGTGGTTGATACTCAAACAGCATTGGCTATGAGTGAGTACTTCATCAATAAACCAATAAATATAGAGCACAATAGAGAAAAAGTAGTTGGTGTCATACTAACTGTAGGGTTTACTGAATTTGGTACGGATAAGCCAATTGCAAAAGAAGAGCTATCTGAGTACAATGGCCCCTTTAATGTTGCTTTAGGCGGTGTAGTCTGGAAGATAGTAAATTCTAAATTAGCCGCGATAATTGAAGAAGCAAGCGATCCCACTAGCGAGTCTTACATGAAGGTGTCGGCAAGTTGGGAGCTAGGATTTAGCGAATATAATATAGTTGCTTTAGAAGAAGAGGATAAAAACATAGAATATGCAGAGATATTCTCTAACTCGGAAGATGTAAGCAAGTATAAAAAGTACCTAAGAGCATTTGGTGGTTCTGGTACTTTGAAAAATGGCAAGAAAATATATAGACAAGTCATTAATAATGTATTACCATTGGGCATCGGTTTAACCGAAAACCCAGCCGCTGACGTAAAAGGAGTGGTAACAAAACAATCTTACGAGTCCGCCAATGCAGATGAGTCTGAAGCAGAATCTTGTGAACAAGTGGATATAGCTGCAAATTTAGAAAAAAATGCAGAAAAAAGTTCCCATTTGCAAGAAAATAATGTAAAAACTAATAAGGAATCTATTATGGATAAGATAGAATCAATCAAAGATATTACCGATGAGAACTTGAAAGATCTCAAAGCTTCTGTAGTATCGGACTTTATTGAGCAGGAGTTTAAGAAAGCTTCTGAGCAATTTGTTTCCGAAAAAGAAGAAGTGGACAGAAAACTTCAGGCATCTCAAGAAGAACATCAGCAACTATTAGAAGAGCACACCAAGCTTAAAGAGGACTTCGATAAGATTTCCGAATCTTTAGATCAAATCAAAAGCGAGGTAGCAGCTAAAGAAGCTGAAGAGAAATTCAACCAGCGCATGTCTATGTTTGATGAGAAGTATGAGTTGAGTGATGATGTTCGCTCTTTGATTGCTTCTGAAATTCAAGAATTAGACGAGGAGTCTTTCGAGACCTACTCCAGCAAAATGAGTATGCTTTTAGCAATAAAGGCAGAAGATCAAGCTGAAGAAGTTCAAGAAGAGTCCGTTGCTGAAGAAACCGAGCAGGTAGAGGAAGAAGTTGTTGCTCAAGAAACCCCAGCAGAAGCGGTAGTTGAAGAAGCTATTGATAATGCTGTTGAGGCTAAGAGCGAAATTCCTACTACAAGCGAAGCTTCTGAGCCAACTTTAATTGAAAAATATAAGTCAGCCTTTTCGTTAGAAGAGGGTTATGAAATTAAGTAATTTTAGGAGATATTTAATATGCCTACACTAAGACCATTCAGAGACTACGACGAACACGACGTTGTAAATCTCTTCAAATATAGCGGAACCATTCCTGTTGATAAAGGCACTGTTGTCAAAATCATGGGCAATGGTTGGAAATCCACCGACGAAATCGAACTCTTAGGAGACGTTGGTAGCGCTTTCAACAACACTGTTTCTGAGCGTTACGGCGTTGCAGCGGCTGTTGCTGATTGTGGTGCTGCTGACACCCCTTTTGGTATCCTTTTACACGACGTAAAAGAAGAAGACGAAAACGGTGAAAAATTGAAATTCAATCCTCGCAAGGCCGCTGAAATGGACGTTGCCTTGAGTGGACAAGCCGTCCCAGTTGCTACTAAAGGTGTATTCCTTTACAGCGGTGCTACTTTAGCAGCCCAATCTCCAGTAGGAGGTACTGCTCTTTACACTGCTGCTGGTGGTGAAATCACTACTGGTTCTGCTGGTACTAAAGTCGGTCAGGCTCTTGGTGCTCCAGATTCTGATGGCGTCGTTTTAATCAAATTAGAACTCTAATTACAGAGGAGAATTTAAAATGAGATTACAATTAAAAAATACTCCAGAGCAAGTAGAACTCATTCGCGCAATGGGTTCTAAAGATCCTGCTGTAGCTAGAGAAGCATCCGAGGCTTTTGCCGCTTTCTTGGGACCAGTGGTCCAGAAGGTTATCTATCAAGCCGCTACCGCTTCCTCGATCTACACTGACGCTCCTTATGATGAGGATGATAACCCAAGTTACCCACTTGATTTGTACTACAATGAAGGCAAAGGTTTTGTAACCGTATGGAGCCAAAACTTAGCTGGTGGTCTTCCTTCTTCTTATGTTGAAGGCATGAGCGAATTGAAAATCGCTACTTATCGTTTGGATTCTGCTGTTAGCTTTAACAAACGTTATGCTCGCAAGGCTCGTTTGGATGTTGTCAGCAAGGCTGTTGAACGTATGGCCCAAGAAGTTCTTGTTAAGCAAGAGCGTAATGCTTGGTCTGTTGTTATGAAGGGCTTGGCCGAGGCATCAACTGATGTTGACGGTACTGCTTATCAGCACGTTGTTCGTGAAGCTAGTCAAAGTAACTTCAACATCGGTTCTTTGAATGATTTGATGACTCGTATGAAGCGCATCAACTCTTCTTTTGCTGGTGGTACTCCTTCCGACGCTTATAGTCAAGGTGTAACTGACTTATTCGTAAGTCCTGAAGTTAAAGCTAACATCCGTGCATTTGCTTACAATGCCGTTGGTGGCGCTGACAACAACGTTGGCAGAACTCACACCGACTTGCCAGACAATATCCGTGACAACATCTATAGATCCGCTGGTTCCCAAGAGATCTTTGGTGTTAACATCACTGAGTTGAATGAGCTTGGTATTGGTCAGAAGTACAACACCTTGTTCGATACGTTCGCTGGAACTACTGCTTATAAGAAGCATGATAATACTGCTGGACAGCAGTTCGACGGAGCAGCCGATCAAATCTTGGTTGGTGTTGATAACAGTAAGGGCGCTTTCGTTCGTCCTATCGCTCGTAACGCAGATACTGGTTCTACCTTTACTGCTATTCCTGACGAGCAGTTTGCTATCAACCGTATGGACAAGCAAGGTTTCTACGGATCATTGGAAGAAGGTCGCGTTCTTGTTGACGCCCGTGCCGTTGCTGGTATCTTCCTTGACGCTAGCTAAGAAATTAGTTAGTTTCGAAATTCAAACCCCGCCTTCGGGCGGGGTTTTTTATTTATTTTTATTCGCTTTTTCGTAAAAATAGTGTAAGTTTAAGCATTATGGGTAGAAGAAAAAAAGCTGAAAAGTTAACTGACATTTCTCAGGCTCACGGTAAAGAAGAGAAAGTCCAACCAACCACGTTAGATCAAATTTGGGGTGACGATGGTCTTAGTAAGTATGGTACTCTTTGCGATCAAGAATACAAGACTAAGTTAGATGACATGTCGAAGTCAGATATATTCGCTCATGCTGCATCTATAGGCATAATACCAGTAGATAATAGAGATTTATTGACTAGAACTTTGTTAAAAGAGTTTTTAAAATTTTCATCGGCTTACAAAAAACCAATCGAAGATAAAAAAGACATCCCCAATATATCGCCAGAAGTCTTAAAAATACTATCTGAAGGTAGATAGTTTTTCAATAAATCGTTAAAAAAGTGTAATAATATTTATGGCGACTAGCTATAATCTTAATATTACACAAGGATCTGAGTTTTTTGTTACCTTTACTCTTAAAGATAGCGATGGGGACTTCATAGATTTAAACCAGTATGGTATAAGAGGAAAAGCTAAACGTCGATACGGCGATACTGGTACATTAATAGATTTGGCCCCTTATAGCGGGGTTCCTCAAAGTGGTCAGATAAATATAAAGATATTAGCTTCAAATACCGCTACTTTGCCAGTTGGTGAGGCTGTCTACAATGTTGAGATACACAGTGGGACTTACGCCGAAAATGTTGTTGATGGTAAGATATTAGTGTTTCCAGAAGTAACGACATAATATGTCTGTAGACGTTACAGTATCAGGAAGACAAGCTATTAGCGTCGTTACGGATTCTGACGCGACCTCTGCAAGCGTTACAGTTTCAGAAAGACAGTCTGTAAATGTTGTTTCTGATACCGCTGCGGCTCCAACTGTAGATACGGGCCTAAGAGGCCCACAAGGTGCGACTGGCAACACAGGAGCGACAGGTGCAGGTGAAAGTGGTGTTACTGGTCAAACTGGTAATACTGGATCAAGTGGTGCTACTGGTCAAACAGGTGCTGGTGAGACTGGCGCTACAGGCCAAACTGGTAATACTGGATCAAGTGGCGCTACTGGTCAAACAGGTGCTGGTGAGACTGGTGCTACTGGTGAAACAGGTGCTAGTGGTAGCTCAGGCCAAACAGGGGCAACTGGTGCTACTGGTGAAACAGGTGCTAGTGGTAGCTCAGGCCAAACAGGGGCAACTGGTGCTACTGGTCAAACTGGTCCTCAAGGTGATGTCGGCCAAACTGGTCAGAGCGGAAATACTGGAGCCACTGGCGCTACTGGACAAACTGGTCCTCAAGGCAATGTTGGTCAAACTGGTCAGAGCGGAAACACTGGAGCCACTGGTCAAACTGGAGCGGTTGGTAATACAGGTGCTCAGGGAAACTCTGGGAATACGGGTGCTACTGGTCAAACTGGGGCTGTTGGTAGCGTAGGCAGTCAAGGAGATACTGGTAATACTGGTAGCAGCGGTAACACTGGTCAAACTGGTCAAACTGGTCAAACTGGCCAAACAGGTTCTACTGGAGTAGGCCAAGCTGGCGCTACTGGACAAACTGGACCCACAGGATCAGTTTTTTCTTTTTGGTCAGAGGATGCAGATGGAAACTTTTTACCTGCTGACACTAATGAGTATGATATAGGGTCAACAGGCCAACTAGTTAAAGATTTATACATAAGCACTGGAAGTATTAGGTTCACTAACCCAGATGGAACTTTTAATAGTCTTGGGGTTAATCCAGACGGATCTTTAAATTACGATGATTCACCTATAGGTTCGCAAGGTAACACTGGTCAAACTGGTGCGACTGGTGCTGGACAAACTGGTTTAACTGGTGCTACTGGAGCCGCTGGTGAAACTGGCGCAACTGGAGCCGCTGGTGAAACTGGTTCTGATGGTGCTGCTGGCCAAACTGGTTTAACTGGTGCAACTGGAGCCGCTGGTGAAACTGGTGCAACTGGAGCCGCTGGTGAAACTGGTGCTAATGGTGCTGCTGGCCAAACTGGTGCAACTGGAGCCGCTGGTGAAACTGGTGCTAATGGTGCTGCTGGCCAAACTGGTGCAA
>JAAHTH010000233.1_pt1 | contig 54351 bp, 57 predicted proteins | sample 6116091 | NCBI WGS metagenome assembly JAAHTH01 (sample SAMN13939990, study PRJNA603662) | sponge metagenome | isolation source: marine sponge | host: Mycale hentscheli | place: New Zealand | collected 2006 | reverse complement strand
GCTAGCTCGCTAAAGCAGCTCGATCTGAATAACTGGGATGTCAGCTCCGTAACCAATATGAGCTATATGTTTTTTTTATGTTAACTCGCTAGAAGAGCCGCTCGATCTGAGCAATTGGGACTTCGGCAGAGTAACTACTATGGAGAATATATTTTGGAGCGCTAGTGGTGCGCTGACCACGGAGAGCTACTCAGATATGCTCATGCAAATTGTTGATACTTCTAAAAATCCTCTCACTCTCCGCGGGTGGGGGGCCAAGTATAACGACTGCGGTGCCAAAGCGAGGGCCGAACTTCTACGCAGAGGCTGGACCATCACCGACGAAGGGGAGCAGGACGGCGGAGTCGATATAGATAGATGCACCAAGTGGAATCCTCCGAATCCTTGAGGCGATTAAGAAATTTTGTTTTTATCGCTGTTTTCATCAGCTGATACCGATGCCGGCTCAGCCATTTTGGCTTCTTCTGCTTTCTTCGCAGCGGCTGCTTCGGCTTGCTCACGCATCTTAGCTTCATGCGCCTCTTTTTCAGCTGCTTCTTTTGCGACAGCTTCTTTATCCAGAATCTTACCAAGCTGAACTTTCTTGCCTAGACATACTCAAGCTGACACTCTCTACTCTTCTCCCATCTTTGGCTCTTCACGGTTAGGAGTGGGAGATGGTGCCGAGGGCCGGACTTGAACCGGCACGGGTTTTAACGCCCGCAGGATTTTAAGTCCTGTGTGTCTACCAATTCCACCACCCCGGCAAAAAACAGCTTGGCAGAGTACCGCTGGATACTAGTAGAAATATCAGAATGTGCCAAGCGGAGATTTAGAAGAAACGGGAAACACAATCCTATCACTTAACGCGATTTTTGAATTCCATTCCTGGGCGAAATTTCGAAACGTTGTGAGCTGGAATTTTAATTTCTTTTTCAGTTTGTGGATTCCGACCTTTACGTGCGCGACGACGTGCCTTGTAAAAAGATCCGAAGCCAACCAGAGTTACGACGTCTCCTTTTTTCACGGCCGTCTTCATGATGTCTAAAGTTGAATTTAAAATTCCCTCGGCTTGTATTTTGGGGATTTTGTGTTCTGTTGCCAATAGCTCTACTATCCGCGCTTTATTCATTCCGTTCCTTCCTCCCCAGTATTCCTAACCTAACTGTTTGAAACGACGTAGAGGACGCTAACATGGGCTTGGTTTTGGTCAAGGGCTTTTGAGTAAGATGCATGAGTTTTATCCAAAATTTTTCATTTTTTATTTTTTCTTAACAATTTGTTCGTCGAAAACGGAACCAAATTTGCTCTTGAATATATTTTTCCGTTGCTTCTTTATGCTGTGCCCACCACGGAAGAACCTTGTTCATTCGAAAATTCAGTTGTGGGAAAAGCTTGAAAACTAAATTCTCATCACAAATATCACACGAATGGCACTTCTCTTCTGAGCAGACATCAAAATGAAAATTCAAAATTCTTCGACGACAAATAGAGGTAAATAGATAACGCCAGATCGAAATAGATTCACGAATTCTTACTGCGGACTCAATGTTTTGTAAATGTGATTCCAAATCTGAAAGCAAAACAAGTGCGATTGCAACAGCTGGTTTGCAATCCCTACCCGCTCTTCCAATTTCTTGCACATACTGTGAAATGGAAAATGGCAATCCATAATGAATCACCATGCGTACAAACTTGTGATCAATTCCAAGCCCAAAAGCACTAGTTGCACAAACAACCGAAGCCTTTCCTTGTGTGAATAACTCATAGTTCTTTTGTTTTGCTTTGGAAGATAATCCCGCATGGAATGGTAGTGCGGAAATTCCAAATTCTCTCAGAAACTCAGCCAGTGCCTCACATCGGCTACGAGATTCACAATAAACAATCGTGACATTGGGTGCATTCAAATCACGTAATAGAGCGCATAACTGCAGTTTTCGCTCTTCCTCACTGTCCAAGCATCGCGCCAATAATCTTAGGTTTTCAGCTAAGGGACTTAGGCGCACAGAACATAGCTTCCTACCTAAAGTTTGCTGCAAATAAGCACATTCGCTACCTAAAAGAGTTGCAGATGCCAGCAATATTCTCTGCTTGGTGGCGCGATCTGCAAGAAATCGTAAAGCCTCAGGCAACCTAAACCGAAAATTCTCCCACTGCGTATACACATGAGCTTCATCCAAAACAACTAAATCCAAGTCTTCAAAAATCTGCTTAATCTGCGATTCATATTTTTTTGACAGTTGCATCAGCTTCTCTGGTGAACAGATGGCAATGTCCCAGTCCCGAGAAAGGAAGCCCTTATTAAACTTTGATTGCTCTATCCCAACCATTGCTCCGCAATAGGCAACCGTTCGCACTCTCTTTGATTTGAACCGTCGCTCTTGATCTAAGATTAAGGATTGCAATGGAGATAGCACTAAGACCTTCCAGCGCCAGACTCGCACAGGAATTTCATAACATAATGTCTTCCCATACCCAGTTGGGAGATTCGCTGCCACATCATTGCCTGATTGTAGCTGCTGGAGCACTAAAGATTGTCCCGGACGAAGTTTCATTAATAATTGTTAGATGCAATTGATTCACCAAAGAATTTTCCGGAGACCACGAAAATAAATGGCCTAATATCTATCAGAGGACGAAATCAGAACAGCACTATTTCTAGTGCTACAAATTTAGGACGACGCCATACCTGGCGCCACGCTAGGAGTATTATTCAGACGCATTGGCTTCGGCGAAGAAACGTAAAAAACCACGCCCGTTAAATTCACTATAATTTGCAAGCTGATGAACAACGTAAAAATTTCTGCACCAATTTGAGAACCAGCCCAGCCAAACAACATTGCAAACACCACGTGACCAACACCCAAACCGGCCGGAGCTACCGGAAGTGCTGTACTCAACAGCCCTAGTGGGGCCAATAAAAAAATCTGGTGCGCCTCCATTCCCGTCTCCCCCAGAGCACGGGAACAAAAAAGAATCGCAACTACAATACAAGTATGCGTACAACAGGCCAAAAGTAGCGAACAAAGCAATAAAAACGGCCGGTACCGATAGGACGACCAGGCATCATAAGCCTTAATAAAAAGAGCGCCAATCTTCCTATTTTTATAGCGATTCAAAAAACTACGGAACCAAAGGAACGGCCCCCAATTCGATAACAGAACATACGAAAAAAAAGTTGCGACTAAAAAGCCAAGCACAAGATTTGCGGAAACTACAGAGCGAAGTCCTTCAATTGCCCAGACTTGATTCCAATGTAAGAACAACGCAAACAATGAAAGAACAATTAAACCAAAAAGACCAAAGATGCGATCGATGATAATTGCCGTCAATATTGGAGTTTTCTCTTGGCCCTTCTCGCGGTCCGAAATCACATACCATGCCTTGATAACATCCCCACTCACAACACCGGGCATAAATGTGTTGAAAAAGAGACCAATAAAGCCATATCTGGCAATGGCTAGTGGCTTCAAGTAGACGTCCTGCGCTCTAAGAAGAAGCGACCAACGGGTGAAACCAGCCAGAGATCCCAGGAATATTAATCCAAGGGACGTCGCAACTACTTGTGGATTAGAGAACCCCTGCTTGACAACATTCAGGTCCAACCTACCGTCGTAAATTAGATAAGCAATAATTCCAAACGCGAAGACAAACTTTGCAACCAGCTTTAAAACCGCTACAACCTTCGATTTAGTGCTTTTGTCCAAGATAAATTCCTACCTGCTCGATGAAATTCGAAAACAAGGTATCGCCGATGGCCTGATTATACAAGCTCTCCATCGCCGCGCCATTGGAAATTTTGGCCGACGGATCAGACTCTAGAATTTCTTCTATACTCCCCTTACATTCTTCTAAATTTTTCTCCGGGTGATACTGTACTCCCCACATTGGCGCCTTTTTGTGTTCATAAGCATGGATTTCACAAAGATCAGAAGAGCTTAGAAGCCTATAGTCGATAGTCAGTTTTTCCACATGATCATAGTGATAACAAAAAGAGTAATAGTTAGTCGGCAGCCCCTTAAATAGCCGCGAAGAATTTGCCTCTGGTAGCGCCGTGATTTCGACAAGACCGAACTCACCGATAGGCGATCGCCCTACATAATCGTCCCCTTCCAAAGCACGAACAATCAATTGCTCCCCGTAACAGAGGCCAAATGTGGGAATTTTAGCCGCATAAAGATTCTTAATGAAATTCATCTGTGCCGTAACCCAATCATGAGTCTCTTCAATTCGTGTTTTTGACCCTGAAATTACGACACCAGCACACAAATTATGATCAAAGTCATATTCCATTTCCGGGCCACGACGAACTAGCGACTCAAAGTCCCTAATGCCATGATTTGCATTCGCTTCAATCAAACAGCGCTCAATATCCGCGCAACCATGTGAGCGTAAATCAATATTATTATCGATAACGAGAATTTTCCCCACAGTACAACTCCACGTATTTCATAAAAATTGAGTGTGCAGCGTTAACGGATATCACAAAACCGGGAAAGCCATCAAGAAAGCCCCGCTTCATAAAATAAGTTTCTAAGAATTTGCCCGCGGGTTTAAACAAAATTTTTAAGAGGCCAGGCTTTTCCCCCCTAGCTCGCGCCACTCTTGCCCCTTCCACCGCATAACGAGCGTTGGTACGAACTTGGTCGGCCACATCTGAAAAAGTATAGTGCAATAAATCTCCAGGCAGCCGCTCAACCTTCCCCTCAATGATCAAAGTTTCATGGACTTCTGGCTCCGTCCATTTTGCATTACCTTTTCGAGCAAGTCGAACACTTAGATCTGGATACCAACCACCGTACAATATCCATTTGCCTAAATACTTCGTACAACGAGGAAAATTAGCTCCATCAATCTGATTATCTCCGTTTACTTTGGTCAGAAACCCTTCGATACTCTGACGAAGTTCTGGAGAAACTTCCTCATCAGCATCGATATTCAATACCCAATCGTACTCAGCATGGCGCATTGCAAAGTTCTTTTGTTGGCCATAACCTGACCAAGGATTCTCGATAACTTTCGCCCCCGCTTCCTTTGCAATCTCTTGTGTATCATCGGTAGAACCGCAATCCACCACAACAATCTCATCCACCCAAGTTAAGCTACTTAGGCATCTAGGTAGGTTTTTAGCCTCATTTAAGGTGATAATCGTTGCGCTGATCCCTGGACGACCTGTCATAGGCAAAGTATAACGTAGGTTATGTCAGAGGGAAACGCCGTAGAAAGGAGCTGAATTATGAAAATAGCTGTTGTAGGGACAGGCTATGTTGGACTGGTAGCTGGGACTTGTTTTGCTGAAACTGGAAATGACGTAATTTGTGTCGACATTGATGAAGCAAAAATTGCAATGCTTCATGACGGGAAATCCCCCATCTACGAACCAGGCCTTAGTGATTTATTAAAGAAAAATATTGCGGAAGCTCGCCTACAATTTACGACAGATTTAAAGGAAGCAACCCATGCTTCAAAGGTAATTTTCCTAGCAGTCGGCACCCCGTCCTCTAAAGATGGTTCGGCGGACCTTACTGCCGTCATGAACGTGGCAGAGTCGATCGGAAAATCCCTCAACGGCGAGAAAGTTGTTGTGAATAAATCCACAGTTCCAGTTGGCACTGCAGAGAAAGTTCGCGCAGAAATTGAAAAATATAGCGAGTACCCGGTACATATCGTTTCCAATCCAGAGTTTTTAAAAGAAGGTTCTGCAATTGAAGACTTCCTAAAGCCCGACCGTGTGGTGATCGGCACTCAATCGGACGACGCATGGGAAGTAATGAGTCACCTGTATCAACCATTTGTACGTCAAGGAAATCCTATTATTCGCATGTCTAACGTGTCGGCTGAAATTACTAAATACGCAGCCAACTCCATGCTGGCAACAAAAATTTCTTTTATCAACGAAATTTCACAGCTATGCGACATCGTCGGGGGAGACGTGGATTCTGTGCGCCGAGGAATTACTACTGACCAACGCATTGGTAGACATTTTTTATATCCAGGACCTGGTTATGGCGGTTCTTGCTTCCCAAAAGATGTGAAAGCACTGTTAAAGATCGGTCAAGAAAATGATCTGAATCTGCAGATTGTACAAGCAGCAATGGATGCCAATGAACGCCAGAAAAAGGTGCTTAGTAAAAAGGTTAAACAGAAATTTGGCGATGATTTAAATGGAAAAATTTTTGCCGTTTGGGGACTAGCATTTAAACCAAACACCGATGATATGCGCGAGGCACCGGCAATTACTTTGATTGAAGACCTCACAAAAGCTGGCGCCAAAATTCGCGCATTTGATCCAATCGCCCGAGAGACTGCACCAAAGGCTTTGGAAGACGCCGGTGTCAATATGTCCAAAGTCAAGATTGTCGAAAAACATTATGACGCTCTCAACGACGCGGATGCATTGATCTTAGTGACGGAATGGAATGACTTTCGGCATCCGGACTTTGAGCTGATCGCATCCAAGCTAAAGAGCAAAATTCTGTTTGATGGCCGTAATATTTGGATGCCAGAATTCGTCAGTCGGTCTGGACTTGAATATACAGGTATTGGGCGTAGCCCCATGTGAATAATTTATTTTATTTCTGCAGTTTTGATATTGCTAGAATATTGATTGAGAATAAGTCGCAGATTTGGCATAAACCCTATCGCATCATTCACACTATATATCGTTGTTGCGACTTGACCATTTGGACTAACAAAAATCATTGCCGGCATCCGCCGAACTCCAAGCTTCTTTACAATATTGCCGACCCTATCCGAGATATAATAGTCGAAAGACTTTTTCTGAATACCTAATTGAGCAAAACCCTTGTTTGGATTCGTTCCAGCGACTAACGCCGTTAAAACCTTTTCTTTAAATTCAGTCTCGATTTGCAAAATTAAATTGACCAAGCCAGCACAACCGTCACACTTCGACGAAATAAATAGCACCGCCATCGCCCGCCCTTTTAAATCTTCCGCAGTGATCGGTCTCGGCAAATCAAACCATTCGCCCTGTAAGGCCATCACCTTATGAGTCTCATTTGGAGGGTATTTCTCCCATTCAGTAGCCAAACGACTACGCGCATAGAAAAACAGTACCGCCAATACCGTCCCAATAAACAAACCAATAAGAAAGTTTGGAACACGCTCTTTGATTAGTGCCATAAAAAGAAAGCCTATTCGATACGCATGCAAGCTACGCGAAAGACTGCCTCTAAAAAGATTTTCTTCGACATCTTAGATTTTCCATACGTGCGATCTTCAAAAACAATCGGGGTCTCAACAATTTTGAATCCTCTGCGCCAAGCTAGCCATTTTAATTCAATTTGAAAAGCGTAGCCTTCACTCTCCACCGACGTAAGATCGATTGCTTCCAAAACCTCCTTGCGCCACGCATTATAGCCTCCGGTCAAATCACGAAGCTTTAGCCCTAAAATCGCGCGCGCATAGGCCGAACCGCCGCGGCTAATAAATTTACGAACTTGACCCCAGTTTTTAACTCCTCCACCTTCGACATAGCGGGACCCAATAACCACGTCATGCTTTTTAAGGAGACGCCAAAAATCAGGGAGGTATTTGGGGTCATGTGAGAAATCTGCGTCCATCTCACAAATCACATCGTAATCACGCTCTAAGGCCCAATTGAATCCAGCAATATAGGCTCGCCCCAACCCCTCTTTATTCGTTCGATGCAAAACGTGCACACGAGAATCTCCTCTGGCAAGCTCGTTGGCCAAGGCTCCTGTACCGTCTGGAGAATTATCATCCACGACTAAAATATTTAAATCTTCCACACCATAAACAGACCCACGCTCATCTGCCTGTTGCAGCACAAGACTAACGATTCCACGTAGATTTTCGATCTCGTTGAAAGTAGGTATGACAACTAGGAACTTCACCAAGGGGAACCTACCGTTCATCCTCAATACAGACAATAAAAAACCGCGCTTTTGATGCGGTTCCCCTAGATATTATAGATAGAAGCTTTATCTCCGATGTGTTTAGAACGGGATTTCATCCTCTGAAAAAGATGGCTCCTCCATACGAGGCTCTTGTGCTGCTGGCATGTCACCATAGGACTCATTCGCTGTAGCTCCAGCCTGCTGCCCTTGGTTCGAACCAAGGAACCGAACCGTGGTCGCTACAATTTCCGTCGTATAACGCTTATTACCGTCTTTATCATCCCACTGGCGGGTCTGCAGACGCCCCTCAACATAACACTGTCGGCCTTTCGCCAAGTATTGATTACACAGCTCTGCAAGCTTCCCCCAGACAACAATACGGTGCCACTCAGTACGCTCCTGACGCTGCCCAGTATTTTTATCGTTCCAAGACTCACTAGTTGCGATACTAAAATTTGCGACCGCAGCTCCACCACCAGTGTGACGAATCTCTGGGTTAGACCCTAAGTGACCAATGAGCAAGACCTTGTTTACGGACATCCTATGCTTCCCTCCTACGCTCTCCTAAAAAGACAGCTATAAATTATGAACGCCAGTTCTATCGCTGGTCAAAGAAGGCTGTCAAGTGAGCGTTTATGGAATTTCCGCACGATGCGCTTTGTCGATATTGGTGTTCGGCTCTACGAGAGTGAAATCACTATCGACCGCTAGTGTCGAACCCTGATTTTCTGAAGCGGAAGAATCTATACCCTCTTCAGTTTTACTTGCTGCATCTTGGGTAGTTTTTTCTAACTCCTTGCGCGACCGGTAGTTTCGGAATCTAGTCTCATCGAATTTTTCGTCCAAATCAATTTTAGACTGAATATATTTTTGCACAGCCTCGCGCATAAGGTTTGGGTCTCGCTTATACAAAAACGGATCAAAGCCACATTCCTCACACACCCATTGCAGTCGACGCTGAGCGCGCAAGGCAAATTCCGTAATTCCCCAAAACACTAAATAAATAAAAACTCCTTTCAACCCGAACATCAACCAAGTGAAATAACAAAACACAAATGTCGCCAGTGCAAACTGCAAGTGATGGCGCAAGCCAATTCCGGAGGCTGTTTTTGTTTGTTGGTGATGCCCACAAAGAGGACAGTAGAATTTGAAGCAATTCTTATAGCTTTTTTCTAGGTCCATTCGTCCATTCTAGGTCCAGTACGCGTATTCCCATAGTAAAATTATGTTGCTCGTACTTTGATTTTGCCTATATGCTCTGCGCTGTTTACTCAATCTCTTGCCTCGGACGGGCGGAAACGAATAGGTTTACTCAATGAAAAGAGAAATGCTCGCAGAACTTCTTCCACAGTTTAAATCCCTCGTCGGCAAAGAGAATGTTCTCTCGGACCTAGAGAGTCTCAAAGCCCATGGCTCGGACGAAACAGAAGATTTAAATTTTCCTCCCGATTTAGTTATTATTCCGGAGACCGTCGAGCAGCTACAAGAAGTAGTGAAAGTCACTTATGCCAAAGAGATTGCGATCACTCCGCGAGGCGCTGGCACGGGTTTATCTGGCGGCGCACTCCCCGTGAACGGCGGTTTAGTAATTTCAACGAAAAAACTAAATTGCATACTCGAAATTGACCAAGAAAATTTAATCGGCGTTGTTGAGCCCGGAGTCATTACCGAGGTCTTTCAAAAAAAGGTCGAATCCTTAGGCCTCTTTTATCCACCAGACCCCGCATCCCGAGGCTCGTGTTTTCTTGGCGGTAATATGGCAGAATGCTCCGGTGGTCCACGGGCAGTTAAGTACGGCGTTACAAAAGATTATGTAATGGGGATGGAGATTGTCCTTCCCGATGGCCGACTAATTCGTCACGGCGGAAAGCTTCTAAAGAATGTAACGGGCTTTAACATTTCTCAGCTTATGGTCGGAAGTGAAGGGGTTCTAGGATTCATCACAAAGATCTATTTACGACTCCTTCCCTTACCCAAAGAACGAGTATTGATGTTAGTGCCGTTTCCAAATTTACAGGATTCTGCAACCTGTGTGGCCAATCTTTTTAAAGAAGGTGTCGTGCCAAGTGCTTGTGAACTTATGGAAAGAGATGCGGTACTCGCAAGCGAAAAACATTTAGGGATCAGTTTTCCAGCTAACGCGAATCAAGCCGAAGCTGTGCTAATCATCGAGACAGATGGTTATACAGAAGGTCAAGCCATGACCGAAGCGGAGCGGGTTACTGAAATTTGCATGGAACTTGGCGCCACGGATGTCGTACTCGCTGATTCCTCGCAAAAACAAGAAAATATTTGGCGTCTTCGTCGAGCAACAGGTGAAGCGGTAAAAAAAGAAGCTATTTACAAGGAAGAGGATACGGTGGTTCCTCGCGCAGCCCTACCAGATCTTATCAGCAACGTAAAGCAAATATGTCAGAGATATGGAATTAAGTCCGTTTGTTACGGGCACGCCGGGGACGGCAATCTGCACGTGAATATTTTGAAGACTGGTCTGACAAATGAAGAGTGGAATAGCAAAGTCTTCGAAGCAATTGAAAAAATTTTCGAAGTAACCATTGGACTGGGCGGAACAATCAGCGGTGAGCACGGTATCGGGTATGTTCAAAAGCGCTATTTACCAATGGTCTATAACTCGGATGAACTCGAAGTTATGCGGGCAATCAAGAACGCCTTCGATCCGAAAGGCTTGTTAAATCCAGGCAAATGGGTATAAAAGGCTTCACACTAAGCATAGATTCGTGCAGAATATTAAACAATTGATAATATTGTGGATTCCTAATTTGCAAACGAAGGGAGCCCCGCTGTGGAGGCTAAAAAAATGAGACTTAGAACACTGTTACTTACCACTCAATTCATCGCGGTCTGTGCGGCTGGATTCCTTGCTTGTTCGCAGAGTAGTGAATCGAAGCTGAATTACAAAAGGATGGTTACCCCCTCACCAGGCGTTGCTGCCAAAATTTTTGGTGAAGAGCTATTAGAAGTCGATCTGGAAAAAAGTAATATTAAAATTTTCCAAAAGCGCCTGGATGTTTACCAAGCCAAACGTCGTGAAATTGACGAGCGAGTACGAAAAAAAGTTTTTGAAAAATTAGCCGAATCAAAAAAAATGACTGTTGATGAGTATATGGCTAAGGAAATGGAAAATGCGAAGAAGAAAACTAAAGACGAAGAGGTTGCTCGCTTTTTGAAAGGTCGAGTTGAAGATCCATCTACAGCTCCAGCGCATATCAAAGATCAAGTAAAAGGTATTCTGCACCTAAAAAAAATAGTCGCCTCATATACGGCAAAGCACCCTATTGAGCTTCACTTGCAACGTCCAAGAGCACCAGGAATTCAGTTCAATTTTGACGGCGCTGCTTCCTGGGGTAATAAAAATGCTCCCGTTACCCTCGTTGAATATTCTGATTTCCAGTGCCCCTTCTGCCAGCGCGCAGATGACAATATAGTAAAAGAGCTTAAGAAGAAGTTCGGCAAGAGTAAGCTTCGCGTCGTCTTCAAGCACTTCCCACTCAGCATTCACAAGGAAGCAAAGCCCGCATCAATGGCTTCTATGTGTATTCATGAGCAGAGCCAAGCAAAATTCTGGAAGTATCATGACATAATCTTCCAAAACCAACGCAAACTTGGTGATAAAGACCTTAAGTCCTACGCTAAGAAAATTGGCGCGAACATGAAAAAGTTTGAAGAATGTATGTCTAGTAAGAAGTACGAACAACTGGTTCAATCGGATTTTGATGAAGGTGTGCGGATTGGTGTGAACTCCACTCCAAGCTTCTTCGTAAATAGCCAACCAATCTTAGGCGCTCGTCCGATTGAGGAATTCTCCGAGCTAATTGAAGAAGAGCTACAAAGAGCTAAGAAGAACTAAAGAATCAAGATTCAATGAGAAGGGCTAAATGAGAAGGGCTAAGATAGTTTGCACACTTGGCCCTTCTACTGATACCTACGAGGCAATTCTCGGCCTCATGAAAAAGGGAATGGACGTGGCTCGACTTAATTGCAGTCACGCCACTCACGAACTCCTGACAGATCTCGTAACTAAGATTCGCAGAGCTAGTGATGAACAAAGGCGGCCTGTAGCGATTCTTTTAGACTTACAAGGGCCTAAATTACGTATTGGTAAATTCCCCTCCCCCACCATTGTAAAAGCAGGGGATAAAATAGTCATCACCACAAAAGAGCAAGCAGAAGATACGGCTCAACGAATTTCCACCAATTATGTGCAACTTGCAGGCGACGTACAGGTTGATGACCGGATTCTAATTGACGATGGAAATGTGGAATTGCAAGTCAAAGAAATTCGCAAACCAGAAGTCATCTGCGAGGTAAAGTTCGGCGGAAAATTATCTTCCCGCAAAGGACTAAACCTTCCGGGAGTTAAGACTTCGATTCCGTGTCTTACGGAAAAAGACACCGCTGACCTTTACCAAGGATTGAGCCTAGACGTTGATTACGTGGCCTTATCATTTGTAAGACACCCTGCCGACATAAGCACTGTTCAACAGATAATTCGCGACCAAGACAAAAATATTCCCGTGATCGCAAAGATTGAAAAGCCAGAAGCCGTTGACTGCATAGACGATATTATCGCAGTAGCCGATGGAGTCATGGTAGCTCGCGGTGACATGGCTGTAGAGCTTTCTCCTCAAGAAGTGCCTAGTGTTCAGAAGCAAATTATTCACAAATGTAACGTCGCTGGCCTTCCTGTTATTTTAGCCACGCAAATGCTGGAAAGTATGGTGGAGAATGCGCGCCCCACCCGTGCGGAAGCGAGTGATGTAGCTAACGGCGTATTCGATGGCGCCGACGCCTTAATGCTCTCTGCAGAGACCGCTTCTGGAAAATACCCCCTAGAGACCGTTCAAATTATGACGGACATCATCGGACAAGCAGAAAAAGATCGTGAGCATCTCTTAGTGCGTAAATTAGAGACTCCTCCGGTAATTTCTATCGCAGATGCCATTGAATCTGCAGCAGCGCAAATTGCAAGAGATACGGAAGCGCGCGCTATTTGCTGCATTACGAACTCCGGCAAAGGCGCATTAGCTCTAGCAAAATACCGGCCGCCGGTACCGGTCTTTGCGCTTACTGACCGTAAAGAAGTATTACAACGGCTCTCGCTCATTTGGGGAGTAAAGGGGATTCTTATTCCAACAATTGCGAAAGTGGATGATCCTTATTTGTTTGTGGAAGAACAAGTGGCGCGTTGGTGGAATAAATTTCTTACTCCATCACACCATCCATTACAACGAGGGGAACACCTTGTCGTTACTATCGGCTTGCCAACCCTAAATCGCACGAAGACAAATACGGTAAAAGTCAACTCCATTAGTAAAGATTGGGGCTTACGGAAATAATACAGGCTTATTGAAATGCGGCTTGAATATGCGACTAGTCAGTTGCTATGAAGTCGCATGGAAAACTCTCCGGAACAATCTCTACTAAAACGGCTCCCAAACACACCAATGTGGAAACAGTACTCTGAAGTCAAAGCAGGCGCCATGGACGCTTTGCTTTTCTACCGCATGGGTGATTTTTATGAGCTATTTTTAGATGATGCGGTGACCGCCGCAGAAATTTTAAATATTACGCTCACCGCCCGCCATAAGGATTTAGAAAATCCGGTGCCAATGTGTGGAGTCCCCTTTCATAGCGCGACTTCTTATATCAATAAACTTTTAGCAAGTAGCTGTCGCGTTGCAATTTGTGAACAGACGTCCGACCCCAGTCAATCGAAAGGAATTGTGAAGCGAGAAATCGTACGCATTGTAAGCCCTGGAATGGCCTATGACCTAGACGCTATTGCAGCGGACGATTCCACATATTTACTCTCGATCTATAGCGAAAACTTTGCGCAACTCGACCAGAAATCACTAGAAAATATTTCTGGCGCAGCAACCTTCCTGGAGCTCAGTACCGGTGAAATATACTATACCCGTTTTGCCAGCCTCTCGGAGTTGCTTACGGTCTGTTCAGCCATGCGACCAAATGAACTCTTAGCCCATGAGCACTTCATTGCTAATCCGCTGTTTGGCTCATTACAGGACATGCTATTTAACTTACTACAGGACGAGCAACAGAATGCTTGCATCAGTCCACTGCCAAAGCATTATTATAATGGAGCACAAGCATGGGAAGAACTTTGCCACCATTATAATGTTAAAGATTTAGCTGCTTTTGCTATTGAGCCTGAATCTGAAGTTTTATTTAGCCTGGGGGCCGCCTTTCTGCGTATTCGCAATACACAATTCAATGCGAATTTAGCTCACCTAAGAAAGCCAGTGGAATATAATCCCAACTCATATTTGCAATTAGACGAATCAACGATTGACCACTTAGACTTATTGCCAAAGCCAGATCGAAATGAAAATGAAAGTCTTTTTTATCATTTGAACCATACCAAGACGGCACTGGGTGCTCGTTTATTGAAGCAGCTCTTGGTCCGTCCATTGGTCAATATCAATGACATTGAAGAACGGCAATCTGCCGTTGAGTCCCTCACTAAAACCCCTGCTCATATGGATTCTTTACGAGATAAATTAAAGGGAGTGCGTGACTTAGAACGGCTCTGCGGAAAAATTGGCACGAAATCCGCAAGTCCAAAAGACTTGCTCTCCTTAAAGGAAACACTTTCATGCCTGCCTTATATTCGCGCAGCCCTTGCACAATTTAAAGATTCATCCCTATTAGTAAAACTGCACGGTGAAATTGAAGAGTTTAAGTCCCTAACGGCAACACTAGTGGATCGTATCGCTGAAGAAGCTCCTCCCCATGCTCGCGAAGGTAATATTTTCAAGTCTGGTTGGAATGCAGAGCTTGACGAACTAATCGAGCTTAACTCCAATGGCCGCCAAAAAATCCTCGAAATGGAAGCTTCTGAGCGTGAAGCTAGCGGCATTCAGAATCTTAAGATCAAATACAATCGGGTCTTTGGATATTTCATTGAAGTAACAAAGAAGAACGCCAGCTCCGTACCAAAGCACTATGTCCGCAAACAAACCATGGTAAATGCTGAACGCTATATAACTGATAAATTGAAAATTTTTGAAGACAAAGTATTACGAGCGGAAGAAAAACGCATCCGCTTAGAAAGTAACCTCTATGAAGATTTGCTGAAGGAAGTTTCAACAAAGTCACAAGAACTTCTTCTTTGCGCTTCTCACGTTGCTCTAGTGGATGCTTTGCAATCGCTTGCCCATATCGCTTTTGAAAATGGATATACCAAGCCTACACTAACGAATGACCTTGATTTAGAAATTGAGGATGGTCGCCATCCAGTTCTTGAGCGCTTACTTGGCTCGGATGTTTATATAAGCAACTCAGTAAAATTTTCAGCCAAAGAAAAGATATGGCTGATCACTGGTCCTAATATGGCCGGTAAATCTACATTCATGCGGCAAACAGCACTCCTTTCTCTCATGGCCCATATCGGATCCTTCTTGCCAGCAAAGAGAGCTCAAATAGGTCTTATTGATCGTATTGCTTCGCGAGTAGGCGCGTCTGACCGAATCGGGCGCGGGCAATCCACCTTTATGGTGGAAATGAGTGAAATTGCGCGCATCCTAAACGTTGCTACAGCTCGTAGTCTTCTAATCATTGATGAAATTGGGCGTGGAACTTCAACCTTCGACGGTTTAGCCATCGCTTGGTCGATCATCGAAAAGATCCATGACAAATTAGAGTCACGAACTTTATTTGCGACCCACTACCATGAACTCACAGACCTCGCTCAGTCTATGTGTAACATGCATAACTTGCATGTCGGAGTTGGGGAGGAAAATGGGAAAATTGTCTTCCTGCATTCCATTCTCCCAGGAAAAGCAAGTGGCTCTTACGGAGTGGAAGTAGCTCGACTTGCTGGAGTGCCTAGCGATGTTTTGGAAAGAGCCAATGCCATCTTACGTAGATTAGATTGCTCAATTAGGGAGCGCTCACACCTTCTTGGTCAGCTTCTGGAGAATCACTGAGGATACGCTCCAACCAACCAGCCCGCGAATTCTTAATTAGAAAACGATCCGAAAAGATGACTCCATTTTCTCCATCATATTCAGTAAAACCCTCATCCGAGGTAAAATTACCCATTGCATCCCGGCCAACTCCACGACGAGTGCTCCAGACGGTATAACCATCAACTGCAGCTAGGGTGAATGGAAGAATGATAAGCCCGCCACCTTTAATCCAACCTACAGTTTTTCCTAATCGATGTGAGTTAAACCATGGTCGCCTTGAGCCTGCATATCCTGCCCAAACTCGGCGGTCCACTTGCCGCATAATTTCATCGGCGTAAGCTTGCGGTTCTGGAATATGCTTAATGGCAACTCGTTCTGTTTGATGTTTCAAGCGAATTTGGAAGCGGTTATATCGAGTTTGCCTGTCCTCGTTTAAAATTTCACCCTGACCCAGTTCATACGCTTGGCGAACGGGGTTCTGGTTACCAAGCTTTGTAATATCTCTGCCTGGCCTTTCTCCCAAAAGCGCTTGCTCTATGCCTCGCATGTAAGCGTGGGCTTTTCCTCCATCAACGTCTTTAGGAATAAATTTGGATAAAGAAAATGGTACTGGAGAGTTCAAGGTTTGATTCGCATTTATTGCATTGATATACACCCGCACTTGTTCTTTCGATAAATTGCGTAAGGCTGCTTTTACATAATCCGGTAGCTTCACTGCATTCGGTATGACTTTAGTAATCTTTGTGTCGTTTAAGGACAATTCAATATTTCCACCAATAGGGGCGACTGGCTCGACATACCACTGAGTCCGGTTCAACCTTTTCCTTCCGATCGCACGAACTACCGAACGAACTGGATTATCCGCCCCCCTTCGCTCTTCTGCGCGATCGACAATCGCTCTTGCCTCTTCCTCTAGAAGCCCGAGGCGAGTCCCTGGACTCACTCCTGCGCCACGACGAATATCCTCAGAACGCGCTGGAGTTAAGTAATCATCTCGCTGACGGCGCCAATTGATTGTTGCAACTGTTCCTACGGTTATTTCTACCGCAAAAGACATGCCGTTGATAGCCAAGGCACCGAAGCGCGTAAACATCGGACCTTTCCCATCTTTTGGGGCTTCCTCACCGTCCGCATCTTTATCTTCTTCCCCATCCTTGCGTTCAGCAGATATCCATCGCAGCTCCACCTTTTCGCCCTTGGCCGCCGTCTCGGCGAGCGCCAAATCTGAAAATGGGGGTAACGCAAAAAGGCCCATCACTACTAGGAGAACGATTGCAAGAAGCGAGTCATAGTTCTTAAAACGCATGCCTTTTTTAAAACACATACCTTCTTTAAAGTACATGCTTTAAAATTCGCAAAGGGCATGCCAAGCCTCAGTGGAGGGGCAGAAATAAAAATCAATATTTTCAAATACTTACATTGAGGCAGCCCATTTCTAGTGCAAGTATTCTGTCTAAAAATTCGACAGAAAATCCAATATTTAGGCACTCTTAAAAGAATCATTGCCGGGGCTGGAGGCCGCCACTTTAACTGATGCTTAGCGCGGCCACCGCTTAGATAGTAGCCCTGAGGCTCTCTAAACGGTAGTGCTAAGGTCTTTTACCCTAAATTCGATCGACTTCCGGCCGCGAAATTCCGAGATTTTTGGCGAAAATGCAATGTCCACATTCTCTCCTTCACTCAGTTCGAAACCATGTTTTGCGGAAAACCAAAGCGCCTCATAGTCACTCGTTCCTGAGCTTGAGACTGAAAGCTTGAGGTGCTTTTCTTTGAGGACGCGTTTCCATTTCACCGTATAGCCCCTCACCGTAAAAACCGGCTCCGGGTTGCCAATTCCGAAAGGGCCAAGTTGCTCGAGTGCATGAATATCTTTAAAGCTCAAATCTTGGCCACTAATATCGAGGTCTACATAAAGCATGCGCTCTAAGAGCTTTTGCCTCGGGCGAGTAAGAGCCTCTACGGCTTTCCCAACAACATCTGCAAATCGCTCTTGGAATGCTTCATAATTCTCCCGCGCAATTGTGATCCCTGCAGCCGCCTTATGCCCACCAAAGCCGATCAGAAGATCAGCACACTCTTCGAGGCAGGCAAGCACATCAATTGAACCCACTGACCGCACCGAACCCTTCCCCGGCTCTTTCAAGCTTTCGGAAAAGGCGCACACAATTACAGGGCGATGAAATAATTCTACCATCCGAGAGGCTACAATCCCAATTACGCCTTCATGCCAGCCCGGCTTACCAATCACTAATGCGGGAAAATCTAACCCTTTCGCTTCTAGGACTTGTTCACACTCTCTCGCTGCCGCTTCCACAATTTCGTTTTGAATCTCTATCCGTTCCTTATTAATGGAATCAATCTCTCTAGCGATTTCACGCGCTCGATCTTCATCCGTCGCTGAAAGTAATTCCATAGCTAAGTTTGCCGAACCCAATCTTCCCGACGCATTAATGCGCGGACCAATTAAAAACCCCACATGATATGTTTGCACATCCTTCGGATCTACACCTGAAACTTCGCAAAGCAAACGCACCCCAAGAGACGGGTTTTGTCTTAGCTTTTTCAAGCCAATCTTGGCTAAAATTCGGTTCTCTTTTACAAGTGGCACCATGTCAGCAATTGTAGCGATTGCAACTAAATCGAGCATGTCTCGTAAATCGGGCTCCTGTATCCCCGTATCCGTGAAGTAGCCCCGATCACGCAATACTTTTCTCACTGCAAGTGCCAAATAAAAAGCCACTCCTGCGCCACATAAATTGTCAATGCCCGATTCATCATCCTTGCGCTTATGATCTAATACTGCAAACGCCTGTGGAAGCTCTTCTTTCGGCTCATGGTGGTCACAAATGATTAGGTCAACCCCAAGCTCTTTAGCCACTAATGCTTCTTCACAAGAAGTAATGCCACAGTCTACGGCAATCATCAGGCGAATCCCTTTTTCTGCTGCCAAGCGAATAGCACCAGAGTTTAGGCCATAGCCCTCCTTCTTCCTATCTGGCTGATAGATTATAGGCTCCATTCCAAAGACGCGGAAAAAGAGTCGTAAAATGGCAGAACCAACTGTTCCATCTACGTCATAATCACCAAAGACCATAACCTTGTCTTGATCAGTTACTGCTCTAACTACGCGTTCCGCAGCCAATTCCATATCCTGTAGTAGAAAGGGATTTGGAAGTAACTTTAGAGAGGGTTTCAAAAAAGCCGCGACACCTTCATAAGAATTTAGCTCGTATCTTTTAGCGCGCTGGCAAAGGAGGGCTGCCACCCATTGGGGCACCTTATGTTCGGCCGCAATCGTCTCTACAGAAGTTGTTTCTACACAAGCCGCTGTCGTCGACGCCTCACTCAATTCTGATGCCAGCAAGTCACGCTGTTTCCATATGCGTCGTTGACTACTCATCTCGCCCCAATATTTACTTGTGTCACGCTAGCTTGTGCTCCATATCGAGACGCTCTTGTCTGCGCGCCATCGTCAAAAATACTGGACTGGCAACAAAGACAGAGGAGTAGGTACCTACAACAACCCCAATGAATAGAGCCTCCGCAAAGTCACGAATAATCCCACCACCAAAGGACCAAAGCGCTGCTACTGCCAGTAAGGTTGTAACAGACGTTACCAAAGTGCGACCGAGCGTAGAGTTGATACTAATATTAATATTTTTCTCTAATTCCCGTTTTGGGTTGGCATCAACTGTCTCCCGAATCCGGTCATACACAATGATCGTATCGTTAATCGAGTAGCCAATAATTGTTAGAAGGGCTGCTACAATCTGCAAGGAAAACTCGTGCTGAGTCAAAACAAAGACACCCAATATCAAAATCGAATCATGCACCAAGGCTACAATGGCGCCTGGAGAATAGCGGAAGTCAAAACGGATCATGATGTAGATCAAAATTCCAATTAGCGCATAAAGACCTGCCCAGAAAGAAGAGCTTCGAAGTGCTTTGCCAGCCGCCGGACCTACGACATCCACTTTTCGAATCTCGAATTTCCCAGCCCCAACTGCTGCCGTGAAAGCTGCTTCTACATCATTGGAAAGCTTCTGTAGGTTTTTCGCCTCCCCTTTCAGTTTTAGCTGGAACTCATTTTCCGTTTCATTGCCAATCCTCTGGATTACAGAGAAATCAATACCTTTGTCACTTAACCACTCCCTAACCTGGCCCGTATTAGAAGTCTCTTGGAACTGAACCTGAATTACCGCACCACCAGTAAAATCAATTCCAAAATTCAACCCTTTCGTCAATAAAAGCACAAAGCTTGTAGCAATTAGACAGAATGAAACAATTGCCCACGTCTTCCGCTTGCCAATGAAGTCAATACCAATATCGTGTTTTATAATCTGCATCATGACTGAAAAACCCTCTAAACTCTAAATAAATACCAAAACTAAATACTAATCGTTTCACGGTTAGTTGCACCTGGACGAGTCAACCACCAGTCAAATATTAGTCGACTCACAAAAACTGCTGTAAATAGTGAAGTTACGACACCAATCAATAGTGTCACTGCGAAGCCGCGTACCGGGCCAGAACCAAACTCCATCAATACGAGCGCTGCAACAGCCGTCGTAATATTGGCATCGAGAATCGTTCGAATCGCTCGTGCGAAACCCTGCTCCAAGGCTGCCACGGCAGACTTGCCGTTGCGAAGCTCCTCTCGAATCCGTTCGTAAATAATCACGTTAGCATCCACCGCCATACCGATCGTTAGTGCAATACCGGCAATACCCGGAAGGGTAAGCGTCGCCTCTAAACCAACTAAGATGGAAAAAATAAACGCTGCGTTTAGTGAGAGTGCTACGTTAGCAATCAAACCAGAAATTTTATAATAGATAAGCATAAATATCAGTACGAGTGCCAAAGCAATCAAACTTGCCTTCTTACCCGCCTCAATCGAGTCAGCCCCCAAACTCGGGCCAACCACTCGTTGCTCTTCAAACTCCAGTTTCGCAGGAAGCGCGCCCGCACGAAGTACAATCGCAAGGTCTGTGGCTTCCTTCATGACAGTTTGATAGTCACCGCTTCCCATAGAGATCTTTGCTCGGCCACCAAATTTTGTAGTCTGAAGCACCGGTGCTGAATGGACTACGCCATCGAGAACGATTGCTAACTGACGTTGGTAGTTCTTCTCCGCAAGATTATCGAACTTAGCCGCTCCGCGAACGTTAAAATTCAAGCTAACTGAAGGAAAGCTAGTCTCCGGATCTGGCTGCACTTGTGCCGATTCCAAATCCTCGCCCGTAACATTTGAGCTTGTTTCTAATAAATATGGGATCAATCCCAGTAACTTACCAGTGTTCGGATCTTTTTGTCGCTCAAAAGCAATCGTTGTGTCTTCTGGAATCTTGCCTTTAGCCATCTTATTGAGCTTACGAACACGATCCGAAAGACGCATATCCTCCGGGAAATCCGCCTTATTCGCTTCCTCAATATCAGCAATCACCTTTTGGAAAGACTCCGCACTCGCCTTTTGTTGCGCTACAATCTTGAATTCAAGCTTGGCAGTTTGTCCAATGATAGACTTTGCGCGCTCAATATTTTTTTCACCAGGAAGCTCAATTAGAATTTTTTCCGTACCGTGCGGAGTAATTACTGGCTCATTCACTCCCAGTTCATCGATCCGGTTACGAATAACTTCAATGGACTGACCAACGGTTTGCTTTCGCGTTTGGTCCAATTGAGTAGCGCTATAGGCCAGTTCAAATTTTCCCGAATCGTCCTGTAAAAGGATTCGATAGAGACCTACAAAACGATCCTTGAGCATCGCTCGGAAGGCCTCCTGCTTTTCCCTATCCGCAAGCTTCACCTCGATGACTGGATCCATTAGATCCACGCCTTCCTTTAGCTTAGTAGAGGTAATAGCGATATTTTCACGACCTGCCTCCTCTTTTATAGCATTCATACTACGATCTAAGCTCTCCGAAAATACTGTCGGAAAGTCCACGCCCATAATCATATAAAGGCCACCTTGCAAATCGAGGCCAAGATTGATCCGCTTTTGCACCGGGAACGATTTGATATCTTTATTTGGCATCATTGTCGGCGTGATATGCAACACAGCAGATACCAACATCACCGACAAAAAAACTAACTTGTACCACCAACTTTTAATCATGAAAGTAACCTCTTTAACCCCAAATTTACGACGAGCCCGCTGCCATATCGCCTTTAACAGCGCTAGAAATTTGCGACTTTAAAATTTTAATTCGTACGTTATTTGCAATTTCAAGCGTGACAACCTTATCGGCAACACCCGTAATTCTGCCAAAGATGCCTGCATTCGTCACCACTTCCACACCTTTTTCTAATTTGTCTTGCATCTCTTGTTGCTCTTTTAACTTCTTTTGTTGTGGACGAATTAAGAAGAACCAAAAAACAACAAACATCAAAATGAACGGCAAAAAAGCCATGAAACCTGGCTCTGGGGGCGGCCCTGAGGCCACACTTTCGGCTCCTTGTGCGAAAGCGACAGACAAGAAATACATATGCTCTCCTATGTTGGTATCAGGAACTATGGACAATGGAACTTTTTATAGAACGCCTGGCGGAAATCGTCAAAACGCTTTTCACGAATACTTTCCCTAACTTTGCGAATTAAGTCTAAATAAAAATAAAGGTTATGATAGGTGCAAAGGTGGCCTCCGAGCATCTCCCCTGCATTATGGAGGTGACGAAGGTAGGCTCGGGTGAATTTCTGACACACCATACACGAACAATCCGGATCTAAAGGGCTGTTATCCTTGCTGTATTTGGCGTTACGGATATTTATCTTCCTCGACCAAGTGAAAACTGACCCATTTCGTGCGTTTCTTGTCGGCATCACGCAATCAAACATATCCACTCCAGCCGCAACGGCTTCAATCAAATCTTGAGGCCGCCCAACCCCCATCAAATAACGCGGCTTATTTTTCGGAAGCATTGGAGCTGCAATTCTTGTCATTTCCCAGAGAACTTCTAGGGGCTCCCCCACTGAAAGGCCACCGATCGCATAGCCAGGAAAATTGAGCTCCGTTAACTCCTCGGCATGCTCTCGGCGTAAATCCTCATGCATCCCACCCTGTTGAATCGCAAATAATGATTGATGAGACTTTAGGTCAACCGCCTGACAGCGCTTCGCCCAGCGCGTGGTGCGGTCCTTACTAGCGGCTACATCCTCTTTCGAAGACTCATAGGCAAGGCATTCGTCAAAAACCATCACAATATCACTACCGAGTGCGCGTTGGATTTCCATCGACTTCTCCGGGCTAATCATGTGCTTAGACCCATCAATATGAGACGCAAACTCCACGCCTTCCTCTGAACGTTTGTTTAAACCAGAAAGACTCATGACCTGAAAGCCACCACTATCGGTAAGAGTCGCCCCATCCCAAGCCATAAACTTGTGGAGCCCACCTTGCTCTTCTATCAGCTCATGACCTGGCCTTAAGTAGAGATGATAAGCGTTACTCAATATAATCTTGGTCCCAATGGCTTTGAGATCATCCGAAGTCATACTCTTAACGGTGGCTGCCGTCCCCACCGGCATAAAGATTGGAGTTTCAAAAGACGCGTGATAGGTCGTAACTCGACCCAAACGGGCCCTACCATCTTCAGCTAAAAGGTCAAATTTTAGTGAACTCTCCGGTGCCTCCATAGTTCAAAATCTGGGGTCACTCCCCCCCGGCCCGCGCTCTAGAGTCGGCTCTGGGGCTGGCTCTGGGTCATAGAAGAACTCCGTCGACTGATTGAAATTTCTCAACTTAAGTCGATATTCATCTAAATACGCCTGAGTAATGTATTGATCATAAACTCTAGGACGACGTGTACTGATTCGCACGCTACGACGGAAAGGGTATTCCTTTCCATCTAAACCAAACCAAGTTTCACCAGTGGCCACTCTGCGTTTATCCTCCTCCGCCTGTAGTACGGCCGCCGCTTCAAAGTCCTGCACCAATGCTTTGTTCTGCTTATAGAAATCCACAAAAATGCCATCTACTGCTTCCGTCGTTTCTGACTTTACTTTAAAGAGTAGGAAATCAAATTTGCCGCGACTTTCCTTGTAAATCTTAAGGTGCGCCCACGGGGTAATACGATCCGGGTTATAGTTATCCTGGCCTCCGCCGCCCATGTTTATATCGTTTTCTTCCCATGGGTAATTCGGGCGATAACCTAGTAGCTTTGAATACGAAGCCAGCAAGTAAGAAGTGTCTAAAACACTTAGCTCTTCAATCTTATCTGGCTCTGTAATGATACCAGCCGTTCGAGAGTCATAAAGGGTAGGGCTAAAACCGGTGTAATAGATAAAACCATTATCTAAGAACATCGAAATACCCATGTCTTCATAAAGCTTCTCTTGGTCCTCACGAACAGAAACTAATCGTGCGAGGCTCATGTTTTCATGTTGATATTCTTCCACACCAATGAGGGCTTGCCGCTTCACCCTGCAACGCTCTACATTTGGAAGTGCTCGACGCAAGCACTGCCCCAAATTATCCGATTCGTACATTTCGACTTCGCCGAGCATATAGTAAGCCGCTAAACCCTGCAGGTAATTATGAGAAATTTTAGACCCATAATAGGCCGCCCAACTAATGTATTGATCTCCTATTGTTGCAAGCTGTCGAGGCCCCCAATAACCCATCGCCATTCGAATAAATTCATCTTCTGAATTCCGAGATCCATTGTGTAGAGTAATCGGAATCTCTGCGACCAAATGACTTTCCTCATAGCGGTCTAGCGCATGGAACTCACTAGCTTTCTCCGGCATTCTCACCGCAATTTCTGGGGAAACTTCTGGAATATTGTTTCGTAAGCGCATATATACGTCTAGCTTAGCGTAATGAAGGTGAGTCTCGTCTACATATGTTCTACCCGTATAATTATATGCAGATTCAGCCACTTCCTCTGAAAGCTTCGCGTTTAATGCTTCTAGTGCCTGCGCCTTCCGTTCAGCATTCGGAAGCTCAATCGCCGCTAGCCATTCGCGATAGGTTTCACGTAAAAATTCAACTTCCTTTATGTAAAGGAGATGAAATAGATCTAACTCACGTTGCGTTGCCACAAGCGTACATTTAAGCATGGTTTCCTCGATGCTCTGGCGCATCAGCGTAAACAACCGGCGTTTATCATGCTCATACTCTCGCAGCACACCGTCAAAGCTACGGACACTTGCATCGACAGCCGAAATTTGTTCCACCGTCAACTTATCAACGCTATTCTCAATTTTAAATAAATCTTTTTTATACTCGCTAAATATTGTCCGCATTGCACCTAAGTAGTGCACCCAATAGCCACCACCAAGACGAATCAAATCAAGCATTTCCTGCTTGTCTTGCCAGAACCAAGCCAAGCTATCTGACCCATAGACTACCCAGTTATTAAATAACCGCCTATTATCATTAGAAGAAGAAGCTGATTTTCCAGTTAATTGTTCCATAAACGGTCTTGTGATCAAAATGCCCGAATTCAAGTCGCTAAAGTCGATTTCATGACGATATCTAGCTACATAAGGCAGCCCTTGCTTGCTTCGCTCATTTCGCATTCGCTCTTCCGCACAAAACTCTTTTGCTTGCTCATAAACAACAGCTTTTTTCTCCCGAACCGACAAGTGATGCTCATACATTTCACGAACCAAGACGTGGTGCTCGGAAATTAGGGTGCCCATTGTACCTTTTAGAAAATCTTCCGGCTTAACTTGATAAAGTTCGAAAGCACCAGTTCTCAGTGCAAAATAAAAGGCATTGATCATCGCTGCAGTATTATAGTTCCGGCCCCAACCATTCATTTGTAAGCCGCCAGGACTATAATTAAACCATGGCCGAACACCCCAAGAGGCCATCGTCCCCGAAGAGAAGAAATAATCAAACACATCTGTATACTTAATTCTGACCGTACCGAACCAAGTTTCCAATTCCATTGAGAAGCGACGCTCATACATCTTATATGCCATTAGCATCATATGTGGCAGCACAACCATATAGTTCGTTGCATCCACTAAGCCATCCACATCGATACCAATTTTAGAAAGCTCGTCATAAGGAATATCAAGAGCTGCAACCGTAAAGTCCCGAACCACCTTAACCGCGTCATGGAATTCAACCCAATCCTTCTGAAGCGTAAGCGCCTTTTCAGAAACCCTACTCAGCATCTCTTTTGTGGAGAAATCAATATTATTAAAGAAGCTACCCATCTCATCATTGGACTCAGCCACCTGATGCAACATCATGATTTGCACATAGTGCTGGATCACTTTTTCTAATTTGTCGTGATCCTTATCGTGCAAATGATCAAAGAATTTGGTTGCAAGATGCGAACCCCACTGCCGGGTTACAATTTTTTCCAAAATCATAAGGTAGACCGAGCGACCCTCTAACATCTTTATGCCAAGAGCAGCCAGCATTTTCCCTGATTTCTCATTTAAATATTCACGCATTCTTTCATATGCATACTCATCAGCTTGAAAGCCCTCGTCACTATCTAGTGCCTTTAGGTAGCTCGCATCATTGATACGACCTTTTTTTGCATCTTCCAGTAGAACGCGAAGGCGGGCGTCTTTTAATATGTGGAGAGATACTCCAACCGGTTGGCTACTTGCATTATAGTGCAGTGGTTGAATTTCCGTATAAAATCTAGCGTAAGATAACTTGAGCTCCTCATCAGCGATGATTCTGTCGGATCGAGCAATAATTTGAGAAATCTTTTCCCCATGGTCTCTAATTTCCGTTTCCAAACTGGGGAGCGCCACTTTCCTAGGGTCATCATTAGAGAGTCCACGAAGCTCCACCTCTTTGGCCTGAAGCTTATTCAAATACGTCCTGGCGCACTCTACGTAATACGCATCAAGCCTCGGGTCATCACGGCCAATTATATAGCCATAAGACATGTGAACTAGACGGTAATACTCATCTGTATCTATAGTCCCACAGCGATCACCCTCTACGTACTTGAGTCTAGCTAGTAATAACTCTTTTGTATAACGAACTCTTCGATAAAAATCCTTATAGCGACATTCCTCCAGCTCATCATTGCAACCACGAAGTAAGTAATTATCCACGTAGTTAGTAACGAATTTAAGCACTTCACTACGCCTCTCCTCTAGAGCAAGAGCATCAACCATTGCAGAGTGGAAACGCGAGAAAACTCGCTCAGCCGTCATATTTTGTAATTCTGTGTGTTCATAAAGTTCTTCAACTAAGAGCACTTCTGCCATCGGCTTTACTTTATTCTCAAACGGGTCCTCCAAGCCAAACAGCATACTGCTTGACTGGCGATCTAACTTTGTAATTCCATATTTTGCATTAAATTTCTCGGTCGCATCAAGAGCAAGTGCGCCTGTAAATTGAGTATTTAGGACATTAGTGAGTGGGTCCTCATTCGAGACCTTGTGTTTAATTTTTTGCACTTCCTTGCTACAAGCAGAAAGAAACAAAGCGGGTATGAAGAATAGAACCACACGTGCCATCAACATACGAAACTCCTAAAAGCTATAGGACACTGATGCAGACACAAGGCGCCTGTACTTATCAATGTACCAAAAATCAACATCGCCAAATCGAGTAAATCCACCATTTTGGTGTGAAACACTAAATTTCCAATTCCCTAAACCGTAGCCAAGGCCTTGCGAATTGCTATAGCTGTAGCTAGTGGAATCATCCAATTTTTGCAAGTAACGGAAACCAAACCCAATATGAGCGGAGAGATTTCCAACTAGCTTAACTTTGTGCCCCATCTTGTAACGGTACGTATTACGAGTATTGATCGTTCCATCTGTTGGTGAAAACTCATACTTATTAATTACGTAAGAACGACTCACTGAATTAGAAAGTGAGTAGATAGCATCAAAGAACTCTGAGGTCATGCCGACTGAAGCACCCGGAATAGCATAAACACCTTCATAACGAGAATTTTCGGAGAAGTTCATCGCTGTCTTCACACCTGCTTGCAAAGAATGCGATCCACCCAAAGCCTGTCCCAGCTTCCAAGTCTTCCCACCGCGAATACCTACGCTCGGTGAAAAAGAAGGGGTACTCACATCTGTAATAATCTTATTTCCTATCGACTGGTAGTTAAAACCCAGGCTTCCGCTAGTTGACCAACCATTTCCAAGTTTATAGGAAACCGATCCGGACATTGAGTGAGAGTATGATCTCGGCTCTTCTTCCGCGGCAAAATCCGTTTTGATCGAGTAGCCTAATTCAAAACCCCACGGACCCTTGCTCTTTTCTTCGATACTATCACTACTAGTCTTTACAGATTCGACCGCGACCGGAGTAGAAGCTTGAGCAATAGATCCGAACAAAAGCCCAGAGACCGCAAGAGAACGAATCAGATTTGTTTTTTCTATTTTCATGCCTTTGCCGTTATTCGAAGCGAGACCTGGTTTCACGGTGGAAATTTTTAATCTCAGTCTCCAGGTCATCTAGTCGGTTCGCATCGATATAAATCGGCTCGCCATTACTACCCCTCTTTGGCCTCATCCACGCGCGAGCAGCCTCGATGTTCTCGTTCTCTGGGTTAACTTCATACAAGTATTCACGGAAAATCCCTTTAGTCTTGTCTTCTGCCTGAAGCGCACGAATCTCATCTGCAACGCCAATCATTACTCCGAACTCACCGTGAACTTTCTCACTGTAGTAAGAATAAGAAGCGCTACGAATTTCATCTTCCTCTGATAGAAAAATAAGCTCATCGAGCTTCTGACGGCCGGCCAGCTCTTCATTTAGGTCTGCGCCGTCTGAGTCTGCGCCATCACCACTGTTCTCAATCGCACCATACTCGTTCTCTCGACCAAGCGATTCAAGAGTAATCACGAGAGTCTTCGCTTCTTGAAGAAATCCAGAACCCTTAAGTACAAAATCCGTAAAGTAGGTGTCAAAGAGTGGAATTGGTTTTCTACTGGATGTTTCTAAGAAAAGAGACTTATCTCCACCATTCTGAAGCTCAAATTTACGCTTCATACCCAGACGACGCATAATTTGCTCTTCCGTTTCAAAAATTTCTGCTCCACGAGCATCGGTCATACCGGTAGAATAGATCGCATTTTCGGAATCAATATGGAAGTACTCCGCAATTTTAATAACATCCATAATCATTTCTCTTCGAGAAACCTCTACGTATGGGATTCCCGTATTTTCAAGTGCCTCATCATACGTATTATACTCGTTGGCCTTGAGTAACTCGAAGGTCATAGTCAAACGAGTCTCGAAATCGTCTAATTTCCAGTCTTCCGTAGTGTATTTGAAGAACTTGTTCTCGTATTCGCGAAGACCAATGTTTATGAATTCTTCAGCATCGGCTTTGAACTTGAGCGAAGCCTTATTCTGCCGTTCGTGGGCCTCCGTATAAAACTCATATTCCTCTGTTAAAATTTCACGAGGTGGGCGCTCGACTTCAACCCGTTCGTTAATGTCGTCTTCAATCCAGTTAGCAATACGAACGTAAGCGTCCCACTTGGCTGCAATAAATACAGCTGAGCCATTTTCAAAGCGAATTTCATCAAAAAAATTCACTGAATGGCCATTGCCATCCACGTTGCCTTTTTCATCCTTATACAAGGCTAGGTTAGGATCTTGCCTAAGCACTCTGTTTGCTTCTTTTAACTTCGCCGCAAGCTCCTCCTCCCACAAACCAATGGCGCTCGCCTCATCCTGCGGTAAAGGCTCTCCCTCAGGCAATTCTGAAACTTGTGGTCTACGACTACCGATTTCCTGAACGTCTGCCATCATTGCGTGAATCATGCGCAGGTGCTTACCGAGCAAGCCAAATACTTGCCATTGCTGGTGCCGTTCAAGACCGTTTAATACTTCTAGACAATCACGAGTCTTTCTATAATTACCTAAAAAATGCGTATATAGACGGCGCTTCAAGGCATTGATTTCATCAAAGCCATCTATGATTTCTTCCATGTCTTTTGCATGTTTTTCCGAAAGTGCCACTCTCTCTGCTGAGCCTTCTGGAAGCCTCTCTTCTAAGTCTTTCCAGTGTCTGTTCAGCAAATTGATCATCACATTTAGAAACGTAAGTTTGTGTGCCAAGAAACCATTCACGTGCTTCAATCGAGTGTTAACCTTATCGTCAAAGAAGCCAAATATCGGTTTCGCGTTTGACTCCCCCCATACCTGCGACGGAGTCAATGTTTTGGTACCAATATGCTCTAGTGTCAATTTTTGCCTAACATACTGAGGGGTGTAATCCGGATCTTCCAGCGCCCGCTTTTCCTCATGACACATTTCTAAACTGTTTTGAAAATTTGCGTTATTGTTATACGAACGCTCCTGATTCTCAATGAAATTTTTAATAAAAACTCTATCATGATTCAGGAAACGCTCGGTCATTACTTTAAAGAACGCAGTAGCTGTAATTTCTTTATCAGTACCTGCTTGCTTTAAGGAATCATCAATCGTCTCAAATGTATTCGTCTTGAGTGCATAATAGACAGAGTACAAATTCTCAAACTTCAGAATCTTCGCATCCGCAGGATCCGTGCCCCAATCGAACCAAGGTCGAGGCGGGTCAGTGGATATCTGCGCAAAAAGCCAGTTAATAATGATCGTTGGATCAAGCTTTAGCTCAAACCACCAAACTTGGATCACCATATTGAAGCTTTCAACTGCAGCGAAGAACGCAAGCACAAGCATGTTTGGATAAACAGCCAGCAAATTAATGTTCTTCTCCAAGTTATCAAAAATCAGCTCCAAGCGCTTAAACTCAGGAAGCTCCGCATCACTATCAGAGCTCCGGCCCACTTGGTAGACGAATTTCTTAAGGCTTTTCAGTTGGTCTTTCAAAGAATTCCACTCTGTAGTCAACCTTTGAGACTCCTCAATAGCTATTCGGAATTTCTCTTTGGACGTAGCCTTCTCATCTTTATCCGAGAACACGTGCCCCATAAACTCATTCGTATGACGAATCATCTTTGCCAAACGAAATTTTAAATACTTCTCCGCATCTAGGAATAGCTCCTGCTTAACAGCAACGCTCGGACGCATACCTTCAAAATAACTAGCCGCCTCGCTTACTGACCAGTGACCACGGAAAAGTTGATCCACTAGGAAAACTGTGTCCGTGACAGCAAAGTCTGTTTCAATATCAAGGTTATTGATAAGAGCCATACCGTCCGTTACAGCCTTCATTTCCTCCACCATTCGAAAGAGACCAATTTGACCAGTAGCATCTTTATCTTTCAAAGATTTCTCTGCTGCTTGAATCCGGCAAAAAGATGCAGCAGCGCTACCAGAGTCACAGGTCACATCCCGCATCCTCCAGTCGGTGGCCAATTCAAACATCTGCCCAATCCAATCAGTGTTCTCTAGATTTATTCTTGAATAGTTTTTCCAAAAGTTCGTCGACGAAATAATCTCACGAAGCTCATTTCGATAAGCTGGATCATCAATTTTTTCTTTCGCGCGCGAAAGGATCACACCGAAGTCATTTGCATAGAACTGACGTACTTGACGAATAGAGGCCGTTTGCTCCTGCATATCAAAATATTTCTCTAGATAAAACGAACCTTTTAAATATAGTACGTCTGAAAGGTCAGATGAGTCGCTCGAAGAAATACTCGCGTTACGCGCCTTAAGTGAAATCTGAACGACGCGATAATAAGCAATTACCATCTCACTATATAGTTTCTTTGCTTCTTCTAGACCTGTTCCACCAATTCGTGCTTCTAACTCAGTTAATGCATTGTAAGATTTGCGGAGGCGAGGCAAAAGTGTATTCGCGTAGTATTGTAGAATTTTTGAAGTGTTCCGATCAGTGTTGAAAAATCGCAAAGCGGTACGACAGATCGTTCCACGCATCTCAAGCAGGTCTTTTTTACCAGACTTACAAGCACGGCTCATCGATGACCAATAGGCATCTAGGAGTTTCGTTTCTGTGACAAAATCTGGATTCGACTCAATTAGAACCACCAAAGCACGATTGAATGTATCTAACATTCGACGATAACGGTCATCACCTGTGTAATGTGTATTCTCCACAAATTTTGAGTTCAGAATAAATTCAGCATATGGAAGAATAACTGAGTTATACAAACTCGTGCTCTTATTAGCAAACAGAGCCACAGCGTCTGAAGACAAAACTTTTAAGTTCGCTCGAATGGAAACGTTAGCTTGGTCCTGCAACAAAGCATCTAACTCTGCACGCATTGCTAGTACCTTTATTTCCACTTCGCGCTCTCGTTTTGCTATCGCACGAAGAGATGCATCTGTGTCCTTATCGAATGAAATTTCAAAAGAAACCAATTCGCCTTCCAGCGCCTGCTCCTTAATTATTCTCAACAATTGCGAGTTGTCTTCCGGCTTGTGGTTAATTTTCTGTACTTCCTTCGAGCAAGCAGTCAAAACTAACAAAGCCAAAACTAACACTCCTTGAGCTCTGGAGCGGAAGACTGATTTAAATAGTGTATTTAGTGTTTTCATCTCTCATAACCTCCCTAGTCCTAATACTCAATATAGTAGAGCGTCTCTGGCAAGATCCATCCTTGCACGGCAAGCGCTCCCATCACTACTGTTCCGAGGCCATCAATTGCCTCTTCACATGGTTCTAGACTTGGCTTGTTATCCTCAAACTTCTCCCAGTTGAGGTAGTCATCAAATGAACTTTGAACAGATTCTTTAAATTCCTTAAATCGACCGTTACTGATGGCAATCGTTGGCTTAGCAACAAATCCTTTGAAGTCTTTGTTACCAGGATTGAAATATTCAGCGATACCGTTAGATACACCGTTTTTTTCATTACCTTTTACACAAGAGCTAAGAACATCCTTATACTTGGATCGCAAAGCCTCCTTCGTAGATCGTGTCCAAAGAGAACTTTCATCATCCTCATCGAAGGTCACTCGAACACCGTAAGCATAAGCATTCGTATCACTATAGAACTGCATTTTCGTAATCGGATAAATTAATGATTTTTCATCTGATGAATTTACGATCATCTTGCTATTTGGCAACACAAACGCATCACCAAGTTTAAAGAACTCTCGCGTGCCAAAGTCATAAACTGAAGCCTGGAAGGACTTAATTCTATTTGGTAGCGCGCCAGCACCAGTTTTCTTCTTACCTTTGAAGATGAGTACAACGTACCCCATTGTTCTCCAGTTTAGGTTGAACTTCGTCTGATCTTCAATTGCCCTCAAGTAGTCGCTGTCCACACCGCGCTGACGTTCGTTATTAAACTTCTGCCACCACAGATAATTCCCCATCGCCAGCACTGAGCGCTGAATTCGGTTTGACTCCTGACCTTTTGACTTAATCAGAATGTTTTCACGGACGTTACTAGAAATAGCCTCCGTATATTCGGCCGGGTAAAGCGTACTATAGAGGAAAGAATAATCTTTACCAAAACCACCGTACTTCGGAATTCTCCACATCCATCTCCAGGCCCAATACACAAATGGATACGGAGTATTTAATGTGATCAAAGCATTAAGCTTAGTTGGTAATAGACCAGCCTTCTTCCATGTACCATTCCAACGCGCGAAGTTTGGACGAGCGTCTCCACCCCATATTGCTACTGGAATACTTGCGTCTTCATGGTCAATAACTGGAAAGTCCGGCCCTCTTTCTTCCAAGAATTTTGTCATTTCTTGAATGGCATAACCATTGACTCGACAAAGTTCCGCAAACTCGGGATTATCTTCGAAAATTCTGCGAAGTTGCTCATTTACTTCATAACCTTCCTTAACCATGCCGCGACACGAACTGTGGAAAGCTTCCATAAGTCCTTTATCATTCTTGAGACGGTCAATTTCGTCTGCATATTCTACGCGCATATAATCATAGAATTGGCGAACATTATTGAAGACCTCAAAAGATCGTGCCCATAAATAACGCTGGACGCCCCAAGCATCTGTTCTTGAAACACCACCGTAGTTATTAATTTTTGCGATCCAGTTTTGGTTAAAGCTTTCGAAATAAGCATCTACAACTGTTTTGGCATCATATCCACGAGCAAACCGCCGGCAGTAAGGACTTACTGAAAGAATTGCTTCGAAATCGTTACAGTTTGGAAAGTATGTTGTAACCAATTCTGAATTGTCAAAATCATAAGATGGAATCACACCGTCACTTTGAACTTCTCGATACTCAGTAAAGTCTTCGGTCTTACCATCCCAGAGTGGATATTCTCTATTGTAGAGATAACGAACAGCGAGTTCATCTTGAGGGCCAGGCAGGATTTCGTCCTCATTCATAGACACATACATGCGGCCATTCGAATACCCCATAACTGTTGAATATGCTGAATTGTACTTATCCGCATAGGCTTTCAAGCGATCATAGTGCTTTTTCGGAATAGTGCCCTGCTTTGGCAGAATATTTTCTTCAAAGTTATGACCTAGGCCCATGAAGTGACCTACTTCATGCATGAACACTGCCTTAATCATACTACGCAGTCTTTGCTCTGGAGACTTTCGATCCCAGATACTTGACTCAATGGAATGAACATCTGGCATTATGTCCGCAAATGAAAAGTCATGGTCATAAGAAGAAGAATTTTTACGAGCCTTAAGCTCTTGCTCTGCAAGACTCTGTAAATAGGCCGCACGCGCCTCTTCCGGAAGGTCCATTAGATTTCCTTGCTTTGGCTCCTTTAGCTCTGGGTCGACAAAGGAAACTAAGTCGCCATATTCATCTAGGAGCAAGTTCTGGAAGGATCTCTCATCAAAGAAGCGCTCCATTTCAGATGAAGCTGCAGAGGCTGTGGCACCCATATCTGCTTGCCATCGAGAAGCTTGTGAAGAGATGATATCTTCCATCTCGACTGGGCTAACAAAATTTTTGAAAGCTGCAAAATTTCTAAGCTGCTCATACCGGCTGTTAGAATCAAAGAGAGACTGTCGCAGGTCTTCAATAAGACTTGCACGTGCTGTTTGGTCATTCAGTGCAGCCCTCATATCTACTGAAATCGAAGCTCGCTCCTCTTCACTCATTGACTCTAAATTTTCAAACCGACTATCGAATAGTTGGCTAGCAAAATCTGTTTGCGCTGCAATTCCTGTAGCACCTGCAAGCATATTTTCAACAAACTCAAGGCCGATGCGATGATCTGGAGTGAGTTCTAACTCTACAATCGCCATCTTTGCATTCACCAGCGAATGCTGAGAGGCAACTTGAGCGATATAATTTTCGCCTAATGGGAATGGAGCCCTAGAGCCAAATCTGAACGGATCTGTTCCTGTATTCTGCACAAATCCAGCAGACCTTTTGCCACCAAAGCGGCTAGGAGCAAAGTCACTCGGAGCGTAATACTGAAGATAGCGCTCCATTAAACCGCCGTACATTACGACTTGTCCCCAAAGAGTTTCCCCGTTTCGCACGTCTGCGTTGTTTTGACCAATGCCGAGAACACCACTTCCTAACTTACGCTTGTCCTGTACCCACACAAATGAAGGGCAACGTAAATCAATTGGATAACGAAGCTTACGGTCAAGATTTAAATAGAATGGGCGGCTGCGACCTATGCGCTCAAATACGTCGTTCCATTCATCTAATACGTCCACAGCAATATCGACATATTTTTCTGGCCAACCATATAGGCAGAATTCAACTGAATTATCTCCACCGGAAACGTCCCAGTGGCCTGCTACGTAGCCCGGAGTGACTCCATCAAATTTCTTACCCATTAAGTGAAGTGCTGAAAAATATTTGTTGTCATTGTCTGGGTGAAATGGAGTTGGCTTAAATTTTTCAGGTGTTTTGTGTTCGTATTCTAAGAAGTTAAATCGATATTTAGCTTGGAGATGCGTTCCCCAAAATGGGCTGGAGACTACTACTGTAAAGCCCAGGAAGTTCTTGCCTTCACGCTCCTCCCATTCCACGTCTTCCACTGAGATAGCCTGTGAGCCAAAGCCGTCTAGCAGGTCGTAAGCCCAAGCATGGATTCCGATATCCTTTAAGTTAAGTTTCATACTTGGACGCTGAGACCAATGGTGCTCCGAAGTATTCTCGTGCCAATCGCTTGTGTAGCGCCCTTCGCTGTCACGGCGTTTTTCTAAAGTGTAGTGCGTTGAAATAGGAATAGTTACGACTGTTTCCCAATCGCGTGGACTTTCGGTTGAGCTGACTCGCTTACCAACGAGTGCATTTTCTTCAATCTTAAATTGTACGTTACAGTGGTCCGTAATCGGAGCGGCATGCAGTGTGTACCACCTTGAAAGGAAGCCCGATGCGGAAACAGGCGCCCACGCACATTGGAAGTCTCGGGAAACTTGAACGGTTTTTTCTGTTTCGTGCCATTCACCCTGATTTTCGACCGCTTCCGTTACGGCTAAGGTGCCCGTTGGATTATACTCAACTAGCCTCATGCCTTTGGCAGCGTCTATGGACAGTTCTTGACCGGTAACCTTGTTCACAACGAATTTTCGTTTCGCCTGCTTCACAAAGAAAGCCTTATTCTGCTTCTGAATGTCAGGGATTGGTGTCTTCTGTTCCGGTGTGACCAGACCACAGCCTTGCCATGTTACTAAAGAAACCGCCAATAAAAGGGCAGAGCATAGTGCTCGCTTCAAAGGGGTGAAACTGCTCATCTGTATTCCTCCAACCAAATGTCCGGCCTGCTACCGGATATTTGAGCAAACTCCCCCCACTGGCTTCCTAGCCACCTACTTTTCCTAATTCCCGCTCGCCACCAGGTTTAACACGCTATGCCGACGCATCGCATTTAATTAATTATGCAACGAGTTATTTCCAAACGCACTCACTGCAGGACTGCGAAATTTTTATACAGTAGCCACAAACCTAAAAAAAATCCCTATATTTTCAAATAGTTGCCTTTAAAACGCTGCTTACAGAGTCTGAAAGTAAAGTAATTTTTATTTGTAATTTTTGCTGGGTTTTAGAGAACCAAAACATGCCTTAGAGGACTAACATGCAATCACCATAAGAAAAAAAGCGATACCTTCTCTTTATGGCATCCTGGTAGGCTGCCATTATAAGATCTCTATCCGCGAGCGCGGAAAGCATTACAAGGAGGCTAGATTTTGGCTGATGAAAGTTTGTCAAAAGGGCATCAACTACCCGAAACTCAAAGCCAGGATAAATAAACAAATTAGTTTTATTTTGGCCGGCGCTAATTTTGCTTTGGCTGGCAAGTGTTCCGGAGAGCGCGGCACTCTCTAAAGTGCGTATAGTTGTGGTGCCCACTGCTACGCAACGACCTCCACTGGCCTTCTGCTTTTGAACTGCTTGAGCCGCAGACTCTGAAACTGAATAATACTCTGTATGCATCTTATGATCTTCGATTTTTTCGGCTCGAATCGGTAGAAACGTGCCTAGCCCCACATGCAAGGTCACTTCCGCCTTTTGTATTCCTCTAGCGCTGAGGCTCTTGAACATTTCTTGATTGAAATGCAGGCCCGCAGTGGGTGCCGCAACTGACCCCACTCTCTCTGCATAGACCGTTTGATACCTATCTCGATCTTCCGCATTGTCCTCGCGCTCAATATAAGGCGGGAGAGGAATATGACCAAACTTCTGGGCGTACTCAAGAACGCTCTCAAAGACATTCGCAGATTTTCCTAAGGCTGATTCCCCTAAGGTAGCTAAATCAAACTCTATTACAAATGAACCGTCTCCCCCCCCACGACCAACCACTCTCGCCTTTAGGCCGCCGTCTAGCACGAATTCTATATTGTCTTTCTTTTTAGAGCTCTTCAGTAAGCATTCATACTGATTCTCAGACAATGCCTTCAACAAAAAACACTCTACCGATCCACCACTAGTTTTCTTTCCAAACAATCGAGAAGGAAACACTTTAGAGTTATTCATCAGCAAAAGATCGCCTGCGCTTAGTAGTTCTGGGAGGTCTGCAAACATCCTATGGGTCCACGTTCCCGACTTTCGATCCAAGACGAGCATACGCCCCCCCTCTCGCTCCTTCAGAGGCGCTTGGGCAATCAATTCTGCGGGTAAATTATAATCAAATTCATCGAGCTGCATGCTGGATCCATTTACTGCATATCGTCGCATTCTTCAAATATGATTTTTCCAGCCCATGTCTGAGCCTATGTCCGAGCCTATGTCCGAGCCTATGGTAGACTTGTCCTATCATTATTTTGGAGGGAATCAAATGGCGCAAGACATGAGGGTGTTAAGGTCTCTATTCGAGGACAGTGCCATAAATGAGATTATGGTCAATAGATACGACCAAATTTTTGTTGAACATAATGGCAAGTTAGAGCCCACCAATATTCAGTTTGATTCCGAGCAAGATTTATATCGATTGATTGAAGAACTGGCCCATCAGAGAGGTACTATTCTCTCTAATAAGCAGCCTTTTTTAGATACCTTTTTAGAAGATGGTTCTCGAGTGAACGCAGTAATCCCTCCTATGTCTGTGGATGGACCCGCGCTTACGATTCGTCGCTTTTCCGAAAACCCGTTTGCACTATCTGATTTGATTTCCTTGCAGTGCCTATCGGATCGTTGTGCTTATTTCCTTCAACTATGTGTTCATGCAAAAACGAACATTATCGTTAGCGGCGGAACCTCTTCCGGTAAGACGACGCTACTCAATGTTTTGTCCGCTCTTATTCCGACTGATGAGCGAATAATTACTATTGAAGATACGCCTGAGCTAAATCTAGTCCATTCTAATTGGGTCCGATTAGAGTCGGTTCCCAATTTCAACGAGAATTCCATAACGATCCGTGATTGCCTCAGAAACGCGCTGCGAATGAGACCAGACAGAATAATCATTGGTGAGTGCCGTGGAGCAGAGGCTTTCGATATGTTACAGGCCCTGAATACAGGCCACGACGGGTCTCTTACGACGGTCCACGCAAATTCGCCTCGTGATTGCCTTGCTCGACTAGAAAGCTTAATCCTCGCCAGCCAAGACTACCCGTTGACCGCATTACGTAAGCAGATAGTTTCTGCGATAGATATCATCGTTCAGGTCAAGCGCGATCGTTCCGGAGAGCGTCGGATTACGGATATCTTAGAACTAACTGGAATTGAAGAAACAGTGATTACTACCCAGTCAATTTTCGAGCAAGATGACATGGAGGTTGCTGAAGTTAACGGCCTAGTCCCTCAAATTATGAGTGCCTTCCAGGAGTGCGGTCTCAAGATTCCAAATAATTTCTTCGACCCAAACACTTATTTCAAGCCGAAGCCATCTTAACTCAGACAGATTCCTTCGCAAATTTCTTCACTCCTTCGCGTATAGAATTCGCCCAAGCCCATTCATTAATCGGTGCAGTCGATTCAAAACTTCCCATTGAATTCGGCCAAGGCTATTTTGTCTTGCCCATTGGCTATGGTATTCGGAATTTTTCGAATTGCGGAGTTTCAATCCAAAATCAATGCCTTGTGAATTCCAACGAACGGTTGTTTTGGAATACCATTTCGACAGCATGGCGCGATTAGATTTCAATATATCCATATATTCTAGAACTTCTTCACCTAGAACTCGTTTGAGCGTGAATAGCGAGCTGGACTTAAAGCGAGTTAATAGCGCTTGCTCCAGTTCTTGCAGTTTTCTTTTTTCTTCATTGCCCGTTATATACTCTTCTATTTTTTTTTTGCGATAGAGTGTGAGCAGGGCCATCTCGGAGGCAAATAGGTTAAGAGCCTCTGGCGTAGTGCGACCTCTCTCCATTTGAGCGTAATCTCCAGAAAGAACTAGCCCTCTATACACTCCTTCTACACTCGCACCTTGCTCCAAAATGTTCATCCATCGTACGTAGGATTCTTTGTCACGAAACTCTCGAGCAAAAACGTGTTTGTAAATCTCAGAGAGAAACTGCTTTCGAATCTTGCGCCTCTCTTTTGGCGTGGATACGAAGCCCGTAACTGGATTACCAAGTCCCCTCTCCCCATCAGTTGTCTCTTTTTCAGCTTCGGCTTCAGCCCCACCACGAACTATATTCTTGAGCCGTTCAAGTGGTTGACAGCCTGAAAGTGCCAGTGGAATCATAATAATTGGAAATATTTGCCAATACGGAGAAGGTTTCATATGTACAAGTCTACAGAGCTACAATGGATTCCGCAATAACACCGCCAGCTTTGATGCGCTATTGGTATTTATTAGAACTTGCTGAGTGATCACTCAACCCTTAGAAGTCTTACGAACCGTCGTGCTCTTACTTGCTCCACCAGCTGCCTGCGTAGAAGCCTTCTTTGGGGAAGAGTCACCACGTCCGCTAGCCTTTGCATCCACGCCCGCCGTAGTGGCACCACCAACTGCAGCCTGACGCTCAAGATCTTTTGCTTCTTTCTTCTCTTTGCGCTTAGCCTTTTGATCTTCTTTGTCAGCAAGGCTTGGTAGTTTGTAATCAACAAACTCAATATAAGCCATTTCTGCAGCATCGCCTACGCGACGAGAAGATTTACGAAGAATTCTAGTATAACCACCGGGGCGTTTCTCGAAACGATTAGCCAAGTCACCAAAAACTTTTTTCACAGCGGCTGGTTGACGAAGGAAGGCTGCGGTTACGCGGCGATCTGTGAGTGAACCACTCTTACCCTTAGTGATAGATTTCTCCACCACGCGACGGACTTCCTTTGCTCTTGGCAGAGTTGTTTCGATTCGCTCGTGCTCAATAAGGCTACAAGCTAAGTTTGCCATCATTGCTTTGCGGTGGGCAGTGGAGCGACCAAGTTTTCTGCGGTCCATGTTATGTCGCATGACTCAATTCCTATTAAGCAGTCCTCGAATTAAGGAGTGTCCATCGGTGTAGATCCACCGCCGAGAGGTCCTTTGCTTTCGACAACCTGTTGTTGTGTTGGTGGTTGGAAGCCCTCCAGCTTCATGCCTAGAGACAATCCCATTTTCACCAACATTTCCTTAATCTCATTTAGTGACTTACGGCCAAAGTTTTTTGTGCGAAGCATTTCGCCTTCCGTTTTTTGTACCAATTCCCAGATGTACTGGATGTTAGCGTTTTGCAAGCAATTTGCACTGCGAACAGAAAGCTCTAGCTCTTCTACCGGACGATACAAGTTTGCAGACCACTTCTCTTGCTTAGTAATTTCCTCTTCCTTAACTGGCTCTTCTTCTTCCTCAAAGTTTAAGAAGACGGTCATCTGATCGCGTAGAATTTTTGAAGAAAGCGCAACTGCGTCTTCTGGATTTACTGACCCATCCGTCCAAATTTCAAGAGCTAGCTTATCAAAGTCTGTTCTTTGGCCCACACGAGCGTTGGTCACTGTGTAGTTTACTCGCTTTACAGGCGAGAATAGTGAATCGATTGCCAGCCAGCCAATCGGAAGATCGTCATCCTTGTTCTGGTCAGCGGTGATGTAGCCTCGGCCTGTCTTTACTAGAAACTCAGCCTGGAACTTCCCTTCCTTACCAAGGTGACAGACCACTTGGTTTGGATTCAAAATTTCTACGTGTTCACCAGTATCGATATCAGCCGCCGTCACAACACCTTCATGCTCTTTCTTGACAGTGACAGTGACAGACTCCTGAGAGCCCTTCATCCGCAGCTGAAGATCCTTGATATTAAGAATGACTTCCGTAACATCCTCACGAACATCAGGAATTGATGTAAATTCATGCTGAACGTTTTGAATACGTACCGCAGTTACCGCTGTGCCTTGAAGTGAGCTAAGAAGTACACGACGTAGCGAATTTCCAAGCGTTACACCAAAGCCGCGCTCCAGTGGTCTCGCCACAAATTTTCCGTAAGAACTAGAGGCCGTATCTTTATTGACTTCAAGTCCCGCTGGTTTAATTAGGTCACGCCAGTTTTTTTGCATGTTCGGCATCATAAGCTAATAACTTCCCTATCCATTCAATTAAGTAAAAACGAAAATCGTTACTCAAGTTACTTCCATTACTCAAATTACTTCGAGTATAATTCAACAACTAATCGCTCCTCGATCGGCATAGTCACATCTTCACGAGTCGGTAGATCTTTAACCGTACCTTTAAAATTGCTAAAATCAACAGCCAACCAGCCCGGTTGCTCGCGGTTCTTTGCGCCCTCAATAGCAGAAGCAAATTGAACTTGTTTTTGCGACTTTTCACGAACCGAAATCTCTTGGTCTTTTCGCACCTGATAAGAAGGAGTGTCTACCCGCTTGCCATTAACTTGTACGTGACCATGGGCCACCATTATCCGCGCTTGTGCTCGGCTCGCAGCAAACCCCAAACGATAAACTACGTTGTCTAAACGAGCCTCCAAGAAACGGAGTAAATTAGAGCCAGTTACGCCCTTACAGCGCTCTGCCTCCACAAACAATGCATGGAATTGCTTCTCCTGAAGACCATACGTACGCTTAAGTTTTTGTTTTTCACGCAATTGAAGCGCATATTCTGAAAATTTAATGCGACCATGGCCGTGAACCCCTGGTGGGTACGCGCGCCGCTCAAAAGCACATTTTTCTGTCAAGCAACGGTCACCCTTTAGGAAAAGCTTCTGATTTTCCCGGCGACAAATGCGACAAACTGAACCTGAATATCTTGCCATTATTCCAAACTCTCCAACTACACTCGTCTACGCTTCGGAGGACGACATCCGTTATGAGGAATCGGAGTCGTATCTCGTATTTGAGTTACACGAACACCAGCCCCGTGTACAGCACGTAGTGCAGACTCACGTCCTGCACCCGGGCCACGAACTTCCACAACTACTGAGCGCAAACCATGCTCAACTGCTTTTTTAACTGCCTCCTCTGCAGCAACCTGTGCCGCAAATGGAGTATTTTTTCGGCTACCGCGGAATCCTTTTGAACCCGCGCTAGACCATGAAATCGCATTCCCTTGCGCGTCTGTCACCATCACCAAGGTGTTATTGAATGTAGCGTTGACATACACAGTTCCATTAGGGATGTTCTTTTTGCCCTTTTTACGTTTCGGCGCCGAAGCGGCCGGCGTATCCGTCACAGGTTCTGTGCTTTCTTCTTTTGCTTCAACCATTCTTCTCTATTCCTCTATTACTTCATCGACTTGATGGACTTTTTACCGGCAATGGCCACAGCCTTACCCTTGCGCGTACGAGCATTACAACGAGTACGCTGACCATGAACCGGGAGCTTCTTACGGTGACGAATGCCGCGGTAAGTTCTAAGGTCTACTAAACGCTTAATGTTTTGAGCTACATTTCGGCGAAGATCACCCTCCACCTTGAAACCATTTTTTTCGATTGTTGTACGAATACGAGCGGCATGATCATCGGTAAGATCATTTGAATTTAAGTCCCAATCGATGCCCGCTGCTGTAAGAATTTCTTTGGCCGTTGTATAACCAACTCCATACAGCGCTGTAAGCGCATACTGCATTTTCTTATTTCTTGGTAAGTCTACACCTTGAATACGTGCCATTAGATCCTATCCCTGTCGCTGCTTGTGGCGGGGGTTTGCTGAACAAATTACCCGCACAACACCCTTACGGCGCACAACCTTACATTTTGCACAAACTTTCTTTACTGAAGCTCTGACCTTCATCTCTTCTTCCTCAACATTTTCAACACTTTCAGTACTTTCCTCAATGCTTTCAACAGTATCGCTATTTAGAACGATAAGTAATCCGTCCTCGAGTAAGATCATAGGATGAAAGCTCAACCACTACCTTATCCCCTGGTAAAATCTTGATATAAAATCGCCGCATCTTACCTGAGACATGAGCTAAAACCTTTTTATCATTTGCCAACCGAACTCGAAACATCGCGTTTGGCAAAGGTTCTTCTACAATTCCCTCAACCGTAATTACTTCTTCCTTAGCCATAAGCCTCTGCTAAAACTCCGCCCCACTACAAAAATTACGACCGGAACGGGCCTCAGTATCACAAAATCAACCCTTTTTTCAATGAATTTTTTTCCAGTCATTGTCTCATAGCCCCTCGTAAACGACTATAAACCTCATTAAACTCACCCATAGCGTTGATCTGCGCCAGCAATCCTTTCCCCCTATAAAATTCTTCCACCTGTGTGGTCTCTTTGGCGAAAGTCTGGAGGCGGTTTTGGACCACTTCTGGTTTATCATCCTCACGCTTTTTCAGATTGCTACTCCCGCAATAGTCACATTTTCCAGCTTCTCTCGGTTGCCTAGTCTGCTCATGGAAGCTCGCGCCGCAACTAGCACAAACCATGCGACCGGAGAGGCGACTCACTAACTCTTCCTCGTCCACCTGAAAACTTACTACCTTCGAAATCGGCTTATCTGCCACCGCAAGCATTGTCTCTAATGCCTCCGCTTGCGGCACTGTGCGTGGGAACCCGTCCAGCAAACAGCCATTCGCACAGTCCGACTCTTTGAGACGCTCTTCGATCAAGCCAACCATCACCTTATTCGGCACCAAATCACCGGCACCCATAAAACCTTTCGCCTTCATACCTAGCTCTGTGCCAGCCTCTATTGCTTCACGCAACATATCGCCCGTAGATAGCTGTGGAATTTTTAGCTCTTCTTGAAGCGTCTTCGCTTGCGTGCCCTTACCAGAACCGGGGGGCCCAAAGAGGATATAGACCATCTATGCGCCTCGTCTTCCTTTGACTTTCATGTTTGCACCCATGAAAGAGTCATAATGACGGCTCATCAAGTGAGATTCGATTTGCGAAATTGTATCCATGGCCACACCAACTAGGATCAAGATACTCGTTCCACCAATAAAGAACGGAATATTCATCTGATTGATCAGGATCATCGGCATAATACAAATCGCTGACAGATAAACCGCTCCTGTCGTAGTAATTCGTGTCAAAACAAAATCAATATACTCCATGGTCTTCTGGCCAGGACGAATACCAGGAATGAACCCGCCATGCTTACGTAGATTGTCTGCTACATCTTCTGTCTTGAACGTAATTGCGGTGTAGAAGAACGCAAAGAACACAATCATTGCCACATAAATCACATTATACAGAACACCACCAAACTGGAGTGTGTCTGAAACAGACTGCACCGCCTGAGATGGAACGAAAGTAAGCAATGTCGCCGGCAACGCAATCAATGAAGATGCGAAAATCGGCGGAATTACCCCAGATACGTTAATCTTCAGAGGTAGGTGGGAACTCTGTCCACCATACTGTTTCCTACCAACAACCCGCTTCGCGTACTGGATTGGGATTCTTCTTTGGCCACGCTCCATGAAAATGATCCCATAGAAGGCACCAAAGACGATTGCTCCAAGTATCACGGAACGAAGCATGCTGAGTTCACCAGCTTGATATAGGTTCCAAGCGCTGGCAATTCCGGAAGGAATGGACGCCGCAATACCGGCAAAAATGATTAGAGAAATACCGTTTCCGATTCCCCGCTCGGTGATCTGCTCCCCCAACCACATCAAAAACATCGAACCGGCCATGAGCGTGAACATGGTCATGACCTGAAAGCTAACGCCCGGATCTAACACCACCGGGCTCGCTCCTGGCATACTCTCTAAGCCTTTTGCAATACCATAGCCCTGAATCAAGCACAGGAAAGCCGTTGATACGCGGGTGTATTGATTAATTTTTCGCTGCCCCGCTTCACCCTCCTTTTGCAACTCCGCAAGCTGTGGGGAGGCTACAGCAAGAAGCTGAAAAATAATTGAAGCCGAAATATACGGCATCACACCTAGAGCAAGAACAGAGAAGCGCTCTAGGGCGCCACCGGTGAAGAGGTTAAACCAACCAAAAATTGTCCCATCCTGACGAGCAAAGAAATCCATGAGGGCCGCGGAGTCAACCCCTGGGGTCGGAATGAAAACACCGACTCGGTAAATGGCCAAACAACCTAAAGTGAAAAGGATTTTTTTCCGTAACTCGGGGATCTTTACTAAGCCGTCAGCGCCTGACATAAATTAAATTCCTTTTGTTGCTGTCGCTTTTGCTGCTTTACGCTCAACTGGTTTAGCCGCGGTACTTATCACTTCAACTTTTCCACCTGCTTTTTCGATCTTTTCTTGAGCACTCTTCGTAAATTTGTGTGCCCTTACGGTTACAACTTTAGAAAGCCCTCCATTACCAAGAATTTTTAGAAGCTTCTCTTTCCCCTTAACCTTACGGGCCTTCTTCAATTCCTCAAGGCTTACCTCACCAAGTCCGTAGCGATCTAAGTCGCTTACATTAATAGTGATGTATTCTGTAGAAAAAATATTTCTGAATCCGCGCTTCGGAACCCGTCGATAAAGAGGCGTTTGACCGCCTTCATAACCTGGGCGGGCGTTACCGCTCTTACGCGCGCGCTGGCCTTTGTGGCCTTTACCAGAAGTGTCGCCCGTACCGGAGGCTGCACCACGACCAAGGCGTTTATTTCCGCGCTTGGCTCCCTTTGCACTTTTCAATGTATTCAGGCGAAGCATGTCTTTATCCTTCCTTAACCACTTCTACTAAATGGATTACCTTTTTAATCATACCGCGGACGGATGGAGTATTCTCCAGCGTGCGCTCTTGGTTTAATTTGCGAAGGCCAAGCCCCTTCACAGTAGCGATCTGATCCTTAGTGCAACCAATCGTACTCTTCTTACAGCGAACTGTGATTGTACCTTTATCACTCATGGCGCATAACCTTCCAGTCGTTTATAAAATTTCTGCGACTTCTTTACCGCGAGTTTTTGCTATATCTTCAAAGCTACGCATTTCAAGCAGGCCCGTCAAAGTTGCCTTAACAACGTTGTGCGGGTTTCTACTTCTCAAAATTTTCGTGCGTACATTCTGGACTCCAGCCGCTTCCAAAATACCGCGAACAGTTGCGGAAGCGATTACACCCGTACCTTCGCCAGCTGGCTTAATCATTACGCGGCCAGCGCCAAATTTACCTATAACCTCATGCGGAACCGTACGCGCCTCCCCCGTAAGGGGAACATCTACTGTATTCTTTTTAGCATTCTTTGAAGCCTTCTTAATCGCCTCAGGGACCTCATTAGCTTTACCTAATCCAACTCCAACTTTGCCGGCCTGATTTCCAACAACAACGATGGCTGAAAAGCTAAAGCGGCGACCACCCTTTACGACTTTTGCCACACGGTTGATGTAAAGCACCTTTTCGTCAAAGTTTTCACCGTCTGTTGTTATGTTGTTTTTTTTGTCTCTATTGTTCTGCATAATTTTCTTTATCCCTAAATCTTCAGGCCAGCCTCACGAACACCTTCAGCGATCGCCTTAATTTTACCGTGGTACAAATAACCATTACGATCATAAACCACGTTATCAATTGACTTCTCTCTACAAATACCTGCGATTGCAGCGCCCAAGCCCTTCGCGCCCTCAACAGTATTCTTCAGCTTCTTCAAAGTTACAGTTGAAGCAGAGCCAAGCGTCTTCCCGCCCTCGTCATCAATCAACTGAGCATACATAGCTGTATTACTACGAAACACTGTTAGTCGAGGACATTCAGCAGTCCCAGAAAGCTTCGAGCGAATCTTACACTTGCGTCGATTCCGAGCCGTCGTAGAAGGCCTCTCTTTTTTACTAATACGTCTAAGCACGTCTTAACTCCTTACGCTTATTATGCCTACGCTGACTTACCGCCGGCTGCCTTACCAGCCTTACGAATCACATGCTCACCTCTGTAACGAATACCCTTGCCTTGGTAAGGCTCAACAGGACGTAGGCTACGAATATTTGCAGCCACCTGCCCAACCACCTGCTTATCAGCGCCCATGATAGTCAAAACAGTATTCTTATCGACTTTAGCTGTCAGCCCCTCCGGGAGCGGATATTCAACTGGGTGAGAAAAACCTAAAACCAAATTAATTTTATTCCCTTGAACTTGAGCGCGGTAACCAACACCATTAATTTCAAGTACTTTTTTAAAGCCTTGGGACACACCCTGAACGCAGTTGTTCATCAATGTACGAGTAAGGCCGTGAAGTGCCGCTGCGTTTTCGACATTGTCGTCGCGCTTAAATATCATCACATCATCTGCAATAGACACCATGATTCCAGCAGGAATCTCATGACTTAGCTTTCCTTTAGGTCCTTCAAAATTGTAGACATCACCAGCGTTGCTAACCTTTACATTTGAAGGCACTTTAACTGGTGTATTTCCTATTCGAGACATTACTAACTCCTACTACCAAACTGTACACAGCACTTCGCCACCCACGCGCTGTCGCTTAGCTTCGTGAGTCGTCATCACACCTTTAGGGGTCGAGATGATTACAGTACCCGCGCCGTTAAGTGTCTTTGGTAAGCTATCGACATTAACATAAACCCGACGACCAGGTCGGCTCACTCGCTGAAGATTGCGAAGCACCTTTTTACCTCTGTCGTCACGTTTTAGATAAACGCGAATTACGTGCTTACCATGCACATTAATCAAGCGAAAATTCCGAATATACCCTTCAGCCTTCATCACCTTAACAATATTGGCCTTGATTCGAGATGCTGGAACCTCTAGTGCTTCCAACTCCGCTGAATTAGCGTTCCGAATTCGGGTTAATAAATCTGCAATTGGATCAGTTACCATTCATCTACTCCTTATTTCTTAAATGGCATTCCTAGTTCACCTAGCAAAACGCGGGCACTTTCATTATCCTTAGCGGTAGTTACGAAAGTGATACTCATACCTCTGGACTTCTCAATTTTATCGAAGTCGATTTCTGGGAAGACCATCTGATCTTTAAGTCCCAGCGTGTAATTGCCACGACCATCGAGTGCCTTCGGATTTACACCCGAAAAATCACGCACTCGCGGAAGCGCCACGTTCACTAAACGATCCATAAATTCATACATACGCTTTCCGCGAAGAGTGACGCGCGCACCTAGCGGCATTCCTTCGCGAAGCTTGAAACCCGCAATAGACTTCTTGGCGCGAGTCAAAATTGGCTTCTGCCCTGTGATCACAGCCATCTCGCCGGCGACTGCATCCAGCACCTTAGGAGTGCCGACTGCATCACCCGTCATAGAGTTGACCGTAATCGACGTTAACCTTGGCACGTTCATTACGTTTTTAAAGCCAAGTTTTTCTTTCAGTGCGGGCACAATCTCTTTTACGTATTTTGCCTGTAAACGCGAAGGACGGGCTGCCCTCGGAAAATCCACCTCGGCTACCTCGTAGTAGTCAACGCCTTTTTTCTTGCTACCGCCTTTTTTCTTATCTTTACTACTTGCCATTTTTACAAAACCTCTGGGGCTAAAGAAATAATTTTCATATATCCCTTACCGCGAAGCTCCCGTGGGATAGGTCCAAACACACGAGTTCCAACCGGCTCCTTGTTGTTATTCACTACAACAGCCGCGTTATCATCAAACCGAATATAAGCGCCGTCATTACGTCCAATTTCCTTTTTAGTTCGAACGATAACCGCTTTAACCACATCGCCTTTTTTGATCTTTGATTTTGCATCCGCATCCTTGACTGCCGCCACAATAATATCACCCACGCCTGCATAACGCCGACGAGTGCCACCCAGCACACGGATGCATTGAAGCTGCTTCGCTCCTGAATTATCCGCTACTCCTAAACGACTCTCCTGTTGAATCATGGCTAAATCCTCTTCATTCCAACCCAACAACTAGTATCGAGCCTTTCGAATAACTTGTTTCAACGCATATCGCTTTTGCTTACTTGTAGGTCGCGTTTCCACAATCAAAACTTGGTCACCAACTCCTGCTATATTTTTCTCATCGTGTGCCTTCACACGCTTTGTCTTCGTCACATACTTCTTATAAAGTGGGTGCTTTACTCGACGAGTGACTTTCACTACGATCGTCTTCTCCATCTTATTGGAGGCAACAATACCGATCTCTTCAGGAGCGCGGCGCTTTACTGACTTTACTCCCGCCTTTGCTTCTGCTTTTGTTTGAGTTTTTGCTGCAGCATTCATGAATCTTTACGCTCCTACACTTTTACAGTGGCGGATTCCGCCCTCTGTTTTTCTAGTAAAACTGTTTTTGCTCGTGCCATTTCCCCGCGTGCTAAACCGATCATCGCTGTACTTGCCAACTGGCCCGTGCGGAATTGCATTCGCAACTGAAACTGGTGCTCTTCCAAATCGCGGATCTTGTTCTTCAATTCAGCCACGCTAAGCCCGCGAATTTCTCTAATTGATTTCGATCTTCGGTAAGCCATTAGTTAACACCCTCGCGCACAATAGTTTTTGTCTTCACTGGAAGCTTGTGCTTCGCCAGTCGAAGCGCTTCAACTGCGACCCCCTTCGGCACACCTTCCATTTCAAATATGATCCTGCCGGGCTTAACAATTGCCGCCCAGTACTCTACGTTGCCTTTACCGGAACCCATTCGAACTTCCGCTGGCTTCTTAGTAATTGGTTTGTGTGGGAAAATTCGGATCCAAGTACGGCCGCCCCGCTTCGTAAAACGAGTCATCGCAATACGGGCAGCCTCAATTTGGCGCGAAGTAATTCGACCACACTCAGTGGCCTGCAATGCGAAGTCACCGTACGCAAGCGTCGATCCGCGAAGCGCCTGACCAGTCATACGACCAGTGTGCTGCTTTCTCCATTTCACACGTTTAGGCATCAACATGACACTAATCTCCTATCTCAAATCCAACACTTGGTCAGGCCCAGCACCCTGGTTTGGCCCACCCTTTTGCCTAAAAAGGCTGCCACGGTAGATCCAAGTCTTAATCCCGATCTGTCCGTGAGTTGTCTTCGCTGTCGCAACACCGTAATCAATGTCGGCCATTAATGTGTGAAGTGGGGTTGAGCCCTCAGCATAATCCTCAGTGCGAGCAATATCTGCCCCACCCAGACGACCAGAAACTTTTACTTTCATTCCACGAACACCCATCTTGATCGCCGTCGCCATTGCTTTCTTCATTGCACGACGGAAAGAGATACGACGCTCTAGCTGATTTGCGATGTTCTCTGCTACCAAAGTTGCGTCCGTCTCCGGTTTGCGAACTTCAAGGACGTTAAGGACTAACTCATTCTTAGTAAGCTGTTGAACTTCTGCGCGAAGTGAATCTACGCCCGAACCTTTTTTCCCAATGATTAGGCCAGGACGAGAGCTATAAACATTAACCTTCACCTTATCGGCAGCACGCTCGATCTCAACGCGAGAAATACCCGCACTGTATAGCTTCTTCTTCAAGTACCTACGAAGCTTCAAGTCCTCATGCAGGAGCGCCCCATATTCCTTCGGATTCGCATACCAGCGAGACGACCAAGTCTTGGAAACTCCAATACGAAAACCAATTGGGTTTACCTTTTGACCCATTACTTCTCCTCCAACACTACGGAGATATGACTCGTCCGCTTTAAAATTCGAAATGCCCTACCTTGCGCCCGCGGCATATAACGCTTAAGCGCCGGACCTTGGTCAATCATCAAAGTCCTTACATAGAGCGTATCAACATCTACCTTGCCCGTTTGATCAGCATTCGCTACAGCACTTTCTAAAACTTTCGAAATTGCAGTTGCAGCTCGACGACGAGGGCTAAACTTAAGAATGGTAAGTGCCTCATTGATATCCTTACCGCGCACTAAATCAGAAACTGTACGCAACTTCCGAGGCGTAATTCTGATATATTTTGCTTTCGCTCGCGCTCCCATTTCTTAATCTCCTAAACCTTACTTCTTCTTGTCCGCCGTATGGCCGCTGAAAGTACGAGTTAAAGCAAACTCACCAAGCTTATGGCCAACCATGTTTTCAGTCACGAATACAGGAATAAACTTACGCCCGTTGTGAACTGCAAACGTAAATCCAATAAAATCCGGGGTAATCGTCGAACGGCGCGACCAAGTCTTGATCATATCCTTACTACTACCCTCACGAGCCTTATCAATTTTTTTCTGCAAATGATAATCTACAAATGGCCCCTTATATAATGATCGACTCATTATTTCTTACCTCTTCGCTTTACAATAAATTTATCTGTACGCTTGTTCTTACGAGTCTTCAGACCCTTAGTACACCACCCCCATGGAGAGCGCGGAATTCCACCAGAGGCACGGCCTTCACCACCACCCATAGGATGGTCAACCGGGTTCATTACTACACCACGAACAGTTGGGCGACGACCAAGCTTACGAGACCGACCAGCAGAACCAATTTTTACGTTTTCGTGATCTGTGTTGCCAATTTGACCAATCGTGGCCTTACAATTAACAGAAACCTTTCGAACTTCACCGGATGGCAATTTTATCTGGCAATATTCCGAATCTTTCGCCACAAGTTGCGCGTAAGACCCAGCCGAACGCACGATCTGCCCACCCTTGCCTGGCTTCATCTCAATATTGTGAAGCAAGGCACCTGTTGGAATATTCTTAATACTAAGAGCGTTGCCTGGCTTAATATCAGCTGTTTCACTAGAAATAACCGTGTCACCAACCTTCAAATTTAATGGAGCCAGAATATATCGCTTCTCACCATCTGTATAAGTAACCAAAGCTAAGAATGCTGAACGGTTTGGATCATACTCAAGTGCTGTGACCTTGCCTGGAAGGTCCACCTTGTTGCGCTTGAAATCTATGATTCTATATTTCCGCTTTACACCGCCACCCTTATGGCGACATGTAATACGTCCAGAATTGTTCCGACCAGCAGCCTTCTTTAAACTCTTTGTTAAGTGCTTCTCTGGAGCCTTCTTCGTCAATTCGCTGTAATCAATTACAGTTCTGTAACGAAGCGAGGGTGTTGTTGGGTTATACTTCTTTAATCCCATCGTTTACACTCCTTTAAAGAATTCGATTTTGTCACCCTCACGCAGAGTAACGACCGCTTTCTTCCACGAGCTATTCTTCTTAAAGCCCCTCCTTGAGTGATAAGGCTTACCTGGCATCACCATAGTGTTTACATTTCGAACTTTAACTTTAAAGTAACGCTCAATCGCTTCACGAAGCTGAGGCTTTGTCGCGCCAGAGGCAACTTTAAAATAAACTTTGTTATCCGCCTCACCTTGCTCACTAGACTTCTCGCTAAGAAGCGGGCATTTAACTATCTTTAAACCGTTATCCATCGCTCAATCCTCTTACGGAGCCAATCGCTCGCCTAACGCAAGCGCAGCATCTTTACTTAGCACCAACCACTCGTGGCGAATAATGTCATAAACGTTCGTGCCTTGAGTTTTTAAATACTTATGGTTCTTCAAATTCCTGACACCCAAAGAAACCTCTCTGTTATCCATATCGATAATCAGAGCCTTATCCATACCAAATCTATTAACGAGTAAGTCATGCATTTCCTTCGTCTTTGCTTCTTTAAGCTTTAATGTGTCGATTACGACCAAATGCTTAGAGGCCAATCGATCAGAAAGAGCCGAGCGCAGTGCACCTCGTGCAACCTTGCGAGGAACTTTTTGAGTGTAGTCCCTTGGCTTTGGACCATGCGCGGCACCACCACCCACCAATAGAGGGGAGCGAGAAGAACCTTGTCGCGCGCGACCAGTGCCCTTTTGCTTAAACGGCTTCCGACCACCACCGCGGACTTCTGCTTTTGTTTTGGTGCTAGCAGTGCCTTGGCGACGACCCGCTAATTGAGCAACAACCACCTGGTGAACAAGTGCCTCATTTACCTTAACACCGAAAACAGTGTCTGGCAGATCGACCTCACCAACTGGCTTTTTATCCACATTAAATACTTTTACCTTTGCCATCACCGAAACCCTCAGCCCTTCTTCTTACTCTTCGTGATGCGTACAACAGCATTCTTGCCGCCAGGAACTGCACCACGTACAAGAAGAAGCTTATTCTCTTGATCAAACTCAACTACCTTGAGGTTTTGTGTAGTCTGAAACTTTGCGCCCATTTGGCCCGGCAGCTTCTTACCCGGGGAAACACGTGCAGGTGATGTACACATACCGATAGACCCAGGCACGCGGTGGGAAAGTGAGTGCCCATGGGTAGCCGGCGCACCACTGAAATTCCAACGCTTCATCACGCCTTGGAAGCCCTTACCTTTTGTCTTAGATCGCACATCAACGACGGCACCCTCGGAAAGGAATTCAGCGTTCACAGAAGCGCCAGTCTCTACTTGAGCGTCCTTATCTAAACGTCGCTCAGCTACCGCGTAGAATGCAGGAGCCTTAGCTTTTTTGAAATGACCAATTTCTGCCTTCTTCGCTTTTTGCTGCTTCTTTGCTCGAAACCCTAACTGGAGCGCACTATAGCCATCTTTTTCTTGTGTCTTCACTTGAGTCACAATCGTATCGTCGCTTAAATCAAGAACTGTCACAGGAATACTTTCACCACTTTCCCGAAAAACTCTGGTCATGCCAGCCTTTACGCCATAGACGCAATCTAGCGGGAACCCAGTCGGAGCTGCGGCTCCCGATTGTTCCTCTACTGCCTTTGCTTCTTTGCTCATTACTACTTATCCTCTACTCAAATCTCATATTCAAATCTTATGATTTAATTTCCACATCTACGCCTGCAGACAAATCAAGCTTCATAAGAGAGTCAACTGTCTGAGGAGTGGGTTCTAGAATATCAAGAAGACGCTTGTGAGTACGCACCTCGAACTGCTCACGGGACTTCTTATCAATGTGTGGCGATCGAAGGACCGTGTACTTATTGATCACAGTTGGCAATGGAATCGGCCCCACAACCTTTGCACCAGTTTGCTTTGCTGTGTTCACGATTTCCCAAACCGACTGATCCAGCACCTTATGATCAAAAGCTTTTAACTTAATTCGAATCTTAGTATCCATACGCCTTTTCTCTAACTCCGCTTACTCTAAGATCTCAGTCACAACACCAGCGCCCACAGTGCGTCCGCCTTCACGAA